>Ga0307508_10000662_pt1 | contig 41420 bp, 44 predicted proteins | sample 9_EM_MG_FD_203089 | JGI IMG/M metagenome (GOLD analysis project Ga0307508, IMG submission 203089) | Populus trichocarpa ectomycorrhiza microbial communities from riparian zone in the Pacific Northwest, United States - 9_EM | ecosystem: Host-associated > Plants > Roots > Unclassified | place... | reverse complement strand
TTTTGTTGGGGTGAAGCACACATGATCCCTGTAGTTTAACGCTCCAGGATGCTAGTTTCTATGGTGGTATAACACTTGGTTTCCATGGTATAACGGCACCCCTGCAACTACCACAGCCCTCTTTGTACGCGTTGTGGTGTCTTTTGAAAATACCAGTTCAACACAATCACCAGAATTCTGTGAATATTTCAACAACCACAATTCCAAGTGAAAATCTGATTTGATAGCGTTTTTCGCATAGGTATTTTCTACAATCTGTGAATGTGTTCTAAAATCTTCTTTTGTTTTGCACTAATGGCTGTGGATCTGTAGTGTGGCTTCACAGTTGGCTCCACAATTTTATTTATTGGGGTGAAGCATACATGATTCCTGCTGGTTTCTATGGTGGTATAACGCTTGGTTGCCATGGTATAACGGCACCCCTGCAAAACCACAGCGCTCTTTTAACGCGTTGTGGTGTCTTTTGAAAATACCAGTTCAACACAATCACCAGAATTCTGTGAATATTTCAACAACCACAATTCCAAATGAAAATCTGATTTGATAGCGTTTTTCGCATAGGTATTTGCTACCCTCTGTGAATGTGTTCAAAAAACTTCTTTTGTTTTGCACTAATGGCTGTGGATCAGTAGTGTGACTTCACAGTTGGCTCCGCAATTTTTTTTGTTGGGGTGAAGTAAACATGATTCCTGCTAGTTTCTATGGTGGTATAACGCTTGGTTTCCATGGCATATTGGCACCCCTGCAACAACCACAGCGCTCTTTTTACGCATTGTGGTGTCTTTTGAAAATACCAGTTCTACACAATCACCAGAATTCTGTGAATATTTCAACAACCACAATTCCAAATCAAAATCTGTTTTGATAGCGTTTTTCGCATAGGTATTTTCTACCCTTTGTGAAGGTGTTCCAAAAACTTCTTTTGTTTTGCACTAATGGCTGTGGATCTGTAGTGTGGCTTCAGAGTTGGCTCCGCAATTTTTTTTGTTGGGGTGAAGCGCACATGATTCCTGCTGGTTTCTGTGGTGGTATAACGTGATATATTGGCACCCCTGCAATAACCACAGCACTCTTTTTATGCGTTGTGGTGTCTTTTGAAAATACCAGTTCAACACAATCACCAGAATTCTGTGAATATTTCAACAACCACAATTCCAAATGAAAATCTGATTTGATAGCATTTTTCGCATAGGTATTCTCCACCATCTGTATCTGTGTTCAAAAAACTTCTTTTGTTTTGCATTAATGGCTGTGCATCTTGGGTGTACCTTCACAGTTTGCTCCGCAATTTTTTTTGTTGGGGTGAAGCACACATGATTCCTGCTGGTTTCTATGGTGGTATAATGCTTGGTTTCAATGGCATATTGGCACCCCTGCAAAACCACAGCGCTCTTTTTACACGTTGTGGTGTCTTTTGAAAATACCAGTTCAACACAATCACCAGAATTCTGTGAATATTTCAACAACCACAATTCCAAATGAAAATCTGATTTGATAGTATTTTTCGCATAGGTATTTGCTACTCTCTGTGAATGGCTTCAAAAAACTTCTTTTGTTTTGCACTAATGGCTGTGGATCTGTAGTGTGGCTTCACAGTTGGCTCCGCAATTTTTTTTGTTGGGGTGAAGCGTACATGATTCCTGCTTGTTTCTATGGTGGTATAACGCTTGGTTTCCATGGTATATTGGCACCCCTGCAACAACCACAGCGCTCTTTTTACGCGTTGTGGTGTCTTTTGAAAATACCAGTTCAACACAATCACCAGAATTCTGTGAATATTTTAACAACCACAATTCCAAATCAAAATCTGTTTTGATGGTGTTCTTCGCATAGGTATTTTCTACCCTCTGTGAATGTGTTCAAAAAACTTCTTTTATTTTGCACTAATGGCTGTGGATCTGTAGTGTGGCTTCACAGTTGGCTCCGCAATTTTTTTTGTTAGTGTGAAGCGCTCATGATTCCTGCTGGTTTCTATGGTGGTATAACGCTTGGTTTCCATGGTATATTGGCACCCCTGCAACTACCATAGCGCTCTTTTTACACGTGGTGGTGTCTTTTCTAGGTACCAGTTGAACATCATCACCAGAATTCTGTGAATATTTCATGAACCACAACTTCAAATGAAAATCGGATATGATAGCGTTTTTCGCGTAGGTATTATCTACCATCTGTAAATGTGTTCAAAAAACTTCTTTTGTTTTGCATTAATGGCTGTGGATCTTGGGTGTACCTTCACAGTTTGCTCCACAATTTTTTTTGTTGGGGTACACCACCCTTGATCCCAGCAGTATAACGCTCCAGGATACTGGTTTGTATGGTGGTATAACGCTTGGTTTCAATGGTATAACGGCACCCCTGCAAGCACCCTGGTTCTGGTTTCAATGTGGTTTCCTCCCATTGAAACCATGGTATAACACACATTATACCCGGATTATAGAGATAGTGCTCGCCGTATCGCTCATTCTTCCACTGGTCAACGTCTGTTATCCCTGGCCAGTTCGTGTACCGTATTCCTCGCTGGATAGCAGCTGATTGCTCATTCTTGCACTCGTCAATGGCTTTCACAATGGTTTTCTCGCCGTATTGCTCAGCAGATGGCTAGGCAGATCGCTAATTCGTTCGCTCGTCAACGGCTTTCACGACGGATTCCCTGCCGTATTGCTCCGCGTATGGCAGCGGATTGCTCATTCTTTCTATCGTCACCGGATTTCACGACGGTTTGCATGCCATATTGCTTGGCGGATCGCTCGCTGGATCACTTATTCTCCCGTTCGTACACGGCTTTGCCAACTGTTTGCATGCCGTATGGCTCGACGGAAGGTAAGTCGGCTCATCTGTGGGTTCACTCATATCTTCCGCTTGTCGATTACTTTGCTAACATTCTACGTGCTGTAGATTGCTCGCCATATCGCTCATGCTTCCGCTCGTCGACGTCTGTTATCCCCGGCCAGTTCGCGTACTGTATTCCTCAGTGGATGGCAGCCGGTTGCTCATTCTTGCACTCGTCAATGGCTTTCACGATGGTTTCCTCGCCGTATTGCTCAGCAGATGGCTATGCAGATCGCTCATTCGTTCGCTCGTCAATGGCTCCCACAACAGATTCCACGCCGTATTGCTCCGCGGATGGCAGCGGATTGCTCATTCTTTCTCTCGTCAACGGCTTTCACGACGGTTTGCACGCCGTATTGCTCAGCTGATGGCAGCGGATTGGTCATACCTGCGCTCGTCAACGGCTTTTCCGACAGTTCCCGCGCCGTATTGCTGAGCGGATGGCAGCAGATTTCTCATTCTTTCTCTCGTCACGGCTTTCACGACGGTTTGCGCGCCGTATTGCTCAGCGGATGGCAGCGCATTGCTCATTCTTCCGCTCGTCAATGGCTTTTCCGACCGTTCGCGTGCCGTATTGCTCAGCGGTTGGAAGCGCATTGCTCATTCCTCCAATCGTTAACAGCTTTTCCGACAGTTCACCTGCCATATTGCTCAGCGGATGGCAGCAGGTTGTTCATACTTCCGCTCGTCAACAGCTTTAAAGACGGATTGCGCACCGTATCGCGCCGCGGATGGCAGCGGATTGCTCATACCTCCTCTCGTCAACGGGTTTCCCAACGGTTTCTGCGCCGTATTGCTCAGCAGATGGCAGCGTATTGCTCATTCTCCCACTCCCCAACGGCTTTCACGACGGTTTGTGCACCGTATTGCCCAGCAGATAGCATCGGAGTACTCATTCTTGCACTCGTCAACTGCTTTCACGACGGTTTGCGTGCCGTATTTCTCAGCGGAAGTCAGCGGATTGCTCATTCTCCCTCTCGTTAACGGCTTTCACGATGGTTTGCGCGCCGAATTGATTGACGGATGACTCTACATCTGGTTCGTGGGTTCATTCAATTCTTCCACTGGTCGATGACATTGCTAACGTTCCAGGCATCGAAGATTGGTTGCTGTATCGCTCATCACTTCGCTCGTCGATGGCTTTCACGGCGGTTTGCTCGCCTTATTGCTTAGCGGCTGGCACTATTACTCATTCGTGGGTTCACTTCTTTCATCCGCTTGTCTATGACTTTGCTAACATTGCACCTGCCGTAGATTGCTCGCCATGTCGCTCATTCTTCCGCTTGTCTACGACTTACCCGTCGTTTTGCGTACTGTATTGCTCGACGGATGGCGCAACAGCTTGATCGTGGGTTTACTCATTTCATCCACTTGTCGATGACTTTGCGATCATTGTACCCGCCATAGATTGCGCGCCGTATCGCTCATTCTTCCCGTCGTCTACGACTTACCCGATGTTTTGTGTGCTGTATTGCTCGACAGATGGCAGTTTGCGCGCCGTATTGCTAGGCGGATAGTAGTGGATTGATCATTCTTCCGCTTGTCAACCGCTTTCCCGGTTTGCCCGCCGTATTGCTCAGCGGACGGCAGTGCATTGCTGATTCTTCCGCTCGTCAACGGCTTTCCCGATGGTTTGCGCGCTGTCTTACACAGCAGATGGCAGCGCATCACTCATTCTTCTGCTCGTCAACAGCTTTCGCGGTTTGCGCGCCGTATTGCGTAGCGGATGGCAGCGGATTGCTCATACCTCCGCTCGTCAACGGGTTTCCCAACGGTTTGCGCGCCGTATTGCTCAGCGGGTGGCATTGTATTGCTCATTCTTCCACTCGTCAACGGCTTTCACGACGGTTTGCGTGCCGTATTGCTAGGCGGATGGCAGCGGATTGCTAATTCTTCCGCTCGTCAACGGCTTTCCCGGTTTGTGCACTGTTTTGCTCAGCGAATGGTAGCGGATTGCTCATTCTTCCGGTCGTCGACGTCTATTATCCCCATCCGGTTCGGGTACCGTATTCCTCAACGGATGGTAACGGATTGGTCATTCTTGCACTCATCAATAACTTGCACGATAGTTTTCGCCCCATATTACTCCGCAGATGGCTAGGCAGATCACTCATTCCTTTGCTCGTCAATGGTTTTCACGATGGTTTGCACACCGTATTGCTCTACGGATGGCAGCAGATTGCTCATACTTCCGCTCGTCAACGGCTTTCACACCGGTTTTCACGCATTGCCGAGCAGATGGCAGCAGATTGCTCATACTTCTGCTCGTCAATGGCTCTCCCGTCGGTTCGTACACCGTATTGCTCTGCGGATGGCAGTGGATTGCTCATACATCCGCCCGTCAACGGCTTTAATGATGGTACACGCACCGTATGGCTTAGCGGATGGCATCGGATTGCTCATACCTCCGCTCGTCAACAGCTTTCACGACGGTTTGCGTTCCGTATTGCTCAGCGGATGGCAGCGGATTGCTCAAACCTCTGCTCTTCAACGGCTTTCCCGACGGTTCGAGCGCCGTATCGCTCAGTGGATAGCAGCGTATTGCTCATTCTTCCGCTCGTCAACGGCTTTCACTGTTTGCCCGCCGTTTTCCTCAGCGGATGGCAGCGTATCGCTCATTCTTCCGCTCGTCGATGGCTTTCACGACGGTTTGCGCGCTGTTTTACTCAGCGGATCGCAGCTCATTCGTCATTCTTCAGCTCGCCGACGGGTTTCACGAAGGTTTGCGCGCCGTAATACTCAGCGGATGGCAGCGCATCGCTCATTCTTCCTCTCGTCAACGTCTTTCACTATTTGTGTGCCGTTTTGCTCAGTGGATGGCAGTGGATTGCTCATTCTTCCGCTCATCAACGGCTTTCACGACGGTTTGCGCGCCGTCTTACTCAGCAGATGGCAGCGCATCACTCATTCTTCCGCTCGTCAATGTCTTTCACTGTTTGTGTGGCGTTTTGCTCAGCAGATAGCAGCGTATTGCTCATTCTTCCGCTCGTCAACGGCTTTCACCGTTTACGCGCCATTTTACTCAGCAGATGGCAGCGCATTGGTCATTCTTCAGCTCGTCGACGGCTTTCACGACCGTTTGCGTGCCGTTTTACTTAGCGGATGGCAGTGCATCGGTCAATCGTCCGCTCTACGACGGCTTTCACGACGATTTGCACGCCGTCTTACTCAGCGGATGGCAGCGCATTGCCCATACTTCCGCTCGTCAACGGCTTTCACGGTTTGTGCGCCGTTTTGCTCAGTGGATGGCAGTGGATTGCTCATTCTTCCGCTCGTCAACGGCTTTCACGACCGTTTGCACGCCATATTGCTTAGTGGATGGCATCGGATTGCTCACACCTCCGCTCGTCAACGGCTTTCATGGCGGTTTGTACGCCGTATTGCTCAGTGGATGGCATCGCATTCCTCACACCTCCGCTCGTCAACGGCTTTTACGACGGTTTGCGCGCTGTATTGCTCAGCGGATGGAAGCGGATTGCTCACACCTCCGCTTGTCAATGGCTTTCACGACGGTTTGCGCGCCGTATTGGTCAGCGGATGGCAGCGGATTGCTCATTCTTCCGCTCGACAATGGCTTTCACGACGGTTTGCGCACTGTATTGCTCAGCGGATGGTATCGGATTGCCCCCACCTCGGCTCGTCAACGCCTTTCATGACGGTTTGCTCACTGTATTGCTCTGCAGATGGCCGTGGATTGCTCATACCTCCGCTCATCAACGGATTTCTCGACGGTTCGCACAACGTATTCCTCTGCGGATGGCAGCGGATTGCTCACACTTCCGCTTGTCAATACCTTTCACGGTTTGCGTGCCGTTTTGCTCAGAGGATGGCAGCGGATTGCTCATTCTTCCGCTCATTAACGGCTTTCACGACAGTTTTGCGCGACGTTTTCCTCCGCCGATGGCAGCGCCTTGCTCATTCTTCCGGTCTTCAACGTCTTTCACGGTTTGCGCGCAGTTTTGCGCAGGGGATGTCAGCGCATTGCTCATTCTTCCGCTTGTCAACGGCTTTCACGACGGTTTGCGCGCCGTCTTACTCAGCAGATGGCAGCGCATCGCTCATTCTTCCGCTCGTCAACATCTTTCACGGTTTGCACGCCGTTTTGCTCAGCGGATGGCAGCGCATTGCTCATTCTTCCGCTCGTCGACAGCTTTCACAACGGTTTTCGCGCAGTCTTACTGAGCGGATGGCAGCGTATTGCCTATACTTCCGCTCGTCAACAGCTTTCACAACAGTTTACACGCCGTATTGCTCAGCGGATGTCGGCGCATTGCTCGTTCATCCGCTTGTCAACAGCTTTCCCGATGGTTTACACGCCGCATTGCTCAGAACACAGCAGCGGATTACTCATTCTCCCGCTCGTCAACAGCTTTCACGGTTTGCTCGCCGTTTTGCTCCGCCGATGGCAGCATATTGCGCGTTCATCCGCTTGTCAATGGCTTTCCCGTCGGTTTGCGCACCGTTTTACTCAGCGGATGGCAGCGCATTCGTTATTCTTCAGCTTGTCAATGGCTTTCTCGGTTTGCGCGCCGTTTTGCTCCGCCGATGGCAGCGGATTGCTCATACTTCCGCTCGTCATCGGCTTTCATGGTTTGCGCGCCGTATTGATCAGAGGATGGCGTCGGATTGCTCATTTTTCCGCTCGTCAACGGCTTTCACGGTTTGCGCGCCGATTTGTTCCGTGGATGGCAGCGGATTGCTCATTCTTCCGCTCGTCAACGGCTTTCACGGTTTGCGCGCTGTTTTACTCCGCCGATGGCAGCGGATTGCTCATTCTTCTGCTCGTCAACGGCTTTCCCGACGGTTTGTATGCCGTATTGCTAAGTGGATGGCATCGGATTGCTCACACCTCCACTCGTCAACGGCTTTCACGATGGTTTGCGCGCCGTATTGCTCAGTGGATGGCATCAGATTGCTCCCATCTCCGCTCGTCAACGGCTTTCATGACGGTTTGCGCGCCGTTTTCCTCCTCGGATGGCAGCACATTGCTGTTTCTTCCGGTCGTAATGTCTTTCACGGTTTGCGCGCCGTTTTACTCCGCCAATGGCAGCGGATTGCTCATTCTTCTTCTTGTCGATGGCTTCACGATTGTTTGCCTGCCGTCTTACTTAGCGGATGGCAGCGCATTGTCCATATTTCCGCTCGTCAACAGCTTTCACGATGGTTTACGCGCCGTATTTCTCCGCGCATCGCGGCGGTTGCTCATTCATCTGCTTGTGAATGGCTTTCCCGCCAGTTTACGCACCATATTGGTCCGAGGATGGCAGCGGATTGCTCATTCTTCCGCTTGTCGACGGCTTTCACGACGGTTTGCGCGGCGTTTTCCTCCTCAGATGGCAGCACTTCGCTCTTTCTTCCAGTCGTCAACATCTTTCATGGTTTGCGCGGTGTTTTACTCCGCCGATGGCAGCAGATTGCTCATTCTTCGGCTTGTTGATGGCTTTACGACGATTTGCGCTCAGTCTTACTCAGCGGATGGCAGCACATTGCCCATATTTCCGCTCGTCAATAGCTTTCACGATGGTTTGCGCACCGTATTTCTCAGCAGATCGTGGCGGATTTCTCGTTCATCCGCTTGTGACTGGCTTTCCCGCCGGTTTACGTTACGTATTGGTCAGAGCATGGTAGCGGATTGCCCATACTTCCGCTTGTCAACGGCTTTCATGACGGTTTGCGTGCCGTTTTCCTCCTCGGATGGCAGCGCATCACTCTTTCTTCCAGTCATCAACGTCTTTCACGGTGTGCGCGCTGTTTTACTCCGAGGATGGCAGCGGATTGCTCATTCTTACGCTTGTTGATGGCTTCACGATGGTTTGCGTGCAGTCTTACTCTGCGGATGGCAGCGTATTGCCCATATTTCCGTTTGTCAACAGCTTTCACGATGGTTTGCACGCCGTATTTCTCAGCGGATCGCGGCGGATTGCTCGTTCATCCTCTTGTCAATGGCTTCCCCACTGGTTTACGCGCCGTATTGGTCAGAGGATGGCAGCGGATTGCGAATTCTTCTGCTCGTCGACGGCTTTCATGACGGTTTGCGTGTAGTCTTGCGCAGCGGATGGTAGCACATTGCGCATACTTCCGCTCGTCAACAGCTTTCACGACGGTTTGCATGACGTATTACTGAGCGGATGGCGGCGGATTGCTCGTTCATCTGCTTGTCAATGGCTTTCCCATTGGTTTACGTGCCGTATTGCTCGTAGGATGGCAGCAGATTGCTCATTCTTCCACTTGTCAATGGCTTTCATGGTTTGCACGCTGTTTTCCTCCATGGGTGGCTGCGGATTCCTTATTCTTCTGCTCGTTATCGGCTTTTCCGACGGTTTGCACGCCGTATTGCTCCGTGGATATCTGCGGATTGCTCATTCTTCCACTGGTCAACGGCTTTCACAGTTTGCGCGCTGTTTTGCCCAGTGGATGGCAGCGTATTGTTCAATCTTCCGCTCATCAATGGCTTTCACGGTTTATGCGCCGTTTTGCTTTGCGTATGACTGGGGATTGCTTATTCTTCCACTTGCCAATGGCTTTCACGATGGTTTGTGTGCCGTTTTCTTCAGTGGATGGCGGCGCATCGCTCGTTCATCCGCTCGTCAACGTCTTTCTCGGTTTGCCCTCCGTTTTGCTCAGCGGATAGCGGCGCATTGTTCATTCTTTCACTTGTTAACAGCTTTCACGGTTTGTGCGCAGTATTGGTCACCGGATGGTGGGGAATTACACATTCTTCTTCTTGTCAATGGCTTTCGCGACCGTGATAAATGACCGTGTTATTCGGTGGGTTGCGAAAACTTTGTATAAGCTGGAATGATATCTATATGAAAAACCAAATGTTTAGAAGGAACAACGTGTAGATAGGGAAGGCCAGCGTGCTGGTATGGCAGATCAGTGCACAGTTGAGAATGAACAGTGCACAGACGGTGAAGAACAGTGAACTACCGTGCGCAGACAGGTAATGATCTTTCCCAAGTCAAATGTGCATCTAACGAGAATTGAAGTTGCCACCGTACGTAATGTACGTCTTATTCGTTTCAATAATTTGACACATACAACATGTTAGCGGGCTCACTTCAAATGATCCGTCACATGCAACTGCAAAGAGTGTGTCATTGCACTTGTATCCAGCCTTCAGCCAAGCAAAACAAGTGTTTGAGTTCACATCTAATGATTCACTGTGGTAATTGACTAAGCTATTTGGTATGCTGTGTAAACTTTAAATTTGTAGGAAATATATAGGAAAACCTAAATGTTTGAAGTTGTACGCACTACTAAAGTTTGGGTAACACAAACGAGTCTGAAAAAAATGCGATTGTCTTGTGTAACCTGCTCTTCGAGTGGCAGGTACCACTTTTGCCAATAAATTGATAATAATTTAATATATATGATATTGCTACGTATTGCTTGCAGGCTAGGGAACTCATTTTGTAGTATATTTCTGTCCTCTATTCAGTATTTGCTTATCTAGCCTTCTACCCTCCACTGTCCAGCATATGCTCGTCTGGCATTCGACAGCATATCTATGTCTGCCTTGGTTCTCTGTTCCACATTTGCTTATTTAGCATTCACCTACTTAGATATTCAGCATATTGGAGAAGCTTTGTGTAACAGGATTCGAGTCGATCTGGGCTTCTACTAGTAGTACTAGTGGACTGTTATGCGGTTGGTGCAAATGGTGGGCAGATGGAGGTCAGCTGGCTACGAGAGAACATATGTCATTTCAAATCCTTCCCTATCTCCCTCTATTTCACAGCAATTGTCTGGGGGTTGAGCGCTGATAGTTTTGTTTTTTTATTTATTCATACTCATATGCAACCTATGTAGGTCATGGCAGTGTATTTATACCAGCTATATCCCACCCGTTATTTAATAATTACTCGTAGGTGGCCTATATAGATCATAGCAGGAATTATTTACAGTTCTTTTTGTTACTGCCATCTATGTAGTGGTGGCATCTTACAAACATCCATTTGAACTCCACCTTGAAAGCCGGGTAATGTAGGAAATACCAAAAAGAGGATTTAAGCATTACATCCCTGTATGCAAGGATCTGAAAACGGGATTTAGACATTACAACCCTGTTAGTTTGGATCCGTTAGCATCATAATTCATGTTGCAAGTACTGAAACAACTACTTGACATCCAGTTTACATCCAAAAGTGCCAAGCCAAGTGTTTCTGGAATTAGAAGAGACTTATTGATCATATATACTATACCCAGAACTTCTTTCTTATGAGTCAAGAACTTATTTGCACTTTGAGTTGTACCATCGTGATGTTTGCGCAAGAATTTTTGATGTGGTGACAGGGATAATATTTTGGTTACACACATAGTAAAAGTGTTCAACAAAAAGCCTAAACGTACACTTAGATTCTGTGCTGTATCTTGTGTGCGGTCCTGTGCCCTATCCTGCACCCTATCCCCTGCCCAATTTTCCTGTCCATCCCCTCCCCCTCCAATTTTCCTCCCTCTCTCCACCCTAATTTTCCTCCTCATCCCGCACCCAATTCTCCTTTTTATCTCCCTCCCTATTCTTCTCTGTATCCTTTGCACTATCCTTCACCTGATCCTATATCCTGTCCTCTGCACTATCTTGTGCCCTGTCCTTTGATCTATTCTGCACTCTCACCTGCACCTTATCCTCCGCCTAATTTTCCTTTTTATCTTCTCCCCAATTTTCCTCCTTATCCCCCTTCTAATTCTCCCACCTATATCCTACTCAATTCTCCTGTCTATCCTATGTTAGGTATGTTCTACACCTGATCCTATACCCTGTTCTACGCTCTATCTTGCCTTCTGTTCTGTATCCTATCTTGCACCCTATTCTATGCTCTATACTGTACCCAATCCCCTATCCACTTCCCCTTTATATACCCCACCCAATTCTCCTCTCTATCCCGTGCTGTCTCCTGACCCCTATCATTCACCCTATTCTATACCCTATCCTGAGTCCTATCCTACACTCTATCCATACCCTATCCTGCACCCTATCCTGCACCCTATCCTACACTCTATTCTGCAGCCTATTCCCCACCCAATTTTTCTCCCTATCCTATACCCAATTTTCCTCCCTATCTCCAGTTCAATTTTCCTGCCTATCCTCTGCACATCAGCAAAAACTAGAATACATCTCATTTTCTCTACCCATACCATCTTTACTGCATCCCCCTCTGATTTTCCATATCCATCTGATTTTACTATTTAATCCCAATCTAATTTTCTATTTTTTTGTAATTTTGTCTCCTCATTAATTTCACCATCTCATTTTCTATTTCCTTTTATTTTTCTCATAATCCTTATCACTTTCATCACCACCTCTTATTTACCATGACCTTCTTGATTTCACTCACGATCGCTTTTACTATCTCTATCTCTTTTTTACTTATTGGTATTATCTTCATAATAAAAATTTCACTTACTATCACTTCAACCATCTCTATTTCATTTGCCTGTACCCCTTCCATTTTCACTTATCTCTTTCATCATCCCTATCTTGTTTTTACTCACTATTAATTTCATCCACCATTCCTTCTACTATCTTGATCCCATTTTGACTCCCTATCATTTTCGTCATTCCCCTCTGATTTTTACTCACTGTTGCTTTTACCTTTGCATCTGAATTTAATTCCCTATCTCTTATACCATCTCTTTTTCAAATTTTATATCCTTCTTATTTTCACCCACCTTTCCTTTTACTGTATCTGATTTTCACTCAGCATTGCTATTGACTTCCTAATCTCATTTTCACTTACTGTCACTTTTATCTTCACCTCATTTTCTTTACCCCTCTCGTTTGTACTTTCCATTGCTGTCGCCTTTCTAATCTCATTTTTACTCGCTATAGCTTTTATTTTCACTCACTATAGATTTTACTCACTGCCTTTTTGTAGGAGGATTCTGGACGCCGCAGACACCACGTCTAGAGTGGCTAGCATGGCCGCTATTGTGGAATCTAGAGTTTGTGGGACTTGGCACATAGCTGCCCTAAGGACTTCTGTAGATAGACAGTCACACACAAGCGCAAGCACACGGACACTCCTATAAGTGTCCAGTGCTCCCCTCTTTAGAATGGACATGTTTCTTGCTACCCCTCAACTGGTAGCAACACTTTATATTCTCTGCCCTGTACGGCCAGTGGCGAGTATTCTTTATTTTCCTACCCCATACGACACACTTTATTTCCCTGCCCCGTACGACCAGCGGCGAGCATTCTTTATTGCACCGTGTGATGAACGGCGGGCAGAAGGAGGGCGCAGAAACATCAAGATCCCGAGAGAATAACGAGAAAATCGAGAAAACGAGGAAACCAAGCGATATGACATGGGACGGCCCAGTGAATGGACTCTCACATGAAAAGTAGCTGCGGGAGGGTGTGGTGAGTGGTAAGTGCGGGGGCCAGTGTTTTGGGGCCCATACCTTAAGTCTCACCAAGCTGTTTCCAGTCACGTACCGTGCGCTGACCTTCAAGGAAAAGATACTCACATGCCATATTCACATGCCGTATTCACACGTCATATTCACACGCCGTATTCACACGCCGTATTGACATTCCGTACACACACACGCTGTACACATACACCATACACACACACCGTCTAGCAGTCTTAACTACCCGTTCACCGGGCTGAGTTACTGCCTATATAATCCGTTCATTGGGTAGAAGTGCTGAGCATTTCCAAAGCGTGGCGAGTATTTCCAAAGTGCGGCGGGTATTTCCCAAACGCGGCTAGCATTTCCAAAGCGCGGCGAGCATTTCCAAAGCACGGCGATTGTTTCCAAAGCATGGCGGGCATTTCCCAAGCATGACGAGTATTTTCTAAGTGCAACGAGCATTTTCAAACCACGGCGGGCATTTCCCAAGCGCAGTGAGCATTTCCAAAGTGTGGCTAGCATTTCTGAAGATGGCGAGCATTTCCAAAGCACGGTGGGCATTGGCCAAGCGCGGCGAGCATTTCCAAAGCATAGCACTGCAATCACCTCTTGGTCATTAGCAAACAAGCCACAAAACTACAGGCTGGGACCTTGAGCCAAAATCTGATCATTCAAAAAATTAAACCGCATGAACCAAAGAGATTTGATGGTTCCCAGGATTTGGAGGTTGTCGTTCAATTTCTTGAAGACATACAGCACTATGTCCGACAGGGTGGAGCAGTATTTCAAGGGGCATCCAAAGACAACCAGAAGATCGACACGTTATGGTGTTTTCTCACAGCCAAGGTGTTCCACTGGTTCAAGAACAGCATGAAGAAATAGGGTGGGGACGCTATTCCTCCAGAGGAATACAACTACAAGATCACATAGGATGCTATGAAGATCCTCTTCAAGCACGAGTACGTTCCAGAACGGGCTATTTCGGTAATCCGCCATGAATGGTATGCCTTACAGTTCAGCTGCCAGCAGGTTTTGTCTTTCAACCAGAGAGCATTGGAATTAATCACCATTCTGGACGAGTTGCTGACCATTACGAGGGAAAACCCACTCTGGGAGGAATACCTGATCAAGCTGCCAGACACGACGCAGAACGATATATCGCAGCAGGTACACCTCATGGACATCCTCGGGAACAGAAACCAGATGACACTATCTGGTATGATGGATATTGTCGCTGCACGCACCCTTCCATTTCTGCCAATACCATCCAATCTGACTAATATCGGGAACGACGAACTCAACACGGTGGTCAACGATGAATTCAATGCTGTGGTTGACGAAAAAGTACAGTGGCACTGTTGCCTTGGTTTTGGTCACATTGCGCGCCAGTGCAGTACTCTGAACAATCACACGGTACCAGTCAGACTTCATGGAGGAGGCAAAGGAGGATGCGCAGCCGGATGTGAGGGGCAATTCCAGAAACAACAATCTTTCAACCAGCCGCCACCCCCTCAGCAATCCCTGTACCGCTCCGGCCAAACTTCCTACTGTGGCAACCAACCCAAATTACGTGCCCCACCAGTAGGAGTGACAGAGCCTCCTCCTACTAAGGAACGAGAGGCAGCAAGACTTTATTTGACAAACCTTAATGTGGTACAGAAAGACGTTAATGATAAAAGTGATTTGTTACGTTTTTATGCCAAAGTCCAAACCTGTCATTCCAAAACTTGCTCAGCCTACACCCTAATGGACCCCGTGTGCTTCACACTCTTATATCGATGCCTCATTCATAAAACAGCTTGGTTTACCCTTTCGACATGCTGGGCATATATCAATCATCACAGCCGGAACCAAATACCCTCCTGAGGACAGATACCAGGTCTGGCTTAACGGAGGTATAAGGGGCATCACTGGGAACTACACAGATGTTATAGGCTGGTATACTGTGTTTGATCTTAAAGGTGCCTACAACATTATTATTGGAAAGAATTGCCACTCGAAGACATGCCATTTGGTGGATTCGGACAACGTCTTACACCTGTTGGATACCGATTGGTCGTTGCTGATGGATGGACAACAGGTGTTCTTACCCAGACTTTCCTTAAAAGGACTTCGACTGTACCAGGGCCACTACCGGAAAGTTCACAACCACTGCGAAGCGGTAGCTCAAGTGGCCTCCATCAACCTGATATCCTGTTACACTGGAATATCACGGGTTGGTACGTACCCTGAGAGGGAACGTACTTAGGAAAACGGAAAGACCTGCACCGGTAGCTAGCTATCTTCATCAGGTAGACCTTAGAGAGTCTAGGTGGGAGATAAAGATGGGGTTAAAGGTTACGGCCATAAAACGGATGTAAGGATTAACTCCGGAGGAAGAGGATAACGGTAACCAGAGGCATGAGAGGGAAGGGGTACGGACGAGACTCCTCCGGGAGCTCGTTTGTCGTGGCTCCCAGCTCCAGATACCGATGGGTCGCAGAAAAGAACTCAGTCTAGAACTGAGGGAAATCTGCGGTACCAGTCAGCCCCTGGACTTCACCTTATCGCCAGAACCAACCAGGACCAATAAGAGTCTCAGACGAACCCACGCTCAGGTGGGGGTTCGCCGACCCCTGAGTAATAGTTAGCCCGAGTCACCCGATCTCACTCCACCTCACGCCTATATATGCGCTGTTCTTTCACTCCCAAAAAAGAGAAAGAAACAGACCGAACACTACTACCGAAACCCACATACAAGATCTAAAATTATTCCGTTGTGAATTATCGAAAGTAGCCTGATTACCTTTGATTCAACCCGCACTCCGGTTTACGACATAACCCCAGTGTCACATATCTGCAAACAAGACACGACAGGCCATAGCAAAATCCAGTGGCGAACGGATATTCGTGATCGACATCCAGAGCGACAGGTGGACGAGAAATTCAGTGAGGATAAATCTGTTTTGGCAGACCTAGGGAAGTGGAGAGTTCAAATCTGGTGGGATTTTGATGACCTCTTTCAGCCACTGAGCGGCGTACCACCACCAGAAGATCATGATTTCAGTATCCATACCGATCGGACAGCAAAAATTCCACACTGACAGTGATAACAGATGACACAGTCCGAAAGGATAGAATTCGAGGTACAGATCAAGAAGTTACTTGCCAACGGGTGGGTGACGGACTCACATTCACATTACGTAGCACCGATAATCTTTGTGAAAAAGCCAGATGCCACACTCTGACTGTGTGTTAATACTGTGGGTTGAACTCGATAATGACCAAAGATCGTTACCATTTGCCATATATCGAGGACTTGCTGGATAAGCTCCATGGGGTACGCGTGTTTACCAAGTTGGACTTGGTGAGCGGATACCACCAGGTGCTAGTGCATTCAGATGACTGCTACAAGACCGTATTCATAGTGTCAGATAGATTCTACAAGTATAAAGTCATTCCGTTTGGACTTGCAAATGCACCAGCTGCGTTTATATGTATGATACACAGAATATTACATCCGCATCACCGAAATGCAATCGTGTATCTGGATGATGTCCTGATTTTTCCAAAAATGTTGGCAGAACACAAATCACATGTGGAAGGCGTACTTCAGGCATTACGGAAGACCCGATTACGTCTGAGTAAGGCCAAGTGCGTGTTTGGTACTCTGGAAACGTCGTTCGTTGGTTTCAGGGTAAATAAACACGGCATTCACACTGAAGAAAAGAAGGTCAGGGTGGTATGGGAATGGACAACACCTAAAACACCAATGGAACTTCGTGGATTCCTCGGTTTAGCCGGCTACTACAGGAAGTTTGTCCTGAAATTCACCCTTCGAACTAGTCTGCTACATGACCTCACAGCAAAACCCAAGAACGACTACATCTGGACTAGCCGGCATGGGGATAAGTTTGAGGATCTCAAGAAGGCTTTGATATCCACACTGATCTTGGCAACCCTGAATCCGGAGGCCAATTTCATCCAGCGAACGGACACCTTGGATACCACGATTGGAGGTGTTCGGGTGTAAAAGCAGCTGTATGAAGCAAGGTTGGTGGAGCGGCCACTGGGATACTTTTGGAGGAAGCTCCACACAGTTGAGGTGAGGTATCCAGCATATGACCGTGAGTTGCTTGCAATCAGCGCAAATCTGGAACATTGGACCTGCTATGTTCATGGGCGGAAACGTACCACCATCTATACAGATCATGCATCATTACAGCATATCCTCGGACAAAATAAGCTGATGAGCCGTCAGTGGGGTCACCTTGACAGGCTCCAATGGTATGACTATGAGGTCAAATAATTTCCTGGAGTAGCTAATGTTGTGGCAGATGCACTCAGCCGGATTACATACACGTAGGAAGAGCAGCCGAAGGTCGACCCGCAGCACCTTAATGTCATCAAAATGCAGGTATCAGCCTCAATCGAGTGGCTGAACGATGTTCGAAAAGGCTATGGGGAGGACACAATTTTCAGTCCAGTTCTAGAATATTTGAGCAATAGCAACGAAAACAAGGGTAAAACGACAAGTTCGAAGCAGTCTCGCCGTGATAAGGAACGAGCAAAGTCATACACACTTGAAGAAGGCCTGCTGTACCATAAGCTGTCGGAGGGAAGGTTATGTATCCCAATATTCTTGAGAACGGAAGTGATTCGAGAAGCATACGACACTATTCTGGGTGGTAGACATAGCAGCATCGTAAAGACAGCAGCAGCAGTTGGATCTCGGTACTACTGGCCAAAGTTGACGGATTCAGTCACAGAATGGATTGCCAGATGTGACGTATGCCACCGAATCAAGCACAAGAATGCCAGGCCGTATGGACTCCGGCAGGTACTACCGATTCCACTCGAACGCGCGGATTGGGTGAACATCGATTTCGTCACCAAGTTACCAACGTCGGAAGCCGGTTAGGATGCTGTAGCGACAATTATCGATCCTCTGATGAAGCGAGCACATTGGAAGCCAAGCTTACTGCAGAAAAGTTCGCAACAGCATTCATTGACGGTTACGTTCAGTCACGGGGGCTACCCGTATCCATCGTATCTGACCAGGACATCCGATTTACCTCCAGTTTCTGGCAATTGTTGTGTTCACAACTCGGGATTAAGCTTCGGATGTCTACAGCATACCACCCGCAGTCAGACAGTCAAGCGGAAAAAGCAAATGCCACTCTGGAAATGTTTTTGAACGTATATATATGGTAACTGAAATCCCCTAAGCAGTGGAGCCGGTTGTTAGTGTTGGCGGAGTTCACTTACAATACAGCTAAGCACAAGGCAATAGGAATGTTGCCATTCGAGGCAGATATCGGATACATTCCGAGGCTCCCGCTCAATTTACTGGCACCAGCTCCGTGGACGCCAAATTCGAGACCCAGTACGGAATATGCAGAATGGCTCATCAAGATCCTATGGATGCTTCGAGAGTGAATGGAAGAGGCCCAATTGACAATGGTGATGGAAGCGAACGAGCATCATCAGCCACACCCATTTCGGATAGGTGATTCGGTATTCGTGGACGTCTGTTTGTTGCCCGTCGGCTACGCCAATGTCAATTCCACTGCCAATGACAGCGCCAATTCGCGAAAGTTTCAACATCCATATGCCGGTCTGTTTACAGTCCTAAAGTCAGCTGGCGAGAATGCTTTCATCCTCGACATCCTGACGTACTGGCGCTTACACCCGGTTTTCAATGTCGCACACCTCAAGTTATCAAAAGTCGACAGAAACCATGACCACCCGCCCCCACCGCCACTATGCTCCACCGCTACAGTTGAGTATGAGGTTGAGTCGATCCGCAAGCACAGAGGTACCACAGTTCGAGATCTCGATTATTTGGTCAAATGGGTTGGTTACGTTGACCCTACATGGGAACCACTGGCGAATCTGAGGGGCAGTAGCAACAAGCTGCGGGGTGAATACCACACTACGAATGGCTTGCAAGTTTACTGGTGGATGGAATGGGAGTGACAGGGAGTATCAGCTGAGCATTATGGGAGGGGTTATTGTTATAAGTTGGGTTTGTCGTTGTTTTTTTTTAGTGGTGACGCTCGTTTTATTGAGACAGAAGTGGTTGTAGGAGGCGGATTCCAGGCGTCGCGGATGCCACACCTAGAGTGGCTAGCATGGCCGCTAGCGTGGCTTCTAGAATTTGTGGGACTTGGCACATGGCTGCCCTAAGGACTTCTGTAGATAGACAGTCACACACTAGCACTAGTACACAGACACTCATATAAGTGTCCGGTGCTCCCCTCTTTAGAATGGACATGTTTCTAACTACCCCTCATTTTTCTATCACCATCTTAATTTTACTCACCTTACTTTTTCTATCTTTATCCCAATTTCAGCCCTTATTGCATTCACCACTTGCTTCATATTTTACTCACCTTTGTTTTTACTATCGCTTTTACCATCCCTATCTCATTTTCCCCTCATCATTCTTCCCTTCAATATCTTATTTTGACTATTGCTGTGACACTGGGGTTGTATTGTAACCGGAGTGTGGGGAGAATCAAAGGTAATCAGACTACTTTCGATAATTCACAACGGAATAATCTTAGATCTTTTCTATGGGTTTTTTCGAGGGTCGTGTTTGGTCTGCAGTCCCTTTCTTTCGGGAGAGAAAGACCGGCATATATTGGCAAGAGGCTGGGTGAGACCTGGTAACTCTGGCTAACTATTCCTCCGCGGTCGGCGAACTCCCACCGGAGCATGGATTTGACTGAGACTCTCATTGGTCCTGGTCGGTACTGTCGATAAGTTGAGGCCCAGGGGTAACTGGCACCACAAAATTCCGTCAGTTCTAGACTGAGTTCTTTCTGCAGCCCATCGGTATCTGGAGCTGGAGATTACGACAAACGAGCTCTCGGGAGAGTCTCATTATTAACACCTTCCCTCTCACACTTCCGGTTGCCGTTCCCTTACCCCGGGGTTAATTCTTTTAAACTGTTTCTCGGCCGTAACCTTTAACCCCATCTTATCTCCCACCTAGACTCTCTAAGATCCACCTGATGAGAATAGCTAGCTACCAGTACGTATCTTCTTCCTCTGTACGTACCTCGCTAAGGGTACGTACCTGCCTGTGATATTTCTCCTGTGTAACAAATGCGCTTACCTTTGCTATCTTATTTTGACTCCCCCCACTCTTACTTTCCCTATCACCTTTACTATCAAATTTTTACTCCCAATCACTTTTTCTTTTCCTATCACCTTTTCACCGACTATTATTATCTTAACCTCTACCATTTGACTTATATGCTATGGAACAACAGTACTCCTACAATGGAGGGCTATGGTAGTTGTAGTCAGAGCAACTCTGTAGTCTTCTGGATATGACTGCAGCTGTACCTGTATTATTTTACATATATATATATATATATATACATACACCAAAAAAAATACACACACATACATACACACACACAAACACACACACACACAAACATACACACACACGCGGGAAAAAGACAGACTGATACTGAACATGCTAACTACATCCAGTCTGTCACTGACCCCACCGATGCTGACCTCGCGAACTACATCTGATGTATTACTGACTATACTGACACCAACTGTGATAACCACACCAAATATCCTGTAATGTTGGACCTATTCACAGAAGTCTACTGAATTGATCCACTCCCCACTACAGCTAGGTCCTCCAATATCTCAAGAAAGGTTCTAGGTATTCCAGGCAAATTTCACTGGGTAATTGCAATGCAAGTGATAACATGCTGATCTATCAGAACCTCATTTATCTGCCAGACCATACCTCCCTTAGGCTGTACCTCTTAGAGTACCACTACAAACCACCAGCAGTTACTATCCATGACAAGCAAAGACCCTCAAGCTCCTAATACACAAGTACTACTGGCCATAGATACGAAAGAACGTTGAACATTTCAGGATAAACTGCCACACCTGCCGACAAGGAAACGCTACCCACCATACCCTATACGGTCTCCTTCACCCTCTATTGGTACCAATCCAGTTCTGGCGGTATATATCAGTCGACTTTCTTATAGACCTACCACTATTGAAGAGATACAACACCATCTGTATATTTTTGGACAGTCTGACAAAGCAGAGACACCTGCTCCCTACACAATGAATATTACAGTACAAGAACTGGGTGAGCATTTCAGTGACAGGATCTTCCATTACCATGGACTGCCAGAAACCATCACGTTAGAAAGAGGACTGCAGTTCGTATCCAGGTTTTGGAAACACCTATGCTCCTATCTAAAGATCGACCTATACCTGTCCACTGCATTCTATCTTCAAAGAGAGAGTCAAACAGAGCGAATGAATACAGTAATAGTACAACACCGATAGGCCTACATCAACTACCTATAGGATGACTGTACCGACAATCTCTTCTTTGGCAAGTTCACCGGACATCAGAAGGTATTGGATTCAACCACACTATCTCCCTACATCACCAACTTAGGCTACCAGCTCTATTGATAATTTGAACTGGACTTTCACGTCGACGACTTAGAGGAATACTGAGCCCAGACTGCAGGCTAATGTCTACATCAAATTGACCAGATGGCCGGAAGCGAGATATATTACACCCAGGTCCGACAAGAGAACAACCCAGATATTTGATGGATCCCACCAACCGTCTTCCAGCCCCATAACCTTCTCTAGATGGTTGGAAGATACTGGCTGTAATACCCAGGTATTTTACCAATGGCAGCGTCACTCCGGTGGTCACCAACAGTCTATCACCCTTGAATGGGCAAAACTTGTCTAGTGAAAACGAAGCGACTGTGTAGTTTCGAGGGATTCGTACAGGAGTGGTTGGGAATTTGTACTAAGAGATTCATATTCGGAAATATCACTAAGAGAGTTCTAAGAGAGTTGATCCCAGTAAATTTGCTGTATTGTTAAGGCTCAACATCCAACGGTTCGTTGCTGATGCTCTTGCTACACTGGAAAACTTGACACTCTTTTTAAGCCTTGCTAACTCGTTGGCTGTCTGCCCTCGAGCCGACCTGGGGTTACACAATACCTCTGTATTGTACATGAATACTTCCCCTTCGTACAAGGGGGAAGAACTGATAGGGACGTGACACTGATTGATAGGTTCGGACCCAGAAGACCCTCGATCTGGGTAGTTGAGAACGATGTTCGTTTCCACCCCCTTGTAGTCATCGTCACCCTTGTCGGCTTGTTTGCAATTCTCACTAGCTAGACACCTCATGAGTGTCCATATGATATGCAACTCCACCTCTCTGGTAGCTTCCCGGAATGCTTGGTGTTGTCGATACACGTGCTGTAGCAATCGCAGTGAACTGAAGATAACCTATCAGTAACTCAACGAGTTATGATCTGATCTTCTCCAAACAACTGACAGATAGTCTGGCTCCCCTCATATACCCACCAGATCCATTCCGCCTAGCGCGTACTGCATGACCGTTTGGGAGTTATATTTGGTACAGAAAAATTAGCTCTTTCCGCTGGTAACCAGTAACTAGTAACTTACTGTATAGGACTCGTGGAGAATAACCTTAATGCCTCCTAGGGATGTGGCTGAACCTTCTCCTAAGGCTCCCACTCATCCCATTGCCCATTGGTAACCTTCTGTTACCCCTTTGGCTGTTGTCAGGTCGGTTCTCTCTTACAGAGCACTCACTTCAGCCTGTAACTCCTACTCATGAAATATCACTCGGCCTCAATCCTCAGATTTTATCCGAATGTGTGTATCGGTATACAGTATATTCAGTGCAGAGCGAACGTCCCGGCGCAGGATGCCCCATTATATCGGTTTCCGTGGCTATTGCACTGGAGGCCAGTATGCCAATGCTATTGGTCTTGGTAGCTAGTGCACCAGACAATGCGCTGACACTATCAGTCTCATCTCCAAGAATATGCCCGGTCCCTGTCCAGCCCACATCTCATGAGACTTCCCCTCTTGCTGTTTACCATCGAAGACAGAGCAGCAAGTAAGCAACAAAGAGCAGCAAGACATTAAAGTCAACCTTATAAAACAAATCCCCACTAGCCTCATTAAAACCTCTACAGGGAAAAAAACCCTGTGGGAAATAGACCAGCTACTAGCGGACAAAAGAGTACCAGCTCAATGCTATTAAACAAACAAAGCGTGATAAAGACAAATCGCAACCTTTCTAATGCAATAGTCCAATAGCCTCAGTAAAGCCCCTATGCTTCTCAGGTCCCAGTACCTTTATCATGATATCTGCCAGGTTGTTGGTAGAAACATAAGAGAATTCTAATTCTTGACTGGAGTGAAGGTCTTGGTAGTGGTGGAACTTCACGTCGATGTGCTTGTTCCTACTTTTCCTGTATCCAGCTGGCTACATGTTATTCAATATGCTATTGGAATAAGTGCAGACAAGGAGAGGACATCCGAGTTTCCTGACAATGTCTGTGTGTAGCTTGGTAAGCCACTGGGCTTCTCAAGTGGCTTCTGGGCAAGCGATGTATTCGGATTCCCTGGTGGAGTCTGGAGAGTGCTAATATCGACTGCTTGTAGGATTTCCACGGGACTGGTCCATTGTAGATTTGGAAGATATAACCTCCCTGCAACTTTCTTCCGTTGAAATCCACTTCAAAGCTGGAGCCCGTGAATCTCAATATCGGTAACAGAGTGATTGGTATGTGAGAGAACATGAGTTTGAGGTTGGTAGTTTCTTTAAGGTATAGGAGAACTCGTTTGGCAGCTGTTAGATGTGATGTAAAGGGTCTGCTGTTGTAGTGGCTGAGTGCCGATACAGCAAAGGCTATTTCAGGATGGGTCGTGGTGGCTGTGTACGACAAGCTGCAAATGATAGTCTGGTAGTATCCAGCATCTACTTCCGTCTCTGCTTGCAGCTGAATTTCAAGAGTCATTTTGTCGTAGAGAGGGGTAGGAGTGGGGATTGCATCTTCCATCCCAAAGTGTTTGACAATAGTCTGAATCTATTTGGTCTGTCCAATGGTGATGGCACCAGAATCGTAACAGTCTATTTCCAAGCCTAGGAAATGCTTGGCTTTCCCAAGGTTCATCATCTTGTATTCCTTCCTCAGTGCAGTCTTGAGGTCCTTGGTGGCCTTGGAGGTTGATCGCAGGTACAGGATTGTGGTGTTGTCGACATAGCGAAGCAGAAAGACACTGGTGAGGAGGTACAGATTCTCGTCTATGTGTGCACATGTACAGCCAATCGACAGGAGGAACTCGTTCATGGTAGCATGCCAAAGGAGAGGTACTTGCTTGAGGCCGTAGAGAGCACGTGAATTGCCAGACACCGTACTCATACGTCAGTTGCCAAGTGCCGTGAGTGCCATACTCACACACTGTGAGTTGCTGGGAGTTGTACTCATACATGAGTTGCTGGGCGCCATACTCATACCTGAGTTGCCAGTCACTGTGCTTACACACAAGTTGCTGAGTACCGTGAGTACCGTACACACACGCTGTGAGTTGCCAGAAGTCGTACTGATACATGAGTTACCAGGCGCCATACTCATACGTAAGTTCCCAAACACCGTAAGTGACATACTCATATGATGTGAGTTGCTGCGAGTCATACTCACACGCAGTACATTGCCGTGCACTATACTCACACACTGTGAGTTGCCGTCTGGCGTTCGAGTCGACTAGATGAATCTCTCCTCGGTCCTACTCACTGAATGTGCCTCTGCATATGGATTGTGAGTAGATTTGTGAGAAGAGACAGGCGGTGACAAGGAGGATGATGGGAAGGAGAGTGGCTCAGCAATGAGCCACTCAATACCTTCAGGAAGCTGCATATAGACTTCATTGTCGATTGTTAGGTTCAGGAACGCAGTGATGATGTCGAGCTGATGGATCCCCCATTCTTCCTGGGCAGCGCAACTCATTAGGTAATAAAGGGTAGGCAATATACTGACCAGAACGTAGGTCTCCTCAAAGCCAACACCCTGTACCTGTTCGTCTCCTTTGATATCAAGCTGAGCTTTATACCTCAGATGCTACACCCTAAATACTACAGGGTCGGAATTCGGATACGGACCAGGCAGGAAGGTATTGGAAACTCGTGGCATGGTCTTAGGACAGCATACCGAGACCGGGCCAGCGACAGCATCACGGCTCAGCTCGGGTCAACCGACTCTGCAGCACCAGGAAACCCCTGGGTCAAGTATCGGTACCGACCAGGAAAGCACAAGCGCTGCCGCCGAGGAAGATAACCTAGGTGGTTATTATGAGCAGGATAAGTGATCGGAATGAAAACAGGAACACAAGGAGCTGCGAGTCTAGATCGCGGAATAGGAGTGGGGTTGTTTCCAGAGGCACGGCCTAGAGGAAGAACACCACAAGTCGGGAATCGCTGTATCGTCGCAGACGGCTCGAAGGCCCGAGACGATACCATTGCACCCCATGGTCAGGAGATACGAGAGATCATGCTACCACTCGCATCCTTGTCGTTGACACTCGATTATGGGAATGAACGTAGGGCTTTGCCAGCGCACGACAGTATCAGCGTATCCCCCACTTATCCGAGATGCTTACAATGATTATGATGTAGGGCACACACCATACCAACGTATGGGACGTCGAGTTGAACAGATACCGAAGCGGAGGCTTGACTTCAAGCCAATCCTATAGCACTGGGTAGCCCCCGGACCAAGTACCGGCTCGTGTTCGGGAAAGTGCATCAGGAAAAAAAATCTGTGTCCGGACGCACAGGCTGCATCCAGACTCACCAGGCGGTCAGGACGCTCTGGACGCACCCTGGCAGGGGACATACCGCTCCCAACGCGAAATGCACAGGCAAGGTGAATTCGGACGCAGTACGCCATGGTACCGTGCATTTGGACACCGTATGCCAGAGCGCCGTGCGTCCGGACGAAGCACGCCATGGCACCGTACATTCGGAAGCTGTATGCCAGGGCGCCGTGCGTCCAGACGCAGCCCACCATGGCATCTACTTACCGGACAGAGCGTATCAGGGCATTTTCCTTCTGGACACAGCCATGTCAGGGTATTTTCCTTCTGGACGCAGCCGTGTCAGCGCATTTTCCTTCTGGACGCAGCCGTGTCAGAGCATTTTACTTCTGGACGCAGCCATGTCAGGGCAAATGGCGTCCGGACGACGCGTGTCATGGCACCACGGTCACGCTGTCTGTCAAGACATGGAACATCGTAGCAAATACTCTTGTCGCATTCGCAAACACGCAGCGGGTTCCAGGCATAGTGACTCACTCCAGTTCTATTCATTCTATCTAATATACATCTATATATGCTACTACCACACTTCACGCGGAAACAAAGGAAAGTTGGCAAATACGACACGATGCGATGAGCACGATGCGTTGAACACGACGCGATGAGCACAACGCGTTGAGCACAACGCGATGAGCACGATGCGATGAGCACGATACGATGAGCATGACGCGATGAGCACGATCAGATGAACACGACGCGATGAGCACGACAACTAGGAGGAGGATGGCGATGAGCACGCAGGCGGCGGCGAGGACGATAGCAAATAGGACGCGGCGAGTATGATTACGAGCTTTGTGACATGGTTAGCGCAGCGCTCAGAGTGACAGAGACACGGGGAAGTTGTACAATACACAGTGAGGAGTACGATGTCAATGAGGGTCCCAGCGGTGACGACGATAGCGGGTAGGACGTGGCGAGTATGATGTCAATGAGGGTGCCGGCGGCGAGGACGATAGCAACTAGGACGCGGTGAGTATAATTGCAAGTAAGACGCGGTGAGTATGATTGCGAGCTTTGTGACATGGTTAGCGCAGCTCTCAGAGTGACAGACAGCGAGAAGTTGTACAATACAAGGTGACGAGTACGATGTCAATGAGAGTGCCGGCGGCGAGAACGATAGCGAGTAGGCTGCGGCGAGTATGAGTGCACGTAAGACGCGGCGAGTATGATGTCAATGAGGGTGCCAGCGGCGAGGACGATAGCAAGTAGGATGCGGCGAGTATGATTGCAAGTAAGACGCGGCGAGTATGATGGTGAGCTTTGTGACATGGTTAGCACAGCTCTCGGAGTGACAGACAGTGGGAAGTTGTACAATACAACGTGACGAGTACGATGTTAATGAGGGTGCCAGCGGCGAGGACGATAGCGAGTAGGACACGGCGAGTAAGTCGCGGCGAGTACGATGGCAATAGAAAGCGCCAAGCCACTATTAACGCTTGCGCTTTCGCAAGGTTTGGCTCATCACTCATAGATAGACCCCATTTTTCTTCTCCTTTCACCTCGTCCTACTCATCGACATTTTCCTAATCGACATCTTACTCGTCGCGCCTTTCTCGCCATCATACTCGCCGCGTCTTACTCGCTATCATAATTGCTGCGTCCTACTCGCCCACACTCGCTACGTCCTACCCCCTATCGTTCTCGCCACTGGCACCCTCATTGATATCGTACTGATCACGTTGTATTGTACAACTTCCCGCTGTCTGTCACTCTCAGAGCTGTGCTAACCATCTCACAAAGCTCGCCATCATACTCGCCGCGTCTTACTTGCAATCACACTCACCGTGTCCTACTTGCTATCATCCTCGCCGCCGGCACACTCATTGACATCATAGGCACCGCGTGTTATACGCACTCATACTTCCCGCGGCCTACTCGCTATCGTTCTTGCCACCGGCACCCTCAGTGACATCATACTCGTCACGTTGTATTGTACAACTTTCCACTGGCTGTCACTCTGAGAGCTGTGCTAACCATGTCACAAAGCTCGCAATCATACTCGCCGCGTCTTACTTGCAATCATACTCGCCGTGTCCTACTTGCGATCATCCTCGCCGCTGGCACCCTCATTGACATCATACTCGCCGCGTCCTACCCACTATCGTTCTCGCCGCCGGCACCCTCATTGACATCGTACTCGTCACATTGTATTGTACAACTTCCGGCTGTCTGTCACTCTGAGAGCTGCGCTAACCATGTCACAAAGCTCGCAATCATACTCGCCACGTCCTACTTGCTATCGTCCTCGCCGCCGGCAGCATGCTCATCGCGATCCTCCTCACAGTCGTCGTGCACATCGCGTCGTGCTCATTGCGTCGTGCTGAACGCGTCGTGTCGTATTTGCCAACTTTCCTTTGTTTCCGCGCGACGTGTGGTAGTAGCATATATAGATGTACATTAGATAGAATGAATAGAACTGGACTGAGTCACTATGCCTGGAACCCGCTGCGTGTTTGCGAATGTGACAAGAGTATTTGCTACGATGTTCCGTATGTTGACAGCCAGCGTGACCACGGTGCCATGACATGCGTCATCCAGATGCCATTTGCCCTGACATGGCAGTATCCAGAAGGAAAATGCCCTGACACGGCTGCGTCCAGAAGGAAAATGCCCTGACACCTCTGCGTCCAGAAGGAAAATGCCCTGACACCGCTGCGTCCAGAAGGAAAATGCCCTGACACCGCTGTGTCCAGAAGGAAAATGCCCTGACATGCTCCGTCCGGTAAGCAGATGCCGTGGTGAGCTGCGTCCGGACGCACTGAGCCATGGCGAGCTGCGTCCGGATGCACAGTGCCATGGTGAACAGCATCCGAGTTAAGCAGGTTGTGTCCGAAGCGTCCAGAGCATCTAGTGCGTCCGGACGCTTAGGATGTAATTTTTTTTTTCCTGATGTTCAAATGCCGCTACAGGACCGCACCTCAAGGTTCGAGAGTCTATTGGGAAAGATATGGGGTGGAGCTATACCTTGATGCCATTGCGGCCGAAGAAAGTATAGCTGGTAGGGTTGAGGGTTCGTTGCTCCGGCTCAGGTTGAGTAGCGTAATCAACCCCGCACACAACCCATATTGTATCACCCAATCATGACGAGAGAACAGAGGATCTGCTCCGGCCACTCTCAGGATACTTGGAAGCACTACTCTCCGATCCAAATCGAGAGATTATCTGTGTTATGCTGATGAAGTTTAACGTCAAGGCGAAGAGTTTTCACGTCACGGTGCGGGGTAATTTCCCTGCAGCACGTGGCTTTCCCGAGCCGCATACTTATACGACAACCCGCGGACAAGTGGTGGGCAAGGGGTCTTCATCGGAAGAATCATCGGAATCCTCAGCAGAATAATCACCTCAATTGTCTAATGATCAACAGACCATCTACCGGTCACCAAAATATCGAGTCAACGACCATCTGACGGAGCGATCCGTCAAGCGAGTCATCGCCATGGAACCGCAAGTGATCTGTCGAGTGAGTCGTTGCCACAGAACCGCAAACGATCCTTCGAGTGAGTCGTCGCCACCGATCCGCAAACGAACCGCCGTCACGATACTCGCAAGCTATCAGGCCACCACTGGGCTTGCGTCGATGAACCGTCTACATGGCCTAGACTGCGAGCAATGACTAGCGAAACAACAGCTGTGACACTGGAATTGTAGAGTAACCGGAGTGCGGATAGAATCAAAGGTAATCAGGCTACTTTCGATAATTCACAACGGAATAATCTTAGATCTTTTGTGCGGGTTCGGTGGTAGTGTTGGTGAGGATTGTTCGTGCTGTTTTCCTTCCATTCGGAGCGGAAAACCTCTGTCTTATATCTGCATGACGCCGGTGTGAGAAATGGTGACTCGGATTTGGATTCCCGCGAGGTGTATGGACCCCGTGGGTGACTCATTGGCCCTGGCAGGGTGTAGATGAGGGGAGATGAGGTTTCATGCAAGAGGGCGGGGTACTTTCCTTACCGGACTCTCTTCCGTGCACCATCAACAGGCGATGTGGCATCCCCTCCTTTTTGGGGGAGGGGTCATAGCCCAAGCATCTCGTCGTTTGCAATCTTCCCCTCACCTCCGGAGATATGTGTCTTAGGTCCGTCTTGGCCATAAGCTCATCTCCGGACCTTATCTCCCTCCTAGACTTTCTGAGTGCGCTCCGTCATCCTTACGTACCCCCTCTTCAGCCTAGCTACGTACTTCGAGATATTCGGGTGTAACAGCGGCTGATCATGGAAGGAGACGGAAGGAAACATGAGGAGTTCGAGAGTCTAGCCGGGAGATAGGAAATGCCAGATGGGCAACACGCCGGGGGCTCGGCTAGGACCCCTTCAAGAAGTATAATCCCTGACCGCTACGCGGCGGACCTCCTTAGAAGGGTATAATCCCGGAAACCGATACTTGAGCCGTCGTGGGGCTGTGTTCATGAATCCAGCCATGAGCTGAGGGAATTGCACAGCCTGTGACACCATTGGATGGCCTCCTATTGTCAGTACCAACCAGGATGAGTAGCTCCGGGCTTTGGCCCATACCCACCTTGGCTGGCGCATGCGTGAGCGTATCCTCTACCATATCATACACCGAATCTTTAGGTCCAGAAGCAGTTCGGCCGGGTAAAGCAGCCTTGAGGGGAAGCAGCCGAGTGGTCCATGGGTACTGGGGGGTGAGGCCGGTCTGGCATCAGCTAGGCAAGCCAATAATCCCTAAATCCTCAGTACGCTGGCCAGTCATACGAAGGGCTGTGATGACCTAAGGAAAGCAGAACTCGGTAGCCGCTGCATACGAACCAGAGATAGGGATACCTGTGAGGCAATTGTCGAACGAGCCGTTGGGCAAGACGCCAGGCCCATCTCGATCTGAATCATTCGCCGAAGCGTCAGACGATCTGACCATTACGTTGAAGCATCGGACGATTCAACCATTACGCCGAAGCGATACATGAGTGAACTGTCAGACAAGATGCCGGGCCCGTCTCGAATCGAAACCTGCCGAAGCGATACAAGCGAGCCGGCGGGCAACACGCCGGGTCCATCTCAATCTGAATCATTCGCCGAAGCGCAGATCCGCAGTAGCAACACGAGCGAGCCGTCGAGCAAGCCGTCGGGCCTGTCTCAAATCGGAACGATATACTCAAGCCATTGGGCACGTCGCCGGGCATGCGCCGAACCATCCGCCGAAGCGCCGCGAGCGAGCTGTCGGGCATGACGTCTGGCCTCTCTCGAATCGAACCATCCGGTGAAGCGCAGATCCACTGAAGCGACATGAGCAAGTCATCGGGCAAGCCGCCAGGCCTGTCTCGAATCGAAATGATATACGCAAGCCGTCGGGCACGCCACCGGGTATACGTCGAACCATCCGCCGAAGCGCCGCGAGCAAGCTGTCGGGCAAGACGCTGGGCCCATCTCAATCCGAACCATCCGCCGAAGCGATACATGAGCGAGCCGTCTGGCAAGCCGCCGGGCCCGTCTCGAAGGATACGCCGCCGTGTGAGCCGCCACGCACACCGCGCCGTTCACCGAGCGATCTGTCGAGTAAGCCATTGCCGCGGAGCTGCATGCGATCTGGCGCTCAAGCCTCAGACAGCGGGTGCCGCAGATATCTAACCAAACCCCTTAGATTATTCGCTGTGAATCCCCTAACGGTGGGCGAACTTGGAAGGAGGGTCATTAGGGAAGTTATTCTTGTATAATAATTGAACGCCGGTGAAGACCACGCGTGCCCCATCTCCTTCGTGACTATCAAGAAACCTGACCAGTTCGATATTACCGTCACTCCGACGTTGACCGGACATTCCAGTGTCACATCAGAGTACCGTCAGTATCCATCTTGGTCTTATATACCCACTTGCACCCTATCGGCTTTATCAGCAAAAAATTTGAGAATTCTCCCAGTACTCCCAAAGCTCCCATAGCTCCAGTAAGCTCCCGTAAGCTCCTGTAAGCTCAATGTTATATTTGCTGCCATAAGGATTTGGAAAAAAATAATTACCTTTTACTTCAACTTTTCATTTTTTTGCTGATGTGGCTGTAGGTATATTTCAACGGAGTAAGGTATCGTTCTCCAACAGAGACACGTACTCCTACTGCATAGCAGTCTTCCACCGGCGCTAAAAAGGGCCATTTATGGCTTCTCTGTACAATCGTGGGTTGTTATCGGTTCTGACCTCTACAGCCAGGGTTGTACCGGCCCTGGCTGCCCGTCTTGACTGGCTTTTCATCAGCACGCAGGGCTCAGAGAAATAGTAGCAATGACTCTGTTGGGCTCGCTTTGTGAATCTGCTATGGGAGCCTCTTCCAGTATCCCCAGCCTCATCGATGGGGTTACTGCAGGTGGTTCTAGCACTGTTACCGGATTGCTCTTCTGCTCAGAAGCCATATCTGGATTTTCAGCTTTAGGTGAATCTTCCATCACCTCGGTGACTACTGGTTCCTCTTCCAGCAATCGAAGTGGGTTACTGCTGCTCTTGTTACCTGCTATACAGGATATATAGGTCTGGCTGTAACGGCAGGGTCTGGCAGGGCTCCAGGTAGTGGCAGGCGGGTGGTACGGTGCGGCGGCAGGCGAGTGGTAGAGCGTGGCGGCGGGTGGGCGGTAGAGCATAGCAGTGGGTGGGAAGCAGGCGAGTGGAGGAATATGGCGGCAGGCGAGCGGCGGAGGAGGACGAGGACAGGACAGAGACGAGGACAGAGTCAAGGACAGAGATGAGGACAGGGTCAAGGATGGAGACAAGGACGGAGACAAGAACGGAGACCATAACGGAGGCAAGGATGGAGACAAGGACAAGGACAAGGAGACAAGGACACGGTGATGGTGTAAACAAGTTGTTGCGTACAGATCTACGGCGGGCAGCGGCCCTTGTTATATACAGGAACTTCCCCCCGCGAGCAAAGACCGACACGAGTAAACATCGATACGAGCAAATACCGACACGAGCAAATACCGACACGAGCAAACACTGACACGAGCAAACACCGACACGAGCAAACACCGACACGAGCAAACACCGACATGTTTCACGTTCCGCACATTGTCGTATTCCAGCACTTCCCATAGTTCTAGAACATTCCGTTTCCGAATCCTTCCGTGGCGGCACCCCGTTTCCCCACTTCCGTGGTCTGGCAACGTCAGCGTTGCATGTGATTCCAACGCCGTAACAGTAGCCCTCCTTTAGGCTCGAGTTCCCACGAGAGCGAGCTGAGCTGGTGCAGGGCATTGTGGGTAGCACTCGTGGTAGTCGTCGACGGCTTGTACGTCCGCTAGGTTTTCCTCCGGCTCCCATGTTGGTGCCGCAAACCCTCTCCATTTCCCGAGGTAATGCAGCCGGCCCCAAATCCTCCAACTGTCCAAGACTTCTTCCACTTCACATTCCTCTTCGCCTTCGACGATCATCAGGAGTGGCGGTGGAATAATTTGCCCCGGGATCGGGTCATCGGCGGCAGCATGTAGCAAGGAGACTGGGAAGGTGCGGTGCTTCTGGATTGCATTCAGGATGTCCAGTTCGTAGGCATGGGTTCCTATCGCTCGGATGACTCGGTAAGGTCCATGGTGCTTGTTTTCGAGCTTCCGGCTCGGCCGTTCGGTGTGCCAGTGCGTTCCGTCCACCCAGACAAGGTCGTCGGGCTGGAAGGCCGGTACCTGGGTACGCTGGGAATCCGTGTTTTCTTGTTGTCAGGCCTGCACATACCGCATCTCGCTCCTGGCCACCTCGTGGATCTGGTGCAGGTGCTCAGCTGCGGTCAGTGCTCGGTATTCCTCTGGGTCGTAGACACGGATATCCAGCTCGAAGTCACAATGGGGGTGATAGCCAGCATTGGTGAAGAAGGGGGACAGCGTGGTTGAGTCCGATACCTGGTTGTTTCCGGCGAACTCGGTGAGGAACAGGTAGCTGGTCCAGTCATCCTGTAGGTAGTTGACATAGGCCTGTAGGTGTTGTTCCATTCCTGCATTCATTCGCTCAGTTTGGCCATCTGTTTGCGGGTGGAATGCGGTGGATAGGCGTGGGTCAATCTTTAGGCAGGAGCAAAGGTGTTTCCAGAACCGGGAGGTGAACTGCGGTCCCCTATCCGATACGATCGTTTCTGGCAGCCCGTGGTAGCGGAAGTTCCTATCACAGAAGAGTTCGGCCAACCCTTCAGCTGTGATAGTTGTTGTGCAGGGGAAGAGGTGCCTCTGTTTCGTCAGGCGGTCCACAAACACACAGATGGCATCATATCATTTCGATGGGGGCAGGCTTGTAACGAAGTCGACCGAAGTATGTTGCCAGGGCCGTGCTGGTACCGGCAGGGGGCGTAGTGTACCATAAGGGGCATGACAGGTGGCTTTCATCCGGCGGCAAGTGTGACAGTTCCGCAGGAAGCGGTCGACGTCCTTCCGCATCTGTGGCCAGTAATACTTGCGTGTGAGGAGTTCAAGGGTTTTTGCACGCCCTGGGTGCCCGATGGCTGGCAGTTCGTGGTGGTCTTGTAGGAGTCGTAGTCGGAGAGGGGGGTGATCTGGAACATAGATGCAGTCACGGTAGATCAGCCTGCCATCTTTCTCCTTGCAATCGGCCAGGGATATTTCCCTCGAGTGCCTCGACCCCTCGCGAAGGAGTTTCAGGACTCGGTTCGGTAGCAGGTCGACTTCGCAGGCTTCCTTGAGTAGGTCTGTGATTGCAGTACATTTTCCGAGTCCGAGTCCGAGTTGGTCGTCGAGTCGGATTCGCTCGTCGAGTCCGAGTTGGTCGTCGAGTCCGAGTTGGTCGTCGAGTCCAAGTCGATCATTGAGTCCAAGTCGGTCGTCGAGTCCAAGTCCGATGTCGAGCATGTGAAGTGCGAATCCTGTCACATTATGGGGTTTAAGGACGGCCTGTTGGTTGGCAAGCAGTCTTTCATCCCCTTCCTTAGGGAGGTCTCACGACCTCCGAGTCAGTGCATCCGGCTTCGCACCAGCCTTCCCAGGTCAGTACACAATTCAGAAGTCGAAATGGGAGAGGAATTCAGACGAGCGTGCTTGTCGGTGGTTGAGGAGCTTCGTTGACATGAAGTATTCCAAGTTCTTGGGGTCGCTCAAGACCTGAACCGGGTGGCTCGATCCTTCCAGGTGTGGGCGCCATTCTTCGAATGCGCGAACTATTGACAGGAGCTCCTTGTCGTAGATTTTGTAGTTGCATTCGGCAGCGCTGTGTTTTTTGGAGTAGAAGGCAACCAGGTGTAGGGTTCCTTCATCGTCGTATTGTGATAGGATACCGGCCGAAACGTAGTCCGAGGCGTTGGTTTCCACCACGATTTCGCGCTCGTAGTCGAAGTGGCATAGGATCAGTGCCGTCGTGAATGCTTTCTTGGGGTCTTCAAAGGCTTTTTGCTGGGCCGGCCCCCAGATGAAAGGAACATATTTCCCACCTTCTTTCTTCGTCAGGCTGGTTAGGGGGGAGACTACCTTGGAATAATCCCTTATGAATCTCCGGTAGAAGTTGGCGAACCCTAGGAAGCATTGTATATCCGTCACATTCCCGGGGGTCTGCCAGTCCAGGACGCAGGACACCTTCTCCAGGTCCATCCTGACGCCGTTGGTTCCGATAATGAATCCGAGGTACTTCACCTCCTGCTTGTGGAAGTGTCACTTCTCCAGCTTAAGGTGAAGACCAGCGTCCGCGAGCGCCTTCAGCACCTTATAGACCTGCTTCTTGTGTTCCTCCAGGGTGTTGCTATAGATGAGGATGTCATCAAGGAAGGCAGTGAAGAAGTCGTCGAGGAATTGGCGGAGTACATCATTGATTAGGGCCTGGAAGTCGGCTGGCGCATTGGTAAGGCCAAATGGTATTACCAGAGATTCAAAAAGGCCATACCATGTCCGGAAGGCTGTTTTCCATTCCTCTCCCTCGGCCATCCGTACCAGGTTGCAGGCACCACGGATGTCCAGGGTGGTGAGGTATTTGGCCTTCGAGAGTGGTATCAGCATTTCTTGCAGTAGCAGGAGGGCAACCGGTTCTTGATGGTTCCTTCGTTCAGGCCGCGGTAGTCGACACAAAGGCGCAGCGATCCGTCTCCTTTTTTGGCAAATAGGATGGGTGAGGCAGCTGGGGATGACGAGGCATGGATGAACCCCTTGCTTAGGTTCTCCTCCAGCCATTCCTTTTTGGCCTGTAGCTTGGTTTTGGACAGCGAGTATAGTGGCCCGAAGGGGGGCATGAATCCTTCTCAGAGCGGGATCTTGTGGTCGTAAGGCTGATGTGGGGGCAGGGCCTTAGCCACAGCTTCCGAGAAAAGAGGCAGGAACTCGTGGTATTCCTTGGGCACATAGTCCGCCAGGTCGAGCTGTTTAACTTCTTTCTTGGGTTCGAGGGCCCGGTTGATCTTGTAGAGCGAGAGTGAGAAAACTGTGAGTTGTTCCTTGTGGGCTATCCAGCGGAATGAGCTTCCTCCGAGTGCAGCGATCTGGATTGGTTTGGTGCCGGGTCCGGGTGGCTCGAGTCCGAATCCCTTACCAGTGTCGAGTCCGAGTCCGTTACGGGCGTCGAGTCCGAGTCCGTTACGGGCGTCGAGTCCGAGTCCGACAGCCTCGAGTCCGAGTCCGTTATGGGCGTCGAGTCTAGGTTTGGTTCTGTCAGCCTGGGTGGTATTATTCACCTGGGGTGACATAAATAGCTGGGCCCCGATATCGCCGGCCTCAGCGCTTACCGCTGGCTCTCCTGAAGCTACTTTTGACACGAGGGAACAGAGTGCTGGTTCTGGGGGTTCGGAGCTGATGGCGTGGGCTACGGTCGGGACGGGATTGCAATTCACGATGCAATACTGCGATCTAAAAGTCAGGGTGTGGGAGCTGAACCGTATGGCCACGTCGTAGAGCTCCATCCAGGGGATACCGAGCACAATCGGGTAGTGACCGAGCTTGGTTACAAACATGGGTATCTGTTCTCGGTGTTCATGGATCGATAAGGTGGTATTGGCGGTGTGGGTAATGTCTCCGGAGGAGATTGGGCGGCCGTCGATAACCTCGAGGGCTCTGGGGTACTTAAGTGGTGTGAGGGGTAGTTGGTGATGGCGGGCAAAGTCTTCGTCAACGAAGGCCACTCCCGTGGCTCCGCAGTCGATCAGGGCGTGGCTAGCTATGGTTTTGTCACCAAAGGAAACATTGCACAAAATAACATGTTTTCCTTCCATAGCTACATTGGACAAACTCGACAAGTGAAAGACTGGAGGAGAGAGAGAAGAATACTTGCCCAGAGTACGGCCAACAGCAGTGCCATCATACGGCTGCTCGTCTAGGCTTTTCCCGACGGTAGAGAGCCACCACAGCAGCCATGTGCATGCTGGTGGTGCTCGGTGTGGTGGTGGTCGGAAGAGGTCCCAGGGGATGCAGTGGATTCGGAGTCGGAGACTTGAGCAGCGGCGGCGCGGAACGGGTTGCGACTCTTGTTGGGGCATTGGGCGGCCATGTGCCCCAATCCTCCGCAGTATAGGTAGCGGCCCTCCCTGAGCCGGGCTGCACATTCCTGCTCTGAGAGTTTCTTCCTGCTGGCGCTGAGGTCCATTGGGCCCGGGGCGGTTGCACTCTGACTGGTGGTGGGTATCGCTGACGTGGTTGAGTTGCGGGATTGGTTCTGGTTGCCGCAGTTTTAGTGGGAGGAGGTGTTGTAACTTCCTTCGTGGAGTTGGAGGACGTGTATCTCTGAGTCCAGTTGCTGGCAAAGGCCAACGAACTGGTCGAAGGATAGGCCCTGGGTTCGTCCCAACAGCTGGCGGCGGAGTTCCATCGACACTCCTTCCTTCAGGGCATCCAACTTAGCATGCTTGTCCCAGCTGAGTTTGGAGACCAGCATCTGGAACTCGACAAAGTAGGCAGTGAACTCCTTCTTGCCCTGCTTCAGACCATGAAACTTGGTGCAGGCGGTCGCAGCAGGATCGGGGTCACCAAATGCGGCTTCGAAGATGCAGATAATGTCGTCGGAGTTGTTCAGTTGAAATGCTCCGTTTTGGACGAATGGGAGTATTTGTGCCTGTACCCTGCCTTCCAAGCGATTGAAGGCATAACCCATCCGCAGGGCGGGTGTAGGGAAATGGGAGGGGTCACTGAAGAGCTTGATGTGTAGCTGCGCAATGAACCCCTCAAGGTTCTTGAGGGTGCCATCGAAGGTTGCTGGGTCTGGGACCCTCTCGGCCTGAGATCGCAGTTGTCCCTCTAGGGTAGCGAGTCGGTCAATTGCCCATCAAGCAGTGGCAAGCTGCTACTCCAGGTCATCGATCCGCCAGGCTGGCATGACCTCCTGTGAGTTCAGGATAGCCTCCACCAGAGTGCGTACCTGGGCGTAGGTGGCCTCAAGTGTGGCGCCCGGGGCGAAGGATTCATTCATAGTGATTTGGTGTATCTGTTCGAGGAGAGCGGGCGGGATTTCTCGGAAGATGGGAGGGAGTTGGGGTTCGTTTTCGGGCTCAGGGTTCGTGGTCGACATGGTGCCGCTTGGTGGAGAGATAGGCGACGCAACAAAGTGTAATGGCAGAGTCCGGCAGGGCTCCAGGTAGCGGCGGGTGGGTGGTACGGCACGGTGGCGGGCGAGCGGTAGAGTGCGTCGGTTGGCAGGGGGCAGGCGAGCGGAGGAGCACGGTGGCAGGCAAGCGGCGGAGGAGGACGAGGACAGGACAGAGTCAAGGACAGAGACGAGGACAGGGTCAAGGACGGAGACAAGGACGGAGACAAGGATGGAGACAAGGATGGAGGCTAGGACAGAGACAAGGACAAGGACAAGGAGACGAGGACACAGTGACGGCATAAACAAGTTGTTGCGTAAAGATCTACGGCGGGCGACGGCCCTCGTTACATACAGGAACTTCCCCCCACGAGCAAAGACAGACACGAGCAAACATGGACACGAGCAAACACCGACACAAGCAAACACCGACACAAGCAAACACCGTCACGTTTCACATTCCACACATTCTTGCATTCCAGCACTTCCCGTCGTTCTAGAACATTCTGTTTCCGAATCCTTCCGTGGTGGCACCCCATTTCCCCACTTCCGTGGTCTGGCAACGTCAGCGTTGCATGTGATTCCAACGCCTTGACACTAGCACTCATCAAAGTAGAGATCTAAGCAGTTGACAGCTTTACTCAAGTCGGGATCCCATATATTCCAGGCCTTGGTGGTATTATGGACATATCCAAGCATCATGCAGGCTTTGCGGGGGCATCCATCTTTCCATCCAGCCTTTGAGATTTCACAGTTCCGCAATACAGACATTCGCCCTGGGCCATGCGTTCTTGTCTGATACGATTTTTCTCAGCAGTCCTCTGCGTGACCGATAAGTCCATAGGCGCCACACCATAATGTCCACTGTTGGTGCCCGTTGGATTCGCTGGAGCCAGAGTGGGGGTTGTGGCTGAGGATGGCCCGGAGCATGGCAGTCGCTGGATACAGTCAGGCTGGACCCGTTCCGCGGCACGAGCGCGAATCCGGTTGTTCAACTCCCGACAGATCTGGATCAAATGACCCTGACTATCGGATCGGGGACGGGAGGTGACCAAGGCATCTTTTATTTCATCCGAGAGGCCTTCGTACAATTGTTCTCTCTGGGCCTCTTCGTTCCAGTTTAGGTCTCCCATGATCTGACCAAACTCGGCGAAATAGGCGGCAAAAGTGCCGCTCTTTTGCTTGAGTTTTCGAATCTCACGGTTGGCGGTGCGGGTTCTGTCGGGGTCGTCGAACGCCTGGCAGAGGAGGTCGAGGAGTGCTTTCAGGGATGCGAGCCGGATTCGTCCAGTATTCTCATATACATAGCCACGAATCAGGCAGAGGGAGGCCCCCGAGAGGCGGTTGACCGTATATCGGAGGCACGCTTGGTCATCGGGGTAACGATGGGGTTGTGGGACCAACTTGTTACGCAGCTGGATAATCCAGGTGCGCAATTCTTCGGCCTTACTGCCGTCGAAAATTGGCGTATCAGGAAACCCCTTCTGGGCGGCATTGGCATCACCCTGAGCTGTGGCCATGGCCACCAGCTGGGCCTGCAGCTGGGTGAACTGCTGTTCGAGGGTGGAGCCGGAAGCGTTCGTGTCCATGGGTTTCGAACTCATTACGAGTAGGTTAGAATAAAAGATGCAACCTAGTGTAACGGCGGCGGTTCTCCAAGGTACTCGAGTGAGTTCGGGTGACGCAAGCGGGTGCGGGAGCGGAAGCGGGGGGGGGAATGGCAACAGCAACGGCAACGGCAACGGCAACGGCAATGGGAACGGGAACGGGAAACAGAGACAGACAGCGTCAGATGGACATGTCGGACAAGAACGGACAACGTCAGATAGATGTATGAGACAGAGAGACGGACAGCATCGGACGGACGTGTCGGACACAGAGACGGACAGCGTCGGACAGACATGTCGGACAGGAACAGACAACGTTAGACGGACATGCCGAACAGAGAGACAGACAGCATCGGATGGACATGTCGGACAGAGACAGGCGGCGCTAGACGAGCGTCGCCGATACGGAGATACGGGGGAAACGGAGGAAACGGAGGAAACGGAGACGAGGTTGATATTCCAAATAGAATACAAGAGGTTGCATGAAGAGAAGAAGAAGACAATACACGGGAGACAGCCCTCCTTATATACACAGTTCTCGCAACTCCCATATGTCCTCCTACTCATACCCGTGCAACTCACATATGTACTCATACTCACATATGTGCTCATAAGCATGCAACTCATACAACCTTCTCTTATGCAACCGGGGCCCGTAACCGACACCCTTTCCAAGATCGAGACATCCGGAGCGAGGTGACGACACTCTTTCCCAGATTGAGACATGCGGAGCGAGGTGCCGGCATCAACAACGAAATCAAACCACCAAACCCAAATCGAGCGCTGGGACCTGTGCCGTGACACTGGCTCAGTCAGCACTCATAGGAACTTGAGCGTAAGTGGGTGCTACGGTCATAACATCAGACCACTGGATGTTATATCATGGAAGCGATGGAATGTAGCACTCAAAGTGCTGGAATACAGTGTTATAGGGTACCGTAATGAGGAAATGTGAGGTGCGGAAATAAGGGAATAGAAGTGCCAAAATGAGCGAGTAGGAGTTTATTTGTATTAATGTTTGTTCTAGGGTATTACATATACTGGTACTGGCTGAGTTCCTCAATATAACAATTCCTGCCACCCATGACACATTGGTACCCAACAACTTATTTACACTGTCGACAAATCCTTATTGCTTGTCCTTGTCCTCAGTCCTTATTCTGTATTCTTATTCATATCCTCGTATATGTCCTTGTCTTCTTTCTTTTATTCTGGCCCCACGTACCCATTCTGCTTGACCACCATGCCTGCCCACTTGACCAACATGCACCACTGTCAGAAGCCTTGCCCGTACTGCTCCAGGACAATAAACACACTTCCCAGTTTCCCCCCTAGTATATTAGGAAAAAGATTGTAGTAATACAGTATAAATCCAATGAAAATGGGAGTTTTTAGGCTTCCAATGTAATTATAACATGCTTTTAGTGTAAAACTTATCCCCACTTCAACTATACAGTATGAATCAACCAAAAACCAAAAAATAACTAAAAAATGACAACAT
>Ga0307508_10000660_pt1 | contig 41428 bp, 44 predicted proteins | sample 9_EM_MG_FD_203089 | JGI IMG/M metagenome (GOLD analysis project Ga0307508, IMG submission 203089) | Populus trichocarpa ectomycorrhiza microbial communities from riparian zone in the Pacific Northwest, United States - 9_EM | ecosystem: Host-associated > Plants > Roots > Unclassified | place... | reverse complement strand
GCCCCCCCCCCCCCCCCCCCCCCCCCCCCCCCCCCCCCCCCCCCCCCCCCCCCCCCCCCCCATTACCGGACACGGGCACATGGGAGGCGAAGTGGTGGATTCGTTGGAATCGCCACCGTCCCGACACTTTTTTTTTTGATGGAGACCCACATGCGGAGCGCGCGGTGAAGCACTCGCAGTCCCCCCCCCCCCTCTCTCTCTCTCTCGCGGAGACGTGCGCTTCCGCATCCGCTCGCTGCTCCGTCCTCTCCTCGTATTCCTCGCCACTGATTTTCCGTGTGCTTCGTGGGGGTTCCTCCAGGCGGCGCCGTCCATCCGCGCCGCGGGCCCGGAGATGATTGGTGGCGATGGTGTCTCAGCACAGGACGACGACGGACGAGAAGAGCGGGCCCGTGCCGTTCGTACGTTGGTTCGGTGGAGATACATGCTCAGCAAATGCCTCCGCGGCCGGCCAGGAGAGAAGAAGAAGGCGACGGAAGATTCCACAGCCCGCAGCATGTTGGGCTGCAAAGAGCAGCGGGCTGCCGTATGTGCTCTGGATCACACACACGCGGCGGTTGGGCCACCGGAGTAGGACAGACAGGTCTCACGCAGCCGCTCAGCTCCCCTCCACTTGCGCACAGTATCTCACACAGTGGAGACAGCGCAGTCCAACAGCCCAGCAGTCCAACAGCCCAGCAGTCCAGCAGCAGTGCGGGGGGCGGTGTGCGCTTGCTGCGCCGTCGACGCCCAATCACCAACTATGACTCGGGCCAGCGGGGCTCGCTGTCTGGCTTGAACTGCAGTCCGCTACACCACCATCGGAGCCAGATCTAACCAGTCGCCCGGTGCTCGGCCGGTCAGACAGAAACAGCCGGAGCTGCTCTCGGTATGCATGCACGTACGTTTCGCGGAGATGTGCATGTCCCGATCCGTGCGGGGGGGGGACGCGGAGGAGCGAGCCAACGGCCAGCGCGGAGAGGGGAGCACAAGGGCCGCGCCACCACCACCACCACCACCACCACCGCAGCCAGAGAACCGCATGCCATGCCGGACACAACGGCAGCACGGTCTCAGAAACAACGCTAGGCAGTGCTGATGTCACCCGGCTCCCCCGTCCGACGGGTGTTGGTGACTCAAACGACAGATAGACGGGGGCGGTCTGCGGGAGACCGCGGCGGCGGTGGGCGCGGCGGAGAGTGTGTGGGGAGTGCGCGCAGGCAGACACGACGGGCAGGGGGCAAAAATGCAGATATATGTATGCGTGCATTCGCATATATCGCGCGATCGGTGTGTGACAACGGGTGCTTGGTGGCACTCGCACAGTGCGCACAGCACTTGGCGGCTGTGGGTGACGTTACTGGCGATCACGCACCGCTTCCGTGTGTACGGGAGCACCGTGAAGACTGCTTGCTCCTGTCTCTCGGAGTGGATGCTGCATATGTGCTGTGTACTGCCGTATGTCGCTTTTTTTTTCTTGTTTTTTCTTGTTTTCTTTTTTTCTTTTGGCTTGGCTCGGGTTTTCTGTGATCCGCTTCGATCCCACTGGGACCTGACCCGCTTCTTCCAGCTCGAGCGGAGTCCCCGGGGGCGCGGCGTGGTTGATCTTGGGAGCGCACCGCGAGCGTGGAAATACGACAGATAGCCGCACCGTGGAAATGCGCTCGCCAGTCATGTGCGTATGCATCCCTCCGTCCCTCCGTCCAACTGCTCCCTGACGACATATCTGGTGGCGGCGGGGCGGAGACGCGCGAGAGCAGACCTTCGATTTGTGCCCGAACCGGTCGAAAGGGGATGTCCGTCTTGATGCGCGATGCTCCGGCGGGGGCGCCCTCGAAGCGGCTGTCCTCTCGTCTCCGTCGGCAGGCCGTCGACCGCGCCATTGTCGGCTCGGAATCCCCCTCCAGCCTGCGCGCCTGCCTGCGTGAGGCCATCGTAAGGCCATCCGACGGACGCTCGGTCGCACATGCCGCATCGTGAGTGTCCGATGGACGTGGTCTGGTCCGGTGCCTCGTTTCCTTGATACGAACATGCCTTGCTCAAGTTACTCTTCAGGACGACGCTCGCTCGAGTCAGCCAAACAGCCAGCCGGCGGCGGGGCGTGGTTCCGCAATGCAACGTCCCCCCCACCACCACCGGTCGTTGCGTAGATATCTACCTCATCGCAGTCAGCGCACCAATCGCGAGCTGCCCGGCGGGTTCGCACAGCGTTCTAGATCTCGTACGTCAGGCCGCAGACGAGACGAGGCCGGACGAGCGAGCGAAATCCGGGGGAGAACGGCTCGATCCAGTCAGGGTTCTCTTTCTTTTTTTTCCTTTTTTTCCTTTTTCCTTTTTTCCTTTTTTCCTTTTTTCCTTTTTTCCCTTTTTTCCTTTTTTCCTTTTTTTCCTTTTTTCCTTTTTTTCCTTTTTTCCTTTTCCCCCCCATGCATACCTTAGTCGTGATCTCGCCGAGACATGATCGCCGTACATACATATGTACCTGCTTGTACTTACATCACACGTTCAGTATGTACATACGCGCTCCAACATCACCATCGAGATCCGGTGGTGCCCGGCGCACAAGGGGGTCCCAGGGAACGAGATGGCTGACGAATGGGCCAAGCTCGCGGCAGAGAAGCCAGACGCCAGTGGGGTCGAATGGCTGAGCTGCTCGGACAGACCGGGGGCGCGCACGATGCCGCTCCCAAGATCTCTGGCGCATCTCAAGCGGGAGATCTCCGAGAAGAAGCGGGCGGAGGCACGGCAATGGACGGGAGGCCGGACCTCCAGGAAGAAATATCTACAGGATGCCGAAAACAGCACGGTGTCAGGGAGCACCAGGAGGCTTGCCTCGCGGTTCTACCAGGTGAAGACGGGGCACTGCCTTACCGGGCAGTACCTCCAGTGGACGAGGAGCCGCCCCACCGCTCAGTGCTGATAGTGCCAATACCAGACGCAAACGCGGGAGCACCTTTTGAAGGTGTGTTCGGAATGGAAGGACCAGCAGAAGGTCTTATGGGCGGAAGCTAAAGGAGACCGGGAGGTGGAAGAGCCGGTGGAAGATCCGGGACCTTCTTGCCGACAAGAGGTGCAGCCAGGCGGTGCTAGACTTCCTCACCGTTACGGATGTGGGGAGGCTGGTCCCGATTGAGGAAGACGCGGGGAGCGGGGTGTCCTAGTGGGAGCTCCGGGAGCGGGAAGAAGAGAGGCGGGCGGAGGCGGAGGAGCTGGGTGCCGGGGGGGAACCACCACTGTTCCTACCCACGCCCTCTTTCATGGCATCCGCGGAGGAGGATTAGGAGGGTGACTCGATTCCTTTGTCTTTTTAATTTTTTTTTTAATTTTTTTTTTTTAGAAAAAACCAAAAAAAAAAACCTGGAGGTGGTTTACAGAAAAGCATTGTGAGACAGCGTTGTCTCTGGAGACGGGCGGAGTGCTACATAGATCATATGTAGATACTGCACTACTGCACGCATGTATGGCCTCAACGGCCCGAAACACCGCGCGGCGCGGCTGAGATTCCGCGGCCGTCCCGCCGATCAAAGGACAGTGGGCCACACCGCGCAACGCCAAGCCGCGCTCCGTCGAGTTTACCACGCTCTGCGACGCGACTCTCCCGCCAGCACAGCCGCCCGCCGCGATTTCTTCGCCGTTTCGGAGATCTATCGCCCAGCCCCCAGCAGATGGAAATACATACATTGCATTGCCCGACACACCCCTCGGGGCCTGGTCTGAGGCGTCTCACGAGCCGCGGACGTGCGGAACGGCAAATGTGGGGGCCGAACGAACTATGTGGGCGACGATGTATAGTACACAGATAGGTTGGAGACGGAGACTCGGGAGACAAAGCGGGAGAGGATGGAGAGCCACGGGAGAGACGGGGGCGACATTGGCCGAGACGTCAAAGCGGAAGGACAGAAGAGACGGCAGAGGGAGGGACTCGCTCTGGGGGGGGGGGGGGGGGGGGGCCCCGGAAAGGAAAGCGGCAGGGGGGCCCCCCCCCCCCCCCACCCGGACGGGACTGCGGCAGTGGGGCCCAGCCAGCCAGCCAGGCAGGCAGCCACATGCTGACGGATAATTGGTGGGGCGCAACACCGGAAATCCAGGGCTGCCCGCCCCCCGTCCATCTCCCGCCGAATGGGTTGATTGAGTCCACGATTGTGGTGCGTGTGCCACTGCAATTAATACCTGGCTGTCCGGACCGGGGTGGGCGAGAGAACGCCGTTGGGGGGGGGGGGGGGAGAGGACGCGCGTGAGCAGAGCAAAATCCATCTGTCGACGGACCGAAGGAGAGCGCGGGAGTACATATCATAAACAGAAGCGAACACTCCCGGTTCGGTCCGCCCGCACCGTCCGAGTCCGTGCGAGGCGAGGCGAGCGGAGACGGAGAGGACGAGAAGGGAAGAGCGAGATCGCCGCAGAGTCGCGTCGGCTGCCGACGGTGGCCCTTCCGTGTCCGGACACGGCCGCTGCGGATCCGCTCGACGGCGTGTGCAGGGCTGCAACTCAACAGGAGACTGTGGCATGTATGTATAGTTATGTACGCGCTCTATCTATCATGCCTCGCCTGCATCGCCAGCCAATGATCGCCAGGGGCAGCCGCACCGTGATCGCAGCCTTCCGCGTCCAACCGTGCGCGCGCTTGTCCTTTCGCCTGGCGCGTGGAGACTTTTCGGGTGGCTGCGACTCCGCCAGCCCCTCGACTCGCACGGACAGCGGCGCCCACGCAAGGCGGTGTCTATATCTAGATACACACACAGATATGTGCTCTATGTAGCCCGGCGGGCCCAACCGCCGCTCCGGATGTCTCCGTAGCTCTGTCTCCGTAGCTCCATCGCCAAGACTGCACGCCCCGATCTCGAGGTGCCGGCGGAACGGCGAAGTCGGCTGGAACCGTGGGGGGGGGCAACGGGACTCGCGGTGCACACGGCCACGACCATCCAGGCAACAAGATATATACATACAAGATAGACGGATGTCGAATAATGCAATCATCCAAGTAACCATAACCATGTAACCGCACTCGGCTCGACTCGAGAGAGCCGCCGCCGACCGGGTCGTTAATATGGGGCACAAGGGGGGGGGGTGACCGCACAATATCTCTCTGCATAGCATCTTTGGAAGGCCAGTGTAAAAAAGTACGCCGCTAGAGGTAGTCTGTATGCGAGTATGATTAAACTAAAAAAAATAATAAAAAATAAAAGAGTTAATCTGGGGCATACCGACGTGCATTGCATTCGTACCCTACACTCTCGCACACTCTCGCACACCCATTTCCCGTCGCTGGGAAGGTGGGGTGCAAGCGTCATGCCATGTCGGACTACATACACGTTACTTATGCCACCGGATGTTTGCGCTGTGGTCCCGTCGTTGCCCGTCGTTCTACCGTGCGTACCTTGCAGCACCACCACCACCACCACTACCACCACCCATCACCCTCGCCGTATGCACGGTTTGCTCCTGCGTGCTGGTTGCTGCGGGTGGCGTACGCGGACCATGTACGCTGGTCTGTCCGCCTACTGCGGCTCCTACCGCTGCTAATATATACCTGCGTCCTACGGAGGGCTATAAGACTGCCCCGGGGCCTTCGAACTGTCACTTCGGCCGACCCAACTCCACCACCCACCTCCACCACCACCACCGCCACCACCACCGCGAACACCGTCACTCCTTCAAGATACGAGCTGTCTCTCGTTAACTGCTCTGCTCCCCGTCGGCCGCATTGGATACGACTCAGCCATTGCATGTAAGCGGCTAGCCACCGGCCGCCTTTCCCTGCCCGTGTGCCTCTTGCGTCTTCGCACCCCCCCCGTGTCGACCGTGCAACTGGACTGACACTTGCGGACACAGAAACCCGTTTCCAGCCGATCGGATAGTCGTCGATCTAACGTCTGCGTCTTCCCTCGGAAACTGAAATAATAATAATAAAAAAAAAGAGAAAATCGTATCTGTACGATACACATACGAGGCGGCTGCACCTATCCGGGACCTCCCTCCAGAGAACCCTAGCGTTTCCAGCCCGGAGTTCTCTCGAGTACCGTGCTGTGCTGTACTCTGGTACTGGAACCATCAACATCCATCATACCCACCACCACCACTACCACCACCACAAACATCCAAAGCAGCATTGCCAACACAAGCAGCAACGACAATCTCCTCAGAACTGTGCGGTGTCCCCTCATCCGTGGGAACCCTTTATATAGAGTCCTCCCGTATCGAGCAGTCGCCTCGAGGACATACAAAACCTTCTACGCCGTGCTGTCGGCGATCCTTGGGCATTCCCGAAACCGATTTCGTGGAGCGACTTTCATACAAGAGCCCTCTCTTCGATACGTTCGTTTGTCGAAAGGGCCTCCACCACGCCCCCGAAAAAGAAAAAAAAAACCTTCCAAAAACCTTCCAATGTCTCGACACGGCACAGACTCGCAGATTTTTCCCCGAATCATGCTGTTCCTGGCGGGATGTGCAGCCGTGACCGTACAGGCAGCCAATGACGAGTCGACCCTGGCGAAGCGACAGACAACACACACGCTGTTCAAGGGCCAAGAAATACCGGATGTAAACTGGACGTCGCCAGATACCTACAATTTTACCTGGGGACTGACGGGAGTGGACAATCATGAAAACTTGAAATTCGGGTACGTTCCCTGCCCCGTCCGTTGGATAGGGACAAATTGCGAAAGATGGACAGCTGATGTTTCGGTGGGGGGGCGGATTGCAGGAACAATCTGGTCACGACCACAGGTATCCTGCTGGCGGTTCTCCTCGTCTATCGAGTCTACATGGCGCATATGCACCACTCTCGGCTGATCTCCTCGGTCGCGACCACTGCTTCCGCAAACTATTTCGCCCAGCCTCTGCCCAAGTCTCTCGTTTTCGTGCAGAAGCATATCCTCACCGCTCCGCTCTTCCGCAAGCGCCACAATGAGCCGCTCCAGACGAGGTGGTTCCAGCTGTATATGGGAACACTCCCCTCCAGGATCAACGGCATCTTGCTCTTCGCCTACATCTGCTCGAACGTTCTCTACTGCACTCTCTACCTGCCGTGGAACGGCAGTATCGGCCCCGATAACAAGCTCCACGAGCCGACCAAAGCATCCCTGGTGGCCGAGTTCCGTGGGCGGACCGGGGCCATGGCCACAGCCAACATGCTCCCGCTGTTTGTCTGCATGATGAGGAACAACTATATCGGGAACGCGGTCGGTGTTCCTTTCAACACGTGGAACCTGTACCACCGGTGGGCCGGTAGGGTCGTCGCCTTGGAGTCCTTCGCTCACATGGGAGCCTGGACGGTGAACCAGGTCGACCACGCGGACTGGGCTGGCGTTGTCGCCGCCGTCAAAGGATCGGCCTTCCTCCAGATGGGTCTCATGGTTGGTTTTCCCTCAACGAGCGATACGAGCGCCCGGACCCTACTGACTCCCCGCGGCAGGCCGAGATCGCACTGTTCCTGCTCATAACTCTCTCCCTTTCGCCGTTGAGGCATGCCCACTACCAGGTCTTTCTGGCTACCCACCAACTCTGCATTGCTTTCTTCCTGGTTGGGGCGTGGCTCCACTGCCGTATCGACGAACTTCCCTACGAGAAGTTCGTTGACATCGCTATTGGAATCTGGGGTTTTGAGCGTCTGCACCGACTGGTCACAATCTACCGCAAGAACGTGCGCGTCGGCAAGGGCTGGAGCCTCAACACCGCCGAATGCAGAGTTACTCCGGCAGGCGAGGATGCCGTCCGCGTGTCCATCACTATGGGGAAGGGCTGGGAGTACAAGCCCGGAACGCATGCTTACCTCTACGTTCCCCGCCTGTCCTGGACCCAGTCGCACCCCTTCTCCATCGCCTGGTCGACCACGACCCCTTCGCTTGAGGATGTGCAAATGCACCCCCTGACCTCGGTTTCATCCACCCTAGCCGTGTGTGACGACAAAGCGATCGCCACGAGGCTGGAATTTTCCTCTGCGACTTCCCTCGCCCACCGCAACCTCCTCATCTCGAAGCCCAGGACCACCATTCACTTCATCATCTCCCGTAGACACGGCTTCACCGGCCGGCTCTACCAGGAAGCGTTCAAGGCTGCACGCGGCGCCGATCCCGAGAAGGTGGACATCGCATCCAAGCGCTTCCTCGCATTTGTCGAGGGCCCGTACAGCAACGAGGCATATTCGTTCGACTCGTTCTCCTCCCTCCTCTTCGTCGCTGGAGGATCGGGCATCACGCACCCGCTCGGCTACATCCGCCACCTGCTGGTGGCCAGTTCGGAGGGCCTCGTGGCGGCGCGCCGGATAAAACTGGCGTGGGTGGTGCGCAACAGCCGAAACATCTCGTGGGTCAGCGACTGGCTCGAGGAGCTGTGGCGTCTGGACGCGAGGAGGGGCATGCTGGAGGTTGAGATCTACGTCACCAGGCCGTCCTCCCACTACGACACGGACATGAGCGGCGGTCCCCGCGTCAAGTGGTTCGCTGGCAGGCCGCAGATAGAGGTTATCCTCGCCGGGATGCTCGCCCCCACCAGGATGAGAGGTGGAAGAGGCGCTCTCGCCGTCAATGGTATGTTGCCACAGTTACTTTAATTGCCCCCCTTCTTTTTAAACGATATGTAGTGGCTGACCTCTTTTTTTCTGCCAGTATGCGGGCCGGGTAGTCTGGCGGATAACGTGCGGGCTGCCGTGCGCGAAAGGGTAGACAAGGCCAGAATCGAATTTTCGGAGGAATCGTTCACGTGGTCGTGAATGGGGGAAATACCCAAGGGATGTCGTCTAGACGAGAAATCTCATCCCCCTTGCTGACATTCTCTTTGCGTAGAACTTTTCTCTTTCTTTCTTTGTTCTGTTTGGCACTTTTTAGGGTTTCCTTTCGATCTGGTGCATCTGTAGCATTTTTGATATGCTATAGGAATCTCTCCTTCTTTTCGGGCTGTACAAGACATTACGGTGACTCTATTTATTTATTTTTCCTTTGGGTTTCTTTTACCGTCTGCTACAATGGCACTGGGGGCTTTCGGCGTTTGTGTTTGGCTGTTTTTCTATCCTGCTGTTATCATCTTCTTTTGTTTGGTTCCCACGATATTGTTTGTTGGGCATCATCTCCTGCTTTTTTTTTCTTCTGTTGTTTCCTTGGTTGCGAACCATCACCTGGTAGCGTCTGGATTTCGCATTCCTCATAATACTAATATAGCCAAGCAGCCGGTCAACTGGGCGGGAGTCTTCAAGTCATGGCCCGATGCCTAGCGTGATCAACCCGGCTATCGTTGGTTGTATTCTTTGTTCTTTCTTTCTCTTTTTTTCCATCTTTTTTTTTCTCTCGGTTGTATGTACATGATGCTTGCTCCGGTCGGATGGGGATAGATCACAACGGGGGTTCCCGTCGATAATATCGGAAGTGATAGAGCTCGAGAGACGTGGCGACGGTGACGATTGCGATGGATGAGCGCTTTACGTGGTTACCTCTCTCCCTCCCTCTGCCACTCCTCCCCGTATCTGCCTGCGGCCCTCCTCCCCCCTCGAAGGGCAGGCAGGCGGACGGGCGGCGGACGAACGGACGGAGGGGAGGCGGCATATGTAGGTATGTGGGATGCGACAGATATGCACCGATATGCAAATCCAAGTCCACACCATCACCCACCCCGCACCCGGCAACTGCTGACCGGTTCCAGTTCCAGCGGATGGAGTCGTGCAGAGGGCGCTCCGCCGCATCTGGTCTTGCTTCCCCGGCTGGCCGCTTGGTACTCTAGATTCCAGATAACTATAACTGCATATTGTACGCACATACACAGTCCCCCTCCCCGAGGACGGGAAGACGCGGCGGGCACGGGACAGATCGATATCGGGGGCTTGTGGAGGGATGTATGTAAGGGTAAGGGCAGGATATGTAGGCAGACGCAGACTATGTAGATAGATCGGAATGTAGATTCGCCGGCTGGCTGGCTGCATACGGAATGCGTGCGAGCGAGTGGGTCTCCCTCCGTAAACCGTATGCGAATGTGCTGCAGGGCAGGCGGCCTCTGGAGGGAGCCTGCACACACATTCGGCTCCCTCCCGAGTGTGTGTGTGTGTGCGGGGGTGCGTGCGCGGGTCTGGAGATCCGCCGGGAAGGCGTGTCTTTGGGCGCACGGGATCGATGCTCGCTGGCCGGCCGGCGGACCGGAGTTTGCCCGGGCACGGCGCGACGGCGCTGCTTTCCGTCGGTCGATTACATAATTGCATTGCTGCGCGCGTGCCTGGAGGTGGATATGTATCGATGGATATATGTGGATGGAACGGGCTAACGTCGGCGCCGGGAGCACAGATCGGAGATCCGTCCGGATCCATCCGTCGAACCCACTGGCGGAAACATGCGCGGAAGGCTTGATTATCCTCTCTGGCGCCCCCCCCCCCCCCCCGGGGCCGCCCCCCCCCCCCCCCCCGCGCCCGCGGGCCCCGGGGGCGGGGGGGGGGGAAGGCTTTTTTAACCCCCCCCCCCCCCCCCCCCCCCCCCCCCCTCCCCGAGGGCCAGCACCACCCTTCGCGCACGCGACGGCTGCACGTGCGGCAGTCTGTCTAGATATGTATGTATGTATTTCCCGTATGGGGGGATGCACGCGGAATGCAGCTTGCGCTTGTCACTTCCTTCATCGAATCATACAGTACTACATACGTACGTATGTAGAGTATAACGGTGGGTCGAGGTTGGTTATCTTATGTACCGGATGTAGCCACCAACCTTTTTTTTCTCTTTTTCTCCTCGATCGAGATCTGACGCAGTACAGAGATATGTAGATACGAAAGGCTGTGTATTATTTTGGTGCCAGTGCCTCAGATAGAGTGTCAATGCGGTAAGTACCGGCAACGGGGGGGGAGGTCCGTATAGAGTACATATATCTATGTATGTAATGTTGGACTAAGCATCCACCCAACCCAGATGCGGAACGATGTAGTTCGATTTTTTTTGATTTTTTTTTGGAGATATGCTTCTGCAAGTAGATAGGTAGATACTCTACTCTACATATGTACATTGTCCACCTTCCTGTCTGTGCCATACGCATCTGGGATTGAGGAGGCTTGGTTTCTTCCTGCGGGTGCGTGGGTAGGCGAGGAAATTAAAGGTGGCGGCATCAAGGCGCATAAACACGCCTGTCCACGCATAGAATTCGGCACGTGAAACAGTAGTTAGTCGTATGTAGGCCATCTATCTATGTAGATACTGGTATATTGGAGGGATTGAGCAGCGCGGTGGGGGATGGATATGTACATATCTATGCATGTACATATGGACGGTGTCGCTGGCGGGTTTTCTTCGGGATCCGTGTTGGCGCCGCGCTACCGCCTGCCGGTCATCGTGAGTCCCGATTCCCCGACTAGAGACCTACATAGGCAAGCACTCATACCATGTCAACACTGTTCCTCGTGTGGTCCGTGGTGGAACCCATCATCGCTGCTACATACCTACATATCTTTATGGATATCTTTACCCAGCGTTTGGACTTTGGGCGTCGGTACCGCAGAGACGATGCCAAATACTTACTGTACGACCCATAATGTATCCACCTGCTAGTTAAGCCACTCTATTAAATTAGAGGGATTTACATGGCAACGGAATTGAGGATGGATATGGACATGTGTTGCTAGCGGATTTTCTTCCCCCAAGTCCAACTTTAGAAAATGGGATGCAGCAAATGTCCGAGTTAGAGATGAGGGAGCGCTGCGTGAGTTAGTGGGTACGTACTCTACTTGTACTTCAGGGTCATATATAGCACTCACACCATGTCAGCGCTGTTCCTCAAGCGGCTGGTCTTTAGCGCTATCTAGATATGGAAATCTTTACCACGTGGGGGACCGATTGTATCCCTGTGTTGGCCGATCCGAGTTCCCGAGTCAAAACGACGGACGTACGGGAGGTCAGCCCGGTGTACGGGGGATAGACGTTCGAGCACCGTCCCGAAGACGGCCTCCCGTCGGGAGCCAGCCCCTGAAGCCTTCTTTGTATGTATAGAGAGAACCCCGGACCGGTGGGCCGTTGCTGTCGGCGCGGAAAAGGCGAGCCGAGCAGGAGAGGACGTCGCGGGGGTTTCGGCGGGGGAAGTGGAGGGTGAGCGAGAACGGCTCTTCGGTCTTGGTCCGTTGCGGGGGATGGGGGGGGGGGGGGCGCACAAACCCCCCCACCGCCCCGGCCCGCCTAGGGTTCTCGACTGTCGGGCTGGGTGTTGGCGGAGGCCGGCATCCGCAGTCCACTGTGGTCCTCCCCCTCCTCCTCCATATCTCCCTCCTTTTTTTCTTTCTTCATTACTCGCATGCGACCAATTTTGATTATGGCGAGCCCGCCTAAAACCAGGATTGAAGACAGGGAGCGAAGAAACCACCTTCACCCGGACCGCTCTCATCGGGGGTCACTTCCTTTAGCTCCCTAGGCTCTCCCAACTTCTAAAACTCGGAGCAGACACCATTTATCCCCGCAGCTTGGTTTAATTCCACCCCACCGCCTCCGTACGCCGAGGCATGCTCCCTCAAAACCCTCTCCGGGTTGGTTTTGCATGTCTTCCCCGGGACACAGGTGGGTTTTCGTCTGAAATCCCAGGTCACTTGAGATTTAACGACGTTCTGTTGTCGGAAGAGCACTCCCCCAGGGGATGTGTTTACGTTCCACCACTAGATCCCAGAAACGGGATCCGGCTCAGGGGTGTCACACATTTTCCCTCACCGAGAGGTACTCAAGAGGTCTGTCCCTGCCTTACAGCACATTTCCGCGGGAGTCGTGGCTTCACGCGTCCACCCATGACGACGGTTCAGGTTTGTAGATACACGCCTCGCTTGGCCACCGCTGGTCCCGTCATCCTGGAAGTTTACGTCATTCCCGATGAGGCGAGTTTAAGGAATCCATATCTCCCTCTCGGGGGCGCGATCCTCTCATGCCCCTCCCTTTCGAATGACGGCAAGTGCAGGGGCAGCTTCAAGACAGACAAGACGAACTATTGCGAGACATTAGCCAAGAGGGACATATATCGTTTCGGCTAAACTCGATTCAGACGATGGGCCCGACCGTAGTTAGTGGTCTGGATGCACAAAATCTGGTCCTCTCGCGGATAGTATGGGGGATAGATGCTAGGCCGGCACCGTGGGCTTGACAGTGAGCATCACGAGCGCTGGCTCGGCCAGGTTCGCGTCGCACCTATCACGTGCACGGCTGGCGCTAAACTGACGTCTTTCTGTTGGTGGTTGGGACCGCGGCAAGCGAGACGACACGCGAGATCCACGTGGCTCACGCTTTGCAGCGACGTTCGCCGACCTGCACTACTGCAGATCTTCTCCGGGAGCAACTACGTACTGGCACATACCCTCGCGAGGGAGCCAAACAGACCGGTGCGGCGGCCGACTTACCGGGACGGACCGCGATACGAGCACCCTTCGTAAACGGGGCGTTGCTTCGCCAGGGCGGTCGTGCATGTTTAATTGTGTGGGGGGGCAGGGACGGGCTCGCGCATACGTAGCTGTCTGTCGGCTGGCCACATCCTTCACCGCCCCGCGACAGCCACTGCACGAGTCCTCCCCCCAGGCTGGCATCAGCTGCGGCAGTGGCCGAGGACCAACTAACGTTCGGAATCGCGAGCCGCGCAATATTCAAAGTGAGTACCACACACCATACAGTCTCTAGCCAGCGGAAAGCCCCACGCTTGGACCGGGTGCGTAGCTGCGCTTCCTACCGCCGCCGCCTCGGAACCGACCATGAAGCGCTGATATGTCCTTCCTTCCGCGGCAGCTTGACATCCACAACCCCGCTCCTATCGAACGCGGGTCCTGATGGCCACACGGCGAGGGGGGCTACATCCTCCCCCGCAACAACTGAATGGGGAAGTGCCCCGGAGTTGGGCGGTGGGAAACGGGCGAGCTCAACGATGGAGCCGGCAACAGAGTGGCTACGAGTCTCGGGAGGAAATCACTGTGCGTAATGGTAGCAGATGTCTTTGCTTTTTTTTTTTCGGACATGGCAAGTAACCTTGCCCAGGACCATTTTACCCGCGAGCGCTCGGGGGGCTCGAGAAATCGCACTTGCCACCCCGGGCCCCTTTTTCCTCGGCCACGGCTCAAGCCCTTTCACAGAACTTGACTCAAGCTGGCTCGTGCCCAACATCACGAAAGCGCCCGCCCAGGCGGAAGCCCTCGCTTACATACGCACCGGAATTAAATTTCCCCCCGATGAGCTACTAAGCACTTATCTGATCTATAGTTAGTATAGGGGGGGTGCACTGGCTTTCCAGCGCGGCAAGTACTCGCAGCATGGGCGCTTGTTGCCCTGGTCAATGTCATCCGGCACTTGTTGGAATATGCCACTCGGCGGCTTAGTCACAGCCAAGGGAGATCGCCTCCATATCTCCGTAGCCGCGATCTGCGGGCTCCCCGACGGCCACAGCTTCGTCCTGGCCGCCTTTAACCGATTGAGGTCCGCACCGATGTCGCCTCTTGCCCCAAGCAGGTGACTCAAGCCTGGTCCATGATTACGGCAGGATCGCACTCAGTGGCGGTCTCAACAGCAGTCATGCGATTGGCAAAGAGTGTGGTGGCAGCAGGCCAAGAGCGACACCCCAACCCCCTCGAGCTCAAACAACAACAACAACAAAAAAAAAACACCCACGTGGCTAAGTGGTATACAACTGGGTTGGGCCCATGGCCTCGATTCCCAGCTCTGGGGGTTTCCAAGCTACCTCCTATATACGCCAGGTCGTGGTGAAGGGGGGGGGGGTTTTTTTTTGTAATGTCACTTCTATCGAGCGTCACAGACCATCACTCGAAATTCTCGGTTCTGCAAGCCACGTGACACGACAACTCGCAACTCGTCTTTCTCATCGGCTCTACAACTGTGCACAGGCACGAGCCGCTCTATTCAATCTGCGCTCGACTTATCCCCCCCCCCCCCACAACCAACGTTAGTGTGAAGTCCCACATACCGCATCACTCGGTATGCGAAGGAGAACCCTTGAAGGAACGCCATTGCGCCGACCAAGGAAGGGAGTTGCCGGGGGCCGCCGGCGGACTGTATGAGGTCGGGGCGGACGGCGAACGGGAAAGGACTGTATATTGCCATGGTCCGATAGGGTCGCATGCGATCAATGAATCATCATGATGCACCGACCAAGGCACAGGCAGCACGCTCAAGTACACCTGCAGCTCGATGGCGCCGCAAAACCGCCGTCTTGCTCCGGTCTCGGGTCCGTATGCTAGAATCACGCCGTCTGGCTCCTCGCTCTTGTCAAGGAATGACATCACATCGGTGGATTCAAAGTATGTACCTAGCTCACTGCACGAGAAAACATGGCTCGGACACATAAGGGTTCACAAACTCCACACGACCGCTTACTTACTGCATTACCGCTATGTAAACCCCCAACGAAATCAAAGCACCCCCGCCATGCCGTGCATACTAACTGCGTATCGAATCGTACAATGTCTGCCTACATACACCGTGCCAACCAAAACCCCAATACCGAGCACCAGCCCGCCCAAAAAAAAAGCCAGCAAAAGTCAAGCAAACAATCGCAAAATAGATACATATATAAAAAGCAAATGAACCATTCATCCGACCAGCACACTAGAAGGGGAAATAAAAAGCGCTCTCCGCTCTCATCGCCAAATCGATTTCACACTCCACGAACTACCACTGTCTGTATTCGATCTGGATGCGGAGGGCCGCCTGCTCCCGGGATCGCCGCCGCTAAGGTACGCCTGTTGCTGCGCCTCTTTGATCTGCGTTTGCGTCTTCGACCTTTGCAAGGCACTCAACTTTTTGCCCGCCTCGAAAGCCTTTCCGAATCTCTGCTTCTCGCTCTCATCCTTGTGCTCGATCGCGACGTATTCGAGTCTGGTCCTTTCGCCGCTCTTCCTTGTACGTGCAAGATTAGCCTGGAGGATATCCAGCGCCCATTCCGGTTCACCCTTGGAGGGAGAAAACATGAGCGCTTCGATCGTTCCCGCGGTGGATTCCAGCACGGTTCGTCTACAGCATGTCTCGCCATGCGAGGCGAAGAGACGGCGCGTGTTATTTCTGCAGCAGCGCTTCGGTCGTATCACGAGTTGCTCGACCATCTGGATCTGGAGGAAGGCCCATTTATCGCTGCCCTCGGCTTTGAAGTAGATCATTAGTCGCGGGCATCTCGGTGACCGGAACTCGAGAACCTCCTGGCTTGACTTGGAGGACGAAGAGCCGGATGAGGAGACGCTTTGCGAAGAGAATGTGGGTGCTGCGCGGGGACGGGGAGATGCTGGAAGCAGAGAGTCACTGCGCATCAACGCAGCATTGAAACCGTATGGTGATGTCATGCCAAGATTGGGCGATGCACCGAGTTGACCTGATGAAGGTTCACCAAGTCTTGCGAGTGGCTTATCTAGCCACATCTGAACTCGTACATCACTGCCTTTCAGATCGCTGCCAAGCTTTGTGAGCGAGAGGGCGGCACAAAGACTGCGGGATCCGGGCCTGCGTGATAATTAGCAAAGAAGCGACGGTAAGGGAAGAACAAACCGTACTGTTCGAAGATCACCTGAGAGCCCACAATGGCACGTTGGAAGTTGTGGAGATCTGGCGTGAATCAGTAATCTAAGGCACAATCGAGTCGGGGTGATCTGCCCTTACCGGCCGATGACTTGAAGGAATACTCCCGATTTTGCAACCGATTATCCATCATCACGTTCAAAACCGGAGGGTTCTGAAAAGGGTTGTACGCTGTGATGTAGAGGGCCACCAGCTGCGTTTCGGCACACTTTACAATGAACTCTGTCCACAGATCAGTGTCCGCTGCTTCTACTATGGGGAAGCGGGTCACCGATTACCTTCAGAACTCCGCGAACCGTTCTCAAAGTTCTCAGTCGTATCGCAGAGTCTCATTGCCCCCTCATCTTTCCGGAACACCAACAGCTCTCTTGTGAACCGGTCTGGATCCAAGGTTGTCTGCAGAGTCCTTAGAGTTGTTAGAATATGTTTGAAGATGCAAAGAATCGGAAGAGAATTACAATTCAAGGATTTTCTCTTCTCCAGGTCGTTCGTCCCGAATACTCAACGGTACTTCCTTCTCAGTGTTATTGAGCCACACGTCGAAACAACCATCCGGCAGGCGTAAAAGACTGTCTTCGTCCGGAAGCGACAAACCCCGGTCTTTGATATTTGAAAGTTCCCCGGCGATAGACTACGAATATGGTCAGTATTTGCCTAGCATGGGGTGTGGGACTCGGGATACCTCTGTTAGCCTGCAAACGTACTGTGCCCAGAGAGAATCTCTCTCTAGCCGCCGATAAACCATGCTCTCCTCACATGTGGCCAGCAGCCACGCGGCCTTCAGCAGGTTAAGATAGCGCTCCGCTGGAACCGTGCTTAGTCCGATGATTCCCAGGTCTCTTGTGGCAACACCCTGGAGGCCTCCCAATTTAGTTTTCCAGTTCAGAGTAACCAGAAGGAATGGGTTACAGACACTCTCGATCCACCATGCTGCAGCCTCACACCAGTCCTCGATGGGAATTTCAGGGAGGATGCTTCGCAACCGGGGGTGGCGATGCATCGTTTCCTCAAACTTTTCGTGGAGACGTCTTGGCGTCAAATTGCGCGACACCGAGGCGTTGGGTCTGCGCATTTGTTCATCTTCCAGGGCGGTGGGGCCTTTGTCGGAGTTCGCCGGAGGCTCGTCGATGTTGTGGCCCACTGTGTGGCAGTTCCGGATCAAAGTCTCGATCTGACGGAACCGTGCCATCAAGTCCGACAAGTCATCTCGGACACTCTGGATGTTGTCGCTTACATCCAACTGGAGCTTTCTGGAGCGGCATGCCGTCAGCACACAATCCGCACGGAGCGGGGGCCTCCAGTATGTGTGTGTGGGGGGGGGGTCATACATTTTCAGAGGCTCCATCATGAGTTGGATCTTCGTCATGTGAAAAGCACAATCCTGGGTGAGCTGGTAAACCTCTCGCTCGGCATCTATCGACCATTTCATCCGCAGAACGTACCCCCGCTTGTCTGGCGCCGAGGGGTCCTTCTTGAAAATCGCATATTTATCCATCAGTTTGTTGGCCCTGGCCAGGGTTCCCTTAAAATCCCCGATGATGATCGCGAGGGAGTTGAGATCCACCGAATTCACCTTGAGCCGGCCTCCGTTCCGTTCCGCGCGCCTCTGCTCGTGCTCCGACAGTATGTTCCACAGGTCGTGCAGACAGCCTCCGAGCCCCTGGAGCTGCTCACCGTACCGTGCATAGGCCAGGTGGGCGGCACTCATCTTCGAGAAGCACGCGGTCCATAGCTGCGTCGCGAGAGTGGCAGCGGCGAGAACATCGCCAACAGAGAAGCCTACGCTCGCCATGGCGGACAGCGCAGTCTACCGCCGCGCTTCTCTGTGGGCGTGCAGTCGGTGCGAATAGCGATAGGAAAGAAACGAGCCAAAATCAGGTACGGGGGGATCAGATGTTGAGGACGTGCAAAAGCCAGGTAGTGTGAAGCGCTGATCGGGGGATGACGTTCCAGGACTAAATAGCGACAATTCTTTCGTGGGGAGCAGAAAGGGACGGCGGGCTGAACGGTAATGACGCCGAATATCCGCCTGACACGACGGAATGGACAAGTACCGACGCGGAGTGAGTAGAAGTGAGACAGACGGGCCCCCAGCCGGCGCACGCCCCGTGGGGATATCGATAGTTGCAGTAAGCTGTCAAGATGGGCCCAGCAGACCGGAGGACAAATGGCAGACGGCAAACCCGGATGGATGGTGGGTCGGCTCAAGCGCAAGGCAGATATCTCAGGGCAAGTGCGAATAGATATGGGAGCGCAGGATGAAGGGCGACCTGGATGGGATGCGGGGCAGTGGGACTGGGTATCAGATAAGGTAGCGTGCGAAAGCCTACTTTTGCGACACATGGGATACATAGCACACACTGGTCCCCAGCCTGTTATATTGATATCCAGATACTGCTTCTGGCGCTGCCTAACCCCCACACGCGCCCCGACACTTGGAGCATTTTCTATCTACGCAAAAACGGGATGGAGTGCCCCTGACTATGTGGCACGAAGCAGCGACTCTGTGAAACCACCAGGCTGATGGCTCATGTGTTGTGCGTCGCGCTAGACAGCTGTACGCCAATTGAATCACAGCCTCGATGCGCACTCCGTGTGTCGCAATCTGTCTGCACAGCCCCGCGAGCCAGACGTCGCAGTGGGGCAAACGTCGGCGGACATGTATTCTACTTACCTACGGATATGTAGCATCTACGCACGTGCGGCTTATGTAGAGCCCCTGGCGCTCCATTGCAGTAGGTACATGGGCAGTTCTCTCGCCATCGAATCCGTTTCTAGATACATATCTACGTGACTAGCTCGGCTTCGGTTGGGTGCGCGTTGCGCGTTGCACAATTTCTGACGATTATCTAACTAACGTTAGCGCAGGAAGTGAACCAGGCCTGGATAGAAGTGGATCAGAGCACGCGATTCACCGGTCCAGCTGCTTCAAGCAGTTCGTCAACACCATCACTGCCACCACAACCACAAAACGCAGTTGGTCCAAGAAAACAAACCAGTTGGACTTCTATGACTACTTCTTGCCTGCTATTCTTCTGCTGAAAAGGGAAAGGGCAATGCCAGGGGTTCATGACGCTGAACATTTGCGGCCGCCGCGCGCTGTATCCGCCACCATGGGGGTATAGAGCTGCTGGGCTCTGGTATAAGCTACCCATTGCGACACCGAGATGAATTCAGCGAAACACACATTTTGTATGATGCATTCTTGGGCTTGCTCCTGAGCTCTGCGATGGCTTCCTTCAGTGTCCGGAAATATTCACAAATAATTCGTGGGTTGTTCAGCGCACGGCTGTCATCCAGAGACCGACTATACATACCTCGCCGATAGTCCTGGATGCCGTGATAGAAACCGCTTATACCAGGGCTTGCCGCTAAACTCAAGGTTCAGCCCGATTATGTTGCCAGAATGATCGTGGTGTTCAACCGCAGTGGTAAGATCAAGGGCTCGAAGGAGGAAATCGCTAGCACATTCAAGATTCCACCATTGCCGATCTTCAACGAGAGCACATACCACACTCCGTGGTAGGCCAAGCCGTGTTGGGTATTCCTAGCAGTGCGTGTTTGTGTAGACACCATTCCCTCTTCCGCAATCGTCAAGATCATACCGCCCTCGCGAGCTTGTGATCTGATATTGGTTTCTCCGCCTACTTGAATCGCTCGCTGCAGCAGCGAGCAGATATCTTGCTTACAACAGGCGCCAGAAGTATTGTGAAGTATAGAAAACAACTCTCGCGATCTCTCTTGCGGTGGTTGAGCGGTGTCGAAGTATATGTATACAAAGCAACTGGGGATCCTTCTGCAAGAGGCTAGGCCGGTGGATCAACCTGGTTTCACCCGTAGATATGTATTCTAAGAAGTTACACGAAAGAAAGACACCATGATTCAGAAAAAGAAATTTCCCATACATACAAAAACGCACTCAGCCTTCCGCCGCTGTCTTGGCCCTCCACCTCGGTATTGCACCAATCATCACCCCGAATATCTTGCCGCCATAGGCTGAATGCGAGTACGAATAAACAAAAAAAAAATCACCCCAGATATTTCTTTTTCTAGCTTTTACGCTCTAGGCATGAAGATACTTCTTTCCTTTTTATCCGCGGAGTCGGCGTTCGCTTGGCCCCCCTTTTCCCGGAGTGACAGGCTGCGGTGCTTCTGCACCCCCTCGCACTGCAGGGCTTGCGGTAGCACGCAGATGGTTCGCCCCCAAACATGCGGGGACGGGGATGGCGCCTAGCCGTGGCCTCTTAAGATAATCCGTCCGTCGTGCCCTTTCCCGTCTCGAGATTTTCGCTTTCGAGTCGGCATCCGCCTGCAACCATACACTGGAAAGCACAATGACTGCCCCAGCCCAAGATGCCGACGATATCGGTCTCGCTCTCGATGCCGACGACCTGGATGAGATGCGCGCGGCCGTGAGGAACCCCGACGCCGTGGTCACAGACACCCCCAACGACCAGAAGCTGCGGAGGTTCTCCGTCGTCTGCGTTATCGTTAACCGCATGATCGGTGAGCCACCGAACTCTGGCGTACGTGCACGCGCTCGTCAAAATGCTAATGCCTCGGGGAAAAAAAAGGAAGCGGTATCTTCGTGACGCCTAGTACCATAGTACGCGGTACGGACAGCGTGGCTGTCGCACTGATTTTCTGGGTCATTGGTTGCGTGATGACCTTCATGGCCATATCAGTTTACCTGGAACTGGGTCTGAGCATACCCAAATACCGGCTGCGCGGGAGCGATGCCAAGGTGTCGGTCCCTCGCTCGGGAGGGGAATTGAATTATGTCAGTGCTGCTGTTTCCCATAGTGGTCCGAGGCACCTTTTTTTAACATGACACAGTTGGAGTACATCTTCAAGCGCCCGAAATACTTGGCCACCTGCGTCTATGCCGTGATATTCATCTGCATCGGCAACACGGCCGGCAATGGTATCTCCTTCTCGGAAAACTTCCTGCACATGTGTGCCGTTGAGAAGCCCTCAGCATGGCTCATCAAAGGAGTTGCGATCGCCATAATCACACTGGCCTGTTTTCTCCACGGATTCTGGAGAGCTGGCGGTATCTACTTCAACAATATACTTGCTTCCCTGAAGGTCGCCGTGCTCTTGGTTGTCATCGGCGCTGGTCTCGCGGCATTCGGCGGCGCGGTCGATACCGTAACGGAGAACGCCTTCGAGTCGGATCCAGCACCCTTCGCCCCGAGCGACACGTATGGCTATGCTGGGGCTTTCCTAGCAGTCATGTTCAGCTATGGAGGATCGATGAACGCGCACTATGTGAGTAGATCGCGGACGAGCGAAAGGGGTTTACGGTATATTAATATCGGTGTAGGTGCTGAGCGAGGTCCACGAACCGCAAAAGACGCTCAAGAAAGCGGCGTACACCGCCGTAGGACTCGTATCGTTCCTGTACATCCTGACTAACATCGCGTACTTTGGTGTGATCAGCAAAGCGGAACTCGGCGACGCTCGAGGGACCACATTCGTGGCCACCACGTTCTTCCGCAAAGTATTCGGCAGCAGCGGAGCGGCCGGCCGCGTCCTCCCAGGCCTCGTCGCACTCTCCTCGCTTGGAAACATCATAGTAGTCACATTCGTCGCCTCTCGAGTCAAAGCGGAGATCGCGAAAGCTGGAGTCATTCCGTTCTCCAAGTTCTTCGCCGCGAACACGCCCACCCTTCTCACGCGGATCTTCCGACCAAGGTCCGGTGTCGTAACTGACGATGTTGACCACCATCACATGCGTCCGCCGGTAGAATCCACCCCGGCAGGCGCACTGCTCCTCCACTGGGTCTTCTCCGTCATCATCATCGCCGCGCCACCAATGGGTGACACCTACACGTTCTTCGTCAACCTCTACTCGTACACCATCAGCACCTGGATCGGCGCCTTCCTCGCAGGGGGCCTCCTCTGGCTGCGCTGGAGACCGCGCTCAACCTGGGTTGCCGAGAGCTCGTTCAAGCCGTGGGGCGGCCCAACGATGGCATTAATCTTCCTGGTCTTCAATGCGTTCCTGATTGTGGCGCCTTTCATCCCGCCGGCGCCAAATCGCTCACGGCTATCGATGAAGTCGATCCAGCCGTTCATCTTCCCCACCATCGGAACAAGCTTGTTCCTGGTTGGCGGTCTCTACTGGGTTGGCTTCCGCTTTGCCTGGCCGAAGATATACAGGCGTGAGTTGCAGCAGACGAGAATACCCATCCTTCTGGACGGAGTCCAGGTGCATGAGATTGTGATTTGCTCCTGGGTATGACTCTCTCGACTCCATCCTTCCATCCTTCTGCTGCTTTCCCCTATCCAGTGGCTGACATAGGAGAACAGGTCGTGCCCGGATCGCCCCCGGATGACTTATTCGACCTGGAAGACTGTGGTCTGGGGGCACGCGAGCCCTCGCCGCGATCATAATTTGAGGGGGGCATTTGTTTTTGTTTTTGTTTTCTCCTTCAGCCCTTTTCAGCTACATCTTGCATAGAGATTTTTTTTTTTTTTTTTTCCCGGATACGGTCAAGATGTACCAAGAAGTATGTAGGGTACTGTAGATACTCTGTATGTATTTCGTCTTTCGATACGTGCCGCACACTCTAATAATGAAAGCTGAAGACTGTGTACGAGCATACATATGTACGCTAGATACTAGACGATCCAGCAAAGATCAGGACTAGCCGTTCGATCCCTGTCGGATCCAGGTAGGGCTGTTATAGCTTGTGTAGCTTTCGAGGCGGTGATTTTGTTCGTGGTTGGGTGCCCTTTTCCCTCTGCAACATTCTGCCAACACAACTGCAACTGAGATGAGAATAGCACTACAGGATGGATAGGACCGCATTGCCATCGATGAGATTAATGCTCTTTTTCTAAGTTTTCCCTTTGTCATGCAGCGCTGTATTGCTGTTGGTGGAGGTAATAATTTTCATGGTTAAGCAAATTATGCCTGTAATTCTCTGCATCCGGATTTAATGTCTTACTTTTTCTTTCCTACTGTATAGACTCTCCTACTTCTCAGCTTCACTACAAAACTTTAATCGTGTTCAGACCATCGTTGCCGACATCAGAGACTTGTCTGATCGAATCATATGCCTAGAAACATGAGCAATCATTGAGTGTCATGGGTGCCCTGTGGCTGACGCTAGCGTTGTATCAACCCGCCCGCCTTGGCGCACGACCGCTCAAAAACCACGCTAGACGGTCAACACGTTGGTTCCTTATCTTTCGTGCTCGGTGGGTGCTCAGCCCACTGCGCCAGCGCACCGACCAAACCACAGTTAGTTACTTGTTTCCAGCCTTCGGACTGACCCCCGCAGACAAGTATGTTTGTAGTGCGCCGGCATAGCCACTGTCGTTTTTTTTCTTTCCTCGAGAGACGGGTAGGTTGCATCGCGATACCAGGTAGGTAAGTACCTTCCTTGGTATCCACCTGCTAACGAGATGGTTACTATTTGTGATCACATACCTACCGGCACATGCCCCGCAAACAAAACCCCCCGAGGCGGCTCGCAAGGGCAGAGGGTGCTTGGCTATGTATGTACTCTACTTAGTTACTTCCAGTTCATGCGGGATCACAGCGCTGCTGCGCCACGAGGGGTCGGTTGTTTTATCTGCAGTGGAGTCGATCTTTTTATTTTTTTTGCTTGGTCACTAATATCATGCTACCTATCTACAGGAGATCATATATAGCAATGTGCGCACTCCAGTTCCCATCCACAGTTCAGCCCCGACCCCGATCAGTCCGCAGGCGGCTCGTCGTGGTTCTCCCTACACTCCGCCCTTGCAAGTCGCATGAATAAGCAGGCGCACCAAGGGAATAACAAATAACAAGACCAAGAAGCCACCCCTTTAGCCCGTCTTCTGCAGCAGCCAAGAGGGGAGGCATGGGAAAGAACTGCAATCGTTCCAACGTCCTCCACCTCAGCCCCCAGCTCCTCTGCCTCTCGCTTCCTCGCCTCCGCTCTCTCCTCCAGACCCCTAGGTTCCCAATTTGACATCTCGCTCTGGGCACCTTCCTTGGCCATATTTGCGAAGAGGTGTCGGATCTTGAATCGCTATATCCCCCTCCCCGTCTTTTTCCGCGCCTCTGCCCACAGGATCCTCTATCGACGCCCCCACTGGGAGGGGGCAGTTCTTGAAGAGGGGCTCCCGCGGTTGGAAGTTGGATCTTGTACCGACGCCACCAACACTTGGCAGTGGGCTGATTCTTCGAAGTTCTTCCACTGGAGGAATTGGCCGGTGAGACGGTGACCCGTCTTCAGCTGGTTGTATCAGTACCTCCTGTAGGTGGCTTTTACGCCTGTCCATGCCTTCGTTTCCTTCCACTTCGTCTCTATGATCGAGCATATCAGGTGGGCGAGAGACTTTGAGGGGGGGCCGTCTGCTCTCGTACCAGTCTTCATAGCCGAGGAAGCCCACCCCACTGCTAGATTGGGGTGGAGTAGATAGAATACATGGTACCTATTATGTAGGGCGAGACCGGGAACATGCGAGTCATGGAGTGTCATCCACATTTGTTGCCGAACTTCGAGGCGGAGGCCTTGCCATACTCTCCATAGTACAGGATGCCAGACAAGCAGGGTCCAAACGAAGTAGTAAATAAGTGTTCAAAGAGGCTAACCGGCCGGTTTCACCAGCTTGAAGCCGGGCACTGTCGGCGGAACGGTGCCTCCGTAGGACAAAAAAGCGGCCGACAGCCAAATGCTGGTGGTGTCAATACTGATGAGCATTCTGATTTGATAGCTATTTTGAAACCTATTAGAGTACACCTTAAATATGTTGATTTAATGCACCAACTGCTGTCTACTCGTTGCTTTTTTACAGTACGCATTTAATGCTACTGATTTAGATCCGCGATAACCCATTATATTTTCGTATATATTTTGACTTACTACCACGCATGAGTAATTAGTTCACCCGTTTGCAGCATTTCAGCTACAGTATGGTACCAGAAGTTTTAGGGCGTCCCCGGGGTTTGATACGAGTGATTTCCCACACCACTCAGCAGGAGTTCTTGGTTCACCGTTGATTAATTTAATTATTTCCTTTAATCCGTTTACGGGTGACACTATTAAAACACAATCATTAATAAGTACTTACATATATATCCTTTATATGCCCAAATTCTAATACCTCGAGCATTTTTTTTTAGCTGAAGGCTCGTTTTTAAAATCAAAAGTTATACAAAATCTAGGGTTATGTTTCTCTGTCATGTTAGATTTAGGCATTCAAATATACCCATCCCTTTCAAACAGTCCCAGGGATCTCAATAGACCGGCCGGCCCGCGGGCTGCCCGTGGGACGATCCAGTCCGGGCCGGGCTTTCTGATGACCCAGTCCGGCCAGGCGGGCCCAGCGGCCAGACTGCGCTGACCCAGGCCGGCCGGCGGGCGCCCGCGAGCCAGCGCTAGTACTGGTACTTATGAACAAAAATTTATCACGTGACTCCGCGGAGAACCGCAGTCAAATCGCCCGCACAGCAACTCAACCAAAGGCAACTGCCCACACAGTAGGCAAGCAGCGGGTTTGCCATTCGCAACCAGCAGTCACTACGTATCCACGACGCCAGACAGCGGTACATACCAGCTATGATCCCTACGCACCACTCGAGCTCCTCAGCTACCGGACCACATTACACTTTTCTCAGATGATTCTTCCCCCCTCCCGAGCTAGAGGTGGATGCTTTTGGTGAAGGTAGCCAACTGACTGATATTACATCCGTGATGGAACCTTCGTTTGGGGGGATTTGGCAGCTTCTGCTTCAAGCCGCAATAGGGGAGGAGCTTTGTGTGGCATCCGGTTGATGGGGAAGATGTATACACGGAGGATGGAAGAATGAAGTGGCGAGGTAAGAGATGTAAGTCTTTTGTAACTGGTGTTGATGTGTAGAAGCTGGCGAACTGTGACGCAGGTCCGAATATCCGTACAGTAATAACCTTTGGAGTCGGCTTAACGAATAACGCAATCAGACATCTCCTTCTCTCACACTTCTTCAACCAGAATGCGGGTCTGCGACCGGCTCACCTCCGCTTGTCCACAACCCTGAACCCACTCACCACCGAAGAAACGCTCACCGGATTTCGCTTACAGCTCCACCATCTCTCCTCCGATTAACAGAATTTTTAGATAATCTTGTTCGTCTTACCTTCCCCAGTGCTCTTCTGGGCATATACGATGTTCTGTCTGCCGCCGCCGTGGTGGTGGGCGAAAGCTCCTGGAAACCAGCCTCTTGGTACTATGTACCGGCTACCATCGCGTCTGGCCGTTGCTTGACTGGCAGCTTGTACTTCTTCTGGGAGACTCGCCCTCCCGCCCACTGCCAGTTACATAGCTACCTCATACCGATGTGCATACGCTACACATGTGAAAAATTACACACGGCGATGAAATCCAATAGAGGATGGAAAAGGGCTCCGAAGCTCCAGCAACTACATTACCCACATATACAGCCCATTACATCCAATGCCTCCACCCCATTCCGTACACTTCATTCCATTAAACGAACACCCATTCCGTGGTCCGCCAGGAGGAAGCTCATCATACCAATACCCAAAAAGACAGACCTCCAAAAGGACGCATAAAACATTATTTAGTAGAAAGAACGAATACTAGGCCTCCCCATGGTACGCAAACATTACGCATACGTGCAATACACAAAACAAGGAAAACAGGACAAAGAGAAGACGTGATTACAAAGTGGAAATCAATCAGCAGTATGATGGATATAGGCCAAAAAGGAAAAGAAACCCCGGTCTCCGCAGAAAACAAGCATAAGAACAATCAAATTGATTGTTCTGCTCCACTCGCTCACGCTCCACAATGATATTGATGTTATCGAAAACAACAGGCGAATGCTCAACAAGACAGAGAAAACAGTCAGCATGGCTGGCGGTCACCGGTGGTAGTTTCCGTTATGGGAATGGCTGGATCCACCTAGTAGCGCAGTTTTCCGAGGACCGAAAAACTGTAAGCAGCCTCCGCCTCTCCTTTCATCTGTAGTAGTGACACGTCAGTATCGCATATCATAGACCATTACCGGAGAAACGCACCTGCATCATGTAAACCGTACACTTAGCTCCGATACCACCGGAGTTTCCAGGCTTGCCGGTCCCGTCCTCCTCGCCCTCGCCGACAAGAATACTAATCGCAATGCCGGTCCTGGCAACCCTCTCGAACGCCGACTCGCCTAGTACAACATCCAAGTGGACCTTGTCACCCTTCTTGTTAGTGATGACCACACGCTTGTCGTCCTCTTTGATGCCTAAGCCTCTCTGTCCTTCCAGCGGCTTGAACACATTGAGCCTTGAGTTGCCTAGGTCACGCCACTTCTGCGAGGTCACACGGAGGTGTAGACGAATCTTCATAGGAGACATCATGACGACGCTATGCTCGACTCCAGGGACATTTGGCAGGCCAACAGGCGTTGCTCCACGGGAACTATCGCCTATCGAAGATGAGCTCGAAGCAACTGAGCCAAGAGGAGAGCTCTTGAAGACTTTGCCGGGACGGAACCGGGAAAAGGCCGACGAGATGCTGGCTTCGGACGGGGACGAGACGAGACTAGGGTTCGAAGCACCTCCAGCACGATACGATTTGGACCTCGACCAGCCCCCGAAGCCACGTTTGATGCTTCCCACAACGGCCGCCGAAGCTTCGCTAGTGCCGCCCATATCCGATGATAGTGCTAGTGAACTGACCGTGCTGGTCAAGGGGAATTGATAATCCTGTGGCATGATGCGGTGGGTATTGATCGCGTTGAACAGCATCTCGCATTCGTGTGGTGAGCGTGACCGAAGAAGGACATTGGCACCTTTCTTGCCGGGTGTACGAACCGATATATCGACGGCCGTGCCATGTCGGACTGGAAGGGTTGCGTTGAGGTCACATGCGAAGACAGATGGCTCCAGTGGCACGCCACTGGGACTCATCGGTGACCCGGGAGATCCCGCAAAACGGAATGCCTCAAGGTGGCCCGGCGTGATCACGACCTTGCATTCATCGGGTACCATCTTCTGCCATTGATTGGTAGCCCAAGTGAAGAGGTAGGCCCTGAACTTGCTACCAATCTGTGGAACTGGTGGCGGCGCATGCTGCGGGCGCGGCGGTGTCGTCGCTCGCGGTCCAACGGGAGTAGAAACACCTGAAACGTCTGCTCCCGCTATGTCCTGGACGGCGTTAGGAGTCGCACATTGGCGGGGTACCGAGACTTGTCCAGATGGCTGCCTCGAGAGACGCCTTGGGATAGAGATCATTGGCGGGGGGTATTCCCCATCTTCCTCCTCCGAGCACAGAGACACAGCATCGTCGGATTCCCCCTCATCAGAGGAAGATGTCGAAGACGAAGTATACTCTTCGGTATCCTCCGAGTGGCGAGGCCCCGCGTGCTCAGCTTCAGAGTTAGACGCCGATGAAGGGTCGTACTCGTGCTTTAGTGGGCTCGAAGTGCGACGCCTTCCACCGTATCCCGCCTTGCCGGAGCGCGGAGACGTGACTATCGGTGCGGGTTTACCACGGCTCGCGTTTGTTGGCGTACGGTGCGGAGGTACAGGAGGTGGCGCATCACCTTCCGATTCACTGCTACTATGTGTCACACCCTGGGGCGAGAGCTTGGGAATATTGTCCATGGGGTTGGCAGGGCTCCGCGCGTCCGGAGCTGGTGGTATTCCCTCTTCATCAAGATGGTGCACTGACCGAGTCCTGGAAAGATTATGCTGCCTCGCTTCCTCTTCAGTTACTTTCTCCTTCTTCCCGCTGATAGACTTATTCCTAGAATGCGGGTGACTAGCCCTACGCGAACGCTGGATGCTAGAGGCAGATTTGGTGCTTGGGGAAGGAGAATCGGATCGACCGATGTCCGACAAAGTGTGTAGTGATGGTGAACGAGCGGCATCTCTGACAACATTGCTCTGTGGCTCCACCCTAAACTGAAACTTGGGCACCACAAACTCTCCCCCCATAAGCTGGTAACTGTCGGGTCGATGTAGGAGCGTCAGAGAGAAATCAGAGGGTAGCCAATCCGGACAATCAATAACCAGAGGAGTTTGGCGCTCGGGCTCGGGCTCGGGCTCGGGCTCGGCTTCAAGCTCGGGTTCGCTGTTCTCATCAAATTCTGCCACGCTCTCCGCATGCTCCTGAACAGTCACTGGTTCTGCGGGAGTCCCAGTATCAGGCTCAAGGAAATCAAATACGTTGAGCTTAGGGGGCTGGGCTGGCTGAGCTGGCGCGTATCGGGTCTGCCGCTTGCGAGGTTGCACTGGCGGATATAAACGGGACACAACGGACTCTTCGATCACCGTCTCCAGGAACGCTGGCTGAATTGGCTCCCTCGAGAATGGTCCTTCCGGAGGGATTGGCACAAGACCCATCATCTGCACCCACTCGAACCCTGCCGCCGTAGATGAAGCTAATGCCATGATCTCCCGCCATTCCTGAAGGTCAGAATCCGTGCCACACACCATGACCACGATTTCTCCAGCGGCATCACCAGTCCTGGCCGAGATGGATGACAATGGAACGGGGGGGAACAACAACCACTTCGTCGCATTCTCTCCAAGCTCAACAAACAAGATCTCGCCTTCCGAGTATCTGCTCCTAGGAGAAGGATCGCGCAAGATGAGTTCGATCGTCCGTTCGATTAGCTCTTCGGATGAGTGATAGAGACGCATAGTGAAACTGTCACGGGCCTTGACACGGCGATTCTGCTCGAGGCACACGTCGCGCCGTGGCTGCAATGTGTGGATATCGAAGGCCCTGGAACTGTCCAATGAAGCGGCTGCCTCATCCTCAATCCGAGCTTTCTCCTCCGAGATCTTCCTGCGTGCCATCGTGACGAGAGCGTGGAATGATGCCGAGTGTGATGCAGCCAACGGAGATGTATTAATGTAGTCGATTCGCTTTGGTGGTAAGTAAATCAGTAATGTGCTCGGGTATCAAGAGTAATGAATGTGTAGGAAACAAAAGAACGAAAGACCTATGGTAGGATGGAAGGTTGAGGAAGAGAAAGGAGTTGTGGAGGATGAGGGGGAAGGAGTTGTAAAGTGACAGAATTTAATGGATCCCTCAAGTTTTGGGGAGCGGTGGGAGGAGGACCGCGGCATTGTTCACATCGGGACAAACTGGGGCGGCGTTGATGACATCGCCTGGGTCGTGAAGACGCTGGAGAACACCAAACGCCTCTGCCATGGTGTACTCAAGAAACAAAAATTGCCACCCCTCTGTACTCCAGGCTCGGATCCGAGAAGAAGGGTACTAGCATAAACATACCTTAAAAAGCTTTGCCAGCAGCTTCAGGCGGACCAGTGGGCGCTTGAGCAGGAAGGCTACATCAACCCTCTCGTCCTTAATCTCCTCTTCCATAGTCGGCGGCGGTGGCATATCCCACGCTATTGGATCTCCCTCGAATCGCGTACTTCCTTGCACCCCCTTGACGTCCGCCGGGCTTTTCCTGATTGCGGCTTTGGCGGTACGTTCATACTCCTCTTCGTCAGGGCCGGGAGCCATGTTGACGACTACATCCTGGAACCCCATGCGCCAAACAGACAGATACTCCTCGTACACTCTCCGGGCGTCACCAGCCCATGCAAGAAGGTGGTCCGCATCATGGCATGGGATCCTTTCGTGGAGTGTCCGCAACCTTTCGAGCGATATGCCCATATCCACAATCGGCCTCGTAGGATTGGACGAAAAGCCAGTCCGAGAACTGCGACTGCTAGCGGTGCCAGACGTCCCAGTACTGCTGATGGAGGATGACCGTCGGAGGTCATTGTCTGCTCTGACCAATACCGTCTGGAATAATATGGGAACGACATCCTCGACCAGAGCACGGAGCTCGCGCATATACTTCACCTCCTCCTCGGCAAATTCCCGAAGAAGATCATCGACCGTCATGGTATCAACATGCTTTCGGGCCTTGCTGCGGCGGCTTCGTTCCTCCGACCGTACACTCTTGGTCTTTGGAGCCGAAAGGATTGAAATCAAATCCGCATGCTTGGTGTATTTTCGTTTCAAGCTGGTCTCCTTGACAGAAACATTCGGGTTGAACCAATCCGCAGAGTTGTCTACCGGCCGTGGCTCGGTTTTGGGCGCCGAACTCGCGGATTTGGGTACGTCAATCATCTGCGGTTTGCTCACCTTTGTGAATCGCAAAGGCTTGACTGTTGAAGCATCTGAAACACTCCGAATAGGAGAAGTACAGTCATCACACTCTCCGCATTCAGAGCCCAGTGGTGTAAGGAAGCCATCGCTGCTAATAATGCTATGAACGCTCTTGGGGCGCGGTGGAGTGGGTTTAGCTCGCATGCTCCGCTTCGGCAACGGCGACAGAGGGGAGGCTAGAAGCCCTGAATCCGGTCCCGCAGGCCACTGCAGGGGTGCCACATCGGGGATGCCAAGACCAATATCGAGGGTGAGCTGTGGCGACACCTTTACCGAGTCCTGAACAGGTTCCGAGGGGGGGGGCTTTGGCACCAATGGCGCTACTTCAACCGGCGACTCTACTACCAGGTCCGGTGTCGCTGTCTTTGAGTTCTCCTCAGCAGGCTCGAAAGGCATCTCAGCTAGCCTAGGAGTTGGGCCCACGGGGTCTTTCTCCACAGCCCCAAGCTCATTCTTGGCAGCATCAGACGCACTGTCCACGACCTGAATTTCTTTCGCAAGCTCTTTTGTGGCGTCCGCGGCACCGACTTTGACGGGCTCTGTATCGAGCTCTCTCGGGACCTCTTTCAGGAGGTCTCTCAGAGGTTCCGGGGGAGGTGCTTTAGCTGCTTTGCTTGGCTTGCACTCCAGCTGCTTAACTAGATCTCTAACGGACCTCTTGGGTGGTTCTTCCACAGATCCCATGGCTCTCGGCGATTTCACTGTCGGAGCAGCTGTAACATCTTTCTTTGGCGGCGGTGTCTCCACTCTTGGTGGTGGTGACGTCACTGCGGGAACAGCAACAATGGTCTCCTTTTTTGTCGACAGCGGTTTCACCACAGGCTCCTTTGGTGATTCCAAGGCTTCAACAGCAGCCACTAGTTCCTTCGGAGGTGGAGTCTTCGCCGCAGGTGGTGCGATAACGACCTTCTCTAGTGGTGCCTTCTCTGGCGGCGCCCTCCCTACAGGCTCGTCCTTCGGTACTGCTTTTTCCATAGCTGCTTCGTCCTTAAGCAATGTCTTCAGCGGGGCAATAGCAATTTCGGGCTCCGTTGAAGGTGAGGTTGGAGATTTCGCCACAGGGATAGGAAGAATAGGTTCTTTCTCAGGAAGTGACGATGTCTCCACCGCAGGAACGGCGATAGCAGGCTCTTGCCCTGCGGGAGGCGGAGACGGCGGTTTTGCTTCCTCATATTCCTCTTCTGATGAAGATTCTGAGCTAGAATCATCGTCGCTGTCGTCGTCCTCATCGGATTCCGACTCAAAAACAAATGCTTTCAGCTCAGGTGTGGCTGCTTTCGGCTCGGGAGCAACTGCTTTCGGCTCAGGCGTGGCTGCTTTCTGCTCAGGGACCGCTTGTGGCTCAGGAACAACTGCTTTCGGCTCAGGCGTGGCCGCTTTCGGCTCAAAAACAGCCGCTTCTGGATCAAGCCCGACTATTGGCTCCGGCAAGGCAGCTACGATAGGTTCCGGCGTGATAGCCGCCTTAGGAGGCTCTGGTGTAGCAATTGCCAGTGGTTCTGATTTAGAAGCGGCGAGAGGCTCTGACTGAGGCTCCGGTGCAGGAGCTATGATTGATTCTGGTAGGGCTAGCTCTGGCGTAGCAATTGCCGTTGATACCGGCACGGTGACCAATGCTGGAGTATCAGAAGCTTCAGAATCGGTTTCCGAGTCGGAGCTCGAGGATTCCGACGCCGTCGATTCATCATCTTCTTCACCCTCCGACTTTTGTTCCTGGATTCTCACCGTCTTCTTTGCTTTCGCATTGACAACCGGCTCCTCGGGAGCACGTCCCTCCTCTTCGCCTGTTCCCCCCCCAGAGTCATCGGATGAGCTGTCAGTCGAAGATTCTGTTTCGGAGCTAGAGTATCCGCCATCCGCCAGTGCTGATCGCACAGACTTCCCAGTGAACTCTTCCTTGACCGCCTTGATAATGTCCTTAGCTGAAGGCAGTTTCCGAATGATGGACTTATCCTTCTCCTTCTCCTTTCTCCGAGTAGATGTCCGATGTGTATCCATAGGAGGGGGACTAGCCTTTCGGGCACGAACCAACGGAGCAGAACGCGAATCAGGTGGAGTTGAACGGCTTCGTTGCCTGGCCAAACCCTTGGTGACGGGGGGAGGGCTTGAAATTTTAGTGTGAGAATCTTGGTCTCTATCTTCCGAATGCGGCAAGCTTTCTCTGGAGGTTGGTGCCACTGAGCGAGAACGGAGGGCTCTCTCCCGCCTGGCGCGTAGACCATCTGAGGCTGAATAAGGCGATTCGTACATCGACCTTCTGCGCTCCCTAGGTTCGCGAGATGACTCTGGAATCTCCTTGAATTCCTCCTTTTCCGGCGATTCAAGAGATTCTATAGAAACCGGCTTATGCAGCTCTTTCGAGCTCTTTTGTTTGGGAGGCTTGGGGGGTTCTCTTACAGTTTCCTTCGAGACTTTGGGTACCGGCTTCGGTGATGGGAATAGTAGTTCCCGTACGAGCGACTCCTTAGCAGGCGGTCCCCCCCTAGCAGCTGTATGTTCTCTAGTAACCTCCTTTACGACTGGCTTAAGATATTCCCTGGGGAATTCCTTTGTGGGGGGTTTCTCCTTGGTTGCTGACCTGATCGTCGGAAATAGCAGCTCCTTCATCAGCGACTCTCTGACCGGGGGTTTCTTTTCTTTCACTGTATGTTTCCGCTTGATTGTTGGTTCCTCTCTGGGCGGTGGGCTCTGCTTGGCCTGCGGCTGTTCCTGAATGATTGGCTCAAGCTTAACAGGCGGTGGTGACTCGCTGATAATCTCTTGCACCACTAACATTTCCCTCTCTAGCCGCTCCTTGGCTGATCGTTCCTTGCCCGGACGCTCTGTCTCGCGTCGTGGGGGCGCTGGAGAAGCGGAACGAGCCCTGGTCGCCATCGTCTGGAACTTTGCGCTGTCTTCCTTGATTTGCTCCCGCAGTCTACGACGTTCCGCACGACGTTCCTCCCGGTCTCGTGAGGGGCTATAATTTCTCCTCTGCCGTCTCTGGGAGGGCTGCCTGGCTAGCACTTCGCCTGATATCTCCGGCTTCTTCTTGGAAGATTGTCTCTTAATCTTTTTGCTGACTGAGCGTGACACCAGAACCGGCTGTCCATCTTGGGTTTGCAGAAGTATCGGCTCGTCAGGGATGACGAAGGGCGCCGGCTCGCGATGTGGACGTGCTCCAGTCGGGGTGGCGGGTGCAGATTCGGTAAGCATCGGGGGGGTTAGGATCGGAGCAATCGCTGTTCTCGAACCACTAGAGCCCTCAGCAGCCGAATCACCGAACCTTGATTTCTCAGAGCTCTTTTTATGCTTCATTTTCATGGGCCGTACTCTGATCCCATCGTCCTCTATGGGTGCGGCAGTAGTTCGGCGAGACCTGACACCGTTATCAATGCTGTGCCTTACAGGCTCGATTGCCGCCTGCTCAAAGTCTCTGGTCGGCGCCTTGACGCCCTTGGGAATTGCCATGGGGTGATCGTCTTCCTCATCTCCTCCTTCATTCCCATCGTCTTGGTCCCTAATCATACGCGCGAACACCTTATCCTCCGCAATCGCTTTGCGTTGGTCGGCTTCGAACTGTTCCCTCCGACTCCTAACGCTTTTTGCACTTTGTCGAACAGATTTCTTGCGGTCCGAAAACTTTACTGGTGTACTAGGCTTGGTGGCGTATGTCCGGATACCGTCCTCTTGTCCCCAGGCTCTGACCTTGACGCGGCTGGATTCGGACGGCTCCGGTTCCGGCTCTGGTCCGGGACTTAAGAATTCGACTTCGACATCAAATCCAACCGATTGTTCGGGCTTGATTTTCGATCTCTTCTTGCGTATGGGTATGACTCGAATTCCATCATCCTCCCAGACGGGTTTGGGGAATTGTTCGGAAACCGGAGTTTTGAGCTCAGACGCTGTTTCCGCTGCAGATTGCTCCGGTAGAGTAGATTGGTGCGCCTGCCTGCCCCCCCCCTTTACACCTCCCCCTAGCCCAAGGGCCACTCCGCCATCGTCGGTCTCGTCCCGGAGCATCTCCCTGATGCTCTCCCGCTTCTTCCGCCGACTTCCAGATGTACGGTGCTTCGGTTTCATTGGTACGATTCGAATCCCGTCTTCTTCGTAGCAGGAGGGGCTGTGTGTCTGAACCCCAGGTGGTCGCTCCCCTGCACTCTCCATCCCGCTCCCAACCGGAGTACCCGCATCGTTATCGCGCCTTCCACGCCGCAGTTTCCTCTCTCGGTCCTTGCTCCTCGTCCGCAACCGCTCCGCCTGCTTCTCGCTTTCGGACGCCGTCTCCCATTCATCCCTAAGGGCTGGCATCCTTGGTGGCGTAAGCGGCGTTGACATATTCTTCATCTGCGACGCGATGCCATTGACACTCATATCGATAGGCGGCCCCAACGGTGGACCCGGCACACCCCTCCTGCTCCCGGGAGTGGGAGTCGCCGGCGTAATCGGTGGAACCTCTACCAAATCCCCCGGAAGCACCACGCCACCACCCGACTGTTGCCAGCGCCTAACCCGTTCCCTAACATTCGGCGTATCAAAAACGCCCTGCGCAGGTCCAATGTCAAATTTTGCACTCTCCGACCGCCCACGCTTGTGCTCAGGGTCTTTGCGGAACCACCCCAGCGGGCGAGAGATGCGCGGGGCTTGCGAGGGCATCGACGTGTAGAGGTTTATACGTGGAGGTGGTTCGTCGGCGTTGTGACGGGGGTTCGGGGGTGCCTGTGAGGCGGAGGAGCGCGGAGAGGGGGTCTTGCATGGGACTCCATCTTCGTCTTCGGAATATGGCATCGTTCACTCTGTGTCACTACTAGGACCTAGAGATACATTAAGTCAGAATCAAAACCCCCATTGCGACGACAGATAGTAAGTTCAGATTCCCGCCCTTTGGTTTCCGTCATCCACCCCACAAACTTTGGAGGAGAGCGGTTTTTTCCCAACCTTTTCACAGCACAACAGAGATGAAATAAAACCGCGTATGGATGTAAACGGCGCCCGATGGTATTAGGGTTGCGCTCGCAAGGTGTACAAAGACGTTGCTAGCTATGGCGTGGAGGAGTAGTAGATCGTGGATGCTTCACGAAAAGGCAGAAAAAGAGACCTGATGCAAGTAGTAGAGTCTAAAATACTCAGGAAATCTCGATCAGCCGCGTATTCTCTCAGGAGAAGGCCGATGGAGCCACTCTTCGTGACAGCGACTACGTCGTGATTTGGTGTACGTACCCGACGCGGACGGGAGTGCTGAACTTCGAGACGGTTGGCGAACCATAAAAACAAAGAAGCCGTCACGGGATGTCGATGGCGATGGGGATGAGTTCCCGGGTCGTTCTTGGTGGACAGCAACACGCCTGCGAGTTACGGTTTGCTGTGCGTGACGGTGGTGGGCGGCGATGCTGATGGGGATGGGGATGGCTGGCTTGCTTACTTGCTGGTGGGCTGTGGTTGGGAATGTCGCCTCCACTCCCGCTCTCATCCCTGAGGGGTTTATTGGCGTGCATCAACTGCGCCAGCCGTGCATACTTGCCGATACAGGGGCCATTGCGTGGGAAACCATCACCGATTTCACTACGGCGAATCATGTCGAGCCTCACGGTTTCAAAATGTAAACAGACTAAAGACGCGTGATGAAGACTTTCGTTTCATTGGCGAACGTAGATTGGATGGATAATTGTGGCTGAAGAAGTCGAAGCGGACTCGAAGCATGCTGTGACCACGGCCATGACGGCCACTGCGCGAACAGCAAACAGGTAAATAATCTCGCCATAATCTCCATACATAGATCGCACGCGAGTAATAAATAAACACAAAAAAAAAAACCGGCCATGACGGCGACATGGGAGTTTGCAGCTGCCGTATTATCTCACCTTTAAGGGTCCCCCATAGTACTATATCGTGATGCGCCGGGCCTTCTCGCAACGTCAAGTAGGGATATCTCAGCTCGGCTTGGTGCGGCTATCCATCGCCAACGACCAAGCATCAAGCTCGTCGTAGCCGGTACAACTCCTCACGACGACCCTCTCGCACGCTTCCTTACAGCCGACCGCCGATGCGCCCCGAACTCCCAGCAATCGTTCACCAGTTAAGTTCAAACAACGGCCAAGGCCTCGCAAACACCCAATCGCTGTGCTCCCTCGCTGGATTCCTCTGCCAGCGGCCTCTCCTTACAGAGGTAAGGGATGCAGAGCAGTTCAGTTTAAGCTCAGGGCATTGTCCAGGCAGACATAGCGGGTGGACGATGAGAATGGTGGGCAACAGAAGCCTACACGTGAGGAGGTACGAGTACAGTTCGGGCACCAGTAAAAGAACCAGGTCATGAAATGGAAGAAGGTACGCTGTGAGATTATCAGACTATTACTGCAAGTTACTAATCATCGAGGTCTTCACAGAACGAGGCATTGCTACTGCAAGCGAATCAACATACCCACACGCATACGGCGCAGCAACCCATGGTGGGGGGAACTTGAGAATCAGCTACGCGCTGCGTTTGAGGAGCGAAAACTGGGACGTGTCGTACGCCGCAATTGGTTCGAGTGTACCTCGACGCGGTTATTCACAGAGATCTATCATTCTACTATCATATTCCGCATTTACAAGCACGGTACTCACGAAAATTCGGTCCTTTGTGCACAAGCGCGATTTGATATTGCGCTAGTCCTTAAGCACGCTAGTGTGTTCTTGTGGCACTATTACATAACAGTGGCGTTTATAGGGGGAATCTATGGATAAGGACTTGTCATTTTATTGTTCGATTTGGGAGAGCTATCTACTGGCATGATACCAACGCCCAGTTAATGGGGCACCAGCTTATTATTTCTATTAATTAAATTAATCAATCGTGCGACCTCTAAGACTTGGGGGCGAATCAATCTTTTCCAAGGTGGGTGACACGGATCGCCGAGTGAGTATCTATCGAGGAGTTTCGTCATTATCAATCCCGGTTTGCATCAAAGTTGAGTTACGTCATAGTTGCTATAAGATATCATTTCAGTCACCAGGCCAGGCTTCACACATCTCAATCAACGGCCGATACCATCCAACCAAACACCTACCAAGAGAACAGAAACAAAACGTAAAAAAACATCCAGCAAAGATGGCGATGGCTCTACAGGTATACGCGCCCACATTCCCCCCAACTACCACAGCTGTTAATTGATACAGCTCTCGACATTTGTAGCCCAATACCTTGCCTCCAGCTCTCACACCAACCCACCCAAATCCCCAAATGCCCTGCGCATGGGCATCCTCTCCACGGCGATGATCAACACTGCCGGGCTGATTCATCCTGCCGAAACCCACGGCGACGTTGTCATCCACGGTGTGGCATCTCGCGACCTCCCCAGCGCCCAAAAATATGCCAGAAAGTACTCCATTCCGCACTCCTACGGCAGCTACGCCGCGCTTCTGGCTGATCCTGCCATCGAAGCCGTGTACATCTCGCTGCCCAACGGAATGCACGCCGAGTGGGCGATCAAGTCGCTCGAGGCGGGAAAGCATGTGCTGCTCGAGAAGCCGTTTGCATCGAATGCGGAGGAGGCGAGGAAGATAGTTGAGGCCGCGGAGAAGTGTGATAAGGTGTGTCTTGAGGCGTTTCATTGGAGGTTTCATCCTGCCGCCCATGTGGTGGACGCGATTGTTGCCAGCAGAAGGTATGGGGAGGTGAAGAGGACGAGTTCCAGAATGACCACACCGGCGGGAAGCATTCCGATGAGTGATGTCAGGTGGAAGTATGATCTCGCTGGGTAAGTAACCTCTAGGTTTAGCATGGGGTTGAAAGAGCGGTGAAACTCATGTGTATTAGTGGCGCACTGATGGACATGACCTATGTCCTCTCTTCAACCCGCTATTTCCTGCGCCAGCCAAAACTCGAAGAAGTCCTCGAGGCGACTTCCGTCCCCTCTCCCAACGACAACCGTGTAGATAAATCGACCACGGCCACCCTGCGATTCACTAGCACTCTCTCCTCTTCCCCGGTCACCTCGACCATTTACGCCGACATGTCGCGCAGCAATTGTTTCATGGTGATCCCACGACTCTGGGAACTCCCGTCAATCACCATCGAGTGCGAAGAAGCAACCATCTACTTTTACAACTTCATGATGCCGCATCTGTACCACTACATCTCGATCACGGATAAAGATGGAAATGTCAGCTACCAGAAGCACTACTGCTTTGGACCTAAGTGGGGAGTTAGGGGCGAGAGCTGGTGGAGCACGTATCGATACCAGCTCGAGGCATTTGTTGACACGGTTAGGGGCAGGGAACCTGCTTGCTGGGTCGATCTTGAGGATAGTGTGCAGCAGATGGAAGCGATTGACAAAGTGTATGAGATGAGTGGATTAGGAAAGAGGAAGGGAACTCAAGAAGCTGTGGGCGGTGAGAAGGTGTAGCTCAATGTATCCGAGGTATATCGTTTGAACGACAAGAATTTCTCCGACTGGACCTCTGGGCATATGGTGTTCTGATAACTGTTTGAGCAAACCGGGTCGAATGTATTCCAGACTGTAGTGATCTTCGGTGATCGCCTACAAAATGTAAAATCTGAACCCAACGATCAGAACTTCTGAAGTCGATCTGGATAGTTCCGCTCCCACAAATGCTACTGGGTTCCCTACGTTTCCGTCGTTGGTGCTGTAGTTTGCTTGTTTGATAGTTTTATCTGGCCTCCCTACCGCATCAAATCCTGGTGTACATTGAGACTCTCCTCTCCCTCTCCACTTTCACACAATCTCGTGCCACTAGGCAACCACAAACCAACCTCTCAACAGGCTCCCTTCCAGTCTCAAAATTTCATGAATTTCCAGGACTATGAATTTTTATATCAAATCGACATCGATCGACTGCCGCTGGTACAAATCGACACCAATTCCCGGGCGACGCACGAGTGCATTTCCGGGCTGACCACCAACTCGTCGGAGGCCACAACTGTAGCAGAGGCTCGATATTCCTCTCCTGAGTGCCGCAAGCGCGATGGATGCACCAGACTCCGGCGCGACGAGCGCCCCGCCCAACGCAAAAGCCCTTCCTGAAAGCAAACTTATCGTTCGGGTGCCGCCTCGGAAGCAGAAACGCCGACACTCCATTGCCGAGAGCACACTTCCCGTCCAGATACACTGGATTCCACTGTATCTGGCGGTCTGATTGCCGCGCCCTCACGGGAAGAGTTCCCCAAGACCACCGGCAATTAACTATGATGCACCACTCCTTCCATTTCTTCTTTCGCCGCCTTCTACACCACGGCCATACCTGTCCGTCCAAGTTATTAGCCTTTGCAGGACTGTTATCTCTTGGCGGAACTTAAGAGACCGTTGCTCCGGCTCACGTCATCGTTCCGCAACTTTCTTCCTACGGTCTCGAAAAAGCCTAAGTCCTATCGCCACCACCGACAGACAAGAGCCTGATACGTGGTTACCTGACCAGCAATACGATCAGTCGAGTTCGTCTGCTACGGCAAGAAAGAAGTGTGGTGATGGGGTAGCGTGGCTCTTCCATACAATATTCAAGAATATATAAGCGAGCAAGGAGAGCCTTGGTTGTAGGATATGTTGTCAAAGAGCTAGATACAGTGGTATACCGAAGCTTGGAAGTGAAAGTTTTTGTATGTACTAACTACTTAAAGGCGAAAGAGGAAAGGATATAGTTATCAGAAACTGTGCAAGAGGTGACGTTAGGTTCCCACAGCAGCTCGTGAAAGAAAGGACTGCTCATTATCCAATTCATGTCCTGTGTTGCAATATCTCACTCGTTCAGCTTTGTCACGTGTAGAATCACGTCATATACGTGTATTCAGACTTTTCACTTTTCCTGCCTTTCTCTCTAAGACAAGACAATACACACAAGACTTCATCGTT
>Ga0307508_10000659_pt1 | contig 41446 bp, 44 predicted proteins | sample 9_EM_MG_FD_203089 | JGI IMG/M metagenome (GOLD analysis project Ga0307508, IMG submission 203089) | Populus trichocarpa ectomycorrhiza microbial communities from riparian zone in the Pacific Northwest, United States - 9_EM | ecosystem: Host-associated > Plants > Roots > Unclassified | place... | reverse complement strand
GAGCCGGCCGAGCACGGGTTGCACGGCCTTCAAGTAGTGCCCCACCAGCGCCAAGCCGGCCACCGGCGTGAGGTCGTAGTCGAGTTGCTTGACGATCAATTGGCGCATGGGCTTCGGTGGGCTGGGCAATATCCAAAACGATACCCCGACTCAACTCACCCGCAGGGTGATCCGCCTTCACGATCATCCCCGCCCCTTTCCTCCATCACATCAACAGCTTGGCGACGCCAGCGTTCGGCAGCGTCACGGATTCAGGTAGCTTGTCAAAGAAAGCGCGATTGCGTTCCCGCGCCCCGTTGAGAAGGCGGTCGTACGAAACAACCTCGATATAGGCTTTGTAGTTAGGGTTGTAGCCGAAGTAGCCCTGCCGGTCGCTTGTCACAGTTAACTGAGCCAGCTTGCAGCGCCTTTCTACGGAAGGCGTGATGTCGCAGATGACGTAGCAGAAGCCGGGAATTTCGTCAGAGCGCGGGATTGGTCGGCCACTTGCCGTTTGCGTTTGCCCGTTACGGATTCGGTCGAGATACCCCAATGCCTGCTCGATAGGATCTTTATCCTCGCCGCCGGTGGCGTCGTTCCGCATCGGCCGCTTGATCTCGACCACGACGATCGACGCGAGAGGCAGGCGTTGACCCTCAGCTACGAGCAACGGTTCATCGAACACGTTGAGCGCCACGATGTCCGGTTCCTTTGCGCTGCCAGTCTGGACTATGGGCATCGACGAAAGTGACTTGTCTGAGGCGAGGAAGTCGTGAAAGGCCAGCCGCTCGTCGATAAGCCAGAGGTTTGAGTTGTCTAGTAGATCGTTCGAAGTACTCCTCATCGGCATAATGACTTCGTGTATCAGCTCTTCCCGCGCGTACTTGCCGTCGTCGCCGCGTTCGATTGCTTTCTGCAGGATGTCGAGAATGATCTTCCGGTGGAATACGTAGCCAGCAAGGTCGGACATCTTGACGGCTTCTACCTTCGACAGGTATTCGTTCAGCCTCGCGCGGTAGCCCTCGGTGGTCTCGCCAGACCCAACGGTCATGATGGCGTGCCCCTCGATCAGGAGACTGCTTTCAATCTCCGAGAGCTGCTTGTGCAGTAGCAGGTCAAGGTCTCTGTCGGAGATAGACGGGTCCACGCTGAGCTTCTCTTCGCTGATCCGCGCGAGGATGGGCCGATACCTCGGCGCCCGCTGCGAGACGAATTTCTCCACGCGCTCGCGCCCCGCAGCACGACTCTCCTTTAAGTACTCGGCAAGAAACTTCTTCGACGAATCCAGGACTGCAGTGCGGATGTCGTTCAGACCCAACTCCGTCGCGGCGAAGAGGTCGTCGCTGATTTCTTCGATGTCAAAGCCGATGCGCTCGGGCCGCACGTGTTGATCGAGAAACGGCGAAGTCATGTAACAGGCGTACACGAAGTCGCCTTCGTCGTCGGCGATCCGCCCATGCAGCCCCGGCACCTTGCCGATGATTCCCTCCTCCTTGACAACGCGGCCCGCGGCACACCATGCAACGAACGGTTCCCTCGGCACCGAGGCCTTGAGCTTGAGGTGCGTCAACTCAAATGCCTGGCCTTTGATAGTGAGCGACTGCCGCTGGGCGGACGAATACATGCATTCCTCGAACACGTCATCCAGCAGGATGGCCTCGTCGTTGTCCACGACCTTGATCTTCGGAGCGCCACCGTCACGCACGAAGTACCAAAGGCAATGCTCGAGAAGATCGTTCGCGATCGTTCTGCCGGTCTTCGGCGCTCGCTCGCGGTACTCCTTTTTGAAGCCACTTAGGCGTATCTCAGTGCGCCTCGTGGGCGAGGACGATGGCGACACGCTCAGGCCGTCGACGCCCTTCGTCGCAGTGAAGGTGAAGCTGCGCCGAAGCAGCTTTCCGCCAGGCTCGGGGAAGTCACTGCTGACCGCGACAGCGTCGAACGCTTTGAGCCACAGAAGGCGACCTACGCCGCGGCAACCATCCGACGCCTTGAAGTCCGAGTCGAGGGTCTCGAATGAATGCAGGTTCGCATCGTCAAAACCGCAGCCGTTGTCACGCACGCGGAAGCCGATGATGGCCTCCTGCGGCGGGGCGCCACGTCGGCCAAGCCCCTCAAGCAGAAGCGCTTGCTGCGAGGCTCGCTCGATCTCTACAACGATCTCGCCACCAACTACGGGGTCAACCGCGGCGACGGCTTGGATCGAGTTGACCACGGCTTCGAACAGTGGAAGCAGGCCATGGGTTCGCGGCAGGGGAGTATTTCTCAACCTGCCAGCGAGGAACGTGTTCATGCTCATCGATGGAGATCTCTAGGCGGTTAGCGTCTGGCTCAGGTGGAGTATGGTTTTTTATACAGCTTCCCGCAATGGCCTGTGCGTCTCAATTAACGACGCAGTCTTGCTGGCGCCTGACATCGAGCTGCCCCCTCGACTCGGTTGGCCGCTCGATGTCAGGAGTGCGCGCGTCAATGGCTTGTCGTCTCCGACCGTCGGCTTCGCCCTCCAACGCCACGTCTTCTCATGGCCGCGAATAATCGGTGGGAACTGCGCTCCGTTCCTGCCACTCACCACTAGAGAACGGGAGAAGATCGAATGGCGGCTTCTCAAGATCATGCGGGCCTACCTCCCACAAGCACCTAGCCCGTGCAATGCGCCTTTCGGAGACCCTGACTTGAAGAGCGAGGGCTCGTCGAGTTGCCTCGACAACCTCTGCTGGTTCCTATCGAGTGGCGCAAGCCGGATTCGTTTTCCCCTCAAATGCTCCGCACAGTACCGCACGCCGAACTTGATCGGAGCGCATGTATCCCGTATGCGCCTCCTGCGGGTTGGCGTAGTCACGCAAAAAGACGGAGATCGGCGGGCTAAAGGTCGCGCGTACGTCGATAACTTCGAACCCTAGCGCATTGACGTACTCGAGTCGCGCTTTCGAGGTTGCCTTGAATCTGAGGAGTGCCTGCTTCGGCCCACCAGCGGTACATGGGGCACCGAACTGTGCACGCGTTGTCTCGGTGGGGTTGCGGCACGACATGTAATACAGATGCTCAAAATATGGCACGAGCTCCCAGCTGAGAAGATCATCCCTTTCCGAGAAAGCGACGTAGCGGATGGTCTTGTTGATCCCCGCCGGAGGTTTCAGGAGAACGTCATTTGGAGACCACGGCTGTAACCGCGCGGCGGCTATGAGCGGAATCTGATTAGCAAGTAAGTAGACCTCCAGTAACGGTCCAGGAAGCTCGTTGAGTTTCTTCGCGAGAACGTCATCCCGATCGCGACTCAATACGTCGAACACCATGCGACTACCGAGGCTCTCAGCAACTATGGCCAACGGAGCCGTCGTCGCTTGTGGATTTTCGACGCGGCAGAGATCCTCCTCGCTGCGAGATACCACTGCGGCAGTGCTGAGCGTCGCACTTGCCATCAGCGGAGTGAACTCATCACTCCGCCCCGTGATGTCGTTGGCAACAGCGCAAATGGCGCCGCGGACGGCTGACCGCATCAGATATCCAACCGGGCCCATGTAGAGCGCCGCATCGGCAATGCCGTATGTCAGGACGTTGTCTCGAATCGACGCGGTCCCAGAACGACGGTACCTGGTCAGATCCTCGTAACCGGAATACAGAGGAGGATCCGGCTGTTCGTGGGCGGTGCGAATCGAATCGTCGTATCCCACCAGTGGATAGGTATACGCGTTGTAGAACGAATCGTCCCAGACGAGGCGATACAGCGTGATTTTGCCGACGGGAACCACCAGCGTTGTCTTGTCTACGCAGCCGACGCCTTGGCTCCAAAACGGCGTGATTGGGCTGTCCCCGGCATAGAACGAGAAGCCCTTTGCTGGAGGGCGGATCTCGATTCCGGCGATCGGATAGTTCGGCGGCTTGCCATCCTTGTCCGACTGCGCGCATTTGGCCTGCTTTGCGTCAAATCCAACCTCGGCAACGCCATACGATCGCTGCAACGCAAGCATCAGGTCTGTCCCGAAGTGGGGGGAACGGCCATCCTGAGTCCACCCCATCCCGTGAATGAGCAGGATCCGCAGATCCAGGGTGCTGTCCGCGCGTCGTCCAATTCGATCTAGTCCCTCGAACCTTCCATTGTTGGCATGTTCCGCGGACAGCGCTACGGGCTCGCTCAGCGAGCGGATAAGAAGCGGCTCGGCGCCTGCGGCCGCACCCGCGCAAACCACCGAAGATAGTGCCACCGAGGCCGTGACCATGACACGTCGCAGAAGCATGAAGTTCTCCAAGTCAATCTATGAGGGGCGCTCTGCACCAATTGTGGTGTCGTTGCGCAACGGCCGAGGCTCCCCAACTTTGATGAGGGTTCGCGTCGCTCCTCTAATTGACGCCGCAATGGAATATGCAGTCAAATCTAAGAACGAGTGGAGGATCAAATGCTGGAACGCGACGCGATTTCCCGCCGTAGACGAATGTTGGTTCTGGCCAGCTTGTTCGTGTCCGCCTGTGGCGGCGGTGCCTTGGTCAGGACCGATGACCCCAGTCCCGGCCCCGGGCCTCTAAAAGATATTCCGCGCTTTCCGACGCCGGTTCCGCGTCCTTCGAGTCACGCAACGCTATCGCTCAAATCAGCCGGCATTGCGAAGACTGCGGCTCAAGGATTGACCCACGGACAAATCGACACCGCTCTCCTTCCGATCTTCAAGGGAGCAGCGTACACGCAGCGCCGCTATTTCGCGTTTCCAGGTGGCTACGCCATGTTGACTCAGTTCGAGCGCATCGGGGACAACGGGAAGCCGGCTGCCGATCGGTGGGGGCTCGAGAAGCCGAACGATTTCGATGGCACATTCCTTGGCTACCTGGGTGCGATGCTGAAAGGTGCCTGCAATCGGTCACGGTTCATGGCTTTCGTCGTGACCGATCAGCCAGTGATGACCGCGAACGGAACGCCGACATTTTCGGAGTTGAAATCGAAATTCAATGACGGAGTGCTGGACGTACTTCCCGGCGTCCTCGCGTTACGTGCTGCCACATCCGAAACGCAACTCCACGTGCTGATCTACGAGTTCGAACTACCGGTGGGGGCCACGGAAGCTTCCGCGGGAAGGCTGGTGGAGTCTCCATCGTTGAGCGCACGAGCCCATCTGCAGGCCGCTTCCCTTCTGCCTCCGCTGGAACTTGCTTAAGGAGCAAGCATGACGATCACGTACACACAGGCGAAGCAATGGCTCGGTTCACTTTGGTTCATCGTTTCTGCGCTGTTGTTCGTCTTTCTGTTCGTCGCGACGCTCAACGGCGGCGGCTATGGAGCCGCGAACAACAAGCAGGCGTGGGGGTGGCTTTTGCAATGCATTACACCGACGCTTGGCTTGATGGCCGCAGTGTTTGTCGCTGACGCGCAGGCCCCGGTATCAGCAGCGAGCAAGGCCGCCTCTACCAACATCGGGTTCCTGTTCTCGCTCGCGATGGGCTGCTCGCTTCTCTATCTCTTGCTCGTCAGTGCGATTGTGCTGTGGCCGATTCGTCCCGACGAGCGATTCCAAGCGCTCAAGGACTCGACGATCTACCTTGGCCCGCTGCAAGGGATTGCGACGACGCTTCTCGGCTTCTTCTTCTTGCGTAGCAAGGAAAAGAATGCAGATGGTTGGACTCCAGCGGCACGCACTTCGAATCCGCGAGGCACTTGAGCCGTCGTCGCAGTCAACGTCATGTTGCCGTCTTGGCGGCCGGGGCATTGTGCTCCTATGCCGGTTGCTGCGTAGCGTTGCGGCGGGTGGGGTACTGTGTGATTTGCGTGCCAATGAAAACGAAAGCGGCGAGCCGGCATAGCTCAACTCCTCACTTTCCGACGCCTTGTTCACAGGGAACGTGGCCCATTTGGCGCGACGACCTCTGTGCATCAGCGCGTACCCTTGCAAAGTCGACGACCTGCAGAGCGGACTCTGCTCGCGGAATGAGCCAGCAGACTTTGGGCAGTGTCTGCTCATGGCCGAGCCGCCTCCAGACATGATCAGCTTGGGCCGGCATCTTCTCGCTAATGCTCCGCTATGGCGTGCATGGTCAACGCCCCCGGAAATCGCAGGAAGGGTAAATCCGAGGATGCGGCGCATCCGCGATCGGCAACTCTCGTGGAACGCAACGGGAATCGACGCATGAACGCCTATGACTTCAAGGGCCAGACGGCGGTCGTGACGGGTGGGGCGCAGGGCATCGGCTACGCGGTGGTGCAGCGCCTGCTCGCCGGTGGCGCGAAGGTCGCGTTGTGGGACCAGAGCGCCGAGGCGCTGCAGTCGGCCAAGGAGTCGCTGAGCGGGCAAGGCGAATTCGCCACCTTCCAGGTCGACATCGCCAATCTGAAGCAGGTGGAAGCTGCTGCCGACGCGACCGACCGCACGCTCGGACCGATCAGCGTGCTCGGCAACAGTGCGGGCCATCGCCGGGGCGAACGCGCCGGTCGCGAGCTACGCGCCGGACGAATGGAACAAGGTGATCAGCGTGAAGCTTACCGACACCTTCAACGTCAACCATGCGCCGAGTGTTGATGGCCGCACTGCACGCCGGCCCCGAAGAGGTTGCCGCGCTTGCGCGGGGCGTGTACCGCGCACCGCTGCGGCCGTGCACTGGGGAACCGTGACTCCGCTCGCCAACCCTTCGACGGGCGGGCCTTCGACGGGCTCAGTCCCTGCTCAGGGTGAACGGGGGAAGGGGCGCTGCACCCACTTGAAATTCAACAGAATTCTTTGAGACTTCCGATCTTCAGGAGGCCGTCGTATTCAGCTGGTCTCGGCATGGATTGCGAGTTCGCTCTGCACTGCGTCAAGCGTCAACGGGCCTTGGCCGTCGCCGAAGACTTGTTCAAGGCCACTGCGGCTTGAATGAGTGCCTTCAGGGCTTTCTTGTCCAGCTTGTCGCCTTCGTGGAAGTCGATAGCGCGCCGGGTGTTGCCTTCGAGGCTGGAATTGAAGAGGCCCGACGGGTCCGCCAGCGAGGCTCCCTTGGCGAAGGTCGTCTTCACAGCCTTCTTGTAGGTCTCGCCGGTGCAGATCAGCCCGTTGTGCGACCAGACCGGGATCCCCCACTTCCATTCCTCGACCACGTCGGGCGCGGCTTCCTTGATCAGGGCGCGCAGCCGGGAGAGCATCTCGCCCCGCCAGTCACCCAGACCTTCGATCTTCGCGTCGATGAGATCGGACACAGACTCGGTGCTGTTCGGCGGACGGGTCTTCATGTGGGTTGCCTCTCGGTGGATCGCTCTTGCCCCTTGCCGCCTCTGCCGCTGCGCCACCGGGTGGCATGCGGCAGCACGAACAGGTACAGGCCGCTGAACAGTAGCAAGAAAAGCGGGGGCAGCGGCGAGTAGGTCACCCACGGCGGTGGTTCCATCCGTGCGCGGACGACGAAATTGGCGATGACGGTGACCGTGAAGGTCATCGACAGCCAGCGGTGGCTCTGCCGAATCCAGTGACTCCAGTTCATCGTGATCTCCTCAGCGGCGAGCCTGGATCATCTTCCAGCCGTTGCCCGACGGGTCGCGGAAACCGGCGTCCACGTTGCCGTAGCGGTCCACGGGCTCCTGCGTGAACTCCACGCCGCGGGCGAGCAGCCGGTCGTAGGTGGCGCGGCAGTCGTCCACATTCAGCACGAGTGGCGGCATCGCGCCCTTGGCCACGATCGCGCGCAAGGCCTGCGCGGTCGCCGCGTCGAGCACGGGCGGCCCGGGCGTGAACAGGCCGAGCTGGAACGAGGGCTGCTCCGGGTGCTGCACCGTGAGCCAGCGATAGTCGCCGTTGCGCACATCGGTGTGGACACGGAACCCGAGCTTCTCGACGTAGAACGCGAGCGCTTCGTCTTGATCTCGCACGTACAAACCAACCACTTCAACACTTTGGCTCATGGGATCTCCTTTTCGGTGGATCCGTTTATATCGCCCGCCTCCCGGCGCCGCTTCTCCGAAACTGCTGTCGTGAGGCCGGGCCGCTGCGCAGCGCTGACGATGCAGGCGGGCACGCGGCCGAGATCGCTGGGTGGCTTGGCGCCGTGCCCTCCGGTACGCGCTGGAGCCAACCCGGCGGGCTCATGCCCCGCAGCCCTCTCGCGTGCGCGGACCGCGCCCGGGCTCTCGCCGGTGATGTCGCGAAAAGTGCGCCCGAAGGTGCCCAGGCTGCCCCAGCCGGTTTGGAAGGCGATCTCCGTGATGGGCAGATCGGTATCACGCAGCAGCGCCTTCGCCCGCTCGATGCGCCGCGTGAGCAGGTACCGGTGAGGCGGGACGCCGAAGGCCTCCTTGAACGACCGCGCGAAGTGAGCCTCGGAGACGTCGCTCACGCGCGCCAGCCGCGGGACGGGCCAGTCCTCGTGCGAGGCGGCGTCCATCCGGTCCTTGGCGCGCAGCAGGCGGCGCAAGAGCCCCGGATCCTGGCTGGCCAGGTCGTTACTCAGGCCGTCTGAAGACGCAGCCTTGGCGGACGGTTTCCTGCTCGTCGCCTTCGCGGGCAAGGGCGCTGTCGGGGTGGTGTTGGAAGTCGGCATCACTGTTCCTGCATTGCTCGATTCTCAGCCAGCTCACGCGTCAGTTCGCACGGCAATGCACCCCGGAACCGCAGGGTAAATCCGGGGACGCGGCCAATCCTTGATCGGCAACTCTCGTGGGCCAACGCAACGGGACGACGCATGAATACCTATGACTTCAAGGGCCAGACGGCGGTTGTGACGGGTGGGGCGCAGGGCATCGGCTACGCGGTGGTGCGACGCCTGCTCGCAGGTGGCGCGAAGGTCGCGTTGTGGGACCAGAGCGCCGACGCGCTGCAATCGGCCAAGGCGTCGTTGAGCGGGCAAGGCGAGGTCGGCACCTTCCAGGTCGACATCACCGATCTGAAGCAGGTGGAGGCCGTGGCTGACGCCACCGGCCGCACGCTCGGCCCGATCAGCGTGCTCGTCAACAGCGCGGGCATCGCCGGGGCGAATGCACCGGTCGCGAGCTACGCGCCGGACGAATGGAACAAGGTGATCAGCGTGAACCTCACCGGCACCTTCAACGTCAACCGCGCGGTAGTCGGCGGCATGGTGGCGCGCAACTACGGGCGCATCGTGAACGTCGCGTCGATCGCGGGCAAGGAAGGCAACCCGAACGCATCGGCCTACAGCGCCTCGAAGGCCGGCGTGATCGCGCTGACCAAGAGCCTGGGCAAGGAGGTGGCAGGGCACGACGTGGCGGTCAACGCCATCACGCCGGCTGCCGCGAAGACGAAGATCTTCGACCAGATGTCGCAGCAACAGATCGACTACATGCTCTCGAAGATCCCGCGCGGGCGCTTCGTCACCGTCGAAGAAATCGCCTCGATGGTGGCGTGGCTGGTGTCGGCAGAAAACTCGTTCACGACCGGCGCGGTGTTCGACCTCTCGGGTGGCCGCGCCACCTACTGAGGCTGCAGCGTTGCGCGCCTAAAATGCGCCCCCTCTGCACAGGCCGCCGGCCGGTGCAACCGCCATCCGCCCGCATGACACCGGAGCCGTGGATCGAAGCAACGAAGGGGACACCGCCATGGGCGCGCAGTGGAAAGCAAAGCACAAAGACCTGGCGGCCAATGCCAAGGGCAGGCTGTTCGGCAAGCTGTCGAAGGACATCATGATCGCCGCGCGCCACGGCGCCGACCCGGCGGCGAACTCGCGGTTGCGGCTGGTCGTCGAGCAGGCGCGCAAGGTCTCGATGCCCAAAGACACGCTGGAGCGTGCCATCAAGAAAGGCGCCGGCCTCACCGGTGAGGCGGTTCACTTCGAGCATGCGCTGTACGAAGGCTTCGCGCCGCACCGCGTGCCGGTGATGGTCGAGTGCCTGACGGACAACGTGAACCGTGCCGCGTCTGAAATGCGCGTGCTGTTCCGCAAGGGCCAGCTCGGCACCTCGGGCTCGGTGGCCTGGGACTTCGACCACGTCGGCATGATCGAAGCCGAGCCCGCAGCGGCCGGTGCCGACCCCGAGCTGGCTGCCATCGAGGCTGGCGCGCAAGACTTCGAGCCTGCGGAAGACGGCGCCACGATGTTCATCACCGATGCCACCGACCTCGACCTGGTGAGCCGCGCGCTGCAGGCGCAGGGCTTCAACGTGCTGTCTGCCAAGCTGGGCTACAAGCCCAAGAACCCCGTCAACCCGGCGAGCCTGAGTGCCGAACAGCTGGAAGAGGTGGAAGCCTTTCTCGCCGCGCTGGATGCGAACGAAGACGTGCAGAACGTGTTCGCCGGCCTGCAAGGCTGAGTGGCATTCGTGAACCTGGAATCTCTCTCATGAACGACAACACCGAAAACACCCCCCAAGGCACCGCCGACAAGCCCGCTCTGCCCGACCGCCTGTCGATCGACCCACGCAGCCCGTTTCACATTGCCGCGGTGTTCGCGCACGAGATCGGCATTCGCTTGAACGAGAAAGAGCGCTTCGACGTGGAGGAATACTGCATCAGCGAAGGCTGGGTCAGGGTGCCGGCCGGCAAAACGCTGGACCGCAAGGGCCAGCCGCTGATGATCAAGCTGAAGGGCCGGGTCGAGGCGTTCTACCGCTGAGAGACCCCCGAGGGATCACCACGCACGGTGAGTGAGGCGCGAGACGAATGCCCGAGCGTGCAAGTGTCCCGCCCAAGATCGTTGCGAAGCTGCGCTCCATCTGCAGCCAGCTGCCCGAGACCATCGAAGAGCCGGCCTGGGCGGGCACGCGCTGGCGCATTCGCAAACATGCCTTCGCCCATGTGCTGATGATCGATGCGGGCTGGCCGCCGGCGTATGCACGCGTCGCGAAGTCCGATGAGCCGCTCTGCGTGATGACCTTCCGCTCGGCGCTGCCTGAGCTCGACGTGTACGCCTTCACCTGGGCGCCGTTCTTCAAGCCCGGCTGGTGGCCCGACATCGTGGGCATGGCGCTCGATGCCCGCACCGATTGGGACGAGGTCGCCGGGCTGGTCACCGGCAGCTATGGCCTGTTGGCACCGAAGAAGCTGGCCTATTCGGTGCGCCCGCCGAAGGGCGGTGCAAAGGCGAAGGGAGAAGCCTGACGAAGCAGGCTTCGACCTGCCGCGTGTTACGCGGCCGCCTTCGCCGGCGCGCGCGCCCGCTTGGCTTCCTTCTTCTTGTCCTTGGCCCGCTTCTGCTTTTCTCGGCGGGTTCCGCGATCTCTGTCAGCACTCATTTCAATCTCCAGTCAGTTAGGCAGATGCCACGCTGTTTGTACCAGAAGCGCCAGCGATCACTGCATCCACAAAGAGCTTCGAGCACTGCGGCTATTTCCGCGCTCACGCGGCGGCACGAACGAAGCGCATCTTCCAGTCGACCTCCCATTTCATGGGCCATGCTGCCAGCCCTTCCATGCCGTCCACGCTGCCACCAGCAACAGCAGCGCACCGACGCTTTGGCCCATCCAGACCTGTGCAGCGGCATTGCTGCGCAGCCAGCCTCGCAAGCCTGCGGCGCCGACTGCCACGCCGCCGTAGACACCCGCCTGCGTCAACGCGGTGATCGTCGACAGCACCATCGACTGGCCCACGATCGAGCCGTAGTCGGGGCGCAGGAACTGCGGGAACACCGCGATGGTGAAGATGTAGGCCTTGGGGTTGAGCAGGCAGGTGAGCACCGCGCGGGCGAAGATGGCGCCGAGCGGGCGCGAAGCCTGTTCGCGCACCTCGCCGAACGCGCTGGCGCCGCGCATCAGCGACCAGCCCATCCACGCCACGTACAGCGCGCCCGCCACCAGCAAGACGTTGAAGAGCCGCGGTGCCGACACGAGCAACAGGCCGACACCCAGCGACGCCATGGCCACGTGGATCACGCCGCCGGCCACGATGCCGGCAACCGCGGCCGCACCGGCCCGGCGCCCGTCGACCAGCGAGCTGGCCATCACGAAGGCCATGTCCATGCCGGGCAAAGCGATGATGCCGGCCACGAGCAAGAAGTAGAGCCAGAAGTGGCTGGTATGAGAGAGGTCGAACATGGGCGGGCGGACGTTGTTGCAAGCGGTGAAGGCATCTTCTCGCCCATAACATGACAACGTCTGTCAGGTTTAAAACCACCAGGAGGCGGCTTCGAACTTTTTGCGCTCACCCCGCTTGGCGCCATGCCGGTTGGCATGTGCTGGGTCGCCACCTCGTTTCTTCGCTAGCGCGGCAGCCGCACCATGCGCTGCATCAGCCGTTCGAGCGCTGCACCCAGGTCGTCGCAGAGCCCGCTGTGCACCGCCGAGGTCTGGATGCTGGTGCTGCGCGGCGCAACCAGCCAGTCGAAGCGCTCGCGCGACGACAGCCGCCCCAGTGCGCCCGCAGCCGCCCCGCCTTCGCAGATGGCCGGGAAGGTAGCCAGCGTCGCGCGGATGGCCTGGACGTCGGCGGCGGGGTCGAGCGCCAGCAGCCGCGCTTCGTCGAGCTCGATGCCGGCCTTCAGGTAGCCCGCGCTCTTGCACGACAGCACCACGCCGGCGTTGATGAACTCGCCCCGCTCGACGCGCGGCACGACCCGCACGACGGCGTAGTCATACGTGTGCATGGTGGGCACGGATGGCCTCCTGCACGAATGCGCGCGGCGCCTGCAGGCGGCGGGCGAAGTAGTCGACGTAGGCGCGGCGCTGCGCGGCCGGGCCCGAGAACATCGGGTCGTCGGCGAGCCAGCTGTCGGGGATCAGCGCCACCACGGCCTGCAGGCGCTCGGGGGTGACGAGTGCCGCGAGTGCCGCATCCACCTCCGCAAGCCGGCTCGCGAAAGGCAGCAGCACATGGTCTTTCACAAGCGCGAACGGGCTTTGCGCGCGCTCCATGAAACCGTCCCACTGGTGGTGGAAATAGAGCGCGGCGCCGTGGTCGATCAGCCAGAGCTTGCGGTGCCACATCAGCATGTTGGCGTTGCGCGGCGTGCGGTCGAGGTTGGTGACGAAGGCGTCGAACCAGACGATGCTCGACGCGAGCGTCGCATCGACCCGCTCGGCCAGCGGGTCGTAGGTGACGGAGCCGGGCAGGTAGTCGAGCGCGAGGTTGAGGCCGCCGCTCGTGCCCAGCAGGTCGGCACTCGCGCGGATGAGGTCTTGAATCTCGGGGTCGGGCTCGGTGCGGGCCAGTTCGGGGTCGAGCTGGGCAAACACGATCTCGGGCACCGGCAGGCCGAGCAGGCGGCCGATCTCGCCGGCCACCAGCTCGGCGATCAAGGCCTTCGGCCCCTGCCCGGCACCGCGGAACTTGAGCACGTAGAGCCCATCGTCGTCGGCTTCGACGATGGCCGGCAGCGAGCCGCCCTCGCGCAGCGGCGTGATGTAGCGGGTGGCGGTGACGGTGCGCAGCTGCATGACCCGCCGATTGTCTCTGCAATCAAGCCCTCGCTAGACTCGTTGCGATGCGCAAGACCTCTGCTTCACCTGCCCCGCCTGCCCCAGCCCGCCCCGCCCCGGAACACTGGGAAGCCAACGCCGAAGACGGCGACGTGGCTCAGCTCACCATCCCGCCCGACGCGCTGCGCGACCGCGACTTCGAACTCTTCTGCAGCCTCACCGTCGACGCCCGCGGCCGAGACGACGCCTGGCACGCGATGCGCGTGCTGGTCGACGGCTCGCAGGAATGGCAGCGCCGCGAAGACACGCAGCCCGCCGGGCGCGATTCGCTCGACTACCGCTTCCGGCGCAGCGTGCCGGCCGGGCAGCCGCTGCGGGTGGTGGCCAGCACCGACGTGCATGGTGCACGGCGCATCGCGCTGCGCATCACGGCCGACGAAGACTGAGAGGCCTTCGCCGGGGTTGATGCCAAGGTTGGAGTCAGGGTTGTTGCACGTACGATGTATCGTAAGATATATTCAACGACATACAAACTCACTTCGGATCCATCATGCGTTTCTTTGAACGATTCCACCCGCTCGCCCGCCACCTTCATCACGCTCATCACCATGCCGGGCGGCACGGCCACCGCGGCTTTCATGGCTTCGGGTTCGACCGCGGCGCCGGCGGCTTTCCCGGCGAGCCGGGCCGCGGCGGCAGCGGCCTGGGCCCGGGGCGCAAGCTCGGTTCGGCCGACCTGCAGCTGCTGATCCTCGCGCTGCTGGCCGAGAAGCCGCACCACGGCTACGAGATCATCAAGGCGCTGGACGAGCGCTCGAACAGCTACTACAGCCCGAGCCCCGGCATGGTCTACCCCGCACTCACCTACCTGGAAGAGATCGGCCACGCCACCGTCGAGGCCGAAGGCACCAAGAAGCTCTACAGCATCACCGTCGCCGGGCTCGCCCACCTGGACGAGAACCGCGAGGCGGCCGATACGCTGCTGAAGCAGCTCGTGTGGATCGGCCAGAAGATGGACAAGATGCGCGCCGCACTCAACGAAGGCGCCGCGCCGTCCGACGCGAGCGAGTTCTTCGCGATGGAACGCGGCGGGCGCGGGGGCCGAGGTGGGCGCCACAGCTTCGGCACCGAACTGCACGCTGCCATCCATTCGCTGCGCGACATGCTGCGCAGCGTGCAAGGCGCATCGGCCGATGAACAAAAGCGCATTGCAGCCATCCTGCAACGCGCTGCCGAAGAGATCCGTGCCGCCGCCGGCAAGGCGCCGTGAGCAAACACGATGTCGAACGAAGCGCGAGCCGAGCGCCGGGCCGCTCCCAAGCCGGCTCGGGTCCCCCTGGGGGACCGGCCGACGTAGCCGTCGGCCGAGGGGCAGACATCCCGAAGCAGTCGTTCGCGGCCCTGCGGGTGCCAGGCTACCGCGCGCACTTCAGCACCTACATGCTGGCGATGATGGCCGACAACATCGAGCACGTCATCAGCTACTGGATGGTGTTCCAGAAGTTCCACTCGCCGGCGCTCGGTGGGTTTGCGGTGCTGTCGCACTGGCTGCCCTTCCTGCTGCTGTCGGTGCCGGCCGGCGCGCTGGCCGAGCGGGTCGACCCGCGGCGGCTCATCCAGATCGGCATGGCGATGTTCATCGCCGCGTCGCTGGGCTGGGGCTACTTCTTCGTCACCGATTCACTGCAGATGTGGCACGCGATGGCGCTGCTGGTGCTGCACGGCTGCGCCGGCGTGGTGTGGCAGACCTCGAGCCAGCTGCTGCTGCACGACATCGTCGAGCCGGCGCTGCTGCCGAGTGCCGTGCGCCTGAACGCGACGGCACGCTACCTGGGCATCCTGGTGGGGCCGGCGGTCGGCGGGTTGATCATGCTGACGCTTGGGGCCTCGCACGGCATCTTCCTGAACGCGGTGTTCTACCTGCCGCTGGTGCTGTGGTTGTGGAAGGCGCCGTACGGCCCGCGCTTCAACGGCCATGCGCCGGTGAAGCGCGCGGTGCGCGGCCTGGCCGACATCACGCAGACCCTGCGCGACATCGCCGGCAACCACCGCATCGTCTCGATGACGCTGCTGGCCGGCGCCGCATCGTTCTTCGTCGGCAACAGCTACCACGCGCAAATGCCTTCGTTCGCCAACGACCTGGGGCATGGCGACCCGGGCCTGCTCTACAGCACGCTGCTGGCCGCCGACGCGGCCGGCGCGCTGCTCGCCGGCGTGGTGCTCGAAGGGCGCGGCCTGCTGCCGGCCAACCCGCGCACGGCACTCGTGCTGGCGATGCTGTGGGCCGCCGCACTCGCCTGCTTCGCCACACTGCAGTCGTACCCGCTGGCGCTGGTGCTGCTCTTCATGGCCGGGTTCTTCGAACTCGCGTTCGGCAGCATGGCGCAGACGCTGGTGCAGGTGAACGCGCCCGCCGCGATGCGAGGCCGCGTGATCGGGCTCTTCAACATGTCGTCGATGGGCCTGCGTGCCTTCAGCGGCATCACGGTGGGTTTGGCCGGCAGCGTGATCGGGGTGCACTGGTCGCTGGGCTTGTCGGCGACCTGCCTGGTGGTGGTTGTTGGCGCGCTGCTGTGGCAGCTGAAGGTCACCGAGGCGTAGCGGCTCAGCCGAGCAGCTGCAGCGCGTCTTCGCGCCACCAGTGGGCGGCTGCGAAGTAGCCTTCCCACACGCAACCGTTGCAGCCGCGCCCGCAGCAGGTGGTGGGCTCGGGCGGTGGCGCGCGCAGCGCCACGCCTTGCGCCTGGGCGCGCTGCTGCAGGCGGCGAAAGAGCGTCAGCGCAGACGCGAGGTCGGTGATCGGCAGCTCGTCCATCGAACAGGGGTGGCATGAAAGCCGCGAGGATAGCCTCGTACGTCAATCAACGTATTCGCTCGCATCGATGCCGTTTTCACAATGGATTCGGTTCATTGAGTTCATTGCAACGCGCGAGGCACACATGATTCACGGCGACATCTCCAGCAGCAAAGACACCGTCGGCGTGGCCGTCGTCAACTACAAGATGCCGCGCCTGCACACGCGCACCGAGGTGCTGGCCAACGCGAAGAAGATCGCCGACATGGTGGTCGGCATGAAGCAAGGCCTGCCGGGGCTCGACCTCGTGATCTTCCCCGAGTACAGCACCCACGGGATCATGTACGACAGCGCCGAGATGTACGAGAACGCGGCCACCGTGCCGGGCGCCGAGACCGAGGTCTTCGCCGCCGCCTGCCGCAAGGCCCGTGTATGGGGCGTGTTCTCGCTCACCGGCGAGCGGCATGAAGAGCACCCGAACAAGGCGCCGTACAACACGCTGATCCTGATGAACGACGAAGGCGAGATCGTCCAGAAGTACAGAAAGATCATGCCGTGGGTGCCCATCGAGGGCTGGTACCCGGGCAACTGCACTTACGTGAGCGATGGCCCCAAGGGATTGAAGGTCAGCCTCATCATCTGCGACGACGGCAACTACCCCGAGATCTGGCGCGACTGCGCGATGAAGGGCGCCGAACTCATCGTGCGCTGCCAGGGCTACATGTACCCGGCCAAGGAGCAGCAGATCCTCATCAGCAAGGCGATGGCCTTCGCCAACAACGTCTACGTGGCGGTGGCCAACGCCGCGGGCTTCGACGGCGTGTACTCGTACTTCGGCCATTCGGCGCTGATCGGTTTCGACGGCCGCACGCTGGGCGAGTGCGGCGAAGAAGAGATGGGCATCCAGTACGCGGCCTTGAGCAAGAGCCTGATCCGCGACTTCCGCAAGAACGGGCAGAGCGAGAACCACCTCTTCAAGCTGGTGCACCGCGGCTACACCGGGCTCATCAACTCGCGCGAGGGCGACCAAGGCGTGGCCGCCTGCCCCTACGAGTTCTATTCGCAGTGGATCAACGACCCCGAGGGCACACGCAAACGCGTCGAGTCGTTCACCCGCAGCACCGTGGGCACCGACGAGGCGCCGATCGAAGGCATCCCGAACGCCGCCACACCGCAGCACGGGTGATGGGCTCGCTGATGGACGCCCGCCCACTGGCGTCCGAACCGTACTACCACCCGGCCGCCGACGAATGCGCGCTGTTCGAGGCCGCCTATGCGCAACGCCTGCCGGTGCTGCTGAAGGGGCCGACCGGCTGCGGCAAGACGCGCTTCATCGAGCACATGGCCTGGCGCCTGAAGCGCCCGCTGATCACCGTGGCCTGCAACGACGACACCAGTGCCGCCGACCTCACCGGCCGCTGGCTGCTCGACGCCCACGGCACGCGCTGGCAAGACGGCCCGCTGACCCTGGCCGCGCGGAGCGGCGCCATCTGCTACCTCGACGAATTGGTCGAGGCGCGCGCCGACACCGCGGTGGTGATGCACCCGCTGACCGACACGCGGCGCATGCTGCCGCTCGACAAGCACAACGAACTCGTCCACGCGCACCCCGACTTTCTGCTCGTGGCCTCGTACAACCCAGGCGGCCACAAGGAGCTGAAAGCTTCGACACGGCAGCGCTTCTGCGCACTGGCCTTCGGCTACCCGGCCACCGAGATCGAGGTGGCCATCGTGTCGCATGAAGCCGGCCTCGACATGGAGATGGCCGCACGGCTGGTGGCGCTCGGCGTGCGCACGCGCCGATTGCAAGGCCACGGGCTGGACGAAGGTGCATCGACGCGCATGCTGGTGCACGCGGGCCGGCTGATCCGCGAAGGCGTGCCGCCGATCGCGGCCTGCCGCATCGCGGTGGCTGCGCCGCTGTCGGACGATGCCGAGGTCTCGGCCGCGCTGCTCGCGACCGTCGACGCATCGTTCTGAAACGCGTGCCATGAACCCCGCGCTCTCGCCCTACCTGCGCAGCCTGTGGAACATCACGCCCACGTTGTTCGACATCACCGAGCCGCAGGCAACGCGCGCCTTCCTGTCGCCGCTGGGCCTGCACCTGCCGCTGCGCGCGCCTGCCGACGTGCCGCAGGGCAGCTGGTTCCATGCGGCCGCAGCGCATGCGGCGGCGCACCTCGTCTTCTCTCCACACCGCTTCGACCCGGCAGGGCTGCGGCCGGCGACGCAGGCACTGGTCGGTGCGCTCGAAGACGCGCGCGTCGAGTGGCTGGCCTGCCGCGAACTACCCGGGCTGCGGCGGCTGTGGCTGCCGTTTCACACCGTCAACCTGAGCGACACGCCGAACTTCGAAGACCTGCTGCGCCGGCTGGCCCGTTGCCTGCTCGACCCATCGCACCACGACCCGCACCCGTGGGTGGTGAAGGGGCGGCAACTCTTCTTCGTCGACGATGCCGGCGAGATGCTCGCGCTGCGCCAGCCCGAGGCGCTGCGGCACGCCGCCTCGCTGCTCGGCAACGACATCGGCCAGATGCGCTTGCAGTTCAACGCGCGGCTGTACCAGGTGATGCCGAGCTACCGCGACGACAACAGCTGCCTGTGGCCCGCCGACGAACGCCGCGCCGACGCCGAGCACGAAGTCGCCTCGACCCCGCAAGGCGGTGCAGCAGCGGGAGCCGAGCAGCCGGTCGCGTCCGCGGCGCAGCGGCACACCCACCCCGAATGGGACCGCCTGGTGCCGATGTACCGGCCCGACTGGTGCGCCGTGCACGATGCACCCGCACCGCCCGCCACGGCCTCGCCAACGGTGACGAGGCCGCGCGCCATCCACACCCCATCTCGGCAGCGCACCACGCTGTGGGCCCAACCTGATGGCGACGATTTCGATCTCGATGCGCTGGTCGACGCCCGCATTGCGCAGCGCAGCGGCCAGGCCACGGAGCCTCGGGTCTACCGGCGCACGCAAGCGGCCCACGCGCGCGAGACCACCTTGGTGCTGATCGACACCTCCGCCTCGACGGCCACCGTGCTGCCGACCCTGCAAAGCGCGGCGCTGGCCATCGAACAGACAGCCGGCCCCTGCGCCATCCACAGCTTCTGCTCCGACGGCCGCCATGCGGTGCACTACGAACGCGTGAAGGACTTCGACGAGGCGCTGGACGCGACCTGTATCGCGCGCCTGATGGCTCTGCGCAGCCGCCTGTCGACACGCCTGGGCGCCGCGCTGCGCCATGCAACGCAGCTGATCGCCGCACGGCGCGGCACGCTGCGGCGCGTGCTGCTGCTCACCGACGGAAAACCGCACGACGTCGACGTGTTCGACCCGCGCTACCTGCTGGCCGATGTGCGACAAGCCGTGCGCGAGGCAGCACGCCGCCACGTGGTGATCGAATGCCTGTGCCTGGACCCGCAGGCCCTGCGTTCATTGCGCGGCGTGTTCGGCGCCGGGCTACGGCACCTCAAGATCGGCTGACAACGCGCCTCGATCGGTGCCAAGATCGCCTCTCTGGAGGTGTGCAATGGCTTGGTTCGACGGATTCGAAGCGCAGCAACACGAGGTCAACAACACACGCATCTTTGCGCGCACGGGCGGGCGCCGCGGTGGGCCACCGCTGCTGCTGTTGCATGGCTTCCCGCAGACGCACGCCATCTGGCACCGCGTGGCGCTGGCACTGAAAGACCACTTCTTTCTGGTGATGCCCGACCTGCGAGGCTATGGCGACTCGGCCCAGCCGGCCGACGATGCGGAGCACGCGAGCTACAGCAAGCGCGCAATGGCCGCCGACATGGTGGCGCTGATGGCGTCGCTCGGACACACGCGCTTCGGCCTGGTCGGCCACGACCGCGGCGGCCGCGTTGCGCACCGGTTGGCGGTCGATCACCCGCAGGCAGTGAGCAAGCTCTGCCTGATCGACATCGCCCCCACGCTCGACATGTACGACGCGACCGACATGCGCTTTGCTTCGGCCTACTACCACTGGTTCCACCTGATCCTGCCCGCGCCGCTGCCCGAGCGCATGATCGGCGGCGACCCGCTGTTCTATCTGCACGCCAAGCTCGGCGGCCTGGGCGGCAAAGGCATGGGCTACATCGAGCCCGAAGCGCTGGCCGAATACGAACGCTGCTTCACGCCGGCGGCCATTCACGCCATGTGCGAGGACTACCGCGCGTCGGCCGGCATCGACCTGCAGCACGACCGCGCATCGCGCGCAGCCGGCGAGCGCATTGCCTGCGACACGCTGGTGCTGTGGGGCTCGCGCGGCGTGGTGGCGCGCTTGTTCAAGCCGCTCGAACTGTGGCAAGCGCAGTGCGCCGGCCGAGTGAGCGGCCAAGCGCTGGAGAGCGGGCATTTCGTGCCGGAAGAGGCATACGCCGAGGTCGCGAACGCCGTGCGCAGCGCGTTCGGGTGAGTCGCAAGTCGGGGTTGCCGCGCGTCGCCGCTATTTCGCGCTCGTCTTCTGGAAGGTGATGCGAACCTTGTCGCCTTGCATCAGGCTGAGCACTGGCCCTTCGATGCGATATGCGTCGATCTCGCCGAGCGCTTGAATCAAGCTCTGTTCTTGCTGCATTTTTGCTGCACTGCAGGCCATGCGGGTGCTGCCCAGTGCCGACACCGCCAGCTCGGTGCCGCGCTGCGTGTAGCGCCCCGTCAATCGATTGCAACCGCCGAAGCCGCTGAGGTGCTGCGGCGAGGTGTGCAGCGTCAGCTCGGCGCGGCGGCCGGGTGCTGAGGCTGCGGCGCCATCGAGTGCCTGAAGTTTCCAGTGCGTGTCGTGCAGCGGTGCGTTGACCGCAGGGGCCGGCTCGGCGGCGAACGACGCGGCGGCGGCAAGCGCGGCGAGCACGCCGGCAACCGGCCTGCACAGAAAGAAAGGTTCGAACATGGGCGACACCAGGCGATGAAAGTGCCCCAGCATACGAAGCGGGCCGGCGCATGTCCATGCTGTCTTTCGACCGGAGACCGTCACAGGCGAGCGGCTACCATGGCTCGCCGCCCCGCCGCGGTGTCGATCGACGAGAGGCTCCGATGAATGCCTGGCTGCTCAAGCTCAACCAGTACTTCCCGATCCGCTACAGCGCCTGGCTGTTGTGCGCCGTGGGCCTGCTGTTGTGCGCGTTCACCTCGATCGCCTTCCACACCGGCGGCTGGTTGGCGCTGCTGTTCGCGCTGCTGCTCGGAGTGGGGCTGCACGACATTCTCCAGTCCCGGCATTCGGTGCTGCGCAACTACCCTGTGCTCGGGCACCTGCGCTTTCTGCTGGAGTTCATCCGGCCCGAGATGCGGCAGTACTTCATCGAGAGCGACAACGAGGCCGCGCCCTTCTCGCGCCAGCAGCGCTCGCTGGTCTACCAGCGCTCCAAGGGCGCGCCCGACAAGCGGCCCTTCGGCACGCAGATGGACGTGGGCGCAACGGGCTACGAGTGGATCAACCATTCGCTGGTGCCGACCGTGCTGGCCACGCACGATTTCCGCATCACCATCGGCCCGCAACGCGAGCAGCCCTACCTGGCCAGCGTGTTCAACATCTCGGCGATGAGCTTCGGGGCGCTGTCGGCCAACGCGATCCTTGCGCTCAACGCCGGCGCCAAGGGCGGCGGCTTCGCGCACGACACCGGCGAGGGCTCGATCAGCGAGCACCACCGCGTGCACGGCGGCGACCTGATCTGGGAGATCGGCTCGGGCTACTTCGGCTGCCGCAACGACGATGGCAGCTTCAGCCCCGAGCGCTTCTCTGCCAATGCACGCGACCCGCAGGTGAAGATGATCGAGCTGAAGCTCAGCCAGGGCGCCAAGCCCGGACACGGCGGCGTGCTGCCCGGCCCCAAGGTCACGCTGGAGATCGCGGCTGCGCGCGGCGTGCAGCCGTGGGTCGACTGCGTTTCGCCGGCGAGCCACGGCGCGTTCAACACGCCGGTGGGCATGATGCATTTCATCGAGCAGCTGCGCACGCTGTCGGGCGGCAAACCCACCGGATTCAAGCTGTGCATCGGCCACCCCTGGGAGTGGTTCGCCATCGCCAAGGCCATGCTCGAAACCGGCATCACACCCGACTTCATCGTGGTCGATGGGGCCGAGGGCGGCACCGGAGCGGCACCGCTCGAATTCACCGACCACGTCGGCGCGCCATTGCAAGAAGGCCTGCTGCTGGTGCACAACACGCTCGTCGGGCTGAACCTGCGCGACAAGATCAGAATCGGCTGCGCCGGCAAGGTCATCAGCGCGTTCGACATCGCCCGCATGATGGCGCTCGGTGCCGACTGGTGCAATTCGGCGCGCGGCTTCATGTTCGCGCTCGGCTGCATCCAGGCACAGAACTGCCACACCGGCCACTGCCCCACCGGCGTCAGCACGCAAGACCCGCAGCGCCAGCGCGCGCTGGTCGTTCCCAGCAAGGCCGAGCGCGTCGAGCTGTTCCACGAGAACACGCTCAAGGCGCTGAAGGAGCTGGTGCAGGCAGCCGGGTTGACGCACCCCGGCGCCATCACCGCGGCGCACATCGTGCGACGCTGCAGCGACCACCAGGTCAAGCTGCTGGCCAACCTGCTGCCCTTCGTGCAGCCCGGCGATCTGCTGCGCGGCGAAGTAACGCAGAACGTCTTCAAGCTGTACTGGCCGATGGCCAACGCACACAGCTTTGCAGCCACCCCCTGAAACGCGGGGATGAGCCCGGGTTCCAGGGGATGCACCATGCACCCCTGCCCACAACAATGCGTGCAGTCCAGCCCAGCACTCCACTGTCTTCATGCCGTCCGTCCTCCTGCTGCAACGTGACCACGAAGCCAGCCCCAGGCTGCGCGCGCTCATCGAGGCCTCAGAAAATTTCTGGGTCTGCGGCACCGTCCACACCGTCGAGCAGGCGAGCAAGCTGCTTCGCCACAGCGCACCCGACATCGTCGTGACCGACATGCGTGTGCAAGACGGCGAAGTACGCCCCTTGCTGAGCGAGCTGCGCCAGGGCAAAGGCGCTCCGGGGCCCCATGTGCTCGTGACCATGGTCGCGCACGACGACACGCTGCTGCTCGAAGCCCTGTGCTCCGGTGCCGACGGCTACTGGGTCCATACCAGCGCGCCCGAGGCACTGATCGACGCGCTCGAACAAGTCTCTCGCGGTGAATCACCCATCTCGCCGAACATCGCACGCCAGGTGCTGTCGCACTTCCGCTCGCCCGAGCGGGTGGAGTGCGACACCATGACCGAATCGCTGAACCCGCTGGTGCTCACCGGTGTCGAGCAAGAAATATTGCAATGGGCCGCGCAGGGTTACCTGATCGACGAGATCGCTCAGCAATGGCAGGCCAGCGTGCACAGCGTGGCCTGCGGCATCCGCCGCGTGTACAACAAGCTGCAATTCGATCGACAAGCCAGCGGGCTGTCGCTGCGCGCAGCCTGAGCAGCCACCCGCCGCCAAGGCGGGCCGATCTCAGATCGGGAATTGCGTCGTCGACAGCACCTGCTTCAACACCATGAACGACCGGATCTGCCGCACACCGGGCAGGTGCAGCAGCTGCTCGGCGTGCAGCCGGTTGAAGCTGTCGCTGTCGCGGGTGCGCAGCAGCATGAAGTAGTCGAACTCGCCGGTGACGACGTGGCACTCCATGCAGCCCGACACCTTCGCGGCCGCCTTCTCGAAATCGGCGAACGAGTCGGGTGTCGACCGGTCGAGCACCACGCCGATCATCACCAGCATGCCGGCATCGAGCGCGCGCGGGTTCAGCAGCGCGACGATGCCGGTGATCAAGCCCATCTGCTTGAGCCGCTCGACGCGCCGCAGGCACGCCGGCGCGCTGAGATTGACCTTGGCCGCCAGCGCCACATTCGACAGCGATGCGTCGCGTTGAAGCGAACGCAGGATGGCCTTGTCGGTGCGGTCGATCTCGTGCGTGAGCGACCCGGGCGGCGATGAACTCGCACGAACTTTTGTTGCGTTCATTTGATCTGCTCAGAAACTATTTCCATGGATCGCATCGTATTTCATCGTGAAGTTGCTTGGCTCCAGCTTTTTTTGCAACCCTGAAGTTCCGCTTCTTTCCTACCATTCAGGCATCGTCAGCAGCGATGAAAGGCTTCGAGCATGCCCTCCCTGTTTGCCAGCTTCGAAGCCTGGACGCACCCCTCCACTCCACGAGCCAGAGCCATGAATCTGAAACGCTTCCCCCGCCATTCGTTGACCTTCGGCCCCACGCCGATCCAGCACCTGAAGCGCTTGAGCGCGCACCTCGGCGGCGAGGTCCAGCTCTACGCCAAGCGCGAAGACTGCAACAGCGGCCTGGCCTTCGGCGGCAACAAGACGCGCAAGCTCGAATACCTGATCCCCGAGGCGCTGGCCCAGGGCTGCGACACGCTGGTGTCGATCGGCGGCATCCAATCCAACCAAACACGCCAGGTCGCGGCCGTCGCCGCACACCTCGGCATGAAGTGCGTGCTGGTGCAGGAGAACTGGGTCAACTACTCCGATGCCGTGTACGACCGCGTCGGCAACATCGAGATGTCGCGCATCATGGGTGCCGACGTGCGTCTGGACGCGGCTGGCTTCGACATCGGCATCCGCCCGAGTTGGGAGCAGGCGATGGAAGACGTGCGCAAGGCCGGCGGCAAGCCGTTCCCCATTCCCGCCGGCTGCTCCGAGCACCCGCTGGGCGGCCTGGGCTTCGTCGGCTTTGCCGAAGAGGTGCGCGCACAAGAGGCCGAACTCGGCTTCAAGTTCGATTACATCGTCGTGTGCTCGGTCACCGGCAGTACGCAGGCCGGCATGGTGGTCGGTTTCGCCGCAGATGGCCGCGCCGATCGCGTGATCGGCATCGATGCCTCGGCCAAGCCGGCGCAGACCCACGCGCAGATTCTTCGCATCGCGCAGAACACCGCCAAGCTCGTCGAACTCGGTCGCGAGATCACCGAAGCCGACGTGGTGCTCGACACCCGCTACGGCGGCCCCGAGTACGGCCTGCCCAACGAAGGCACGCTGGAGGCGATCCGCCTGTGCGCACGCAAGGAAGGCATGCTGACCGACCCGGTCTACGAGGGCAAGTCCATGCACGGCATGATCGACAAGGTGCGCCGCGGCGAGTTCCCGGCCGGCTCCAAGGTGCTGTATGCCCACCTAGGCGGCGTGCCTGCGCTCAACGCCTACAGCTTCCTGTTCCGCAACGGCTGACAGCCACCCGGCCAGTAGCCATACGCTCATCTCCCCCGTCAGCCAGCAGCAAGCCCCGACACTAAAAATCGCGCGCCGCACTCGCGGCTGTTTCGCAAGCCGATGGTCGGCGGGGGGGGTGCATCATGAAGTTGTTGCTGGTGGAAGACGCGCCCAAGCTGCGTGCCAAGTTGGTCGAAGGCCTGACGCATTTCGGCTTCGTGGTCGAAGAGGCCCACGACGGACCGGCCGGCCTGTGGGCCGTCGAGCACACCCGGCCCGACGTCGTGGTGCTGGACATCATGCTGCCCGGCTTCGACGGCATCGAACTGCTGCGCCGCATGCGGGCCCGGAACATGACGACGCCGGTGTTGATGCTCACCGCGTTGGCCGAGATCGAAGACCGGCTCAAGGGCTTCGACGCCGGTGCAGACGACTACCTCCCCAAGCCCTGCGACTTGCGGGAGCTGGCCGCGCGCGCACAGGCCCTTGCGCGCAGGGTGTCGCCCTGGGCGCAACCGGTGATCGTGCTCGGCGATATCGAGATCGACCCCGCACGCTGCGAAGTGCGACGCGGCGGCCAACCCCTGCCCATGCGGCGCCGCGAGCGGGCCTTGCTGGAGTTGCTGGCAATGAGCCGCGGCAATGCGGTGTCGCGCCAAACGATCGAGGCCAAGCTGTACGCCGACGACAACGATCTGCGCAGCAACTCGATCGAGGCAGCGGTCTCGCAACTGCGCCGCTGGATCGATGCGCCGGGGCAGCCATCGCGCATCGTCACGCTGCGCGGCGAGGGCTACCGGCTCGATCAATGAGCGGCCGCTCGATCGCCGCCCGCCTGCGCCGCGATATCGTCGCCGCGCTGCTGCTGTCGTCGCTGGTCACCTTCGCGGGCCTGTATCTGATCGGCCGCGCCCAGCGCATCCATGCTTTCGAGCAGGCCTTGCAAGACGACTTGCGCGCGATCTCCAACATCACGCAGTCTTTTCCCGGCGACGATGTCTACGTCAACATTCAGCCCGACGCCTTGCCCGATTTCCAGGCCGGAGGAAGCCGCTTCTTCCAGCTGTGGGACGCCAAGAGCCTCGCGCTGCTGGACCACTCGCCTTCGCTCGATGCGCTGAAGTTCCGGTTCGAGCGCCCGCATCCCGTGGCCACCGAGCCTCGGCGCTTCGAGGCGCGCTTGCCCGACGGCCGCGAGGTCAGCCTGATCGTCGTCCAGTTCCTCTCGACCTGGGGGCTGGAAGAAGACCTGCTTCAACGCACCGGCCAGACCATCAACGACCATGATGTCCACCTGCTGGTCGGGCGCACGCGGCAGGAACTGGACGCCTCGCTGTGGCCCCTGGCCGCGGCTTGTGCCGCCGGTGCCCTCATCCTGCCGCTGCTGGCCGCCACCGTGCTGGCGCTGCGCGTGCCGCACGCGATGCGGCCGCTCAACGAACTCGGGCGCGAGATCGAGTTGCGCAACCCAGACGACGTCCGGCCGTTCGATGCCAGCGAGGTGCGTGAAGTGCAGCCCTTCGTGTTGCGGCTGAACGAGCTGATGCAGCGCATCGCCGATGCCCGGCATCGCGAACGCCAGTTCCTGGCCCATGCGGCCCATGAACTGCGCACGCCGCTGGCGGAGCTGCATGCCACGGCGGACGTGGCCCTGCTCAGGCCCGACGATCCGACCAACCGCCATGCCGAAGCGCTGGAGGACATGCGTACCGTGACACGCAGGGCCGCCCGGCTGGTCGATGCGCTGTTCCGCCTGGCTCGCCACGGCCGGGAGGGGCCGAAGGCCTTGCACCCCACGAGACTGGCAGAACTCATTGCACAGGCCGTGAACCAAGCCACCGCGGCGAGTCTGCAGCGCGAACTCGAGTGGCAGCTCGAAGGCCCCGAAGATGCCTGCGCGATGGCCGACCCGGTGTTGCTTCGCGCCTTGCTCGACAACCTGGTCGGCAACGCGATTGCCCACGCACGGGCGAAGACGATGGTGCTCGTGCGATGGCATGGCGGCGACACAGCTGGTGTCGAGTTGTTCAATCTCTGCGAATCGGTGCCGGCGCAGCCCGGTGCCGGCGAGCACCTCGGCCACGGCCTGACCGTGGCGCAGCTGTATGCGCTGGCCATGAGCGCCACGCTGGAAACCCTTGAAGAGGGAGAGCAGTTCACCGTGCGCATCAGCTTCGCATCAGCGTTGCCCAATTAACCTGCGCGGCGCCGATCAAACGAGGACGAACATGCTCAAGACTCTGGGTCAATTGCTTTCAACATCGCTCGCAGCGTGCGTGCTTTGTGCCTGTGGCGGCGGAGGCGGAGGCGACACCACGCCCCCGGCTGCAGGCAACCCGCCCTCAGAAGTGGGCGCCGGTGCGCCGTCAGGCTATTCCCTCGTCTGGTCAGACGAGTTCGGCACCGGCACCTTGCCCGACACGGGCAAGTGGGTCTACGACACCGAAGCCAACGCGACCGGCTGGTACAACAACGAGCTTCAGTACTACGCCGTCGCGCGGCCCGAGAACTCGAAAATCAGCGACGGCAAGCTGGTCATCACCGCGCGCAAGGAGCGCCTGACGACCATGAAGGACTACGGCGGCCAGAACTACAGCTCGGCACGCCTGATCACCCGCGGCAAGGCAAGCTGGACCTACGGCTTCTTCGAGGTCCGCGCCAAGCTGCCGTGCGGCAAGGGCACCTGGCCCGCCATCTGGATGCTGGGAACGAGCAACGAGGCCTGGCCCGGCAACGGCGAGATCGACATCATGGAACAGGTGGGAATGACGCCGACCGAGATCACCGGCACCATTCACACGGCCGCCACGGCAGGCACCTTCGGCAAGGGCAGCATGACCCACGTCAACGACGCCTGCATCAGCTTCCATAACTACCAACTCACGTGGACTGCCGAGAGCCTGTCGATCGGCGTCGACAACGTGTCCTACTTCACCTACAAGAACCCGCACACGGGCAAGGCCAGCTGGCCGTTCGACAGCCCGCAATACCTGATCCTCAACCTGGCCATCGGCGGCGACATGGGCGGGCCGGTCGATGACAGCATCTTCCCCAGGCAATTGGAGGTGGAATATGTGCGCATCTACCAGAAGAAGTAAGCGGAGCCTGGCTCGCATGCTGGCGGTCTGTGCCATGCCGGTATTGCTGGCGGCCTGCGGTGGAGGCAGTGGTGGTGCTGGTGCCACCCATCCTGCGCCGAACTCGAAGGTTTCCATGGCCGACGGCCAGGGTGATCTCGCGAACTCGAACAGCAAGGAGATCGCAATGCAGCTGGTCTCCACCGCAGAGAACTCCACGCGGAAGTGGCGCACCCAGTACGGCTACATCGAAGACATCGGCGACGACCGTGGCTACACCGGCGGCATCATCGGTTTCACTTCGGGCACCGGCGACATGCTGGAGCTGGTGCGGGCCTACACCGCGAAGGCCCCCGGCAACCCATTGGCGGGGTTCTTGCCCGCGCTGCAGGCCGTCAATGGCACGGCTTCTCACGACGGCCTGGGCGACCCCTTCGTGGCCGCCTGGAAAGACGCTGCCAAGTCGGCCGAGTTCACCGCTTCGCAAGACAGCGAGCGCGACCGCGTGTACTTCGACCCCGCCGTGTCGCTGGGCAAGGCCGACGGGCTGGGAGCGCTGGGCCAGTTCATCTACTACGACGCCGCGGTCGTGCATGGGCGCGGCAACGGGCCGTCTACGCTCGACGCCATCCGTGCCACCGCCATGGCGCAGGCTGCCACACCGGCCCAGGGCGGCAACGAGGTCGCTTACCTGAACGCCTTTCTCGATGCCCGCGTCGTCGTCATGAAGAGCGAGCCGGCGCACAAAGACGTGAGCCGCATCGAAACCGCGCAACGCGTGTTCCTGCAACAAGGGAACCTGGGCCTGAATCCGCCGCTGAATTGGGCGGTTTACGGCACGCCCTACTCGATTCCCGACACCGGCGACGGGCTGTGGAACGTCGCCGCCAACTGGTCGCGCAGAAACTACTGCGCATCCAAGGCCGTACCGCTGTGGAACGACGTGCTGGGCTGGGGCTGGTTTGCGCAGCAGTCGCCCAAGGCCTGATCTGTGCCCTATCATGCGCCGCATGTCCTCGACCGTTCTGACCTTCTCCACCGCCGCCGCGTCACGAGCCCAGCGAGCTGCACGAGCCCGCTGCCCGTTGCCGTGCGCCGCGCGTGAGAGACAGAAGCTGACGATCTAGACCCCAGACGCTCTCTCCCCCAAAGGCCACGGCTCACCCCCGTGGCCTTTTTCTTTGTCCGCCCACTTTGAAAGGCCTGTCATGAACCATCCGCAACCCTTGCGGTTCAACCACCTGATGTCCATCACCGAGCGCCCCGCCGAGGTCTTTGTTCGCGGTGAAGGCGCCTGGCTGTGGGATGCAGCCGGCAAGCGCCATCTGGACTGGCTGCAAGGCTGGGCCGTCAACGCGCTGGGGCACTGCCCGCCGCTCATCACGCAAGCACTGCAGGCGCAATCCACGCAACTGATCACGCCCAGCCCGGCGCTGTACAACCTGCCGGCGCTCAAGCTGGCGGCGCGCTTGTGCGAGCTGAGCGGCTTTGCCCAGGTGTTCTTCGGCAGCACCGGCGCAGAGGCCAATGAAGGTGCGATCAAGCTGGCGCGCAAGTGGGGCCGCGTCGAGCGAGCAGGGGCCCACGAAATCATCACCTTCGAAGACGGCTTTCACGGCCGCAACCTCGCCACCATGGCTGCCAGCGGCAAGGCGGGCTGGGACCGGCTCTTCCCGCCGCAGATGCCAGGCTTCACCAAGGCCCGCCTGAACGACCTCGGCTCCGTCATCGGCGCGATCAACGAGCGCACCGTCGCCGTGATGCTGGAGCCCGTGCAGGGCGAAGCAGGCGTGCGGCCGGCGTCGCCTGCCTTCTTGAAGGCCCTTCGGCAGCTGTGCGACGAGCGCGGCCTGCTGTTGATCTTTGACGAGATCCAGACCGGGTGTGGCCGCCTCGGGACACTCTTCGCCTTCCAGCAATCGGAGGTCACGCCGGACATCATGACCCTGGGCAAGGGCCTGGGTGGCGGCGTGCCGATTTCCGCCGTGTTGGCGCAGGCGCACTGCAGCGTCTTCGAGCATGGCGACCAGGGCGGCACCTACGCCGGCAATCCACTGATGTGCGCCGTCAGCCTGGAGGTGCTGGGTGTCTTGAGCCAACCCGAGTTTCTGGCCCATGTGCTTGCCATGGGCCGGCTGCTGCGAAGCGGGCTCGAAGATCTCTCGGCCCGCATGGGCCTGGGTGAAGTGCGCGGCGACGGGCTGCTGCTCGCACTGGACTTGGGGTCCGACACCGCAGCCGCGATGGTTCGCGAGTGCCGCGCGCAAGGCCTGCTCGTGAATGCAGCCCGCCCCAACTGCCTGCGATTCATGCCCCGCCTCAACAGCACGGCCGATGAGGTTCGGCAGGGTTTGGAAATACTCGGCGCCGTCTTCGAGCGGGCTCTGCGCCAGCGCCCTGTGGATTCGTATCGTCGCGCATGACCAAGCCCTTGCTGGCCGCCACGCTCTTCGCACCGCCGCCGAGGAGCGACGAGCGTGGAGCGCCAGCGTTTGATGCAGCGCCTGGGCGCGGCTCGGCGAGGAGCAGGCGTTCGCCAAGGGCGGCTTTGGCGAGCCATTTCAAGCGTCGCGGTACCAGATCAGGCGACAGCCGGCCCCAAGGTGTCGTCCAGTGCTGCCTTGATGTCTGCGATCAGATCCACCGGATCTTCCAGGCCAACCGACAGGCGCAGATGGCCAAAGCGCTGGAACGCTTCCGGGTAGCACTTCGAGCCGCGGCGCGCATCGCGTCCGACGTGCACGATCAAGGACTCGTCGTGGCCGAGCGATACCGCCGAGGTGATGAGCCGCAGATTGGCCACGAAGCGGTTCTGCAGATCCGGCCCGCCGTTGACGGCAAAGGCCAAGACGGCGCCGTATCCCAAGCCGCCGAACTGGCGTGATGCCAGATCGTGCTGCGGGTGCGATGCCAGCCCTGGAAACGCCACGAACGCGACGCGAGGGTCCTGATCCAGAAAAGCAGCCACTGCCTTTGCCGTGGACAGGTGCCTGGCCAGGCGCAGTGGCAGGGTGATGGATCCGCGCATGATGAGCCAGGCGTTGAAGGGCGAGATCGAGCCGCCGACGTCGACCAGCGCATCGTTCTTCAACTGGCGGATCAGCGCTGCGCGGCCGATCACGGCGCCGCCCATTGCGTCGCCATGCCCGTTGATGAACTTCGTCAGCGCATGAGCCACGAAGTCCGCGCCGTGTTCGAGGCCGCGGAACATGGGCGGCGGCGTGAAGGTGGCGTCGATGGACAGCATGGCGCCGTGGGCATGGGCGATGGCTGCGAGCGCTGCAACGTCGGCCACCTTGGTGGTCGGATTGGCGATGGTCTCGGCGTGCACGAGCTTGGTGTTCGGCCGCATGGCGGCCTGGACTGAGGCGAGATCGCTGATGTCCACGAACGTCGCCTCAATGCCGTACTTTTGCGGCAGCAGTTCGCCGAACAGGCGGGCGACGGCCTCGTAGGTGACGTCACTGACGACCACGTGGTCGCCGCTCTTCAGGAAGGTGAAGAAGATCGCATGCAGGGCGGCCACGCCGGTGCTGAACACGGCGGCGGCCTCGCCGCGCTCGAGAGCGGCCAGCTTGCGCTCCAGGCACATCTGGTTGTGGCCCGAGTTGCGCGTGTAGAAGAGACGTTCGGAGTCCGACCAGTCCAGCCCCGAGGGGTCGTCGGGCAGTTGGTAGGAGTTGGACATGACGATGGGCGTCACGATGGCCCCGGTGGTCGCATCCGGGCTGTTGCCGGCGTGCACGGCCTGGCTGTCGAACGAGAGGCTCGCGGGTTGCTTCTTGTCGGGTCTTTGCTTGTCCATGAATGGCTCCTGGGTTGTCAGGCCTGGCGCGCCGTGCGCCGGATGCACACGACCTTGGGCTGCGTCATCTCCTCGTAGGCGAAGCGCACGCCCTCGCGGCCGAGGCTGCCGTATTTGAAGCCCCCGAACGGCATGGCGTCGAAGCGGTAGTCCGATGAGTCATTGATCATGACGCCGCCGGCCTCCAGCGCCTGCGCAGCTTGCAGTGCCGCATGCAGGTCGCTCGTGAAGATGCCCGCATGCAGGCTGTAGGCCGGGGCGTTGGCGAGCGCCAGCGCCTCTTCCAGGTTGTCGACCCGTTGCAGCACGACGACGGGGCCGAAGATCTCGTTGCACCACAGCGCACTGTCGAAGCTGACGCCCTCCAGTACGGTCGGCGCGTAGAGCGCGCCGTCCAGTATGTTGCCGCACAGCAGCGTCGCGCCCTGGCGCAGCGCGCCATCCACCGCGGCCTTCGCGCGTGCGGCTGCTTGGCTGCTGATCATCGGCCCGACGTCGGTGTCTTGGAGCGCCGGATTGCCCACCCTCAGCGCCAACGTGCCTTCGATGAAGCGCCGTTTGAACGCCTCGTAGACGGACGCGTGTACCAGCAGGCGCTGGGTGCCGATGCAGTTCTGGCCCGCGGCCCAGAAGGCACCGGAGATGCAGGACGCGACGGCGTCATCCAGGTCGCAGTCGCCCAGCACGATGACCGGCGCATTGCCGCCCAGGTCCATGGCAAGCTTCTTCAGGCCCGCGGAGCGGGCGATCTTCTCTCCGGTGGCGAAGCCGCCGGTGAAGGAAACCATCCTCACGTCCTTCGACGAGACCAGCGCTTCGCCCAGCGCCGCGCCGCCGGTGGCGACCGACACGACGCCGGGCGGCAAGCCCGCGGCCAACAGGCAGTCGACGAGCTTGAGGGCCGACAGCGGCGCCAGCTCCGACGGCTTGAGGATCACCGCGTTGCCGCCGGCGATGGCCGGCCCCAGCTTGTGCGCCGCGAGGTTGAGCGGGTCGTTGTAGGGTGTGATGGCCACGATGACGCCGAGCGGCTCGCGCGTGAACCAGCCCTGCCGGTTCTCAGAGCCCGCATAGGCATCGAACGGGATCACCTCGCCCGCGTTGCGCCGCGCCTCGTCGGCGGACAGCCGCAGCGTGTTCCCGCAACGCAGCACCTCCCTGGCGGCCTGCCTGATGGTCTTGCCGACCTCGGCGACGATCAGCTCGGCAAACGCGGCCTTGTCCTGCTCCACGAGCGATGCGCAGGCGTCCAGGATGCGAGCTCGCTCGTGCCGGGGCAGGGCGCGACAGGCGCGCGCGCCATCGCCTGCGGTCCGGAGCAGGGCCTGCGCAGCCTGCGGCGGCATGTCGGCGACGGCGCCGACCTCGCTGCCATCGAAAGGGTTGGTCACCGCGATGTGACTGGGTTCGGTCATATCAATCTACAGCGCCAGCTGCCCAGCCACGCAGGTGATGCACGAGCCGCCGATGTGGACCTGCCCATCCGCGCCGACCTGTACCTTCACGCGCCCGTCCCGCCCCACGCGGCGGCCCTGGGCGGCCCTATAGACCGCGCCGCCCGCCGGCAGCAGGCCGCAGGCCCACTGGAAGGCCGCCACGCTCGCGTTGCCGCTGCCGCAGACGGGGTCCTCCTCGACGCCGCAGGACGGCGCGAAGGTGCGCACTTCGATGGCGATATCGCCATGCGGGTAGCGGCCGTACACCGTGAGACCCGTGACGCCCAGCCGGCGCTCGAAGGCCGCCAGCCGCGTGAAGTCGGGCCGCAGGGCGAGCACGGCGGCCGCGTCGGCCATCGGCAGAATGACCCAGACCGGCCCCACGTTCACGATGGCCGGCGCGGCCTCGGGCGCCAGCTTGCAGCCGAGGATGAACTCCAGCTCCGCCACCTCGGCGGCCGGCAGTGGCTGGATGCGGACGGACGGCAGCGCGAAGGCGAATTCGCGGCCGTCGGGCCCGTCCTCGATCGTCAGGTCCACAAGGCCGATGTCGCACTGCTGCACCAGCCTGCCGCCTTCGCGCAGTCTGGCCCGTCGTGATTCCAGGATGGCATGCGCGCTGCCCAGCGTCGGGTGCCCGGCAAAGGGCAACTCGCTGCGCGGCGTGAAGATGCGCAGACGGTAGTCTGCCGCCAGCGCCGTCGGCTTCAGCACGAAGGTCGTCTCGGACAGGTTGGTCCAGCCCGCGATGGCCTGCATGGCCTCGGTGTCCAGTCCGTCGGCATCGAAGACGACGGCAACCGGGTTGCCGGCCAGTGGGCGGCGGGTGAAGACATCCACCACCTTGTACTCATGGACCCGCTTCATCACAACCTCGCCAGCGCGGCGTCTATCTCGGTGCACGTGATGCCGAACCTGGCCATGCGGGCGCGGTGGTCCGGCGACCCGAGGTAGCGGCGCAACTGCTCGTTCACCGCCTGCAGCAGGGCGTGATTGCCCTTGGCGAACGAGAAGGCGCCGACGGGCACCTGGGCGGCCTGGCCCATCTCGTGCGCGACCGCCTCCACGGCCGGGTTGCCCTCAGCCGCAGCGCGGCTCCCGATGGCCGTGGCCGCGAATGCGTCGATCTTGCCGGCCACCAGCGCGGCAATGGCCTCGGGCTGGTTCCTGAACACGACGAGCTGGCCGTCGCCCACGCCCGCCGACCGGGCCGAAGCGATCTGCACCTGCCCGGCAATGACCCCCAGCCGCGCATCGCCGCGCGCCGCCAGGGCCGGGTAGCCGTTCAGCGCCTTCGGGTTACCGGGGTGCACCAGGAAGCCGTCGCCGAGCGCCCAGACCGGCAGGCTGAAGGCGACGTGCTGCGCGCGCTCCGGCGTTACGAAGATGGGGACGTTCATGTCCCAGCGGCCCTGCTGCACCCCGGGCAGGAAATCGTCGAACGATGTGGGCACGTGCTCGATCGTGGTCACGCCGATGGCGCGCAGCACGGCGTCGGCCAGTTCGATGTCGGCGCCCGTGGCGGCCCCGCCCTCGGCAGTCCAGTAGAACGGCGGCTCTTCGATGTAGGCAATGCGTAGCTTCATGGGTGCACTCGACGGATTCAGGGTGAAGGGGTTGCAGCGGCATCCAGCACCGACGAAAGCGCGGCCAGCGCCGGCTGCAGACGGCCGGGCGGCAGGTAGCCGAAACCCAACCGGAAAACGCGGCCGCTCTCGCCGAACCACGCGCCGGACGCCAGTTGCAGGTCGTGCTCGGGCAGCAAGGCCCAGAACCGCGCGACAGCCGCGTCGTCAAAGCAGTCGGCGCGCAGGCGCAGGCTGCACAGGGCGCCTGCATCCGGGCGTATCCACTCGATGCGCTGACGCTCCGCTTCGCACCAGGCCACGAGTTCCACGAGGCCTTCGGCGAGCAAGCGGCGGCGCGGTGCCAGCACGCTTTCGCGATGGCGCAGCAGCGCGGCGGCCAGCGCCTCGTCAAGCACCGAGCCGCAGATCACCGTGTTCATCTTGGCAACGATCAAGCGCGACCTGAGGTCGGCGTCCGCCACGGTGAGCCAGCCGGTGCGCAGGCCCGGCGCACCCAGCGCCTTGGACACCGAGCAGCCCGTGACGATGCGCGGGTGCAACCCGGCAAAGCTGTCCGGCGCTGCCTCGCTGCCGTAGGTGGCCTCGCGGTAGGTTTCGTCGATGAAGAGGACGGCTTGCGGCGCCCGGGCCTCCAGCAGCGCGACGATCTTCTCGATGGTGGCGCGCGGCGTGCGCACGCCGCTGGGGTTCTGCGGCGAGGCGAGGCTCACCAGCTTGGTCTTGGCCGACAGGCTGGCCGCGAGTGCGTCCAGGTCCAACCGGTAGTCGTGCTCGAACGTCAGCCGCACTTCGCGGACGGTCACACCCGCGCCGAGCAGGCAGTCGCGGCTGGGCGGGAAGCATGGCGTCACGAGCACTGCCTCGTCGCCAGGTCGGCAGCACTCGAAGGCCAGCAGGAAAAGGCCCAGCGCTGTGCCCTGCGTCGTGATGACCTGTTCGGCAGGCACCTTGCAGGCTTTGGCGATCTCCTCGCGAAGCTCGGCCGACCCGGCCGACCGGCCGTAGCCCAGCTTCAAGCCGCGCAGGGTCTCGAGCCCGGCCAGGTCCAGCACGTCCCCGACCGTCAGGTCCTGCGAGGTGCTCTCCGCCAGATTGAAGGGGCGGTTCACGTCGAGCAGGGAAATGATCTCGTTGTAGGGAAACCGGCCTCGCCACGACGCCGGGTGAGTCACCTTTTCTTCAAGCACTGTCATTCGTTCCACCTTGCGCTACGTCCAAGAACGCACGCATCCTAGTGGCCGACCAACAACCAGAACAGCCACAATTTCCTTCTGATTTCACCAGCACAGTTTGCGTGCCTTCCGAAGGCGCTTCACCGACAATCGAGACTTGTCACGCCACACATGCACGATGGACACAGGCACCACTCACCGCTACGAGCAGCTCGCGGATCTCGTCGTCAGCATGATCGACAACGGCACGCTTGGCGCCGGCATGCGCCTGCCGTCCGTGCGTGCCATCAGCGAGGAGCATGGCCTCAGCATCTCCACGGTGCTGCAGGCCTATCGATTGCTGGAAGACCGCGGCGTTCTGGTCGCGCGACCGCAGTCGGGCTTCTACGTCGCGGCCACGCAGGGCGGCACGCTCGGGCTGCCGTCCACCTCGCGCCTGCGCTCCAAGGCGTCCACTGTGTCCATCAGCGGCGCCGTCGCGGCCCTGCTGGAGCACGCCTCCAACTCGGCCCTCGTGCCGCTGGGCTGCGCCGTGCCAGACGCAGCCCTGCTGCAGTCGCACCGGCTCGACCTGGCGCTGGCGCGGGCCGCGCGCCAGCACGGCGCGCGCTACAACGTCTACGGCGCACCGCGCGGCGACCTGCAGCTGCGCCGCGAGATCTCCCGGCGGGCGATGCGCATCGGGCATGCGCTGTCGCCAGACGACATCGTCATCACGAACGGCTGTACCGAAGCCCTGACCCTCGCGCTGAGCGCCGTCGCCAAGCCCGGCGACACGATCGCGGTCGAGTCACCCACCTACTTCGGGCTGCTGCACACGCTGGAGGTGCTCGGCCTGAAGGCCCTGGAGCTGCCTACCGACCCGACCCGCGGCGTCAATGTCGACGCCCTCGCGCGGCTGCTCGACACCGAGCGCGTGGCTGCCTGCATGCTGTCGTCGAGCTTCAGCAACCCGCTGGGCTCGTTGATGCCCGAAGCACAAAAGCGCGAACTGCTGGCGCTGCTTGCACGGCATGCCGTGCCCCTGATCGAGGACGACGTCTACGGCGAAATCCACTTCACGCGCGAACGGCCCCGGCCGTTCATCGCACTCGACGGCGGCGCCAACACGATCTACTGCAGTTCGTTCTCGAAAAGCCTCGCGCCCGGCTACCGCATCGGCTGGATCGTGCCGGGCGCCTTTGCGCAACAAGTGATGGATCGCAAGTTGGCGTTCAGTCTTTGCAGCCCTGTGCTGCCCCAGGTCGCGCTCGCCGACTTCCTGGCCAGCGGCGCCTACGACGCTCACATGCGCCGGCTGCGCCGCTTGCTTGAAGAGAACCTGCTGCGCCTGACCCGCAGCATCGAGGCGAGTTTCCCGGCCGAGACGCGCGTCAGCCGGCCTGCCGGCGGATTTGCGTTGTGGGTCGAGCTGCCCAGAGGATTCGACGCCCGAGCGCTGTTCGACGAAGCGCTTGAACATGGCATCTGCTTCGCGCCAGGGGACGTCTTCTCCGCCAGCCGTCGATTCCGAAACTGCCTGCGCTTGAGCGCAGGCAGCACCTGGAGCGAGCGGATCGACAAGGGGGTTCGGCGTCTCGGCGAACTCGCGCGCACGCAGTTTTCGACCTGAATCTTCGGCTTGCACCACGTGCGCGAATCACGGTGCGAGCAGGGCGTCAACGGGTCCCGTTCTGAGCCCAGTCGAAGGATCGGGCCGTTTGAGCGCGGTTCAGTCCGCCAGGCTCAGGATGGTTCCGACCAGGGCCTGGGCGCGCGGCACCAGCGTGTCGAGGCAGCAGTACTCGCCGTCGGTGTGCGCCTTGCCACCGACCGGGCCGACGCCGCACAGCGTCGGGATGCCGAGAGAGGCGGTGAAGCCGGCGTCCGAGCAGCCACCGGTGAACTCGCCGGCCACCTCGAAGCCGATCTGCGCAGCACTGGCCTGGTAGCGGCGCAACAAGCCTTCGCTCCACTGCGGCTCGAGTGGCAGGAACTCCGAGGTCTGGGTCAGTGTGGCAGCGGTCCCCGGGACGCCGGGCGCATCGACGATGGCCTTGACGCGTTCGAAGATGAACTCGCGCTGCTGCAGCGAACAGAAACGCACATCGAGCTTGGCCTGCGCCGACGGTGCAACGGTGTTGGTCGACATGCCGCCGCCGATCAGCCCGACGTTGGCGGTGATGCCAGACGCATAGTCGGTCAGCGCATGCAGCGCCAGCACCTTGCGCGCCAGTGTTTCGATCGCGCTCGCGCCATCGGCATGGTTCACGCCAGAGTGCGCGGCACGGCCGGTCACGTCGATCGCAAACGTGGCGCCGCCCTTGCGCGAGGTGACGAGGTTGCCGCTGACGCGGCCCGGCTCGGCGTTGAAGGCCGCGCGCGCGCCGCGTGCATGCGCCTCGATCGCGATGCGTCCACGCTGCGAGCCGATCTCTTCGTCCGCGGTGAACAAGCCCAGCACCGGGAACGGCAACAGCGGCAGCCGCTTCAGCGCCATCAGCACGAAGCACTGCAGCACGAGGCCCGACTTCATGTCCGACACGCCCGGCCCATACGCGCGGTCGCCATCGACGCGCCACGGCCGTTGCGCCACGGTGCCGGTCGGGAACACGGTATCGCGGTGGCCCATCAACAGCACCGGCGCAGCGGTGGGCACGGCACCGCGCAAGCGCACCAGCAGCGCATCGCCATCGTCGGGATGAGCGCGGTGCTCGCCTACGATGTCGGCGTCGCGCAGCCAGCCCTGCATGGCTTGTGCGACGCGGTCGGTGCCGGCCTTGTCGTGGCTGTTGGAGTCGATGTCGACCAACGTGGCCAGCGCCGCCTGCATCGCGGGGCGTTGACCTGACAACCACTCGACGGCGGCGTTCATGCGCGCTCCTTCATCACCGCCGGTCCTTCTTCGGCCAGGTCCCAGAACAGGCCCGCCATGATGTGCAGCGACTCGCGCGTCAGGTCGGCCAGGATGTGCTCGTTCGGCGCGTGCTGCGAACACGCCGCATACGAATGCGGCACCCAGAGCGTCGGCAGGCCCAGCGTCTCGGCGAACACGTCGTTCGGCAGCGAGCCGCCGAGGTTGGGCAGCAGCGCCGGCCGCTTGCCGGTGCTGCGCTCCATCGAGGCCAGGCCCCAGCGCACCCAGGCATCGTCGGGGTCGAGTCTTGTTGCGGCCATGTGCACGTCAGTCGCGCGCAGCTCGACGTCGTCGAAGCCATGCGCATCGAGGTGCGCGCGGATGTGCATGAGGAAGTTCGCCACGTCGCTGCCGACGACGAAGCGCATGTGGCAATGCGCACGCGCTTCGGCGGGAATCGCGTGCACCGGCATCGCGGGGTTGCCGGTCGTGAAGGCCAGCACCTCCAGGCTGTTCCAGCCGATCACGCGCTCAGAAGGCGTGAGGCCGGGCTCACCCCAGGCCGGGTCGATCTCGGGGTCGCCGGGGCCGCCGCCGACCTCGATGTCCTTCAACGCGCTGCGCACGCTCGCGGGCAGCTCGGCCGGCAGCAGCCCCGGCACGAGGATGCGCCCCTTCGCGTCGATCAGGCTCGCGATCGCATGCGCGAGGCGGATGCCGGGGTTGCGCAACAGCCCGCCCCAGTTGCCCGAGTGGTGGCCACCGTCGCGCAGCTTCACGTGCAAATCGAAATTGAACACGCCGCGCGAGCCGAGGAACATCGTCGCGCGCGAGGCCGCGACGCGCGGGCCGTCGGAGGCGAGGAAGAGATCGGCCGCGAGCAGCTCGCGGTGCTGCGCGCAGACATCGTTCAGGCCGGGCGAACCGGCCTCCTCGCCCATCTCGAGAATGATCTTGACGTTGTAGCCGAGCGTGCCGCCGCGCACCGCGAGCACCTGCTCGAGCGCCGTCAGGTTGATCGTGTGCTGGCCCTTGTTGTCAGCCGTGCCACGCCCGTACCAGCGCTTGCCGTCGACGACGATCTCCCACGGGCTCAGGCCCTCGCGCCACTGCGCGTCGTAGCCGCGCACCACGTCGCCGTGGCCGTAGGTCAGCAGCGTGAACGCGGCGCCGGGCTCGATGCGCTCGGCGAGCAGGAACGGGCAGCGCGGCGTCGCCGGGTTCGCGACGATGCGGCACGCGAAGCCGAGACGCTCGAGGGTCGGCGCGATCTCGTCGCTGAGGTAGGCGTGCAGCGCGGGGCCGCTGGCTTCGTCCTGGCTTTCGGTGCGCATCGCGACGCGGCGCGCCAGCACCTGCTGGAAGCGACCGTCGTCGAAACAGGCGAGGGTTTGAGCGATGGCTTGCTCACGGCTCATGCAGCGATTCCTTCCGGAACATGGATTTCGGGGATCCCGAGACCAGGCTCGGGCGACAAGGCTGAAGCCAGCAGCGCCCGGGTGTACGGGTGTTCGGGCCGCGCGAAGATCTGCTCGCGCGTGCCCAACTCGACGATCGCGCCGCGGTGCATCACCGCGACGCGGTCGACCAGGTGCTCGACCACGCCGAGGTCGTGGCTGATGAAGAAGTAAGTCAGCCCGAACTCGGCCTTCAAGTCCATCAGCAGGTTCAGGATCTGCGCCTGCACCGACACATCAAGCGCCGAGGTCGGTTCGTCGCAGACCAGGATGTCGGGCCGCAGCACCAGTGCCCGTGCGATCGCGACGCGCTGGCGCTGGCCGCCCGAGAGCTGGTTCGGGTACTGCTGGTGCGTGCGCTCGGGCATGCCGACGAGGTCGAGCGTGTCGCGCACCGTGCGCTGCTGCTCGGCACGCGAGCCCACCTGATGAATGCGCAGCGGCACGCCGACGATGTCGGCCACGGTGCGGCGCGGGTTCAGCGACGAGTACGGATCTTGAAAGATCGGTTGAATCTGGCGCGCATGGGCGCGGCGCTGGCGCGGGTCGATCTCCTGGCCGTGCAGCAGCACGTTGCCCGAGCTCGGCGCAAGCAGGCCCAGCAGCATCTTGGCCAGCGTGCTCTTGCCGCAGCCGGACTCGCCCACCAGGCCCAGCGTCTCACCTTTCGCGACGCGCAGCGTCACGTTGTCGACCGCCTTGATCTCGCCGGGCGCGCGGAACAGGCCACGCTTCAGCGCGAAGCTGCGACTCAACGCACACAGCTCGAGCGCAAAGGTCATGACAATTGCTCCACCGCGATTCGGGCCATGCGCGGCGACTGATCTCGGCCGCTTGTTGCCGTTCGCGACCGACTACTTTGACGCGTGGAGCGTGCCGAGGCAGCCGGGAGGGCAACTCCGCTCATGTCCCCCG
>Ga0307508_10000657_pt1 | contig 41534 bp, 45 predicted proteins | sample 9_EM_MG_FD_203089 | JGI IMG/M metagenome (GOLD analysis project Ga0307508, IMG submission 203089) | Populus trichocarpa ectomycorrhiza microbial communities from riparian zone in the Pacific Northwest, United States - 9_EM | ecosystem: Host-associated > Plants > Roots > Unclassified | place... | reverse complement strand
GAGGGCACAAGGGGAGCTTGCAACGAGCCGCCACTGCGCGGACTGCGGACAGGAAAACTGGGCAAAATGTACGCCGCCATGATCTAGATAGGTCGTATGCGAGTATGATTAAACAAAAAAAAAAAAACCACCTCCCGTGTCTGGTTCCCTTGAGGTAGGCTCAGCAGCCGTAGCCAAGCGCCGCTGTCTGTTCTCCAGCTGTGCTGATGCTGCTCTGAGGCCCGACTCCATCGATAGGGCTCCCAGGTTGGTTGTCCGGAAGCAGCCCGTTGTTGCCCGTGCCTCTTGGTTGATCAGCAGCTGAAGTTCGTTTGCCCGGCCTATGGTTCCTTCCACGAGGTCCCCTTTCCACCATAGCTCCGCTCCGCACATGGCAACCGACTGGATGCACGCCGTCATGACCTTCCTGCAGTTGGCTGGCGAGAGCCCCGAGATTCTATGGTGAGGTTTTGGGTTTGGCTCTTGTGCCTAAGAGTTTGTTGAGGACCTGATCGCGCAAGACGCGAGAGCGGGGAAGCACCAGAGTACGATCTTCTGCTCTGCTGGTTCTAATCTTTCCGTTCAATACTTGTTCAATATGCAAATAATACACCGAATATCAATCATACTGCATCCTACTTGCCCCATTTACTCGCCGCCATCCATTAGCCACCACCTACTCGCCGCCATCTACTCGCCGCCATCTACTCGCCGCCATCCACTCGCCGCTACCCACTCACCGTCACCCACTCGCTCCCACCTACTCACTACCATCTACTCGGGCTGAATGCGAGTATGATTAAACAAAAACTGCCGTCTACTCGTCGCCGTCTACTCGTCGCCGTCTACTCGCTGCCATGTACTCGTTGCCATCTACTCGCCGCAATCTACTCGCCGCCATTCACTCCATCTGCTTGACAACACTAACAGCTGTAGTTACTGAAGTCTTTACAAGACTGCTACAACATAACGTGAATATGCATCGATCATAGGTGTTGATGAAGAGCTGGTGTTGTTGAGACGAGCTGTTCGTCATCTTGGGGATATGTCACATAACCATCACCACCACCACCACCACCACCACCACCACCACCACCACCACCACCACCGCTTTTCTGTGGATACCTCGACAACCAACGCTCCAATCGATAATCTGACAACAGGAGGTGATCCGCTACGATGTTATCCATCATCTGTGAGCAGTATTAAAAAAAAACTTAATTGGTTTTGTGTTGCTAGCTGGAATTGCGATCGGGGTCACGAAATTAGTGTGGTACCAACCGACGCCCAAATTTTCCATTTGGACCTTGTAACTGACAACCGCCGTCAACCGGGCATCGTCATGGAGATCCGATGGTGTCCGGCCCACAAGGGCGTCGAAGGAAACGAGAAAGCCGACGAATGGGCCAAGCTCGCGGCGGAGGAACCTGACACCCACGGGGTGGAATGGCTGAACTACGATTACGGCGGCCGGACGGAGGTGCGCTCGATGCCCCTCCCGAGATCCCTCGCGAACCTCAAGCGGGAGATCTCCGAGAAGAAATGGACGGAAGCCCGACGGTGGGTGGGAGCCCGGATCTCCAGAAAGAAGTACAAAATGCCAGAAAGCCACAAGCCAGACGGCACGGTTGCTAAGAGTACCAAAAGGCTCGCCTCAAGGTACTGCCAGCTGAAGACAGGGCACGCCCGCACCGGGCAGTACCTGAACTGGGCTAAGGTTCGTCCCACCGCCCAGTGCTGGTGATGCCAGTGCCACTCGCAAATGAGAGACCACCTCTATATATACATGTTGGCAAAGAGGAATTATCTGTGTATGTCAAAAGGGAAACAGCCCAGAACAAGTGTAAAAATAAGGTTCCAAAATTATTATTAAGGTGTGTCCGAAATGGGAAGTGCAGCAGAAGATTCTGTGGGCAGAGGTGCTGAAGGAAACCAAGAGGTGGAAGAGCAGGTGGACGGTCCGGGATCTACTGGCCGATGACAGATGTGGGCAGGCAGTGCTGGACTTCCTCTCCTCTACAGACGTGGGGAGGCTGGTGCCGCCGCTGGAGAAAGAGGCCACGCCGGGAGTGAGGTGTCTGAGTGGGAAGTCCGGGAGCGCCGGGAGCGGGAAGAGGAACGGGAGGCGGAGGCGGGGGGCTGGGTGCTGCAGGAAGGTTGGGCGCCGGGATGGAACTGCCGCTGTTCCTGCCCACGCCCTCCTTCATGGCATCGGCGGACGAGGAGAGGGGATGGTCGCTTTCCCTTGGTTACTTTTCCTTTGTGATTTCCTTGGTACGCACCTTATCTTCTTGGGACCGGCCTAGGCGGAGGGCGAAGGGGCTTGCAACGTGCCGCCACCGCGCGGACTGCGGACAGGAAATCAGGTAAAAGGTACGCCGCCATGATCTATAGTTATAGGTCGCATGCGAGTATGAATAAACCAAAAAAAAAGCCGTCCAAGGGCAGTGGGACGTCAACGTCAATACCTGGAAGGTTCCCCATTCAAGGTCTTCACTGGCCATTCCGCAACCCAGTATCCTGCGGTCACCCGCCAGCACATCATACTCATTGCGCCTCGACAAATTCCGGATGCAGCTAATGCCATTCGTCGACAACATGGATATCAAACATCGGCCCGGAAAGTCGATCCCGCATGCCGATTGCCTGTCCCGGAACATGGGCTCGGGGACAAGCCAACCTGATGCAGCGAGGGGCACGGTGGGCGAATCCCTCACAACATGGGCGGTCGAGCTTCGAGTTTACCGAGCCGAAATTGCCAGCTGGGAACCAGCCGACGCCGACCGAGTTGAGGAAAAAGGTTAGATGGACATTGGGCTCGGTTCACGCTTACTATTATGCTTTTTGTTTTGCTTGTTATTGTTGTTGTTATGGTTGTCATGCTCGTCATCACGCTTGTTAGCATCACCACGTCGGTCACGGTTTCTAAGGTTTTACTTGTTGCGAAGAGATTGTGACGCTTTAGCCGCGATGGAGATGTTGGCGCTCTGGATGAGCCGGATGTTTGAAGGATTTGTTTTTGTTCTTTTTGAGTGTCTTTCACGCATGTGGTCAGGAGCTCTGGGACATATGTAGCTCGATGTACGTGCGGGGGGACATAAGGGGAGAGCGCCAAGGCTCAACGGCTTGGCGACTTGGCACCCTCGTTAAGTTGAGGTTTGCCATGAGCAGAGCCCCTGGATACAGGCTTCTTTCTCTGACTCTCTGCGGAAGGTTCGTCCGCCACGTTCTTTGTGACCCTCTCGCCGTGCCTTTAGGGCCGAAAACCTTGAGCTCACCGGCAGAGCGGTCCACTCTCGCCTTTCTTTCTCCCCACAGATGGGCAAGCTTTACGGACGCCAACATATAACGACCAATGTAACAGGTTATTGGATTCTGATCCTGGAACAGCGAAAAGTGAAACCCCAAACCCCAAACCCCAAGCCCCAAACCCCAAAACCCCAAACCCCAAAAACCTAAAACCACCAGTGGTGAGTGCATAATCGTTTGCGGGCCTGTCACAATCCACAGCTAGCGACCCACATGGGTATGTCACGCGACCGGCGGCGGTGGAGGTGAGGCTCGAGTCGTCCGGCGGGACGAGGGGGTGGTGAAAGCGGCGAAAGCGGGGGCGGTGGCTTTTCGGGCGGAACCACAAAACCGAGGGAGGCTCAACGCCCAGCGGGGCGGAGCGAGGCGAATGGCTCGACTCCCACGAGTAGGGAGGACGACGGCAAACAGGCGGCGGGAGACGAGCGGGCGGCCTGGTGAGGGGCTGAGCGGTGAAGAGGACGGCCTGGCAAGGTGGCAATTGTGCGACCAAGCGAGGCGGGGGCGGAGCGGGCGGCCTGGCAATTTCTTTTAATTTTTATTGTTGTTTGTTCATATTTGCCTGTAGTCTATCTAGACTATGGCGGCGAGGCGGCGAGCGGGCGGCCTGGCAAGGTGGCGATTGCGCGACCAAGCGAGGCGGGGGCAGAGCGGCGGAACGGCAGAGCGGGCGGCCGGGCGAGACGGCGAGCGGGCGGCCTGGCGAGGCGGCGATTGTGCGACCTAGCGAGGAGGGGGCGGAGCGGCGGAGCAGGCGGCCTGGCAAGGTGGCGATTGTGCGACCAAGCGAGGCGGGGGCAGAGCGGCGGAACGGCAGAGCGGGCGGGCTGGCAATTTTTTCTTTTAATTTTTATTTTTATTTGTTCGTATTTGCCTGTAGTCTATCTAGACTATGGCGGCGAGGCGGCGAGCGGGCGGCCAGGTGAGGCGGCGGCAGAGAGGAGCGGAGGTGGTAGGGGAGAAGTGGTGTCCATCGTTATTTTCCCGATAAGCTTGGTAGGTAACAATGAAGAACCACGGCGAGAAGACGTTTCGGTGTATTAAAACGGTTCGGTTGCCATGAGACCTCGCGAAAGCACGAGGAATCGCAAATAACCAGCGTGCGAAGGCGGCTTTATATACAAAAGGATGCTAGGACTACAAATAGAGTAGACTAGATATATGTATCGGAGACCCACAACTAATGCAACCGTAGGGAGCATAAGTACCCGAGCTACAGGGAACGAGCGAGGCGACGATTGGTGGGCAAATGCCTCACCCAGAAGACGAGCGGCCAGACACTTGTAGAGTATGTACAGGGTTGCGCCTTGAGGTTTTTTCAACACCTCCACAACACACCGTACTTAACTCCAACACACAATAAGAGAAAGAGATGAATTTTAATCTGTAGAATGAAAGAGAATCCTCAAAATAACAATCCTTCGGATGCCGTTTTCTTTTTGGTGGTCGGGTTTGATCGCTGTTGTAGGGGCCAGTTCAAGATTTTTTGGTGTGCGAGCTAATTTCCCACCAGACTTGACGCATCTGGAGCGGCACAACCGCCTAATTAGGAAAGTCTTCGAATGATATCCCATGAGTACGTACAACCTATATCCTACACAAAAGTATCCCGCATCGCCCGTCTATAAGGCTTATACTAATCTTCCGCAAATTCTCGCTGCTCCATTGTAAGGCCATTGATATAGGTCACCCTCCATCTCTTACTCCTATCTGCAAACCATCTGATAGTTTTCAACTCCACCGAATTCATCGTTGCAATAATCCAACTCCGAAAATGAGAACTGACAGTTGGTGCGTGCATATCGTTTCGAGGAAGCCCAAAAATACTCGATATAATTGAGCTCTCAGTGAAACCTCGGATAGAAAATGACCTCCATGTCCTGCCTCAATGATAATGGTCTCAAGCATAGACCTTTCCTCCCGAAAGTCAGCCTGTGAATCCGAAGCGCACAGCAGCCTTTCCCGTCTTGCAACGATCTGCAGTTTTGGCTCCATACTCTTGTATCGTTTCCTCAAATAGACGACCGCCAAAACACAAAGTATGTTATCTACCACTTGTCCTTCTTCTTTCTGTCACACTGCTTTTTCAATCCGGCAGTCCACAAACTTCGTTCTCCTTCGGAGGGAGCACTAGCCGATATCTCCCAGTTCACACCCGTACTAACAGTCCTCCATCTTTTCACTATAGCATTCTGTTGACATGACTCTCTGCTAACCAGTGTTCTTTTGTTCGGACGGGGCATTATGTATGTAGTAGCGAGCACTTTGGAGTGGTGGTGGCGACGGCGACGGCGATGTGGGATGACGCTTTGGGGTGGGGCGGCTAATTGTAGTGCATCATGGACAGTCACTCGTGATTAGTAACCAGTCACCTCGTTAGGTGCCTTGCAAAGAGCTAGCCTCAAGGGAGGTTTTTTTTTGTTTTTTTTGTAGATACTCGCATTCAGCCTATCAAGATTATGGCAGTACATGGTTTCCTGTCCGCTCTCCGCGCGGTGGCCGCACGTTGCAAGCTCCCATTTAGCCTCCGCCCAAGCCTCCCCTGCGGACGCCATGAAGTCAGGCGTAGGAAGGAACAGCGGAAGTTTCCCGGCGCCCAGTTCCACCGCGTCCTCCCCCTGCTCCTCCTCCCACTCCCGTAGCTCGTGCTCTGACACCTCGCTCACTGTCTTACTCAGCCGACGCTCGCCTCCCCACATCCGTAGAAGTAAGGAAGTCCAGTCCCGGCACCACCAGCACTGGCATGTATTGGGTGGAGGCGGAAAAGTTTTTTTTCTTTTTTCATTTGTAACTGGAGAGCTCTGGAACATTTCAAGAAGGGCGGGAGGATCAGTCAGGTGAGGATGCCAAGACCGGAAGGTTTGGCGTCTCGGCAACTTGGCACTCGGCTTTATCTAATATTGAGGTTTGCAGTGGCCGGAGTTCTTGGCGCGCTCATCACTTAGGATGTAACCATCTTCCCTCGCTTCTCTGTTGACGGTTCGTTCGCCTCGTTTCTCGTGATCCCTTTCCCCATGCCTTCCATGCCGGAAACCTTGAACTTCTCGGCGGAGCGGTTCGCTCTGCCTCACACCTTTCCCCACCTCCTCCCCTGCCGCGGCCCGTATTTCTGACCACCTTGCGAAGTGCTCGTTGTCCTGACCTGACTCGCCATCGTCCGCTGTGCAGACGCAGAGTTTGCACCGAACCGGGAGTCAATTGCTGTCACCGCAAAGGCGTCAGTCTACTGATAGAGAGAAGAGGGCATAGATTGCAGATGGACCTACCGAGTAGCACTCCTGCGTCCGGGTCGTTGACGACGATACCGTCGTTCTTCGTGATGCGGACGACCTTGTGCCAATGTTTTGCGGCAGCGCTCAGGTGCGCGACCTCTCTATCGCCGCAGATGCCGACGTCGTCCAGGAATGTCCTCGGCTCGCCGACGTGCAGCTGGGCGACAGTGAGCCAGGCTTGGTCGAGGAACTTGGGCCCGCCGCAGCCGGCGAACTTGACGACGACGACGACGACGGCGGCGAGATGCAGGGTGAGGATGGCGGCGGCGACGGAGAGGCCCGTCGTCCGGATCGGGACCTCGACGCGGCGCGTCAACTGGACGGTGCGATGCAGGATTGTCATCTCGAGGCCCCTCTCGTTGCGCCAGTACTCGGCCGGGATCGCGAGCTCGTCGAGGAAGATGCGCGACGTCAGCACCGAGAACAGCGTCTGCACGCCGGCGACGGGCGTGCGCGACGAGTTCCACACGTTGCGCACCACGATCGACAGGTACGCTTGGCTCATCTCGTCCACCTCGAGCGATTCGCCGTACGGCGGGTTGTCGGAAGTGCGGCCGAAGCCGCCGCGGATCGTCGGGATCACTTCGGTGAACGGTGAGTAGTTGGCGTACGACCAGTGCAGCAGGTCCATCACCCCACGCGCGGCGTGCGGCAGCGCGGCTGAGTGCTGCGCCCGGATTGCCGTCGTGGACGAGACGTTTTTGGCCCAGAGTGAGCCGAGGACGGGTTCCACGGCGCGCCATTCCGCGGCCGCCTCGACCGTCGCCATCGTGTTGCCCGTCGCGACGACGCAGAGCGACAGCCGGGCACGGTAGTCGGCCGTGGTGGTGGCGTTGGTGGTGGCGTTGATGGACGCATCTCGCCGCACGGTCTTGGACGTCCAATCTGTGCCGTCGAAGCCGAAGCCCGCGCGCGAGCCGTATAGTGCGCGCACCAGCGCTGCGCTGTCGTCGTCGACCGGGTGGTGCTTGTCGCCGACGATCGTCCACAGCTCCGGCGGCTCGTCGATGAACAGGAACCACGCGTTCGTAGGCGCGAGAAGACACGGCGTTGGGAAGCCGGGGCACGCGTGGGAGGTGGGGCTCCGCAGCGGACAGAAGTTGACGCCCATCGAGTCGCCGAGTGTGCAGTTCACGTCCAGCGCCAGATCGGAGGCGGCTTGGTCCGCGTTCCACTGGAACGAGCCGCGGGAGGCGAGCTCTGGCACGGAGGAGTGCAGGAACGACGAGGTCACCCGCCCGACCAGTCGGTTCGGCTCGATGTACGAGAGACTGTCGATGTCGGGAGACACGCACAGCGCGTGCGCCTCCATCAGCCCGCCGCGGCCGTGGTAGTACAGCAGCGACTCCCTGTCGGTGGCATTCAGCAGCTCGGGGAAGGCTCGCAGGGTCGCGCCGGTATCGGTCAGGGCTCGGCCGGTGGTGTTGTTCTCGGTGATGACGGTCTGGTCTCCGGTGCGCTCGGCGAAGCGGAAGAAGGCCGGCGGGTGCGGGGCGAAGGGGCGCCTCTGAGCGACGTCCATCAGCGGGCCGATCTGTCGGGCGTACCGCTGGGTCTCGATCGGGCCGCGGACGTAGCCGCCGTCAAGGTCCATGAGCAGCGCCGCGGACAGCAGCTGGGACGTGGCCAGCGCCGCCGAGAGCAGGACGACGAGCGCGAGAACGGTGAAGTTTCGGCTGCGGCGGGCGCCGCGCCAGATCGGCGACGCCATGCCCCAGGGCGCGCAGGCGGCGAAGCGGTACATCGACATGGCGGCGGCGTCGCGCAGCAGCACACAGTCGGCCTCAAACGCGAGCGTCGCGAGCATCACGCAGGCCGTCCCCAGCTGGACCGCCATGCTCATGCGCAGTACCGCGCTGCACACTGCGATCACCGACTTCGTCCAGTTGTGATGCAGCACGCGCGACCGCAGTGACGTTGGGTCGTCGCCCGTCGTCCAGGTCCATAGCGAGACGAGTCCGCCGAAGACTAGGAGCATCGCCAGCGTGCTGCAGGCCATCATCAATGGCTGCAGCAGGCCGAACCGCACTCGCACGGCAAGGACGAGCGTCCGGAGCATGTCGATTCGTGCCCAAATCCGGCGTCCAACTGCACGGTGTCAGTCTTTTGTCCTCGCTGCGCGCGGCGAAGGTGGGGCGACAAACACCGGACAGCCATGATACAGATCGGTGGAGGTGGGACTTGTTTTCTTTGCCGGTGATGTCGCGGATATGAATTCGGGATCGAGTTCGACTGGAGCGTTTCGGTGCCGATGTAGCTGGCCGGCTTCCCCTGTGGAGAGAATACCGGTTAACTATGTGCACAGGACGAGGCTGCGGGGCACAATACGCTGTGTCTGCACTCGCGGTTCGCAGCCCTCCATGTACCAATGATACTGTACACATTACGACCGGTAGAACCGCGGGGCTGATGATGCTGCTATTTCGGGTCATCCCCCACGCTATGATACATACGGGGGTTGCCGCCGTAGTGGGCACTGCCACATCGGGACGGCATCGTGGTTTTTTTGTCATCTAACGCGTGCCACCTATGGAAATCAGTCGATGCACACTAGATATGATCTCATCGCGGATGAGGAGGATATATTGTCCTCCCGAGACAGTGACTATGGCCCCACCGGAAATGATGTGACGCGCTTGCTCTCTGATTTAATACGGCGCTCTCTCTCTCTCTCTCTTATTTGATGTGGCGCTCTCCTTTCTCTCGCTCAAGTTGCGATTACATTCTGTAATCGCAAAAGTTAATCGTAAAGGTTTTGATCTTTCGTGTCGCTATAGGCCGCCGTACGGGCGCACCTTTCCTGCATAATGTGAACAGTAGGTTACTTATGCTCTTGCCATCGGTTCCTGCGGCTGAATCTCAGGGAATCTTCACCGCAGTTACTTACATAGTTAGCACCACCCATACCCATCTGGCGAACCGCGTTTTGCAGCCACAGAAGCCGAATTCTTTCATCCGACTTCATTCCACGCCGCGGTCTATCTCAGATCGATCAGTACGCAGATGGATTGCTCAGAGGACCAGCGGGCGGATGGTTTAACGGAGGAGCATGCCAGCCTGTCCAGGAGTGAGCAGCAGGATCTCAGGGGAGGGGTGACTGTCAGAATTACCCCACTGATGTGGTCGAGGTCCAGGAGGTTGCTAATGGTGATTTGTGCAGCCGGCAATAGAGCGACATGTTGACTTCGCCTTTGGGTCGGATACCTCACCGAATGTCTCCGATGGCCACGGCAGCAGTCGCGTACTGGGCACCTCCGCCCGCCCCGTTGCCGACAGCGGCGGGAGCACGGTAGTCGTAGGCCGCAGCGACCCCGCGAACAACTACGAAAATTCCAACCACAACGATCTCAAGCATGCCAATATCCTTGGTCCCGTTGGATTCGGTTTGCCAACCTGTTCTGCGCTAGGATGCGGCAATAGTCTGGCTGATGCGTGCTCTCTCTGATTAGGCTCGACGATCAACTACCAAGCTGGTCCTGGGATTCAGGAAGCCTTAGAGAAGTTTGGTAGGTGGCAGAACGCCACAGCGTGATGTTCCATATCTAACATGGAGCAATAGCCGGAAGTTACTGCGTTCATGACGCCGCGTTCAACTCCCGGCGAACGGAACACGAGCCGACGTGCTTGGAGGACACTCGAGTCGACCTTCTCCAGGACATTACAAACTGGTCAAACGCCCCTGGTGATGCATGCATCTTTTGGTTGAATGGTATGGCCGGTACTGGAAAGTCTACCATCGCTCGTACGGTCGCCCGCATTTGGCACGACAACAATCAACTCGGGGCGAGTTTCTTCTTTTCCAGGGGACAGAGAGACCTCTCCCATGCTTCAAAGTTTTTCCCAACTCTCGCCTACCAGATGGCTCGTCTACAGTCCAGCCTCGCTGCCGACATACGCAAGGCAATTTGCGAACACCCGCAAATCGGCGCGCAAACCCTACGCGACCAGTGGAAACATCTCATACTTGAACCATTCTCTCAGCTGAAAGATCAGCCGGAGCCGATGGTAGTGGTTATCGATGCTTTGGACGAGTGCGATGACGAAGAGGATACGGAAGTGATTCTGAAACTACTTTCACAGGCAAAAGCTCTCAGCTCCGTGCGATTGCTGGTTTTTGTAACCAGCCGGCCTGAAACCCCGATTCGCCTTGGCTTCCGCTCTATACCGGGTGATATCCATCGCGATTTTGTTCTTCATCAAATCTCCGACTCCGTAGTCGGTCGCGACATATCCGTTTACCTCCGACATGAGTTTGGCAAGATCCGGACGCGGCGCCGCCTACCGAACAATTGGCCGACCGAAACAAACCTACGTCTCCTCATTCGGAAAGCCAATGGATTGTTCATCTATGCTGCAACAGTATGCCGGTTTGTCGGGCATAAGGACAGGTCTCCGGAAAATCGTCTCAATTTTGTACTGGAAGACAGCATGGAGGATGGATCGCCGACGAAACAGCTCGACCTGATATACACCAAGATCTTACGATACGCAATCGGAGATCAGCAGGAGCGGTTACTACGATTTAGGCAGATCGTTGGATCTATTGTGATTCTGTGTGACGCCTTGACCGCGGTTGCTCTTACCGAGCTTTTGAGCGCTAAGCAGTGGGAGGTGGAGGCAATATTGGATTCTTTGAGTTCTTTGTTGGATTATTCCCAACACATCAGGCTCCTTCACCCGTCTTTCCGCGACTTTCTACTGGATGACCGGCGATGCATTGATCCGCGGTTCAGGATTGTTGGGGGTGATGCACACCGAGATCTTGCGGTAAGCTGTCTAAAGCACTTGTCGACCTGTTTAAAGATGGATATCTGTTCTCTGAAGTTTCATGGTACCCTCACAAGCGATGTGGATAGTTCTACGGTACAACGCTGCCTTCCCCAGCAGGTTCAGTACATGTGCCGGTATTGGGTCGATCATCTTCAGCGGAGTAACACCAGCCTCCGTGGCGAGGTACGAAGGCACAACCGAGTCCACAATTTTCTCAAGCAACGCTTCGGGCACTGGATGGATACTAAGCAGAGTAGCATCGAACTTGCAGTCGATGGAAAACTCCACAACCGTGTTCACGCTTTCCTCAAAGAGCGCATCCTCTACTGGCTAGAGGCTCTCAGCCTGATCGGGAATATATCCAACGGCATTCTCAGTCTGAAAACGTTGGAATCTATGCTTACGGTAAGCAATCCCGTGATTTTAGAGCTTTGCTTGTTTTTTGGAAATTCACCTTCAAGGACAGTCAGAAGACCTCCGTTGCTTTGAATATAAGAACTTAGGGGGAGTACGGAATTTCGCGAATGAACATTTGCTGCGGAATAATCCGACTACTGCATATGCTGGGTTATCTTCAGAATGGCGGAGCATTGCTGAATATGAACGCAGTCCGACGCCGATCAACACTCACGGGCGATAGTTCACGATGCCGTGCGATTCGTCCTCCATTTCCGGGCTGTCATTGAGAAGGCACCGTTGCAAATATATTGCTCTGCCCTCGCGTTCAGCCCAAAGAGGAGTATTCTGAAGCACCGATTTCGGAACGATGTTCCAGGCTGGATCACCAACTTACCGGAAATTAACGAGGAGTGGGACTCGATGCTACACATTCTCCAGGGGCATTCCCGTTGGGTCAATGCAGTGGCATTTTCGCCCGATGGAAAGCTTCTCGCATCGGCATCGGACGACAACACCGTCAGGCTTTGGGATCCAACGACGGGGACCTGTCGCGCCATAATCAACGGTCATTCGAGCCGGGTGCGGGTAGCGGTATTTTCGCCTGATAGCAAGCTTCTCGTATCGGCATCGGACGACAACTCCGTCCGGCTTTGGGATCCAATGACGGGGACCTGTCGCGCCACAATCAGTGGCCTTTCCAACCGGGTGGGGGCAGTAGTGTTCTCACCTGATGGCACGCTTCTCGCATGGTCATCGGACGACAACACCGTCCGGCTCTGGGATCTAACCACGGAGACCTGTTGTGCCACCCGCAATGGCCATTCGTGCTTGGTGACCGCACTGGTGTTTTCCTCTGATGGCGGGCTTCTCGCATCGGCATCGCACGACAACACCATCCGGCTCTGGGATCCAATGACTGGAACATGTCGTACGACTCTGACGCACAATTCTGATTTGGTCAATGCAGTGGTATTCTCGCCTGACGGCAAGCTTCTCGCATCGGCATCGGACAACAACACCGTCTGCCTCTGGGGTCCAACAACGGGTACCTGTCGCAGCGTTCTCTGCCGTCATACTCGCCGTGTGACCGCAGTGGTGTTTTCGCCTGATGGTAAGCTTCTGGCATCGGCATCGGACGACAACACCGTCCAGCTCTGGAACCCATTGACGGGGATCTGGCGTACGACTCTCAGAGGCCATTCTGGCGGGGTCAATGCAGTGGCATTTTCTCCTGATGGCAAGCTTCTTGCCTCGGCATCGTGTGATGGCACCGTCCGTCTCTGGGACCCAACGTCGGGGACCTGTTATGGCTCTGCCGAAGGCCATCCGTACGGGGCCGAAGCACTAGCATTCTCATATGATGGTAATTTAGTCGCATCTACATCCTCCGACTGGGCCTCCCGGTACTTCAGTATTGATGTCGTATCACCAACGAGAGACTTCCTCCCTATGGTTGGGGAGCACCCATTTCGAACGAGTCCATCGGCACTGTTATACGTATGTGGGGAATGGATATGCTTTAGGACGAGAAAGTTATTGTGTCTTCCCCCCGATTACCGAACGAACCCCTCCGCCATCCGAAACAACTACATTGCGCTCAAGCACCGTTCAGGTGAAGTTTGTTTCCTACTTGATCTAGGCGCGCTTCCATTGGGTAAGCTCATCAAAAACCATCTTCGCTACGATTACCTGACTCTCTCTAGTCTAACAATGCGAAGTCCAATCTTTGGCCTCTAACGACAATAATTCTCGTAAGTTCTGTTTATTCCCAGTGGGCTTTGGATTGCAGCCCAGTTTGACCGCTTTCCTTCAGGAGATTTGATCTCAAGATTACTCCGTGGCAACCTCTATATCCCGACCCACCACAATCTGCGTGTTGCCTTGCGACCGCGCCACTTCGCTCCTACGTCATCACCAATACCTAAATCACGATTTTAAAGCGGGTAGTGAGGTTGAGGAAATGGAGTCAGTTAGGCTATTTTGTTTTCCATTTCTCGTAGGCTCTGGTAGAGAAAAATTCATATACAAGTAGATCGCCCAAACCATCGACTTCAAAGTGGAGTAATAAAGACCTCATAGAACCTTGGCTGTGGACCAACACGCCGAATTCTGGTAGACACATGAACAAAGGCTAGGTTAATAGTATAGAACACAGGCATCAGCCACACCTCGACGTTACAGTGTGGGTCTACCACGGGATCTGAAGGAAGTGACGAGAAATTCGTCTACGGAGCCAAAGTTCACGTTATGGAAATCTTGTGAAAAAAAAAGAAGCTTGAACCCCAGAAACTAGAAAACTCGAAAACTTAACCACACAACCACAGCCCTACCAAAAAAAACCCCCACGATATATGGACCTCAAAGACGACACGGACCGCAAAGCCACCGCGCAGTGCAAAGTCGCTACCGAGCGCAAAGGCGCCGCCGGACACAAAGGCGCCGCCGAACGCGAAGCCACGGAGCAGAAAGCCGCCGCCAAACTGAAAGCCACCACCGAGAGAGAAACCACTGCCGCGCGGGGAGCATGGGCGGGGGGGGTTGGGGGGGGGGGGGGAGCGAGCTGTATGGCAAGCTGGTGACAAAGCAAAGCCGCCCCCGAGAGAAAATCAACTCCCGAGCGAGAAGCATGAGCAGAGCGAGCAGTCAGCCGTATGGGGCAAGCCGGTAAGAAGAGAAAGCTGCCGCCGAGCAGAAAGCCGCCACGGAGCACAAAGCCACCGCCGAGTGAAAAGCAGCCGCCGAGCGGAAGGGACAAGCAAGCCGACGAGCGAACCACCGAGCGAACCGACAAGTAATCCGTCCATCGAGCCGTCAGGCACACCGCCGAGCGAGCCGTCAGGCAATCCGTTGGGACAAGCCGCCAACAAGCGGAAGAGACGAGCAAGCCATCGAGCTCACCCAGGAAATCGTCGATGAATTGGGATAGCCGAAGCGAATTGGATAGATAATATAAGTGTCTCTAGGTCATGAGAATGTGTTCGTAGTGAAGTACATATTCGGTGTCGGTGGGTGTTGCAGTATACCACGAAAAGTACGGAATCTCGAATATCATGTGTTGGTGGATCAAGAGCATCGGAGTTCAGCTAAATATCGTAGAATAGGTGAAGCACAACTGTAGAGACCGATACCAATGCCTAAATTACCTTATTTTACAGTAAATAAGGCCTTGAAGGGTGTGTTCTACATTTATCACTCAGAATTCCGAGTGATGTGTCATGAAGATGCCCTAGCTGCGTCTTGTCCTACGCAAATAAAACCCCCAAAAAAAACCTTAAAAAAAAACCTTAAAAAAACCCCCGAGGTCTATTGACTTTCGCTATCTGGAAATCATTAAAAACAGGCGTACCGTATAACAATTTTGTGTGAATTTCTCTATCATTCGGCGGTAGCGACACTGTGTTCACTCTTACTTTCTTGTGGGCGATGCTGCGGTTGCTCTCTAATTATTCTCGTGAGGCGCTGTATTTATTTCCTTACTCCTTTACCGCCAGTGCCACTATAACTCTCTATATTACTGCCGGCGACACCAATGATTATGTGTCCGCTCTCTCACCATTGAATCAGCATCCGCTACTCCTGTTAGTTCGGTGCCCGCACATCACAACATAAGTGGCGATGGAGAAACTTGTCTGTCGATGGGTATGCATGGTATATTGAACGTTTTCTCGGACATGTAGATTGGACCGCTATTTAGACGGGCATGATTGACCCCAATAATTTTCCAAGTTCTACTGATGTGAGATTGGGATGCACGGGTGGGGTCACTCGTCGGCTCGCTTGTTTGATCGCTCGTTGGCTTAACTATTCGTTCATTCTGCTCATCGACAGTTTGCTCGTCGACTTGCTCGTCCCTTTGTTTGTCGGCGGCGTTCCCGACGGATTGCCTGACGGCTCGCTCGGCGGCTTGCTCGGCGGCTTCACGATATCCCCATAAGGTGACCATTTGCCACTAGATAGATAGAGCGGCCTCCGTAACCGCGATCCGCCGGGAGAGTTCGGAGGTCTGATGTAACGAGTCGTGCCGGCGTGGCTCTGGAAGTGAACCGAGGCAAGACGTGGCTAGACGTATACGCTCGGTGCGGACTAAGGACGTGGGCACACGGGCCAGGGGGTGGTGACGATGAGGGATGAGGACGCGCATGCGGATAGCCGACGAGCGAACGCGCTACCGGACGAGCGAGCGGGACGAGCGGACGAGCGGACGAGCGGGCACGCGCGGATGGCCGAGCGGATGGCTGAGCGGTGAGTGCGCTATGCACCCACTGCTAGGATGATAGTTAGAACGGAGAGATCCACAGTACATACTGTGGATATCCCGACGACCAATGCTCCCATCAAGGATCGGACAAAAGGAGGTAAGCTCTATGAGGTGCAATCTACCGTTGGTGAGCGGCATAAAAATATATCTTTCTTCTTAAATTTTCAGATTTTGGTGGTTGGTGGTAGTTATCCACGCTAGTTAATCCCAAGTTCCCAACACAGGTACAGCATTGCAGTTCAGAACTCGGGTGCTCGACGCGTAGGACTCGGGCGTTGGCTCGGGCGCTCGATGGGGATGGCGAGAGTCGGCTCGGGCAAGGGATCGTGAGCGCATAAAGTCTGGTGGTGCTCGATATCCATAACACCGCTTTCGATCCGTCGATCCGTCCGAATCTCGTCATGCTAGGATGTGTGAGCGAAGTCGGCAACCGATCATTAGTTAGTTACCCTGCAGCACTTTCCCTGTAGAGCATCCCTGAGATTCCTCACGTTCTGTACATACAGCGATGCACACGCCGATCCTTCCAGCTTGATCCTCACCGAGGCAGATATCCTGGCAACCTCGCACTGGTCGCCGGTCTCCCTGGGCATCCGAAAGGGAGTGTCAGTGGGTACTAGACCGAGTGATGTCGTCTCGAGGTCGCCTGGATTTCTGAGGATGACGAGCGAGCCGAAGCAACCCTACTGCGTCTTCCCAGACGAATGGAGTCCGGGGCTGGCACAGGCAGGGCGCCGCTTCGGTGACCAAGCTGGCGAACGGGCAACAAGTGACGTCATCGACATGGGCACTTGTGCAGAGGTCATGCAAGTCGCGTGCCACGGGCAGGGCTCATGATGTTGAGGCAGAGTCTGGGCGGGAGACAAGGCAACGGATATGAGAAGCAGGAGTCAGTACGCTCAACCACTCGGCCAGACGAGACCGACACCACAAGGAAGAATTGAGCGAATCTAAACCGCGGGTTTCAGGGTATTTAATTCACTTGTGAAAATGATGATTGTGTGTTTTGTCCAAGTAAGGCTGAAGCCGCGATAGAAAGGAGAATATAGGGGTAGGCCCAAGCCTGCCGCCATGACTAAGAAACGAGTGAGATATCACAACACTTCCACACTTGCTGCATTCCGTTCAATAGCGCCGCAGCCGTGACGATCGAGCGCCGATATCAGGGGGGGCGGCGGGGGCCGGCCGAAGCGGGGCGACGAGAGAGTAACAGCAGAGCTGGAGTGGTGGCTTCCTCCTCAGAGCCAGAAAAAAGCTTGTTATGTAGTGTGGAAAGTTGAGCTGCGCGATAGATATCCGGCCGAGAAGAATGTCAATGCGACGCGCACAGTGGGATAGATTTGGCGGGGCTCTTTGTTTATGTGGCGGCTTGTTGGGCCCACGAAACCCCGTGAATTATGTCTGTAGATACCGGATGGGTGAAACGAGAAAAATCATCAAGACAGGAAGCGGGGGATGGGGGTCTTCTAAATACCCAAGTATAAATAGGGAATTTTCTCTCGGTATCCATTGACTCTGACGTCCGGAACGCTAAACGTATGCATTTTATCAGCACTTCGGGTTTTTTCGGCACGTCACCACAACTTCGACCGGCCCCCGCCGCCCAGACTCCTCCCCCGTTACATTTCTAGATACATACGATAATTTCTTGGCACGATGAGTTCGTACTTTGCCAAGATGTAACGGTTGCATCATGGCGAGGAAGATGTCGGCGGAGATTGGCGGTGAGGACAGTCGGAGGCAAGTACGACAGCGAGTAACACGCGACGGGAAGCACGCGGAGACCACGATGTCGAGGAAGAGGGTGGCGGTGGCTCACCGGGCTGCTCGACGGCGAACGGGGCAGCGAGGGGGCGGCGGGGGCCGGTCGAAGCGTTTTCATTTCCTGTTGAACCGCAGCGATTTCTGAACTTCCGTCTTCCACGCATCCGTAGGAGGAAGAAAACCTGTGTTGCGATAATCTTTCCCAACGTCTTGCAGAAGACCGACTAAATGCTCGGGGGTCGCAGTGGCGTCCGTGCAATAGCCTTGTGGTTTTTTTGGTTTAATCATTCTCGCATTCAGCCTATGTAGACTATGGCGGAGTACATTTACCCAGTTCCCGTCCGCTGTCCGCGCGGTGGCGGCACGTTGCAAGCTCCCCTTTGCCCTCCGCCCAGGCCTTTCCCGAGAAGATATAGAAAACCAAAGAAATGACAAAGGAAAGACGAAAGAAATCGTTGGAGGGCCTCCGCCTAGTCCCCCCTCCCTCCCGCGGAAACCATGAAGGAAGGGGTGGGGAGGAACAGCGGTAATTCCCCAACCCCCGCCACCAACTCCTCGGCCCCAGCCTCCTCCCTCCACGGGCCGACACGCGCACTCCCTTTCCCACCTCTCTTCTCTCAGTGTGAGGGCTCGGCTCCGACCCTTTCTTGGGTTTGCGTGCCTTTTGCTGACTGCTTCCCGATGTCGTCGCATACGATCGCAATCTCGGAGCGGAAGTAGGACTGAAGCGTTGTCGTAAGCAGTTCGAGGTTTTGCACAACAGTCTGGGAGGCGATGTTGTTATCGCTTCCGACGTCGGAGAGGGGGAGCGGTGCACTGGTGAGCCGGATGGCTGAGACGACCGCGTGTGTAACAGTTGCGAAACGACATTTCAAGAGGGGTATATAGAAATGAAGCCGAAGTAAAGTTCGCGATGCTGGAGTCAGCGAATAGGAACACGACGCGCGCTTAGCGTCTTGGCGAAACAATGATGCGAGTGTTGTAGCGGGGATCGTTGGCAATAGCCTTGCGGTGAGTCGAAGGTCTTCAGAATATCTTCAAGGGCAACCCCTTCCTTGGTCTTGTGAAGATCTCCAAGGGCAACCGCCTCCGTGGTATCATCCTCCTCGGTGGTAGCACGAGTCGCTTTCCAGGCTGCGTATTCCCGCTTGATAACCCGAAAAATAAATTCCAGCTCGCCTGTACCCACATATGTGAAGCAACCCAGAAATCCACCCGCCAAAAGTGTACACAACGTGGTACCAACCCGGAGGCACGAAGAGAGCGACATTTCCCTCGGTCACCGCAATCTGGCGGTCCTTCTGCGAGCAGGCCATGTCCTCGTCAGGTGGGAAAAGGAGCCAGATCTTGATTCCTTCTGGGGCCAGCAAATTGTTCTCAGGCCCCTGTCGACGTGGATGCCCACAAAAGCCCCTTTAGGCGTCGCGTTGTAGGTAGGTTCTGCGACCTTAAGGTGTACCGAGCTGTCAATCGATTTAATCGCCGGTACCCTCACACCGAGAGGCTTGCAAGGTGATATTCATCATCGCCTCTGCCGGCTGACCCTTCAGTGGCATTAGAATCTGCGACCAAACTGGGCTTCTTCTTTCGGCGTGCTTGAACGCTTCAACCAGCTGAGCCAGACCGCCTGTATCCTCATCCACATCCGAGAGAATTATCCGCAACGGTAGCCTTTCGCCGTAGAATTTGCGCTGCTCGTTCACATCCGTGAGGGCCGGAACCAGCTCCGCTTGCATATTGCTCCACGAGGGTTCTGATATCTGCAAGGGGCACAGTCGACGATGTTGGACGAACTGAATGCGCCGGATGGACTTAAACTCGCACGATGAGGACCCGAGTGCAGCACAGGGGTTCGAAGCCGCTTTATATTTTTTGGAAAAGCGGATGTGGTTTCAAACGCAAGTCGGGTCAGCGAATCCGCACACGCAGGGCGGTTCCGCAGCATCGGGCTCCGTAGCATCGGCATGCCTTGATACGTGTTAGCTGGTATGCGTGACGTGGGGTGCGTGCCTTACCTCTCCCCATTCCCACTCCTTCGCCTCTTTCTTTCCCTCGCACTGGTGACACCCTGCGAGTCACTGTTGGTCAACAGCCTTGTGTGGCACCACGGATTGCGTTCGAGCGGGTCGCGTTGTGCCGGAGGGGGGGCCCGGTCGAAGCGGGGATATAACCGCAGAGCTGTACTGCTCGTTAACGCAGTGCTAGCTTTGGGCGTGAGGTTGGCGACAGGGCTTACCTTTTCCGTTTCTCCCTGGTATGCACAACGGCCTTTGTTCCAGCGGGTGGCGTTGTATCGGAGAGAGGTGGTTTAGACCGAAGAAGGGTGAGAGTGGGAAGAGCGCTGAACAGCGGTATATATCGAGGAATGTGGTGGTTTGGCCTTGCTGGGGGGGGGGCGGTGTCGAAGCGGGCGAAGACAGTAACAGCAGAGCTGACGTGCAGACTGTTGAATGGTCACGGCCTTGCGTGTAAGATTTGATCGAGGAGGGAGTAGAGGGATCCTTAGAGGAGATGACAGAGATGGGATTCTTCACAGTGGAGCGAGAGTTGTGGGAGACAATCCCTTTTTGCTGCTGTGTATATAGAAGGTTGTAAGAGTGCAGTGCAAAAACCGTAGAGCAGAGGAAATACCCCGCTTTATCCCCATTGGGCTCCCTGCTTCTGCAAGCTCTTCCGGCGTTTGCTTCCCCAGCAACGCTCAACTCTAGTCGACCACAGCGCCGTGCGTCCAACGCCGAGAAGCTTTTCCAACTGGATGGAGGAAAATCGCGCAATCGTAGCCCTGTGGCCATAGACCGCGTCACCTTTGAGCCTTTCAGCGGGGGGCGAGGGGCAGCAGGGGGGATTGGGTGTCTAATTCAAAGTGCGTTTGAAACTTTTAGCGTGGCAAAACTGGCCAATATTCGGATGAAGACACTTTGGGTGCCCCATTTGAAACCCCGCTGTCCTAAGTGGAAGGCCCAGCAGAAGATACTGTGGGCGGAGGTGCGGAAGGAGACTGGGAGGTGGAAGATCCGGGACCTCCTGGCGGACGAGAGGTGTGGGCGGGCGGTACTGAGCTTCCTCTCCACCACGGATGTTGGAAGGTGCTTGCCGGGCGAGGAGGAGGACGCCGTGAGCGCGGTGTCTGAATTGGAGGTGTGGGAGTGGTTGGACGAGCAGGGAGCGGGAGCGGAGGAGGCGGGTGCTGGGGGGAGTCCACTGTTCCTCCACGCCCGACTTCATGGCGCCCGCAGGAACGGTCTAGGCGCTAGGCGGTCTTCTTTCCTTTGTTCTTTCCTTTGACCTTCACGCTCGCTCTTCCTTTTGTAATCTCCTTGGTGCGAACCACATCTTCTTGGGACAGGCCTGGGCGGAGGGCAGAGGGGAGCTTGCGACGTGCCGCCACCGCGCGGACAGCAGACAGGAAACGGACTGTACATAATCTCGCCATGATCTGATAGGTCGCACGCGAGTAATGAATAAACAAAAAAAAAAAAGTAATTTTGGTGGGGCGTTCTCCGATGTCCTCATGCCGGAACCCCTGTCTACCGTTAGTTGGTTGTTACGAGGGCTGGTCGAAGTAGATAGACTGGATATCATCATCGAGATTCGGTGGTCCGGCACACAAGGGAGTCGCCAGGGCCGACGAGTGTACAAAGATTGCAGCCAGACGCCCACGGGGCGGAATATCAAACGGCTGAGCTATGATGGAGGACATCTATAACCGATGGAAAAACACCCCAACTTTGCTAGCTGTCTGTTCCCACAACGCCAAAAAAGAAACTTAAATACCATTATGGTCGGAGAGACAAGGCTTGACTAGATTACGAAATAACGAGCCTTTGATTTCGGAAAGCGTGGTTGATTTTTCAATAATGAATTTAGAAAAGAAAAAAAAAAAGTAATTTTGGTGGGGCGTTCCCCGATGTCCTCATGCCGGAACCCCTGTCTACGGCGGCCTGTAGCGACACGAACGGCCGCAGATAATTTGCATTAGATATGTGTTTCGACTTTCGACTTGCGCCTTTCCAAATGCGAAAATTTGAAGCAAAGAAGGGGTTTCCACGCCGTTCACAACTCATAAAATCACCATCTTTTTGTCCGATCCCCGATGGGAGCATTGGCTGCTGAGATATCCCGACAACTAGAGGTGCGGCCGGCCGGCCGGCGGGCTTCCGCGACCGTCCTGTCACATGACCGGATCTGGCTGCATGAGTCTCGCCGCTCACTCATCATCTCGCATTGTACTTAAACGGAGATACACGCAAAGAATACAACTGAAACAAATGAAACCCAGCCAAAATACCACCTAAGGAAACAACGCGACCCCATAACTACCGTGTGTAGCTAATGTGCACCTGGTCCGTTTCCCCCAGATGATCTCCGGACTGAAATGGCGGGTCTTCCGCACTTTAGGATTCGAAGAATATCGAACCGAATCCCTTAGATTATTTCGCTGTGAATCCTTTAGCGGTGGGCGGTATTGGAAGGATGGTCATGTGGGATTTTATCTTTGTATCATAATTGAACGCCGGCGAAGACCGCGCGCACCCCATCACCGTGAATTATCGGAAAACTTGACTTGTTCGATATTGCCGTGACTCCAACGTTGACCGGACGCCCCAGTCTCACATGTGTGGTAGCTGGCGACGTCCGGCGGTCTCTCTATGTTCGGCGGTCTCCCTCTTCGTTCGGCGGTCACTCAGGTCATTCGGCGGTCACTCAGGTCGTTCGGCGGTCGCTTACTCCGTTCGGCGGCCCACCGGGCTCTCATCTCCGGCACTCGTACTCGGTCTAGTCACGGTTCCCATATCTGATACATAACTAAAGCGGCCTCATCGGCAACAATATCAAGATCTGGTGCATCGCCCTCAAGTACATCTTCTGTTGGCCCACCGGAGGCAGCCACTCCCATGCACCGACAGGGTGAGCTGTAGAGTCGGAGAGCGCCCTGATGCGGCCGCATTGTCAGACAAGACGGTCGCAAATGCCTGCCGCCGGATATCTCAACAACAAATTCTCCCATCGAGGATCGGACAAAAGTAATCTGCTGTTGGTGAATGGCATGAAAAACCTGTCTTTTATTTCAAATTGTCGCATTTGGAGAGTCGAAAGTCGAAAGTCGGAAGTCGAAATGCGTAATGTAAATTATCCTTGCACCCAAGTAGTTAAGTAGATATATGTAAGTGCGATGGGCCTGTTTAAGCGTTGCTGACAATGAGACCGACTGCTGGCAATGTGTTTTTTTTTTCCTTCTTAGAGCTAGACGGACAACACGGGCGATGCAACAACTTTTGGCCGCGCGACCTCTTGTGGCTGAAGAAGAGGTTCGATCTGCCGTTCTGTCGCTCGAAGACGTCAACACCCCTACTCAGCGTGGTGTGTGGAACCCAGCGAAGGGATGGGAGATACAAAGTATGTATATAGTCTAGTCCGGAAGGTCGCCTCCAAGATGACGCAGGCAGAGTCTCGCGTCACGTGAGATGACATAAGCAGCTCTCCGACGAGACGGAACTGGCAGTCGATCGATAAAAGCGGAGGAAAAAAGAGAGCAAACCCACGCCCACGACGTGTCTTGACATTTCGTTCGTATGCTGCTGCAGCGTGTGTTCAGCGACTGGAACGGGACTCGCACAGTACAAAGGCTGGCGCATTGTGGGGTTATCCATCAATCGCATGCGACCTATCTAGATCTGGCGATGTAGTTAGTTACACACCGACCTCGATCAGTCGGCGGGCCGCTCGATGTCGCTCACTCTCTCCTCCGCCCCAACGGTGCGTAAGAGACCCTGTCCTGCTGTGATTTCTCCAACGTGTCTCTGCCTTTCCTTCCCGTTTGCTGATCGCCCCCTCGGACACCTCGCTCTGAGTGTCTCCCCGGGTCCAGGGCTCGCGTCCCCACAACAGTGGTATGTAGCGAGAACTTCCAAGGATCGCCTCGTCGGCGAAGATGTCTCGGATCCGATCCTTGTCCCTCCCAGTCTCTTCCTTCCTCACCGCTGCCCGCGCGATGCCCGCAGCCCCGGAGACATATATTCACGCTTCATGGTCGAGCTGTAGCGCCGAGTGGGCACTGCATCTGCGTATCGGGCGTAGTTCATATCGGCAGCAGGCGAGCGAGCAAGCGCAAAGATCCACCCCCGCTTAGACTGCCGCAAGGAACAAGTCCCCCATACAGAGTAAACGGACTGTAACTATATTCGAGCAACGGCGAAGTTGGCGGCGACAGAAGATGAGGGGCGAAAGGAAAAGTTGGATTGTTTCAACCGATCAAGTGATCATCAGATTGTGGCTCCTATCTCCAGGCAAGAAGCGAGGTTTGGGGGCGGGGCGGGGAAGGCGCGGCGGTACATAAGCTATGTAGTTCCCTGCAGCCGCGATCACTGGTGGGCAGTCCGTGTCTCCAAAATCGCACGGCTAACGTTGCGGCTGAGCGAAAGGCTGCTTCTCGCCCGACCGTCGAGACGGGATGCGAGCAGTCCCGTCTGAGCTAGCTTCACATGGACTCGCAGACGTTGTCCGCTCCGTTTGGGAGTGACGAGGACGGCGGCGGTCCCATCGTTTTGACTCGCCGGGCGCGTCGGTTATTACCATATCATGTGACCGCACTAGCTAGTTATGTAATCAATCACATGATCGCCTCCGCTGGGGACCCTCCGCTGCAGGTACTCGGCCTCAAGGAATGTCCCACCCCACTCGAGCCCTTGGTTTCGCATCCCCTGAGATGCTCTGTGGTGCGGCTGCTGCCAATATTCGAGTCCGTAAGGGGTCGGAGGCCTGACCTTTAAGGGATATCGTGGGCACCTATTTTGGTACAGGCTACAGCGTTGGCAGTCGACCGCCGTCGACGGCGGTCCGTGCAGTTTGTTAATCCCGTGGGCGGCTCAGTCTCAGTCTTCGAGTTGGGCGGACTGAGAGGACCCAATTCGGTCCCTTCTGAGGCCCGACTGGACTACATGTAGAGAAACATTGGTTCGCTCGGTGTTGCATCTCCGCCGGAAGGTTATCTCCACGCCAGCTCGTGGCTGGAACACAGGCGGGCCATCGCTGGGAGACGCTCCTCTCTACGGATCCGTCCCACAGTCGTTTCCGCGGTCGTGATGAGCGACGTGCGATGGCCAAACCACCACAGCAGGAGGCGACGGTCGCTGCAACAACCTTCTCCGGTTCGAATCGCAGTGTTGTGATCTTCCCATGTTTCTGGGGAGCACAGCAGCGAGACGCAGAATTTGGCGCTTCCGGTGTGGGGATCAACCTTGCGCAGTTCTGCCGCCAAGTGATCCTCCTGCAACCCGGATGATGCTTCACGTCTTCATCCAAGACGTCGAAATTTCGCATGCCTTCGATAAGCCACTCCCCCGGTACTGTATCTTGGGCCGGTGCAGCCGAATTGCCAATCAACCGTAATTGCGTCAAGCACAGTGTTGGATTGCGATTCGTACGAATATTGGATCCACTGGCGGGACATTCGCTAGCACTCGGAACGGTGGAGTTGACTGGCGGAGTGCCGTTGGCGCTAAATGTCATTTAAAGCGTTCGATCACCTACCTAGGCCAAGGCGGAGAAACAGAGCTTGGGCGGAGACCAAGGTTGCAGTGAAGAATTGAATACCTCTACAGTAGGCAAAGGAAGCCGCGCCGTAAGCTCGATTTTGGGCCCCGCTCCTACAGGCCCGAAGCGATACCCATTCGCGTTCCACCACTTGATGAAATTTAATGCCGTGACCATGTAGTTGGACTTTGCAAGCTACGTGCCGTGCCTTACTATGGGACTGTTCGCGACTAGTAAAAGCACCTATCGTCACCGGGTCGTGTACATACTGGTCCTGTCGGCTCTGCGTTCAACAATGTGGACAAAACGCACCTGGGAAAACGGATGGAAGCGCTCGGGATCGAGGCGGATCTCATCCGGTGGGCGATGAGCTTTATGTCGGACCGGCAGGTGAAAATCATCCTGGATGGCGAAGTGGGTGAGGCCAATTCGGTGGATACTGGCATCCCGCAAGGTTCCCCGGCGGCACCTATCCTCTTTGCCACCTACCTATCGGGGATTTTTGATGAAGTGGAACGGGCCGTCACTGGAATCAGCGGGCTGTCATTCGTGGATGATATCGGGTGGTGGGCGGAGGGAGAGGACGACGAGGCGGTGGCGACCAAGCTGTCAGCAGCCGCAGCAGCCTCCCTCGACTGGGGGAAGCAGAATGGGGTGGCGTTCGACCACGGAAAAACGGAGGCGGCAATTTTCTGGAGGCGAAAGAAAGGGGCCGAAGTAAAGGCGAAGGTGAAGGTGGGAGACAACGAGATCCCGTTCAACAAAGAGGCGACGAGGTTGAATGGGCGTGTGGCTCGACTCACAACTCACGCTTAAGGAGCACCACGCCACCAGGCTCAAGGACGGGAGGAACGCGCTCACTCGGCTACGTCGGCTCGCAGGGCAGCTGGGCCTCTCCCCAGCGAATTGCAGGAAGGTCGTGACGGCTTGCATCCAGTCAGTCGCCATGTTCGGAGCGGAGCTGTGGTGGAAGGGAGAGGGGGCCCGGGGTACGGTCGGTAGAGCGGATGACCTACAACTCCCGGTCAACCAGCAAGCACGGGCAACAACGGGAGCGTTCCGGACTCAGACCAGCTACCAACCAGCTGGAGAACAGGCAACGACGGTTCGCACTGAGGCTGCTGAGTCTGCCACGAGGAGAAAAGGCCAGGAACGTCGTTGGCGCGAACACGGCGATCGGCAAAAGGCTGGCAAAAGCCTTGAACTACACCTGGACGGAGACCGAGGAAACAGTCCTACTCGAGGAACCGGGAACCCTCGATATGATCCAGGAGGAACGGGGGGAGGCGAAGAGGGAGGCAGAGGAGGCAAGGCCAGGACTCGTCATGTTCACGGACGGGTCCCGGACAGAGAGTGGGGCCGCCGGATACGCGGTGGCGTGGAAGAACGGCCTATCCTGGAAGGGCATCAAAACCCACATGGGCTACAACCAGGAGGCCTTCGACGCGGATGTTGAAAAAGGCTTCTCTTGCTTGATCAGTGTTACTCTTTCTTTGTGTCGAGCGGAGGGGCGACGGGAGCGAGCGGGGTACGCTACCCAATAGGGGTAGGCGTGACGCCTGTGGGACTCTGTACAATGTTTGCTTTCTCTCGTTCTTTCCTTCAGACCTGAATACAACGATTACGGTTCCCAAAAGATTGCTCGCTGCTCTCGCCCAACGTGAGCATCAACTGAACCATCGCCGCTTTTCTCTCACTCCCTTCAAGTCCTTCTTCCTCTTCTTCCTCGCTGTCTCCTATCGCTCAGCGCCTTGGAGAAGGACCCTGCCCGGCTTGCCCCTCAAACCTCTACTATTTGTTTAGCGGAGTGCACGGCCATAGCGCGAGCGCTGGAATCCGCATCGAGAAGAAACACGATCCCAGATCGAGTCACCATCTTCACCGATGCGCAGGCGGCGATCAGGCGGATGGCGTCCGACGAACCGGGACCAGGACAGAAGTACGCGCTCGAAGCAAGGAAACACATCACCGCGCTTCGAAGGGCGATGCCGGGCATCGTCATCGAGGCTAGGTGGTGTCCGGCGCATGAGGGCGTGGAAGGAAATGAGAAGGCGGACGAGTGGGCGAAGCTCGCGGCGGAGGAGCCGGACGCTCGTGGGGTGGAAGGGTTGGAATGGTTGACCTACTCGGACCGGCCGGAGGCGCGCTCGATGCCGCTCCCCAGGTCTCTCGCCAACATCAAGCGGGAGATCGCCGAGAAGAAGTGGGCAGAGGCACGGAAGTGGGCTGGAGGCCGGACCTCCAAGAAGAAATACAAGATGCCGGAGAGTCAGAGACCGGACGGCGCGGTTGCTAAAAGCACCAAGAGGCTTACCTCGAGGTTCTACTAGCTGAAGACGGGGCATTGCGCACTAGACAGTACCTGCACTGAGCGAAAGTACGCCCGACAGCCTAGTGCTGGTGGTGCCGATACCCCACGCAGACGAGGGATCACCTCTTGAAGGGGTGCCCGAAGTGGAAGGGTCAGCAGAGGACCCTATGGAAGGACCTCAGGTATGGGAGGAGACAGGAAGAGGGAAGCGGCGATGGAAGGCTCACGAGCTCTTCGCCGACAAGAGGTGCAGTCAGGCAGTGCTAGATTTCCTCTCCTCGACGGACGTGGGGAAGGTAGTGCCGGCTGTGGAAGTTGGAGATGACGCGGGGAGCGGGTCGTCGGAATGGGAGCTCCGAGAGAGAAGGGAGCGGGAAGAGGAAAGGGAGGCGGAGGCGGTGGCGCTGGGTGCTGGGGGCGAGGCGGGCGACAGGGAGGAACCCCCGCTGTTCCTTCCAACCCCCCCGTTCATGGCATCGGCTGGAGAGGAGTAGGGAAGGGGGAGTAACGTCTCTCCTTTGTTTTTTTCCTTTGTAACCTCCTTGGTGCGCTTTCTCATCTTCGCGGGATAGGCCTGGGCGGAGGGCAAAGGGGCGCCTGCACTGCGCCGCCTCGCGCGGACTGCGACCGGGAAACGGACTGTACATACGTCTCGCCATGATCTTCCTAGGTCGCATGCGAGTACATAATGAATAAACAAAAAAAAAAAAAATACTGGTCCTGTCGGCGCTTTTCCTAGAGTTCGCAGCAAGCCCGATCGGTTTAGGCGTGGAGTGGGAGCAAACCTGGTTCATCATTCAGTCTCCTTCTGCTTCTTCTTCTTCTTTCTTGCAGCTGCAACACAATTCGGTTTCCCACTCCACTGCCGGGATCATCCGCACCTTCAAACGTTGACCGCTATTTGCAGACCTTTGTCCAGATCGATTTGTATTCGCCCCTCGGTCGTCGATCCAAACCCTTTCTCGTGACCGGCGAGATTGCGTTTCGGCCGCGCGCAGGCGTTTCGAACACATTAGGCATGAGAAATCCAGCAGCTCCTATTTTCTTCGCTAATTGGCGCCCACGAAAACATGTGCTCCGGACGGCATGCGTCTGCGCATGAATAAGCTCGTGGTTACCATTGGTTGCTGCCGCTTGATGTGTTGTATGTGCGAATTATCCCTGTAGAGAAGCGTTCCCCTCAGCCAGCACAGCGCATTCCCATCGCGCGATCCGCGTTTTGCAGTCACAACCACGCCCGCCGAAGCCGACCTCTACATCCGACTCCAATTACCGGCCGTGATCTATCTCAAGAACGATCAGTACGCGCGATGGATTGCTCTGGGGACCAGCGGGCGGACGGGTTAACGGAGGAGCTCTCCAACCGGTTCTGGAGCGGGCCGCAGGATCTCAGGGGTCGGGCGACTGTCAGAATCCCCTCCCCGATGTGATCGAGGTCCGGAAGGCGGCTGACGGTGATTTACGCAGCCGGCGGAAGAGCAACATGTTGACTTCTTCGAATCGGATACCTCACAGAGTGACTCCGATAGCCGGGGCAGCGATCGCGTGCGGCGCATCTCCGCCCGCACCGTTGCCAGCGGCGGCGGCGGGAGCACGGCAGTCGCAGGCTTCAGCGGCTGTGCGAGCGAGAAACTTACCTACGAAAACTCAAACCACAACGATCTCAAGCAGGCGAATTTCCTTGGTCCCGTTGGATTCGGTTTGCCAACCTGTTCTGCGCTTCGATGCGGCAATAGTCTGGCTGATACGTGCTCTCTCTGATTAGGCTCGACGATCAACTACCAAGCTGGCTCTGGGATCGAGGAAGCGTTAGAGAAGTTTGGTAGGTTGCAGAACGCCACAACGCGATGGTCCATATCTAACATGGGGCAATAGTCGGAAGCTACTGCGCTCATGACGCCGCGTTCAACTCCCAGCGAACGGAACACGAGACGACATGCTTGGAGGACACTCGAGTCGACCTTCTCCGGGAGATTATTAACTGGTCGAACGCCCCCGGCGATGCATGCATCTTTTGGTTGAATGGTATGGCTGGTACTGGAAAGTCTACAATCGCTCGAACGGTCGCTCGTATTTGGCACGACAACAATCAACTCGGGGCGAGTTTCTTCTTTTCCAGGGGTAACGGAGATCTTGCCCATGCGTCAAAGTTTTTCCCTACTCTTGCCTACCAGCTGGCGCGTGCGCAGTCCAGCCTCACCGCCGACATATACAAGGCTGTATGCGACGACCCGCATATCGGCTCGCGAACCCTACGCGATCAGTGGCAGCATCTCATCCTCGGGCCACTCTCTCAACTAAAAGATCAGCTGGAGCCGATGATAGTGGTTATTGATGCTTTGGACGAGTGCGATGACGAAGAAGATGCAGAATCAATTCTGGAACTTCTTTCGCAGGCGAAAACCCTCAGCTCCGTGCGATTGCTGGTTTTTGTAACCAGCCGGCCTGAAACTCCGATTCGTCACGGCTTCCACGCTACGCCGGGCGATATCCATCGCGATTTTGTCCTTCATCACATCTCCGACTCGGTAGTCAGTCGCGATATCTCTGTCTTTCTCCGACACGAGTTCGGCATGATCCGGACGCGACGCGGCCTACCGAAGGAATGGCCGACCGAGGAGAACCTAGGTCTCCTCGTTCGGAATGCCAGCGGCTTGTTCATCCACGCTGCAACAGTATGCCGGTTTGTCGGGCATAAGGACAGTTCTGCGGAAAATCGGCTCAATTTCGTATTGGAAGACAGCATGGAGGACAGATCGCCGACGGAACAACTCGACCTCATATACACCAAAATCTTACGGTACGCGATAGGAGATGAGCAGGAGCGGCTACTACGATTCAGGCAGATCGTTGGATCCATTGTGATTCTGTTTGACGCCTTGACCGCGGTTGCCCTTGCCGAGCTTTTGAGGGTTAAGCAGTGGGAGGTGGAGGCAATATTGGATTCTTTGTGTTCCGTGTTGGATTATACCCAAAACGTCAGGCTCCTTCACCCGTCTTTCCGCGACTTTCTGCTGGATGACCGACGATGCATTGATCCCCGGTTCAGGATCATCGGGAGCGATACACACCGCAATCTTGCGGTTAGCTGTCTGGAGCAATTGTCATTCCATTTAAAGAAGGATATCTGCTCTCTGGAGCATCCCGGTACTCTCACAAGCGATGTGGATAGATCTGCGATACAGCGATGTCTTCCCCAGCAGGTTCAGTACATGTGCCGGTATTGGGTCGATCATCTTCAGCGGAGCAATACCAACCTCCGTAGCGAGGCACGAAGGCACAACCGAGTCCGCAATTTTCTCAAGGAACGCTTCGGGCACTGGATGGATGCGAAGCAGAGTAGCCTCGAGCTTTCGGTCGATGAACAACTCCACAACCAGGTTCACACCTTCCTCAATGGACACATCCTTCACTGGCTAGAGGCTCTCAGCCTAACCGGGAACTTATCCAGCGGCATTCTCGGGTTGAAGACGTTGGAATCTATGCTTACGGTAAGCGATCCCAGGATCTTTAGGTTTTGCTTGTTTCTGGAGATTCGCCGTCAGGGACGGTCATTAGAACTCCGTTGCATTGAATATAGGAACTTTGGAAGGATGTGTCTTGTCGCGGAACATTGCTGAATGAGGATGCAGTGCGACGCCAATCAACATTTCCGGGCAATGGCTCACGATGCCGTACGATTCATCCTCCATTTCCGCTCTGTCATCGAGGAGGCACCACTGCAAATATATTGCTCCGCCCTTGCGTTCAGTCCTAAGCAGAGCATTCTGAGGAACCAATTTCGGAGCGATGTGCCGGGCTGGATCACCAACATGCCGGAAGTCAACGAGGAGTGGGACTCGATGTTCCACGTCCTCGGAGGTCATTCCGCTCAGGTCACTGCAGTGGCGTTTTCGCCCGATGGGAAGCTTCTCGCATCGGCATCGAAAGACCATTCCGTCCGGCTCTGGGATTCAACAGCGGGGACCTGTCGCTTCACACTCTGGGGTCATTCGGACTGGGTGCGGGCGGCGGTGTTCTCGCCTGATGGCAAGCTTCTTGCATCGGCATCGGGCGACAGTACCATCCGGCTCTGGGATCCAACAACCGGGATCTGTCGCTTCACACTCACGGGACATTCAGACCTGGTGAGAGCAGTGGCGTTCTCGCCTGATGGGGGGCTTCTCGCATCGGCATCGGATAACACCATCCGACTCTGGGATCCGGTGATGGGGACCTGCCGTACGACTCTCGGAGGCCACTCACAATGGGTGAGGGCAGTGGTTTTCTCGCCAGATGGCAAACTTCTTGCATCGGCATCGGACGACAACACCGTCTGGCTCTGGGATCCAATGCTGGGGACTTGTCATACGATTCTCCGGGGTCATTCGCACTGGGTGAGGGCAGTGGTGTTCTCACCTGATGGTAAACTTCTCGCGTCGGCATCGGGCGACAACACTGTTCGGCTTTGGGACCCAACGACGGGAAACTGCCATGCGACACTCAGGGGCCATGCCAACGGTGTGTGGGCTGTTGGGTTCTCGCCTGACGGCAAGCTTGTCGCATCGGCATCGGCCGACAACACTATCCGGCTCTGGGATCCAGCGACGGGAACCCATCGTGCAACTCTCAGGGGTCATTCAGACTGGGTGTGGGCAGTGGTGTTTTCGCCGGACGGCAAGCTTCTGGCGTCGGTATCGGACGACAACACTGTCCGGCTTTGGGATCCAACGGCGGGGACGCGTCGCGCCACTCTCAAAGGTCACTCTGGCCGGGCAAACACCGTAGCCTTCTCGCCTAACAGCATGCTTCTCGCGTCGACATCGCTCGAGGAAATCCGTCTTTGGGATCCGTCGACCCGGACGCCCCGCGCCACTGCCAACCGCAAATCGAAACAGGTCAATGCAGTGACCTTCTCGCCGGACGACAGGTTGCTCGCATCAGCATCGAACGACAAAACCGTCCATCTCTGGGATCCAACAAATGGGGTGCGTCGTGCCACCTTCACGGGCCATTCTAAATCGGTCGTGGCGGTGTCATTCTCTCCTGACGGCACGCTTCTCGCATCCGCATCGACCGACAAAACTGTCAGGCTCTGGGATGCATCGACGGGAACCTGTCGTGCCGTTCTCAAAGGCGATTCAGTCTGGGGAAGAGCAGTGAGATTTTTGCTTCACGATAGGCGTCTTGCGTCAGCATCGAATGACAAAACTGTCCGGCTGTGGGACCCAACAAATTGGAGCCGGCGCGCCCCTTTCAACGGCCACTCTGATTCGGTCGTGGCAGTGGCATTCTCGCCGGATAGCAAAATTCTCGCATCGGCGTCGCACGACAACACCGTCCTGCTCTGGAATGCAACAACGGGTACCTATCGCGCCACTCTCAACGGCCACTCTCATTGGGTGAGGGCGGTGGTGTTCTCCCCCGACGGCAAGCTTCTCGCATCCGCATCGAATGACAAAACCGTCCGGCTCTGGGATTCAACAACGGGGACCTGGCGTGCCACTCTCAGCGGCCACTCGGACTGGGTGCGGGCAGTGGCGTTCTCGCCTGATGGCCGGCTTCTCGCGTCGGCATCGTATGACAAAACCGTCCGGCTCTGGGACCCAACGGCGGGAACCTGTCATGGCATTGCCGAGGGTAATCCGAACGGTGCTGAGGCACTAGCATTCTCATGTGATGGCAAGGCCGTTGTATCTACATCCTCCGACTCTACCTCCAGTTACTTCAACATCGATGACGTGTCACCTACCATGGAAGACTTTCTGCTCACGGACAGAGAGCACCGACCCCAGACAAGCCCGTCGGCTCCATTACACATAAGTGGGGAATGGATATGCTCTGGGGCGAGAAAGTTATTGTGTATCCCTCCCGATTACCGAACGAACATCCTGGCCATCCGCAACAATTTCATTGTGCTCAAGCACCCTTCAGGCGAAGTTTACTTCATTGTGCTTGATCTCGACTCGCTCCCAGTTGGTAAGCTCGTCGAAAAGCACGTTGGCTACGGCACCTGACTGTCTCTAGGCTAAAATTGCGAAGCGAGCCGTCGGCTTCCAACGACAATCATTTCCTGGCTCGCAATTTCTGTTTATTCCTAGTGCGCTTTTGATCGGAGTACAATTTAACCGTTTTCACTCGGGAGACGGGATTTCCAAGCTTGTTATGCGGCAAGCTCTAAAACAATGTGGTGACTTGCCACCGTGTCACTTTTCTCCCATGTCGTAATCATTATCCGAATTAAAGCGGGGGGGAATGAGGTGAAGTGGCCAGTCAGGCAAGCTATTTTGTTTTCCATTACTGCTAGGCGGTGGGAGTAAAATAATATTCAAGCAAGCAGATCGTTAAACGGACGTCGAAGTGGAGTAATATGATGCCAGCCCATCCGTTATCAGACACGTGTCAGGCGTCTCCAGAGACCGTCTAATACAGCGTCCTGAAATTATCTACTGCTAAAAATTGACTTCTGTCGTCGGCCACACGCCCTGTGGGCATTTGCAGCCGATAACCGCCCGGGCTTCAGGACATGGCGGTCTTTCCCCACTATCGTTATAAAATGAACTATGCTAAGTTGCCAATCGAACAACACAGTAGCTTGAATATTGATCTATACTCGTCCGGGCTCGGTGGACAACTCCCAAGATTACTAGTACGGGGTAGACAGGAACGCGGCGTGGACGGGGATGGTGTTCACGGCGGGTGTTGGGGAAAAAAAAAGGGGGCGCGACACGAATTCGGCCGGCTAGCAGCCACACCCAACAGTTGTGCCACAGGCTAAAATTTAGCGTGGTGGCCGCTTGAAAAGATCCCCACGATGAGCCTCATCCCGCGTCGGATCATCCCTGCAGAGTCTCGCGTCACGTGCGATGGCAGTTCGAGACGGGACAGAACCAGCAGTCCGAACGATAGAAGGAGAGGAAAAAAGGAAAAGAAAACCCTTGCCGCACGCCATGGCCAAGCGTGCGCTGGCACTTGGTAAGAGCGGCTGGCTCCGTGGCGTTGTGGTGACTGGTTCTGCTCGCCAGGCCCCAGTCGCATTTCGTGGTGAGAGCATGTCACTTTGGCACACGTGAGGAAATTACAGTGCCACATACATACTTCGTTTGGGTGAGCCTGGTGACCATTCGGAAATCTGGTGCATAATCGGAACTTTTAATTACTCGCTTGGCCGGCACGGTCGGTTTCAGGAGTATGAAGGCCTGAAAGAGAATATAGAATGACACAACAATAGCGGTCAACATGGAAGACAAAAGACGCCACGAACCTCCGGTATACTTGGATGGCCTTTTATGAGGTGGGGAGAGGCTGCTTCGCTAGTTGCCCTAGGCCGAGGGATCGGGAAAAAAGAAAGAGACAAAGGAATGCCGAACGGAAGAAAGCCGAAGGGGAGGAGAAGGGCCGGGGCTGTCCTCCTCTCCAGGACGCACCTGAGAAGGACGAGATGAAGCAACGACTGAAGTAAACGAAGAAAGGAAAGGAAAGTGCGGTTGTTGTATTGTCTGAGCGCCTGTCCAGCTATGAGGAAAAAAGAAAAAGAACTACAACGACCGAGAAAGGGGAGGGAAGGTCGTGCCAGTTCACTCTTTTCATCAGACCAAGATATCTACCGCCCCGCAACCAGCTATTTGCCGTTCCCTCTCCCCTCTGTGAATACTCTTCATCATCCCGCCCGCACCTCCCATACATTCCGAACCTATTGCCATCGATGTCTGCAACGAGTTGTTGGAAATGCTTCTCGCACATTGTTTAGATTTGGCGCTTGAGCCTTAGAGTTTGTTGAGACCACGATTGCGTAAGGCACAAGCGGAGAAGTGTCAGCGGAGGATGTTTGTTCTGCGTGTTCTTTCTCTTCTCCTTCTGCTCTATACTTTTCGAATACTACAACAAAGTTGTGAACCACTCGAACTACAAGAATCGATACGCCATTTGTTTCCTCATCTCATACAGCATTAAGACTGATCGAACTCCTATCATTCATTCATTTCTATCCTCATCGCTAATCGGTATTCTTTCGACACGAGTGCAATTCTTCTTATCTCATCAATTCCACCAGCAATACACCGTTAACCCCTTTACGCCCTTACCTCGGTCCTCTAACTGTAGAGTGAGAAATTGGGGATTTTATTCAAAAACAGGCGAGTCGGAAATCCTTTATCACCGAAATTTACAGTAAAATAGCAGATATCCATTACCGCGCAGAGGAGCTCTCTATCTGATCAGACTTGGTCTTATGATTTGGGGGGGGGGTTTGCTGAAGCGGTTGCAGTTGTCTGGGCCTGAGGCCCAGACCGTCGTCCACGCCGAATGCCAACAACGCCCACAGCGGCGGCTGACTCGCGTTCGTGAACCCCCAGGCTTGGACACTCGTTGCGATCCGGGGGATAGATTCAACAGCAGCAACCTCAAGTATCGTTTCCAGCTCGTAACTTGTTCAAGCTACGAGCCCAGGCTTCCGACAAGCCGATAACAACCAGACATCACCCCCACCGATTCCAGCAACATGCTCTACGATGTCAACTAACGGCTACACCTTCAACCCGTCCACGCATCTTCAAAAACGACAAGACTTGCCGATCTTTTGCCTGTATCGACTTCGGCATTATCGACCCCAAATTTTTAGCCCCACATCGGACAGCGGACCGGGAGCGAGCTGGAACGAACGAGCCCTGGTGGTATCTCAGCAGCGAGAAATTCAGGCGACGGGGGAGCGCGGGCTTCAGCAGCAGATCGAGGAAGAGGAGAGTCCTTCTTAAAAGAGCTCATGTGCGGATACCATGTTGGAACCGTGCTTGCGGAGGAGGAAGTCGAGACGTACGGAAAGGAGGATGAATTGAAGAGACAGAAGGGAACGGGCGGACCGGCTTTCCTGCCCCGGCCTAGGAGCCACAGCGCCAGTGAGCGGCGCGGAATTCTTTCGAGCGGAGCAGACAAAGAATCGGTCAGCAACAAGGACACGGCCAACACCCTGCCGACACCCGTCGAGGAAAGAGTGTCCAGGACGCGACTACAGCTTTGATGGCGGCAAGCGAAGCGCTCGATAGTCGACAGGCAGCGGCTAGCATGACGAGGCTTCAGCCGAAGAGCGAGGATCACCACCGGTATGGGACTCGGAGAGTCACTCGTGCGAGAGGAAGGAAGGCCGGCCCCCGGGATACACACGGACGGCCAGCTCGCGGAAGGGGGAACAGGGGTAGGTATACCAAGGCACTGGCAGCGGGGGGTCGAAGAATTACAAGGAGCGGAGGTGCCAAGGGGAGGAGTCATGGTCGGCGGGGGTCCGCTCGGTTGTCAGGAGGGTGGGAAGCTGTTCGGCGCCGTGATCGATTGAGATTCGGCCAGTTGCTCCGGTATTCCGATTGCTCGGAGTATTGGCTGTTGGGGCGGAAGTTAACGGATGCGGAGTCGTAATAAAAGAGGACTTGAATCTGAATACGCGGCTTTGCCACTACCACGGAAGCACCAGCCACGCCTACAAAGCGGCCTCATGGAACGGGCTCCTCAGTGGATATCCCCTGCGTACCGGAACCACAATCCACTCCTTGGTGTGTAACTACTAGCGAGGAGGCAGGTCTGGTGAGAAATAAAGGAAACCAAATGGCGACTGCGATAGCGAAAGAAACTTCGACTACAACGGGGAATATAATATATCAACCATTTGCGAAGAATGGGCACCAGAAGCAGTGCCGGCAGCATGAACGGCAGCAAATCAGTGGGGAAGACGGAGCGCAGGTGGTTGAGGAAGACACCACGCAAGTTTGGCAGGTAAGGTTGTGAGTATAGAGCCACCAAATTTGACTTTCCATTGCGTAAAACCCCAGATTAAAAAACCCCAGTAGATCAATCACCACCTTGCACTGTAGGTTAATGACGCACATCAGCCGGTCAAAATGAAACATACAGTCACCAGTCGGCCGACCAGTTTTCGGCACCACTCGGTTACTACAATAGAAGGCGAATACTGTGAAGCAAGAACAAGTATTCGGTTAGTGAAACACAACCAAGGCAGATAGCCACCGTCGGAGAACAAAACTCACATGCTGCAATGGACAAACAGCAGGTACGAGTTAGAAGCGCTACATTGTGGATTCAGCATTGTGGGGACACTCACGGACTATAGAATCAAGCTATCCTATACATATTCACACAACAGAAACCGCAAAGTAGCACAACATGAAACAACTCACGGTGTCATGGGAGGAGGCCAAGACCTGAGTGGCTTGGGACCTTGGCGACTTGGCGACTTGGCGATGGGACTATGTTTGCTGCCGGGAGCAGCCATGTTTGCTTCTTCTCTCGCTCGTCAGACATCAATACATACTTCTCCCAACGTTCTTCGGACGGTCCGTCCGCACCTTCTTTTCCGTGATCCTCTCTCGGTGCCTCTCCGGCCGATAACCTTGAGTTTGTCGGCTGAGCGGTTCTCCTCAGCTCCTCACACACGGGCTGTCAAAATGGCAGTCAGAAAACATTAGTAACACATAATTGAATATACGGGGAAGCGGCTATTACCGACTAGTCAATCAGGCCAACGAACGCAAGTTAGCTATCATCTAGCGAAGAGCAGGCAGGAAAACTAACACACTGTCGAACCAAGCCATCGGGGTTATGTTAGTCACCATCCAGCGCAGAACTGACGCGACGAAACTCAGCCGCCGAATCAAGCCATTGGGCTCGCGTTAGTCACCATCCAGCGCCGAACCGACGCGAAGATACTCACTTTCTGCCGAATCACGCCATCGGTCTCGCGTTAGTCGCCGTTCAGAGCAGAACCGTCGCGGAGGAACTCACCGTCTGCCGAATTAAGCCATCGGGCTCGCGTTAGTCGCCATTTAGCGCAGAACCGTCGCGGAGAATCTCACCGTCTGCCGAATTAAGCCATCGGGCGCGCGTTAGTCACCATGCAGCACCGAGCGGTCATGTAGAAACTCACTCGCTGCATTGACGTTAGCCAGTGTTGGAAAAGCTTCTCGGCGCTGGACGCACGGCGTACGCTTCTCGCCTCTGGATGTATCTATGGGGGCCCTGCTAGAGTTTAGAGGGTGGTGTTACCATAGGAATGATGCGGCTAAGCGGGCAGTGTGGATGTTCCTCGTGTTCTCGGTTTGGCGGGCTTCTTCTGTTCTATACTTCTACAACATACTACATAGCAACTGAGATTGTCCCCGCTCGAGCCTGACCACTATGTGAAGAATTCCATCTACACACACCTACGGCCATAACTATTCAACAGCCAGCATCTGTTAGAGCGTAGTATTGCCCTAGCACTAGTGGTTTTGCCCTAGCGCCCGATGTTCGTTAGCTTAGCACCTGTATATATCCGCCCTCTCAGTGTTCCTTAACAACTACCACTTCACCATCGACGACCCGTTTCCCCCCTCCCAACAGGCTATGTGCCTCGGTGCCTGACCTATCTCCTCGAAAATAGGCGATTTCGGTTACCGCTGTTCATCCCGGATCGGTCGAACGGGAAAACGAGAAGAGTGTGTGGTCTCCTGAAGTCGGCGTGAGCTTCAGAACTGCGTCAAGCACCGCGACCGCGAGGGTCGAGGAGTTTGCAACTGCCCCAAGCTCGAGAAGAGTTTGCAACCTGCGTCAAGCTCAATGAGAAGAGTTTGCAATTGCGTCAAGCGCACCGGCGGTTGCAACATACGGATACGAAGACGAAGTCGAACACACTGGCGTGTGACCCCGCGAAGATCGAAGTCATGCCGTTCTCACCCCTGTCGGGGAAACTGAACGAGAATAACTACCGGACATGGGCTGCAGAGATGTGTGACTACCTGAATGCGCACGAGCTTTGGCGATTGGTTACGGGAGAAGAAACGGAGCCCGTCATGCCAATGGTACCGGGTACCCTGACCCGTTTGGGATCAGCTGCGGGGCATGCGGGATATGCAATGGATACGAAGGTGGAGGCTGGAACGTGGAAGAAGACGTCGACCACTATGCCAGAGTGTCCGCTGGGAGTTGATGCCGTGTACCTACAGAGGTGGGATCGCTACGAGGCGAAGTGGGAACGTTGGGTGGCCCGCCGCAGCAAGGTCGTGGGGATCATCAAGATGAACCTTAGTCCTGCCATCAAGCATCGCTCTATCGACGCCAAGTACAACGATGAACCCGCACAGGTTTGGAAGCAGATAGGAAAGGATGTTGGCGCTGTCTCTACTCTGGATGGAACGGGAGCCATTCTCCGGCTGGTAGATACGAAGCTGGTCAACTTCACTTTGGTGGCTGAGTATTTGACAGCTATAGACATCCTCATTCAGCTACTCGATAATTGTGGCTGCACCCAAACCCCTGCCTGCCACCCCGCCGGAAAGCCAACCGCAAAAGAGGGCAACTGCACCGCCCAGAAACGCCGTCTGGAGTGCTACGCATGTGGAGAAGAAGGCCACAAGCGAGCTCAGTGCCCGAAACTCGAGAAAAAGATGAAGGAGAATATCGCTGATTTGGTACAGGATCCACAGTACGATGACCTCCTGTTCTGGTGGAGTATGGAGGTGGGGAGTGCTTGGGAACGGGGGGTGGAAATCGGGAGTGCGAGGGCAACGGGGGAGTGTTGGAGCGTGGTATTGCCCTAGCACTGGTGGTTTTTCCCTAGCGCCGGATGTTCATTAGCTTAGCACCTGTATATATCTGTTGAAATAATACCGATTAGCGATGAGAATAGAAATGAACGTTAGGAGTTCGATCAGTCTGAATGCTGTATGAGATGAGGAAACAGATGGCGTATGGATTCTGGTAGTTCGAGTGGTTCACAACTTCGTTGTGTTATTCGATAAGTATATGTCAGAAGAAGAAGGAAAGAACCCGCAGAACAAAGATCCTCCTCTCACACTTCCCCGCTTGGGCCTTACCCAATCGTGTCCTCAACAAACTCTAAGGCACAAGCGCCAAATCTAAACAACGGTCTCGGCCAACAACACCCCAATACATAGAACGCCGCGAGAAGCATTTCCAACAATATCCACCCTCTCGGTGTTCCTTAGACTAGACAGACACAACTACCACTTCACCATCGACGACCCGTTTCCCCCCTCCAACAGGATCTTGCAGCAAGCGGTTGCCGAGGAACTCACCGCCTTCCGAACCAAGCCATCGTGCTCACGTTAGTTACCATCTCGCACAGAAGCATCGCAGAGAAACTCACACACTGACGAACCAAGCCATCACGCTCACGTTAGCCACCATCTAGAGCGGTCGCGAAGAAACTTACGCGCTGCCGAACCAAGCCATCGCGGTCACGTTAGCCACCATCTAGCAGAGCGGTTCCGAAGAAACTCACTTTCTGCCAAATGAAGTCATTGGGTTTGCATTATTCACCATTTAGCACAAGAACGATAGCGGAGAAACTCACCGACTGGCGAACCAAGTTACCAGGGTGATATTAGCCGCCACCCAGTACGGGATCGTCCAGCGAACTCACATGCTGTCAAATGGGGCTCCAGTTAGTCACCAGTCAACACTGGGTCGTGAATCAGGTGGCGTCTCACTCCTCACTGCTGCATGCAGTATCAAACCTGGCGTTAGTAACCAACTGTGATCAATGTAAAATTACTGGTTTGAAACTTACATACTATTGAATCAGGTCATTAAACACTGTCAACCGCTCACTATTTTCGACCGGAAAACCCTAGAAGATACTTGTTGAATGGTTATGGCCGTCCGTGTGTGTGCGTGCACTTCCGAGACTCTCTGGTTCAACGCAGGTGTTCTATTCGGGGCGACAGGTAGTAGTTTAAAAGAGCAGTAGAGGATCTTCGAAGGGGTGAGAGCGATGGGATTCTTCACGGTGGAGCGAGAGTTCGAGGGGGGGCGGTCTCTGTTGCTATGTGTAACGGGCGTGGCTCTCTGACTCCAGGTAGCGAACCGGGACTTATGGACGAGGGCGTGGGGGCGTGGACAGATAAGGACAAGACGTGGGGAAACGGGCAAGGCAAGGACGTGGAATGGGCAAGGC
>Ga0307508_10000656_pt1 | contig 41538 bp, 51 predicted proteins | sample 9_EM_MG_FD_203089 | JGI IMG/M metagenome (GOLD analysis project Ga0307508, IMG submission 203089) | Populus trichocarpa ectomycorrhiza microbial communities from riparian zone in the Pacific Northwest, United States - 9_EM | ecosystem: Host-associated > Plants > Roots > Unclassified | place... | reverse complement strand
TGCGGCAATCGGGAGACTATGGGGGAAACAAGACACGAGTATGGGGGGAAACAAGACAGGAATGGGGGGTTTTTATAATATATTAAGGTGTCGTTGCGCCGCAAGATTGGGGGTTAATAAAATTTCAAACGGCAAGTGAGGGGGATAAAACCTGTGAATAGGGGGGATAAATAGAACCTAGAATGGGGGGGAAATAATTTTTTTTTGGTCTATAATCCAGCCGAGGGGGAGAAAAGATGGTCGCGGGGGATACCAGATTGAATACGGGGGAAAAATTATACATGCTCGAATCGAACCAATTTGAGGGGTCACAGGTCACAGAGGGTGATCTGATTGGGCGCTTAACTAAATAAAGAAATTGCTGAAAATTCGAGAAAAATACATAAAAATCCGAAAAACCCTCCTTGTGTATTGTAGATGTCAACATATGCACAAAATGCTTGTCAAATGACACAACTACCAAGCCTCCCAAAAGCAATTTCACTTTCCCAAATAGGCTTCTCCACATTGGTGTTCTGTTGATGTTCTCTGGCAGCTCTGCACACCCCAAACTCATGACAAGGCATCCGTCTTGCTCCATGCATCCGTGTAGAATAGTTTTGCCACCGGAAACAACATGCTAGAAATTTTTTTTGGATGTCACACTTGCCACCGAACTAACGAATTACGGGGATTTGAAGACGAATCGGTCACAGGTCACAAGCCGCGAACCTGTGGTCGGAATAGTACAGTATCTTATTGATGTCTAATAACTGGTCACATCATAGACAATGATCACTGCTTGTATGATCCGTATACGATCAACTTCGCATATGGCAGCCCTCAGGCCGTGGGGCGTACACTGCTGGTAGCTATGAGGTGCCGATGCTATATGATTGCCGTAACTCCCTCTGCCTTCTTTCCTATCTCTGCTTTATTCCTGAAGTCTCGTCCCTGATAACGCGTCCTCCAAGTCCAGTATCTAACCCTGGAGTCTGTCATCTCATTCTCCTATGCTTCGTGCTGAAATATCGCCTACAGTGGAGGCGCAAGTCGCTAAGAACGGTGCTCACCAGAGCGAAGGCGCGGACGTGATGACATGCTGAGGCTAAAGAACTTGCTGCTGGATGGTTGTATTATTGCGAATCACCCCCTTTAACAGAGCACCAACAGAGCACCGGCAACGTCGGGAACAAACAAGTTCTTTATCTGTACAAGTATTTGTTGTGTCCCGCTGTTTTTGCGTCCCACAAAAAGGGCCGTTAACTACTGACCCGTTGCACAGTAGCAACCTAATGATAGCGTTAGGAGGACTAGTGACACTTGCAGCAACGATAAAGGTCAATACAAAAAATGATGGTACTGGCCACTGATACTGACGGAAGTGCCGAAGTTGGCAACCGTAGGCGCATTCTCGTCTTCCCCGGAATGCGACGACAAAGGCAATATTATTAATAACGCCTCATAGGTCCGTGACGCCAAGCTACGAAGGCCACGAAATCGGGTGCGCCCTTTGGGTCTGAGAATATGCGCATTTTCCGTTATGGGATATCCCTGGTGCACATGTGTAGCCCACAAGGAGCAAAGAACGGCAACTGTTGTGACGTTCATCTTCTCGTCTCCACGCCTGTATGAGAAACACAAGGATTCCGGTCTTTCATCGCTTATAACTCCCAATCCACTCATGTTGCTCAGATCAATTCCACAAGTGGAAATAGAAATAGTCGTCACGGAGCTCCGAGTTCCGGAGCGGCAATCGTACGCACATATGCGTATACAAAAATCTCGCTCGTATCTACTAGGGATTCGGAAAAGCGTTCCTTGAGAAAGGGGTTGGGTGGAAGGCGGAGAGCGGAGGTGGCTTTCATCTTGCCTTTGAGGCCTTTGTGTGGTGAGACGATTATATCTATATTGGACGATATTTGTATGTGACCGGCCTCCGCGGCAATATTAATGGGCTTGGGGTACCCGGCCAAAGGCAGACCATCGGGCATGATCGTGTGAATCTCGGACCACGTGAACCATCCGGATATCCCTGATCAGGCAATTGAATGCCGTAGCCGATGGTTGATGTTGGACGGCTATTTTGACAAAGGGAACGTAGCCTTCAGTGTCACCTTTTTCAGTCTCAATCCCACTCATGCCTCACGAGTGCGCAGGCGTGCATATAGAGAATAGATTATGCGCCTCGCGCAAGAAAATATGCAAGCGAATTAAGTACCAACAAAATGGACAAATAAAGGGGTGTGGTGAAAGTTTGAAAGGCGAAAAAAAGATAGCAATGCAATCTAGCCAACGAGAAATCGCGCCCGATCATTGGGAGATTTTGGGTCGTGATGCTTGAATATAACAGTACAACATGCAAGATATGAGACTGGTGTACAATTGATAATTTCCAAAACCGGTGCATGCAAAAGGCACAGCGATCAGGATCGAGCCAGCCCGATCGGTCAACTCGTAAGGAGAGGGAGGGTACCCAGCAAGGGCAACAAGCAGGTAGGCAAAGCAGCAGCGAGGTTCGATGATGTTGATCATAAGTGATGGTTGCAGCATTGACGGAGCCGTTTTGGCCATTTGGTGATGACTCAACGCAACGCAACGCAACAAATGAATGATGCGATGCGACGCGACACGGACGGATCACGCTCTCGCTGCTGCGCCTCCTCGACCTCCGCGGGCGGCGACTTTGGGTTCGTGGAAGACTTCATCCACCATGACAGCACGTACATAGGCAACAGCGGCGATGAGCGACCAAATGGAAGCATTCGTCCCCTGAGCACAAGCGGAAAAATCAGCAAATGATTTATTTTGAACACCGACATTGTTGGTAGGCAAGTGGAAAAGTCGCTTACCTGATAAAACAGGATGGCGAGTGTCGCCTGGATGAGCAAAAAGACAGCTTTGAACGTGAAGTTCCGTTGGAATACCGTGCCCTTCATGAACGGCGCAGGCAGCTCAAACGAAAGCGTGCCTAGTGCCATGAGCAAGGCAAATATTTGGATGAGGGGGATCCTGACAATAATCTCAAGTATCGGCCCATAACGCGGATTAGGACTAAGTTGAGAGACGGTTAAGAATATGTTAACGGTATTCAAGGACGTCGAAGACATACATAGGGATGGGTTTTGGTCCGGATGTATCGTACCCATGGTCGATGAAGTCAAAGAAGAACTTGCGATACAGGATACCCCAGATCGCCGCCCAAATAAGATCTACACACCAAGATGAGATCGAGCTCTAAGGCTGAAGCCCTTCAGCAAGGAATGCGATGCTCACAGATGGAAGCGGAGATAGAGACAAAACGAGCCCATTGGTGCCAAATGAACTTTCCCATAGCGTATCAAGGAGTGAGGGGTACGGTGGGTGGCGAGGAGTGTGCTACTGTATGCTCAGGAAGGGGGAGCTGCTTGTTGGTTGCTGGGATGTGGAAGCCGACGAGGAGAGGCAAGAGGCTGATCGAAACGAACGAGCGCAGCTCGATGAGAAGGCTAGAGAGTCAAAGCTAGAACGAATTTATAGGCTCGACCAGCGAGAGACGAACGAAGAGATAGAAGGGTGAAAAGAAAGGCAAGAAGGAAGGAAGAGGCAGACTAAGGCGCTCTGCGTTATATATATGGCCTTTCTTTCATAACGACCTGCCCCCTATTCAGTTGAATCACCCGACGTGGGAATCAGGTATCGCTGCCTTATCGGAAAGGATCCTCATTCAATCTCAGATTAAGAAACAAGCGTAAGGATTGCGTCGCCGCCACAAAGGAAACGATGAAATTCCCTCTCATTTATTCCGCCTTCCTTTTGCCTTTGCTGCCACCACCCAACACCTTGCGCCGTTGCGACGACATGTAGCTCATCAAGGAATACAGGCCTGGAAAGGTGCACCATCACAGGTCGCCAGGCAACGTGGCAGTGATGAATCATCACGGCGTCGTCGTCGTCAGCATCCAGGGGATACAGAATGCATGGAAAGATTACGTACTTGGCCACCACACTATGAATAACAACCCACGAAGATAATCATCCAGGGCCCACGCGCTCGTTCCGATCGATGAGAAAGAAGGAACGGTGCTGAGCATCAGGAAAGCCTCTGAACCGGCTCCGACTGGATACAAGATATAGAATGCAGTATACCTAAACGTACCCCGCTTAGACCCGAGTTGCCGCTCCAATATCAGTTGACGCACCTAAGCCACTGAAGCCAATATGGCTTAAATCCTGCCAGAGCCAAGGCATACGATTGATACCGAATGATTTCCGCCAAGCACCACGCTACAACCATATTCGTATAGAGTGGATGGGTGTGCGTCTATCCAAGTCCAAAATACAACCATATATCTACCGGAACGTTACTGAATATGGCAAGGCACTTACTTCAGGGAACCGCTCGACAACTCCCCAAACAATCCATAATCTGCTGGCGACTTGCATTGCTGTCGTAACCAAAGGACTCGGGACTAGACCAAGAACAACGTGCAGGACCTCGAGAATCGCAAAACTTTGGACGAACGCAACCTCGGGGCCTGCAACTGCATAGAAGGTCTTTGCTCTCATCACATAAGGGAGTAGTGAAGCTGGGAGGTGATCCCAAACTTTCGCCTTGGCCTGTTCGCTAAGTGGAGCTTCACCGCGCAAGGTAGATGGCAAGTAAGACAGCACTGTTTGCACGATACTTGACACGGCGGCAGACGCGCTCGACTTAGCGACAGGTGCGGGACTTAGCGCAAGTAAATGCTGGACGGCGAGGTAAAGGATGTATCCCCAGGCGCATTTAGACAGGAAGTTATATGCGATGAGATATACGGTTGCAGGTCCGCTCGGCGCACGAGAAGCCTTGGAGGCGCCTGCGGAGGTCATAGATTAGCAACAACCGTAAGCGCGCAGCGCAGCACGTTTATACAACGCACCTCTCGTCGACATAACTAGCTAGTGGCCTCGAGTGTGTTGCGGTAGGCGCTTGGTGTGACGCGGCGTGAGAAGATGTGTGACCTCCCCAACCGTCACACACCGCTCTGCGCGCGCTTCCCTTTTTCCAACCGTGTCCATGCCAAAACCAAAGCCTCTCGAAGCGGGACATTTATTTTGCTTTTCGCGACTTGCAGTGCAAAACTAAACTTTGCGGATGACTCAACAACTTGCGATGTCCCCAACCCTAACAAGGTGACAATGTAGAGGTGACGGCCAGTTTGTCAATGTAAATACCATTAGGAGGCCGCAGAGACACTTGTCCAAGGTGTCATCAGATCTGGCTACTGCCACCCATTCCGACACTCTATAGTCAGCAGCTATTACAAGGCAACGATGTACACCTGAGCTAGACAAATATCTCCTGCAAAGTTTCACAGATGCCACAGGCATCGGGACGCTTTTTTGGTTCTTGCTGCCACATAACCCCCAATAAACGCCACATGCGATCTTCTGTACCAGCTGGAATATTCATTCTCTCTGGTTGTTTAGGTCGGATGCCTTGTTCTGCCATACGCACGGCTTCCAACTCACGATCCATCTCCGGAAACGGCAACGCAAGGGTTACCAGCATCAGGAAGGTCATCGCTAGACTGTAGATGTCACTGGCTTGTGAGGTGCGAAACTTATCGGGACCGGACGACAGTTCAGGAGCCAGAAATCGGAGGCGGCCGCCTTCACGGATTGTTGTATGAGTGCGAGTTGCTTCATGACGAATGCGACTAAAACCGAAGTCACAAAGAACAGCTTTCCCATTAGCATCAATGAGGATGTTACCCTGTTTATTACGAATTTGCATCAGACAAGTTGCAATCACAAACTATGAGAGCTTCATACCGGATGAATGTCTCCATGCAAAATGGGTGGTATTTTGCCGTGCAAGTATGCAAGTGCACTGGTTACATTCAAGAGCTATGAAAATAAAAGAGCCATAAGTGTACATTGCACCACGGGGAAAAATACTTCTCCTACAATGCAGCCAATAGCAAGCCCAATCTCAGTTGTTCCCAATTTTTTGAGAAATTCCATTGCCGATCCACCCTCCATGAATGGAAGTATCACCATCGGGGCCTCCTCCTCTTTAAATACTCCAAGAAATGGGATAACATTTGGGTGACGAAGTTGGGCATGCGTGATAATTTCTCGGCGGATATACTGTCCGCAACACAAATAAGAGGGGCTGGAAAAAATAATAAAAAAGTAAACTGCAACACACCCGGAGTGCCTCCTGTCCTGCCTCCGATGCCCAACCTGTGCTATCCGGGCTGTGTATTTGCCGCACCACCACTGACCGATCCCGAAGAGAACCTTTAAAAATTAACGCCTCGCCTCCTTTGCCAACGCAACGTCGCCAGTCAACAGTGACTCGTTCAAGCCAGTAACTTGACGGAAGTTCTCCGGACTCCGAACAGACATCTTGCAAGAGTCGCAGAATCTGTTCCTGCACTGTGTCATCCTCTGGAAGGGCGGTAAGACACTACAATAGATGTGGATGTCAATTAACCTGCGGGTCAATCTAGGACATGTTGTGCCGTACCCGATGGACCAATTCGTTAAATCGTGCAGCTTCGGTGTGACGGAGACCAAGGGCTCGAGATTTAAGTGATGGGGTCTCAAAAATCTGCACAAAATCATCACGCAGTTGAAGAGGCTGCTTTAATTCAAGCTACAAACGGTCGCAATGTAGTGAATGGAGGGTTCAGGAATATTGGCAACTTACTGCTTCGATATTGAGCACACTGGCGTTGAGATTGTGGACAGCGGGTCTGACTTGCCGCTTAGCTTTGCCTTTCGCTGCGTTAGCAGCTTTCGCAGCCATGGCGGTCCCTGTTATTTTTGTACCATTTTTCCCGGTTTCTATCTCTAGCCTACCATCCCCCTCTGCCTTTGCCTTGAGACGCTTCTCACGGTCCTCCTCGGACTCTAAGTGCACGGGGACAGAAACGCGACCGGTAGGCTTTTTAGGCGCCTCTCTAGTTTCCGGACTGGTGACTAATCGTGAAGCAGTAGGGGTAGGGGAAGGTGTGATCGAAGCTGAACGAGAATGAGAAGGCGGTGCGACTATGTAGATTGGCCACATCTTGCTGGGTGATGGGTCGACCATACCTCCATTAGGTGTGCCACCACGGTTCGTGGAACGTGGCTGGAATGGAGGCGCTGCTCGTGATAATGTTGAACGTGAGTGAAGTGTTGGTGCAGATGGGGCTTGAGGGACGGCTTGCGGTAAAGATATCGGAGGGGATAGGTGGGGTTTGCGAGACGGATTTGCCATTGGGAAATCACTTTGGACATAAGGAGTGACATAGTTAGGAATGTATCGAGGCGGTTGTTGTGAAGGCAGTGGGGGTGGCATGGCGAGCCTCGCGCCAGGGTAGGGGTTATAGGAGTGCCGATATTCAGATATTCTGCCGGCTATTAGCTGGCGAGGAAGCTTTTGTCGGACATCAGGATGGTACATCATGCGTGATTGAGATATTTGATTGGGTGCCATCCGGGCACTTGCCATCAGCGCCGAATTTAGTTGTTGTTGGGGAAGGTCGCTTGTACTTGACAGGGGGTCGTTCCTAGACGCCGCAGGGCCAGCCATCGAGCCAGTTTGAAATAGTACATTCACGTCTGCCTTGCGCCTTGCCGCCTCCGTAGTAGGCGGAGTAGAGGTATAGGGCGGTGGAGGAGTGGGTGTATGCTCGTTACCGTTGGGTGATTGCTTCGGAGGGTCCGTACCATGAGATGGCGCTGGGTCGGTTTGGGTTGGCTTCGCATCCACGTTCTGGGCGATCGGAGGCGCATTTAATGGGGATGGGGAGAATTGTGCGCTTGCGTCGTCTGTCGCGTTTATCGACCCAAAGTAAAGTGGGGTACTCGCTGTTCCGAGAGTAAGAGGGCGTTATTTTGAAAGGGTTTGCGCATCGCTCAGTTAAGTAACGTTATGGCTTACTTTGGCTCGCGAGTATGCTTCTCGGCATGGTGACACTATCCTTGCTCTCGGCGCTGGGACCAAGGGTGCTTGGTTCGCGAGAGCGCGATTGAGCTCTTTGCAAAGACGTGTCATTGACTCTAACAGGCTGTGATCGAGCGGCGGCGGCATGTGCTGTAGTTAATATTGCAGGATTGGGGGTAGTGGGGGCATTTGACAAGGTGCCGAATACAAGAGGCCGAAACTTTAGAGCAGTTGCGGCTGAGTCAGCGTTAGGTGCCGTGGTTGTGATTGTGGGGACTGGATCGGTAGCAAAGCCCGAGGTGGCTAGTGGGTCTTTTTTGGTCCAGGCAGATAAGCGGGGCTGAGGTGATTGGATTGGCGTGGTATGGTTAGGCGCCTTGATGCTCACCAGTGAGCCTGTCGTTTGAACAGGTTTGCTCATGTCTATCGAAACGACCATTGGATCACTTCGTAGACGATACGATGAATTAGAATGAGCGCATACAGTGAGGATGAGTGAGATCACAGGACTTCGTTTGGAGTGCGGTTGCCGGCAGATGATTGGTGTGGTGTAAGACTTGTCAGAGGCTTCGAATAGCCGTGCAATGTTCTCCGCCACGCAGGGTGTTTCTCGCGTAAGGAGTAGGACGTGAGACGACCGCTGGAGGCGGCGCAATGGGACCAAGGCGCCTACAACTAAGCGCAAGACCCACAGCCTCCGAATCATGCTCAGCTTTTGAACTTTTGGCTCAGGAATTCAACAACTTCACATACCTTGTGCATGATCCCCTACGTCTAAATTATCTCTTCTCGTAACTATCTTTGACACCGATGTGAGTATGAGGCTACGAGCACCTGGAAAAGCACAGAGTTCTCTGGCACATTCAATGATTCAAGAAAACAAACGCTCACACCTTTCACCGCCGAGCTAATAAGCTTGAGAGGACTGGGTAGCGGCGGCAAGCGCCAGGTCCCCGACTCTCGCACTCAAAACAACGGAATTAATTTTGATGTTAAATTTGTGTTCCCCAACGGCGATGCTGGTTAAGCCTGCTCATCAGAATTGAACCGCTTGCTTTTTGGGGATGGTGATTGTACTGCGAGTATTGAATCTTCCGCTTTGTTGATGTGGAAGGTATGTGGAAGGCAAACAAGCTGAGCGGTACCCCAGCTTGTACACCTCGAAAAGTAAAATGTATTGTGGTCTGAAGCGTTTTGCAGACCGAGAATGCCGCATGAGGGATACAGTATGCAAAGGAATCTTTATCATTAATTACTTACTAGCCAATTTCGACATCCAACTCAATTCTACAACGGGCATCTCAACGCCTCTCCCTCTCACTCGGCTAAGCGCACACAAGAAATGGAGTCGGAGACTCGAAGACCTGAGAACAGAGACTGGACTAGGGTTAAATCCAGAGAACTGGAGGTGGCGCAAGAGGTATGAAACACCAAGGGAAAAGCCAGGGAAAAGCCTCGGTGCATGAGACTGAACCACAAAACATGGAAGCAACGCGGGATTGATACTACACGTAATATAGAAGGTACCTTGGGCTGTCGCGCAACAGAATAACTGAACTTGAAGCCTCCTCGCTTATGTAAGATCTTAAGAGTCGGGGATAGATTTTTCGGGACACCAGAAACCGGCAACCCGAGGCAACCTGTTGCCTCGGGTTGACTCGGCCGAACCCTTAATTTGGAAGGTATTTGAATTAATTCCATGATTATTTTGCCAAGATTTTACTGAGGCAACCCGGAGGCAACTGCCCAGAATGGTAATTTCAGGGAGCAGCAACTTTCCCAGCATAGCGGAGGCAACCAGGACAGGCCCAAGGGCGCTCCAGAACATGCCATGGATGGGTCACACCAAAAGAAGCTCCTGGACATGATGGGCTAGGTTGCAGGTTGCCACACCCAGCCACCTTTCACACTCGCAAACACAAAACACAGCTGCCTAGCAGCAAGCGGCGCTCCCCCTCATCAAAGTTGGAGGGTCCAGGATGGTGTCGGCCCGAGATAGGAGGCGGCAACCCTGAGTTGCCTCACAGGTTGCCTGTCATGTGAGGGGTTTCAAAAGACCCGAAAAAATTGAATCGGCTAGGATTCGTGCGTCCGCCTCTGGGTAGCAAAATTGTAGAGGCTGGAGAGACTGCCCAGCAAAATTGGTCCAAATTCCCATACCGGTGTCACGGCACCAGTGGGGACGTGGCGCTTGCTGCTGCTGCTACTGTAGTCACCTGTATGCAATCACGTGTATGTCCATGAATTATGTAGTCCTAGCGAGACAGGTGTAGACGGGAAAAACGGCTAGTAGTAGAACGAATGATATTACGTAACCTCGATGACATAACGAATACAAACGGCAGCGCCGATTAGAATTTAATTTTACGAACTCGTTTGGACACCAAAACCTATTATCCGCTAGCCGGTAATTAAGGAGTTAAGCCGTATTCATGAGATAGTCAAAAGTCTCTGAATTCGTTCGTTATTTCGCGTGCCCGAGGCATTTCAAATTATATTTCATACGGCATATACCCGAAGGCAACTGCCGGACCAGGAACACCCGTATTCGGCAATTGTTTGTCCGTGTTGTACCCGAGCCTCGATCGGGGGAAATATAGAGAATACGCTCGATCCACCCCTTCCCGTTGTCCGATCCGGACGGGAATACCACCGTTCAAATCCTATTTTCAGCGCGCGCGTTCGGCGCAACTTTCAGATTTACGAAATTCTGATTTCGAGTTTCTCCGTGTTTATTAGGAACAGACTTTAAGGAGGCCGACGCAAGTTGTCATGTGCAATATCCGGGAGCGCAGGTTATTAACGAGAGCACATGGGGACCTTAGCTACGCATTCAGAAGGAGGTTAGGTGATGAGGAATTAATTTTCCTTAGTGTTTTCCCGGTTGCACGGCATTTCTTTTATTTCTCCGTTAATATTTCAGTAACTAGGAAGCGGACTATATGTAGATACTTGGAGAGGGGGGGAAAAGTCGATTCTCCCTCTCGCCTTAGTGTATGCTCAAGAAGGGCAGGGCCTCAGAGAGTTTTCCACTCAAGTTTGCAAGATATATTCTCCTTTGTTTGAAGTCACTCCAGCCAGCTTTGTGATCTGGCATCCCTGGCGTTCATTGGAACCTAGATAAGTCACATATATTCATCTCTATCCTACTTGTTTGTACTCTGGCTACTGGAGTTGGTGACAAAGAATAGTATATACAACTATTTCTTCCGTCACAGGTCGTGTAGGAGCCTGCTGTAATATGGGTTGTGTCTACAGGGTATGGTTTCAACCAGAATAACAGCTGTTTTGTCTCCAGATGTAGTCGGGGACCTGTGAAATACAGTACAGAAATGCTGACAGAGTGAAGAAAGGTCAAGACCGAGCTAGCCAATAAAGAAGGTGGGAAGCAGTAACAGCAGCAGCCGGACAGGGGACATGGAGTAAAAACGGGAAATTAAATCCACACAGAGGTGCTCCGCAAATAAGACCGCTAGCTTTTCAGCAATCCCTGAAAATCATCTCTGTCGCCGACCCCAGATGTCTGTTGTTCATGAACGCCTTAGTATATCATCCACGACGTCGATTACACCACTCTTCCTCGAGTTGAGAAAACGCTTCCAGCGATGATTTATCGATAGAGTTAATAGAGGGTCCTTGGTAGGCATTGTTCCGTGTGACAAATGTCAGCAACTGCTCCCAGCACGGGTCAATCTGAACACAAACATATGACGGGGAGCAATATCAGTACGATGAGTATCAAATGCATGGCAGACTCGTAAGCAGCTCGCCTTGAGGACGTCTCCATTGCCGACGACGATGAGAAGCTCCTTAGCACGTGTAAGGGCAACATTGAACCTCTTAGATTCAAATATGACGCCGCGGTGAAATCGCTGGTCGTCATCAAGAAACCGCCTAGATGATCGAACGGTTGAGATGATTATAACGCGGCTGCACATCAAGCAATACATTTGGTCATCTGGCACAGACCCCAAAGAGTAGGGACACACATACTTTTCAGCGCCTTGCAGACTCTCTACGTCGCCAACATTGACAGCACCCAGTGCGATATTTCGCACAGATGCACGTATCTTAGATATTTGTTCCCTAAATGGGCTAATGACACTGATTTCATTGGGCGCTAATCCTCCACGAAATTGTTTGGGAAGGAAATAATGGGTGCCTGGCGCTGACATGCCGAGAAGCCCCTTAATGATTGCAATGATTTCAGTTATTTCTCCTTGGTTGAAAAAGGATAAACGTTGATCAGTCCACCGCTCTGGGGTAGATTTGCCGATGAAAAGAACGGGGAAATCTGGGGTCCGCAGCCTTGGCCAGCTACGAAGTGGAGAGCCCTGCGTACGCTGCGGAGCTAAGGCTACCAGAGTATCCTCATAAAACTAGCAAAACATATCAGAGAGTGTGGACATTGAATAAGTATTCGCGAGACACACAAGTATTGACGGGAGCATCAATATTGCAGGGTGAGAGCGGTAATTCTTCTTAAGGTTGCAGAATGGCGTGCTTATTGATTGCTTCACCTCGTTGCCCAAAGCGCGTGGTTCAAGTTTTACGGCTTTTCGGGAGAATGGACTAAGGCGGTATAAATCCCTCTCAAACAGGCGCTCCAGAAGAGACACGTCCATACGGTGATTTCGGCATTCTGCACTTTCTATCCGGGGTCCGAGCTGCTTCGCGTCTCCACAGATGGTAACTTGAACCGGAGGATGGTCGAAGCCTGCAGACAGGCGTAATGCATTGTTGGAGGCGGCTGACGTGCATTCAGGGGCCACCACCGACAGTGGCACACAAAGCTCCATTTCGGAGGCTTGCGCCGCCTCGTCAACAAGCAAAAAACCGAAATGCAAATGCTGTGGTGCAGAAGGGGGTGCCGGAGCGCGAAGATGCGACATGATGTACTCTTCAAGGATGCTTAAGGAGGCATTTGAACATCGTATGGAAGACAAGATTGACGCATCTATGCATGTGGTGACAATGACTCGTTTCGAGAGCAAGTCTCTAAGGCGCAAATGGAAGCACAAATCATGAACTGTTACTCGAAATTCAACATATAAGGCTCACTTAATGGGTGGAAGTGCCCACAACCCATTCTCACTGCAACACCAAGGATGAATAATAGTTCTGACCCCATCCATTGGACTATAGTAACATGATCAGCAAAATGTGAGTGCGCGCAGCCTGGAACGTTGCTTACCGACTGGGGTCATTCAAACGGAATAAAACATCCGGGCTAAGCCTCCGAGACAAACGAAGTGCCAATGTATCCGCGGATGAGTTCGAGGCTAAGCAGAAACTTCACACTTGAGCAACGGACAAAATGCGAGTCGGGCGTTGGAACACATACCGCCACAAACGAGAATATGCGTATTTGGGTGATGCTCTAGTATCTGGAATATTGCTAAATATGGCGGAGGCTAGTAAGCAAAGAATTGCGAAGCAATAGAACAACTTACCTTCCACTATCGTCTTCGTCTTTCCTGTCCCTTTCATTTTCACGATCAATCAGAACCAGGAATGCCAGACAAATAAAACATATTTGAATATACCAGGGGGCCCAGATATTAAATAAGGAATTGTGAATTTCCCATGCACAATGGATTCAATGGCGAGCTGTAGTCTAGTCAGAGGAAGTCAATACACAGCAATGATCGCACCACTACCTTCTGTTCTTCATTTAACTCAGGATCAATCCACCTTAATAGTGGTCGCTCCCGAGAAGTTGGCGTTGTCTCATCCCAATCTGTTGGTTCAGGGAACAGCCACCTAGCTGGCCACGGTCGCGAGCTTGGTACCATGCCGTCAATTGCATGCTCTCCAGTTTCGATGCTACGGTGCATGGACTCAAGTGCCTTGCGGCACAGGGTGAACTGGCGTGCTTGAGGGACAAATTCGACGTTGAAGCGCCCGCTCTGCAACATATCATCAACCGCTAGCGCATCACACTGAAGAATCACAGTGCCCATGGTTTTTTGAATAGAGTGAATGCGTGCCTCGAGAACGAGCCTCTGTAACGAATTTGACCGAGGTATCAGTTGTCGCAGCCAAACGGTATCATGTATGGACACCGGTGGATAATTTTCACGGATGTGAGGAGTAGAGAGCGTAAACAGGACGGCACGAGCGGGGCCGTAGTTTGATTGCACGGGAATTGGAGTTACCGGCACATCATACAGGGCCGAGCTCTTCAGCACTTCTCTACGGGTCTGGTATTCAATGTCCTGAAGTAAAATAGAACGCATCACATAATTCCTCGGCGAAAGTTCCGGGAGGTGCATGGTACGATTTCCACGCGAATCTAGCTCCTGCGTAGAACTTAATAATGCCTGATGAGCAGTATTCCACTGTGCCTCGCAATATAGCGTGTTCTCTTCGTCCAAAGACTCCAATGAGTCTAGCAGAGATGTTGGGAAAAGCTGGGCTGAGTATAGCCGCGAGTCTATTGGTAAGAAAGGTGGAAGTTGAATTGGTTGTTCGTCGTACGGCACAGTCCTGGGCCAAGTGGTCATCTTAGGTACTCTGATACGGCTTATTTTGCTCACCGCTGCCAGCTGGGAACATATACAGGTGCAAAAGGATCTAAAGACACCGAAGTCATGACACCTTCGTAGCCACACGCCTAGATATCGTAGATTCCTAAGATTCCTAAGATTCCTAAGCCGCGTCACCAACGTGGAAACGAGCGATCGGCGTGTGTTTTGTTGACAGCGGCGTCGATGTACACAAACTCACACATTGCCACCACAAACTGGATCCTCCTGTTTGAAGAGTAACACTAGTTCCGTAACTTGGTTTCAAAAACTTGCGGGATCTTGCAGAGCCTCGTCATCACTGTCAGGGCCCGAATTTGACCAATGACACCACCTCCAGTTGGCTCATCAGTCTGTGCACATGACTTCATAGCACTGTTACACACAGTACGTAGGCAGGTCCCATCCCGTCTGATAGGGCATGAGGGCGAGACTCCTATTATGCCACCCGCTATCCACTGTGCTTTGCAGTATCGTACATATTAGGTCAGGGTACCTTTCGCAACATGAACCTGTTATCCTCCGATGGAGCCGACGCTACGTACTCGCTGCGTCGCACTGTGAATGTTTGTCATCTTAGCTAAATATATTACTCCTTCTGGCGTTGTCAGCGCACTCTCGTCTGTCATCTGAGCTTGGGGACCTCCGCGAAAATGAGAGATGGTGTGCACTGCCAACCCTAAAACGTGTTGGCTGATGCTCAATGGGGACGACAATTACGCTTTTGTCCGAGCGCGAGGCCATTGACCCTGAAATGACGAAGGTAAACTTTCTCACGGAAGTCATGTTCTTGGACCAGTAGGCGGCGAGTCGCCACCGGGTCCCATTCGCTGAACGTCCGCGTGAGCTGCACCTTGTCACCGGCGCACCATCCCCTGGCAATCACGCACGCAACGGTCTGAAGAGACCGAGCAACAATTTCGATTCGAGTATCACAACAAGAAGCGCCTTGAATACCATAACGCAAACGCAGGCGCAACTGGTACACACAGTGACTTATCGATAACGACATTTAACCAGAACATCGACCTTTGACTGCAAATTTTGTCCACCCTAGCTCATTGGCAAGATAAGTCACGCCAGATCATGATCACATTCGCGCAGAGCTTGTGTTGCGGCAGGACCCCGGAGAGAGAGGAACAATAACCAGCATGTTCCAGACAAGCGCAACCGACACGAGCACGCCGTTTAGTCAATGATTGGTGCTGGATTTATGTAAGTCAGCATATACAAGATGGTGGAACTTCTCCCGGGCAACTTGATACTGGTTAAGTAGAGCAAAGGGTATGAGCTATACGAGATAGCAGATGCGGGGCAGCAAGAGGGGCGGAACTAAGGTAATGACGTGTGCTAACAAACACCTGGAATACTTTGTGATCTAAGGAACCATAAGACCAAGTTGTCAGTCAGGAGGAAGCCAGCGTTGTCTCAGATGGAAAACAACGTGCCGCCAGCCGGCCTGTCAGGATGATCCGCAGCAAAGCAGAGTCAGCGTTAGCACAAATATTACGGCATTTGGAGTACTGTGCAGGGAAAGGCGCACTCACGTTTCCTGGGAATATATGGCCCGAATTTCTGGACTTGGCGCCATTCGACTGAACCCAAAGATCTTTCCCCAAAACGATAAAATCAATGAGAGACGAGAGAGACGCACACGGAGCACACTTTTGATTCAGCACGATTACTTCGTGATGCATCGTCTGTTCAAACTCATCCAGGGTCTCTTGGGCGCGACATTGCTGCTCAGCGGTCCGTTCGCGTTCTGCGGCAGCAGCGCGTTCGAGCTCGTCAGCCCTACGGCGAGGTACAATATGAGCCGCCATTGCGCGATCAAGCAAATCCATTGCCTTGACCTTCTCGTCGGCCGTACATGATAGCTTCGCCGCCAATTTAGAGAAATGAATGCCATCGTCAGGACATTCTTTGTCGAGCAATATCCGCGCTCTCAGCAGCGTACTTGAAATGTGCGGAGCCGAGGAAAATAAATTCGTGTGTTCTGTTCGAAGCACTAATGACCACTTGATCCAATGAGAGCCATGGCCCTATCGCAGTCTTCCAAGGCTTTCTCAACCAACATCTTGTCCCTTTTACGAGTAGCCAACTACAAGTCAACGACTCAAAATCAATCATCTTGACTGGTGCAAGTCGTGGCAGGAAAAGCATACTTTCTCATATGCACGCGCATGGTTGCTTATCAGAGAAACGCGAGTAGCATGTTCGAGTGTAACGAGTAAAGTCTTGTCAAAGACGGCGATGGCGTCACAAAAATCCCCGAGTTTGTAAGCGTCGATTGCTCTGCTTACATACAAAGCATCACCCAGTCAGTGATCGCAAAACATCAGGCAACCGGTTGTTGTTCTTGTGTACTTGGTCGGCTGTGTTTTCCTCCAATTGCTCCCGAGGCAGGCGTCTTGCTTTCGTGCTGTCGGCTTGTGATTTGAAGGTTCCTTGATTCTGTTCACCATATTCCGGCGAAGAGGATGGGGTTGGAGGACATTCTGTTGTTGACTGGGGAATCGGAGGCCTCTGTCCGCTCGTCGTCCTCCCATGGAGCGGGCGTTGGAGACCCGCTTCCCGCTTCCCGCATGGCGAATTGTTGTTGTCTTAGTTAACGTTTGAGCCTGTGTTTGCTTTTGTCTTGGTCTCAGAGCCCTCTGTCGCCCACTTGACGTGGAGGAATGCACAATGTTCTCGGTTTCTACTTTTCCTGCGCTGGAAACAAATGCAAGGCAATCGATGCACTGCAAGGGCAGGGTGATAGACAGCATCAAGGCCCATACTTGACTGACCTTCGTGCAAGTAGAGGCACTATCCCCGCGGAGACACGTGGGCCCTTTGCGGGAATACGGGCACACGCATTTTCGTTTCAACGCGCCACGTCCCATGATTGGTGGGAGACGGGATACAGACAAGTGCCGCCTCGTCGACGCCATCCAAAGCTTGCCCTTGTTCGACGTATTGATTGGACTAGGAGACACCCTTGCCAAAAGGGACTAGATTATGCGTGACTGGCACTCGTGCGGACCACCTTCTCGTTCGTCCATTGAACAAGATAATTGGGGGTCACCAAATTCGGAAACTCCGCAGGGCAAATCGTTCAGGCGTTCATTCTGGTCAGTTGTTAACTGTGCAACCATGCACCGATGGATGTAGATTGGCCTTGTTTACGTAATTGACTCACGCGAGATGGCACTTGCCGCCGTCCCAACAGATATATATGCCCAAATCGGGTTCATCCGCCTGGCCCGTGTAGAATGTCTTCCGATCAAAGAAACGCGGACAATCCTAAGCTTATCACCCCGCCAGAGCTCATCTCAGCGCTGCCGAACGCCTTCGAGCAAGGACTTGCTAATGGAGATTTGCTCTTCTTCGAATCAACCACGAGCCACCACTCTGAGAATGGGATCGAGGTAAGTCCTACGACCCAAATTCAACTCGGCTGTGTCATTCGACTATTCCTCGAATCTTGTGTGCCGCCGTGCAGTTCGAACTTAGAAGATGTCCTGCTCTGCTACACAAACCGCCGCTGCCCGCGCCTCATTTCCCTGTTGGCAATGATGCGAATAATCGGCCTGAAGACCCCTTTGCTCCACCATATCCGAAAGGTTTGTGTGTGGGCAGAATGAACGGCGAGGATGACTCCGAATACGTTGTCATGGTGCGTCTGGTCGAGAACCTGATACGAGTGATACCCTAAGCAGTGCATTCTATTACTCGCCGTGATTCGCGGATAGCTCAACAAATACAGGTGCGACAAAATTCAGCACCAGAAATTGAGACATCATGTCTGTCACTAACATGCATTCTGGCGGCAGCGTGGTTAAACATCATTTCCTTTTAATCACCAAAGGTAACACATGCTGAATAGTTCACATTACGCAGAAATGATTTATCGATGCCCTCGCTTCTCCACCCTCACACAAAGAATTTCAAAGTCAGGCGACACCTCCAGCGCCTTCGGACCTCGTGTTGGCGTATCAAATCCTCATCGCGGCGCACCGTGCCCATCAGCCATTCTTAGCATTTTTCAATTGCGGAGATCGTAGCGGTGCAAGTCAACACCACAAGCACCTACAGTTCATCCCGCTTGACCCAAACAAAGGTGGACCGCCATTCGAGCATGTTGCTAAGGCTCATAGGATTGAGGTCGAATGTGAGAATAGGCCTTTGGCTTGAGTACTGTTAGGCGGATGTGCTGATTAAATCACGGGTTGACCATCTGCTGATTTACAGCAACCCCCTTTTCACTACCAAACCTTCCATACGCTCACTACATCCGAAGACTACCGTCCAAACTCACGGCTCCATCTATCTCGGCGGACACGCTCTATGAGGAACTAAGCAATGCCTTCCTTTCCACGCTGGACCTCGCCTTCCTAGCTGTACGCCACGATCCCGCAGAGCATCCGCCAGGGCCCCCATCGGTTAGTATCGTCATCACCTGCACCTCCCGTGACTGAAGCTAGATTTTGAAACACGGCGCCACATAAATTCCCTTGGATCAATAGTACAATGTGCTACTCACACCAGAACACCTGACTGTGATTCCACGCTCCTGTGAGAGATACCCTCCCGTTCGCTCCGCACCGGCTATTGGTTCGCTTGTGTCCAATCCGAGCTCGCAAAGTGAAAATGCAAACGAGTTACTTTCTACGAACATGTCGATCAACTCTCTTGGTTATGCGGGGATGTTTCTAGTCAAGAGCGAGGAAGAAGCAGAGGTGGTGATAAGGGAGGGCATCGTAACAATGCTCAGGTACGTAGCTATGCTCTTTGCGTATTTGCTGTTTTGTGTGCGGGAGCACGACTAATGAACTTAAAATTCCGAATCCACTGGTATGATCACCGGCACACGTGCAGAGGCGTAGGTGTGCCGAGAATGGCAGATGACAGCTTGGCGGAACCCCAGAACAGGGATGACATCGATTGATGAGCTTCCCCAGACGCAACATGACCGCCTCGGGCGAGCTCTTCATGAAGGACGTAGTATAGGATTTCTTTGTTAGGGAAGCAAGAGTTATCGTAAATTCATCACGTTGTATAGAAATGAAATATAATTAAAAGACTAGACCCGGATCAATGCCGCTTTCTCCAAACCCACGTTTTCACCAAGCCCAGCATCGTCAAAGAATGAGCGAACATCCCGCACGGTTCAGCATACTTTTGTATGAGTCGTCATGTGATCGGGGTATCTTCTGGAACACAAGGATCAGCTCAGTGTTGTCCAACGTGAACACTCTATTCATCGCGTCGCTTTACTTCTACAATTTGAGGTAGACTACTGTCCGCCAGCTCTGCCTGTTCGATTGGGAGCGTCAGACTTCGATCCCGTGCATCCTGTATATCCCAATCAGCGATATCCCAGTCAAAGTAACTATCTGTGAATCTCTCCTCTTCATTGTCCTCATCACTCTCCGTCCCATCTTCACTGCAAGCAATCTCTGAAGCGGCATGCTCCTCACAAATGGATATTTCAACAGGACTCCAGTCAAGGGGACCAGAGTCCTTGCCCCCTAGGTGTCCGTTCAAGTCGGTAAACCGCCTTTTCAACCCCCCATAGTCCGGCAACTGGTTGTATTCAAGTCTGCGACTGTAATCCAGCAAGTAACCGAATTCTGATGGAAAACCAGCACCGAGTGGATGACCTGATGTCGCTGCTTTCGACGCACGAATGCGCCGCATGCTATTTTTCATTGATTCGTCGTCAGAGTCAGAATTCCTCCAAGGGAGGTCACCACGTAAGAGAAAACAGGCAATATAGGCGAGGGATTCAAGGTCATCGCGCGGCCCGAGGTCTATGATCTTCAATGAACCCAGGCACCTTACATATACAAAAATCAAGCACCCACCAATGCCATCATGTGCATTAAGACCTGCCCAATGGAGTGTTCCAACAATATGCTTTGACTCCTTCAACGGGTCGTACCTGGTTGGTGGCGCAGGCTTGATGCGCCGGGAGATGCCAAAATCAATGAGGAAAATCTTGGATGGGTCTGTGGGCGAGGAAAGCACATTCTCGGGCTTAATATCCCGATGAACGAAACCGTGTTTGTGTATATGTTCCAAGACGGAAAGCTAAGGCAGATTTCAACCCCGTGCAATGTGAATGAGAGTATAGCTTGAGTGCAACACACACCATCTGTAGAACGACGCAAGTAACAGTTGTCACGGCCACAGGTCCAGTAGCGCAGTCCTTAATACTTGGGCCTAAGAGCTCCATCGCTAGATACTCAAAGTGAGGCAGGTGACCATATCCGTATATTTCTGGATGTCCTTGGAGGAGCTGAAGTATCCTACTTTCATATTGAAGGGTAGTGCGCTTGACCCGCAGCGGCACCCGTGATTTCTTAACCGCAACTGTTCGTCCTGAGTTTGCTTCCAGGGCTTGGAAGACGAGACCCTGTGGTTGCATCAGAGGAACGGTAGAAATATCACGGTGTGAGCCAGCAAAGACAACTCACATATGCGCCAGTCCCGAGAACTTGAGCAAGGCGGTAGGTCTGGGGTGAGGGTGGAGACATGGCAGCCTCTGACGTGACGATTGCACCTTACAGCCCGGAGCACGTGACTGCTTGAGCAAGTACAGCGCCGGTATTGACTAACTCCGACCGGGTGTCTCCGCGGTTTAATCCGCGACGGAAGTCCGACCAATTTTGCGGAGCTGATTTAGGGCCTGTTTACGTCCAGTGCCAGTAGCGAATTTTAATACAAAACAAATTCTGGTAGCGAGCGTGACGGAGTAACATGAATTTCAGATACTGATCTGACCCTGTCTGAACCCTGATCTGCATGTGCCGCTTGTTGCCCGGCCGTGCTTCTACCCCCCTTGTCGTCGTCCGCTGGCGCTTATTTCCATTTTTCACACACACACTTCCATGTCATTCACCCACTGTTGTTGTGTGGTTTACTGACAGTATGGAGAGAATAGTACGTGTAATGTATATGTATGCAAATGAGTTGGCTGCAGACTGTAAGCATGGGTGTAAAAAGTCAGCGCCAGCAGGGGAGATAGAAGCGCTGGCGGGCAATGAGCGCGATTTTTGCAATCACATTGAATCAGTGGTGCGCGCCGATCGCCTGCACAGGGTTCAGACAGGGTCAGATCAGTATCTGAAATTCATGTTACTTCTGTCACGCTGCTCGCTACCAGAATTTGTTTTGTATTAAAATTCGCTACTGGCACTGGCAGGCCCTTAGGTAATCATCGATCATCGTTGTTGGTACTTCGAAGCATGAAAGGTAATCCAAGGGGCAAAGTGGCTCAGCCACTGATATCAACTGAGCAATTTCTGCGCCTACCGTGTATGAGCGGCAGTTTTTCTAGGCCCTTTCGATGTAAAAAGATATCAGTATTACCTTCCCACATAAGGATTTCATCTGGCCTATAGGCCTATAACGCTCATCTCGGTCCTTCTCAGCTATCTCTCAGCTATCCTCCTTGAAAATTTCACCGCATCTTCATTTCACTTCTTCCCATTTGACTGTACCCGTGATGTTCATCTCTGTCACTCGTGGCCACCCAACTTAATACCTCACCTACGCTTCATTTCACTTCTTCCCGCATCAATCGACACCAGACCATCACACCTTAGCCCCTCAAGTGTTGTTTCTTGAATTATCACACCATGAGCAACACTAAGACTTCGACGGCACTTAACAGCCTCGCCGTTGGAGATGTTGTATATGTTGAAGTGCTCATCGATAAGAAGGATATGGCCAACCCCAACTCCAAATCAACAACTGCAAAAAAGTTTGTCAATTCATCAGCCAACACCATCATACATGTCATACTCTGAAGCTGATTAGTTCTTTCCTAGGATAAATAAAGGCGAACCCATTCGTCGAATTGCCGTTGTCCTTGTCACAGGCTCGACAAGTGTGGTGGTGACTTACCTCGCGACCTTCGGACAGTCCACCAAACTCCCTGCCTCATTCACCGACAAGTCAATGTGGTATCCCGTCTCTGTTTTTTTTTTTTGTTTGTTGGGGAGTTGCAATAGCATGAGTGTTGATTCGCAGGTGATGCACGCGGTTCTAGGGGAGTCCTGGTGAATGACCGTGTTGCTTTGGAGTCCAAACTACGCGCGGAGGGTGAGTCGCGGGCGAGCCATCCCTTGTCGGTAAAAAAAAAAAAGCCACGACAAGCCCTATTAAAATTCTCGGGTCGTCAGTTTGCACCTCCTTTTCCATGACTCACCGTCTGGACTCCGGGTCGTTCGATTCGAGTAGCGATTGGAACGCTGGAGGAGGGCGCAAGGGATTCCAATGTACGATAATCACATTTGGACGCGACGCTTCACTGCGGATGAACAATCGAATGCCATTCGCAAACTGAAGTGTTATTCGGTGACAGCATAAGTTGCCCTACTCGAGAACAAGGCGTACCTCAAATCGCGACTTCAACAATATTGAGTATCAGCTCCACTACGACGCGCACAACCAATGGCACGAAGTTCTTGCGCATTGACCCCCGACACCATTGCATACGTACATTTCCAAGATCACGAGGCTGAAGGGCAACAGTAGATATAAAAGCTGAAGTCGCTCCCGCTAAGAGAAGTTGCGACGTGGGGTCTCGCCCCTAAACCTCAAACACTCAATCTGCGATTTGATGTTTGTTGTTTGTTGTACGCGTTGTGTCCGCTAAAATTGACTATAAATGAATCTACTGCATCAACACCTAAGTGCCCACCTCTACAACCGCAGTTCTCCCCGCTAACAGGATAGGATGACTGTAGTAATCTGATGCGGCGCTAAAAGGCTGTTCGCTGAAGAACATCGAACGCTTTCACGGCCGACGCTTGGTCGCCATAGCCAAATCCCGTCCGTTGTTGAGCACGGTCAATCGGCAGACGCATGCCCAAAATTCCGAAGCCACCGAACGCGAGCCAGGTGATTTTGAGGATCGCAACGAATGATGGGTATGACCAGAAAGTACACATATTCACTCGCATGGAACGCGAGATTTTGTTTGGCCAAGAACCGTAATATCAACCCAGGGTGCCCGACCGCCCGACCCCCTGAGCCTTGTCACCAACTGCAGCTTGCACTGCTGAGTGCCCTCAGGCAAAGCCTCGCGTTCGCGATCCGTTTAGATACGAATACAAGTTTGCCATATCCCCTAACCTCCGTTCCGAGTTAATCATCATCCACGTTCCAGCTAAGATTATTGATCCAAATCGTGGTGAAAGCGGGATCAGACGGTCACTCGCCTCCAGCTTGAAGGGGTATTACGTCAGTGTCTGCTTTGCACTTGTTCGTGGTTACGATCGTAAGCGTCCTATCCTTCATGACGAGGTCTCCCTCGCCGTCTGAAGAATTCATTGAATCTGAAGAAGGCCCTTGAGATGATCTGTTCTCTTCTGTTCTCAGTTTGGCGTCACGACCATCCATATCGTCGGAAGAAGAAAGGAGAGGTACCTGTGGTGTATTCACAGGCCGCAGAGTCCGAACCCGAGTGGATATTAGATTCGCTATTTGAATTACTTTCGCTGCAGATCCTAATTAGGTGCGAACAGGCACGCCATAGTCTGAGATCCTCCATTGTTCGCAGGAGATTCAGAATCGGGCCCACGATGCAAACGCGCACCCTGTCGAAGGCGAAAATATCAGCCCCGGTGAAGGCGCCCGAGTTGTTCACCGACGAATAAATGTTGACGCCAAGACCGAAGTAGGTTCCAGTCAAGTATGGACCGGAAGAGTACGCGCTCGGAAGGCTTTATTATGAATCTCCGTGCAGCTAAAGGAAGGGGCGCAGGAGTGAGACCCAAGGCATACAGCCATTGCACACTTTCACAGTGGATCAATCAACGAACCCCCCCAGTTGCTCTCGGTCCTAGTTAACGGCTTGTTGTACGGCTTGTGCCCTCTAACTGGGGAGGCGAACGTGTGATTATTCCACTGCCATGGCTCGTAAACACCGTTCCCCTTGGCTATCCTCTCACCCAAATGAGCAAAAAAGACTCGGGGAATGATGCAATAAGTTGGCTCATCATAAACTTATCAGCACGCGCATTGGGGTTATCAGTGGCGTGATTTGGCGTGTACGATTGTGGTCTAGGATAATGGGTGGTGTATAAGGAATAGGAAAGCGTGCCGATTATTGAGAGCATAATCCTTCGTGTATGGTTTTGTCGTGATGTTGTATGAGTGATGCCATGAGGCCTCTATGCAATGCCAAGCTATGAAGAGAACGATGCGAGCTGAATATAGAAGTGCGCTGTGATGAGAGATAGTTTAGAGCAATAGAACTACTATGTTAGATAACTGAGCTTACCCAGCGTAACGGACATAAAAGATACCCATTCGCTCGCGTATTGCGCAAGCGGGGAGTGACAGGGTATTAACATCAGGCAACGACATTTGTGTGTAACGACGCGTCGACGTCAACAGGGATAGGATGTTTTTTGGATTCAGGATTATTTTCTATTCGTGGAGGTTTTGGCCACAACCATTCAGCGATCCTTTCTTCGAGTTTCCACCCCAAAGGGTCCCCGGCCTGCTGGCCCAGCCATCCGCTCACGACCCCAGCTGCACCACGAATTTCCACCTCAAGTGGAGCATCTATACTAAGCATGGGCATCGCCGGTGCGGCGCAATCCAGAAGCACAGCCAGTAGGAGGGCAATCGTAAGGGTGATAGTCTTCTTCACGAGCGCTTTCACGATTGCGTCCGCCCCGTTTGTGACAAGCTCGCGGATATTGATACTGAGTACGAGGGCAAGTATGGCCTCGTAAAATAATGAGGAGCGTGTCACGCCTCGGATGAAGGGATCAATAGGTGAGGGTGGCTGTGATGCATCTGGGACTGGGAGAGTGAGCAATGGCAGCGAGTCTTCTGTCTCTGTCGAACGATTTCTATTGGTCAATGACGAAGAAGACGCTGAAGAAGCTACGCCGGTGTAGATTAGTGGTATGGTTATGCAGGAGCGAGCCCGTTTGAGCGTCCGAAAGGCAGACAGGATCCGGGGATTTGCTCGCCCCTCTCCCAGCCGGCGGATCACCGTCATGTCGGAGTAAACATTATGGAAACAAGAAAGCGTGCGACTGCGATGCAAACGATGTTTCCGCTGCTCTATCTCCATCGCTCCACGCGCGCCAGATGGCGCCACACAGATGACGCTGCACAGATGGCGCTGCACGACTCCGGACTTGAATCGTGGGAACTGTTACGGTGGCGATGCGCGGGTACCACGGGGTTCATTGCATCATTGCAGCATTTCTCTCACCTCTGTATCTGGTCTCCGATTCTCCTCCCAAAGCACCGTCGAACATTATCCGTCGCGGAACGGGAAACGGAATCCAACAAAGCCTCACTCACGGTACTCCCAGCCATGCAGAGTCCAAAATTACACATGTACAATTTCTCACAACCCTTACACATGGAAAAGAAAAGAAACGCAAGGGAGATAATGTCTGGTTGTTGTACGAGCGAGGAGAGGTTCACATGGCTGAAAGCAAAGTAAATACACCGCAGACCATGCGGTCCCTTGAGGTCCACACAAGCGATGTTCGATTTTCACCACGTGCACGACCTGAAAAGAAAAGCAATGAATAAAAAAGAAAAGAGCAGCCGCTGGCAAAGGGGGAATAAATCTATGTTGTTCCTACAATAATACCTTTTGTACAAATAATGTTACGAGAGTACTGCTACTAGGACAGTATGCTAGTTGCAATCACGTCATGTAACGGAAACGAACATCGGTGTCGGCAAGCTCTAAGCAAGGAGGGATGTCCTCCTTTGCGTTTTCTTCCATTGACGATATGATCAGCTGCACCTCGCGACGGCCGTTCAAGGTGTCAAACCGTAGCCGGAGCAAAAAAGCCATGACAAAGGCCAAGAACATAAAGCTGTTGATTCCAGTGCAACGGCGCATGGTAGTATCCAATTTCAGAAGAGACCGTTTCTGATGATGAAGGTCACGCACCTTCCAGACATTGCGTATGCTTTGCGGAAATGATCATCGGGGTCGAAGTAGATTTGAGGAGCGGCACTACATCAAACGTTGTTGATGTGAGTGAAACGTGCCGGGCATACGAATCCACAATTCCAGGAAAAGTGATATCAAAGATCAACACTGACATCGAAACACAGTTTGCTATAGACACGATGAATGCGGTACCAACGCCCCGCTTCGAAGTTGGGGCAGTATTGTTGGCAGCCCAGCTCCTTGGTGACGTGACATGCAAGGGACCAGGTCAGCGGAAATCGCGTCATGGGCGTCCCGGAGGGGTTCCCCTTTGTCAACTACACACACTTACATGACGAGTGGGAACAGGGAGTAAGCGCCGCTCACAACCAAGAAGCATGCAAAGTAGCTCACGCGATGGGACACCCCGGCTTGAGCGGCTAGTATGATATAGCCAGCGCAAGCGGTTAGGCAGCTGATCATGACGTGATAGCCACGATCTCTGGTCTTATCGCTGTGCCACGCTTGCAACCAAACCATGCCCCATGCCACCAGGTAGGGTGCAGCAGTGAGTCCTTGGACACTGACAGGACTGTATCCGAATCCTTTGATAATCTAGAAAACCATAGGAGTTGGCCAACAACGCGCAAATGAAGCCCGTCTTACCGTAGGTAAGAAATAGCTGATGGTTGCCACGCAAATATTCTAGCGAGCGCGTCAAAAACCTTGCTCATACTTGCACCGCCGTTCAGGCATGGAGAGATGAGCTCACGACTTGGGTTATTCAAGAATAAGGGACATCAGTGTCAGTTTTCGTATCCACAAACGAAGTGGCAGTGAAAAACTCACAACTGCAGTAGAGAACCACGAACATCCACATTCCCAAATCCAAAAGAACGAGCTTCAATCCATTCAACCCCGAAGTGCCGCCATGACTCTTCGGCTTGTGGTCTTTGAGGCGGGCAACGGCAACAGCCTTCTCGTGATCGTTAAGGAACGGCGCAGTGAATGGGAAGGCAGGAAGGAAAAAAAGGATGACAAATGCCATGATCAGAGTCGGAATAGCCTGGTGCGGAAACGTATGTGAGATCGGCAGATATACATAGGACCAGAAGCGTACCTCGACAAGGTACAAGAATTGCCATCCTGCTAGGACCGAGGTGTGTGCCCGGACAAGAACGTAGGCAAGCAACCCCTGCAGTGAACATTATGAATACAATCTTGTGAACGGCGCAGAGTGTGAGATCACGTACGCCCATCCACCCAGGCACAGTACCTGTTTCGAAACAGCAAGTTAGAGCGTGGTCGAAGGAAAAAAAAAGCGACGAGACTGACCGGTCATACACAGGGAAATACGGAAAGCCAATTCTCTGCGCTTGTACCAGAAACTCAGGTAATATATCATTCCTTTGGGAAACACATAGTGAGAGAATGGCGCAAGTGGCGCAAAGTTTATAGGCAATCACCAGCGTAACAGCCAGCTTCACCGGTGCCGAGCAAGACTCTAAGAAGTAAGTGTGGATGAGCGCCCCTGGCTTACTCGAGCGTTGAGTGCATTCTCACCGGAGGGCTAGAACAGCCGCATACCCTTTGGAATACACGAAGCTCAGGGATGTCGTACCCCAGATCAGGAGAATTATGAAAAAGCTTTGAAGGGATATAGATGCCATGTCTGAGATACTGTACATAACTCAAGGACTCACAAGCGATTCGCGCCAATATGCCTCTGAAAGACTGAGAATAATGTAAGAAGGAAAAGAAATTCACCATCATTCGTGCAAATTCACTGACTGTTCCCTGGGATCTCTGCCGAAAGTGCACATTAATTAGCACACCGACTGTCAGTCACAAGGAGTAATTTCACCTAGCAAACAATATCCGACGTAAAAAATTGATAAACACAGCGTCCATCTGTTGTTCGAAGTGATATTCTGCAAATCCTCGTTGAGCGTCCTGTTACGCGGTACTTGGGGGCTGAGGTCACCCACAAAGTTTTCGTTGAATTGGGCAAGGACGTGCGCATTCCCGCTATATGAGGTGCACAAATAATCCATCAGGCGTTCGCATCAAAGCATCATTGCTCCATGGACACCCACATATTTGTCCGATCTGCGAAGAGGACAATGATGATTTCAAACCGAGATCGTCCGGGAAACGGTGAAGCCGACTTACCGAGCTGGTTGACTGACGAGGAGTAAGATTCAGCAATTGTTAAGCATCCAGAGGAGGCAGAAGGAAGTACATATGTAGGTCAAGACAACGATAGGAAGAATCCGAAAGTCGATTTTGCGACGAACAGCTTTCTCTTCTTCCTCGGTGTAGGCAATGTCGTCAGCCATTCGTTCGACTGCCTCGGCATCCTCCCTAGAAAGACCGAGGAACCCCTGGATGTAGACGGATGTCATGTACAAACGAACATAACGTAGGTCCCCAGAACATACTGGTTTTTCGGGTGCGGGTTTCTTTGGGGAAGATCCAGGAATCCCCGACATCGCCTAGAGATGTCAAGTGTGAGAGGTCGATTCCTTGTCAGTTACCTCGAATTCGTGTGCGTGCGAGGTAGCGGGACAAACTCAAGGACATGGTCAATATCACTGGCATGGAGCGAGATTGTTTTATACTGCTGGTTGCTGTCTAGCGCGGGGCAATATTGGTTTATGCCGGCCTAGTTGTCATTCACCAGGAACATGCATTGTTGCGGGGGAACATTGATTGCAGCGGTTCCGATAGATTACTATCCTCCTCTAGTCACAAGGACACCTTCCATTCAGTACCAATCTGCAAAGACATAAGCGCGTCGAGGGTTTCGGCAGTAACCCAGTTCCCAGGGGAAGAAGTGACTGCGGCGATGCAAGACGACGGTTCTTACAGTTCTTACGGTCCTGTTCCCACTGGGCTGGTAAACTCACTTGCAAATTCTGATACACTCCTGATACAAGGTCAGTGCTTCGCAATTCGAGGATTCAATAGGCGTGCCCAGTTTTGCGGGACCCACGTGATCGTCAAACGAATCAAAGCGAACTAGGGGCGTTCAGATTGCCTCAACTTTTTCTCAACTTCCATTTCTCAACTTTGATCCGATATGCCCGGGATCCTCAATTTGTCTCAATAAGTTGAGAGTTGCAGCTCCAGAGCCGCAACTTGTCTCAACTTTTATTCTCAACTTCTCTGCCTTGTCACACCCATCCCCTCCCTCCTGTCAAACCACGCCTATATTTAGATGTATTTTCCTGTCTTTTGTGATTGACGCTGAGCCCTGAGCGTGTTCATATTGCCTGTCACCTTCAGTCCCACTCAGATGCGGTCCGATGAGGGGAAATTGTTGGGTATGTAGGATGTTACAAAGTATACTATCCGCGCGCAGGTTTTGTAGAATACTGATAATGTCAGCGGTTTCCTTTAGACAAAATATATACGATGAACGTTTCGTTTTACGGCAATAGGCGGGCTTGACAAACCAGGACAGCTAGTGTAAAAGAGGGAAATGAACAACGATTGTGATGTGTGCATAGTCGAGGATTAGTTGCGGTTACGTCATATAGCGGTATCGAAGATCAGTGTCGGGAACCTCTTGCGTGGCAGCTATAGCGTCTTCCACTAGTTTAACGTCCCGCGGTAATATGGCTAGCTCTATTTCACGACGTCTGTTCAAGACGGCAAACCTCCATCGGAGTAAAAACGCCATGATGAAGGCCACGAACATAAACCTGCCAACGACAGTGCAGCAAAACCATTTTAGACGACGCCGATACGATTTACTAAAATGAAAACGACGCACATTCCGGACATCGCGTGCGCCTTGCGGTAATTATCACGGAGATCGAAGTAGATTTGGGGGGCAGCACTGTGGCAAAACGTGGATGTGCACAGAAAGTTTGGGTACATGAGCGCAATATTTCAGAGAGGGGGGATCAACACTGACACCGAAATACAGTTTGAAACCGACACAATGAACGCGGTACCAACACCCCGCTTCGGAGTTGGCGAGGTATTGTTGGCAGCCCAGCTCCTGAATGATGCAATATGAAAATAAAAACACATCAGCAAAAATCGCGCCGCAAGCATCCCGGAGAGGGTAGGTTCCTTTCAACTTGTATACACTTACATGACAAGTGGGAACAGGGAGTAAGCACCGCCTACAACCAAGTAGCATGCGAAATAGCTCAAGAGATACGAGAAATGCGATTGAGTGGCCAACAAGACGTATCCAATGCACGAGGTTAGGCAGCAAATCATGATGTGATAACCACGGTCCTTGGTCTTGTCGCTATGCCACGCTTGCAGCCCCACCATGAGCCACGCCGCCAGATAAGGTCCGGCAGTCAGTCCTTGAGAATCAACAGCGTTGTACCCGAAACCTTTAACGATCTACAATAAAGCCAGCCTTATGAGGCTCGGCCCATATACCGCGTAAAGAAAACAAGACTGACTGTAGGCAAGAAATAGCTAATAGTCGCCACACAAATGTTCTGAGGAGCGCGCGCAGTGTCAATACTCTCGTTTGCACGCAGCATTCAGGTATGAAGAACTCACAACTTCAAGAACAAGAGACATCAGTATCACAATAAACATCAAGGGGTACTGAAACACTCACAGCTGCAGTAGAGAACCACGAACATCCACATCGCTACGTCCGAAAGAACAAGCTTCAATGCGCTCCACCCTGAGATGCCGCCATGACTCTTCGGATTGTGGTCTTTGAGGCGAGCCACGGCAATAACCTTCTCACGGGTGCTGAGGAATGACGCGGTGAATGGGAACGAAGGTAGGAAGAAAAGGATGACAAATGCCATGATCAGAGTCGGAATAGCCTGGCGGAAGGGTATGTGAGGAAAATTGAAATGAACTTAAATACAGGCCGCAGCGTACTTCGATCAGATACAAGAATTGCCATCCTTGCAATAGCGTGGTCTTCGCTCGGACGAGGCCATATGCAAACAGTCCCTGAATGTTACGGGTATAACCTTGCGAAATGATTCGAAGGGCGATCACATACCCCCATCCACCCAGGCACAGTACCTGGTTCGGAGCGTCGAGTGAGAATATGGATCGAAGAAATTAGGTGATAGGGCTGACCAGTCAGACACAAGGAGATACGGAAAGCTAATTCCCTGCGCTTGTACCAGAAACTCAGGTAGTATATCATTCCTTTGAGAAATAAAGAGTGAGCGAATGAACCCAAAGAGTCAGAAATTTACCAGCAATCACCAGCATAGCAGCCAGCTTCACCGATACCAAGCAAGACGCTGCGAAATCAGTGCGGATCAGTACCCCCTGGCCCTACTCGAATTGTTGAGTGCATGCACACCGGAGGACCAGCAGGGCAGGATAGCCTTTAGAATACACGCAGCTCAGGGATGCCAGACCCCAAATTGTCAGAGTAACGAAAAAGCTTCGAAGAGGTTTAGGTGTTATGTTGCGCGTGTAGAAAGGACGACTCACAAGCGATTCGCCCCGATATGCCGCTGAAGGACTGAGAGAAGGATGTGAGGGGGATACGAAAGGCGTCACGCAAATTCACTGACTGTTTGCGGGAATCTCTGCGAAAATCGTAGCCGTGATCAGAACGCTACATTACAGTCCCAAACAGCAATATCACCTAGCAAGCAGTATCCAACATAGAAAACAGACAAGCATAAGGTCCATCTGTTATTCGAAGTGATGTCCTGCGAATCCCGAGTGGGTACAAATACTAAGTAGCACGCGTCAGCGGATATCACCCACAAAGTGTTTGTTGAATCCAGGAAGGACATGCGCGTTCCCGCTACGTAGTGTACAAGTGGTCAATAAGCCGTTCGCGCCAATCAGCGGCATTCATAAACACGCACACATTAGTCCGGTCTGCCCAGAGGACAACGATGTTGCTCAGACCGAGATTTTTCACGGAGCGATGAAGCCAACTCACCGAGCTGGTTCGCTGGTCAGAGAAATAGTCAGCCCACACCAAGCATTATAGAGAGGAGAAAGTGACAAACAGATATAGGTTAAGATGATGATGGGTAGGATTCGAAGGTCAACCTTGAGACGAACTGCCTTCGCCTCATCTTCGGTATATACAATATCCTTAGCCATCCGTTCAATCTCCTCGGCATCTTCTCTAGAAAGACCACCAAAGAACCCCTGGCAAAATGCATATGGGTGTTATATGCAATCAAACATCCTGATGGGTCTTAGTGGCGTACTGGTTTTCGGGGTGTCTTTCCGGAGCTGAATCCAGAAGTCTCTGGCATTACCTAGAGAGACTCAAGGTGAGAGGCCGACTCCTTGTAGAACTCTGCTTCCTTCTCAATCACCTCGAAATTGTGATGGTGCAGGTGAGCCATAGTGGACGAATAAAGAGCCAAGACGAGAACGGGTTCAGGGACAGATGCAACTCTCGTTTTATACCTTTTGGTTGCCATTCGTACAAGCGTGATATCATTTATACATTCGACATTGGGAGCCTTAGGAACATGGATGAACATGGATCCAAACGATTCGAGCGATTCAAGCGCGATACTATTCTCCATTAAGGCATCGGTTTCATCGGGGGTTCGTGGCAACGCGTGCAAAGTTTACTCGATAAGCCGTCGCAGAGTGTCTGGAACATGTTGTCGATGCGTCAGTTCTTTTGAGTTGTGTGGTGGTGCAACTCAGGCTGTGCCGACTCGATCACATCGATCCAAGGCTTACACTGTGTGGGGACCCGAATTTTCGCTTTCTGGCCGTATGTGCAAAGGGCGTTTCAACTATCTCTCGTTTCGGCTTGTCTATCTTGTCGCCCCATAAATTCAGTGGCGTAAGCGGATCCACAGAGCTACTGGCGGCGAATGTGATGGGCGCGATAATTTAACGGTTATTCCCTGGTTCAAACTATTGGAAAGCTGCCGAGAGCTAGGCCGGAAGGACGAGTGTTCAATCCTAATATTACGGTCTGCAATGGAAGTTTCTCTCAAGGCGAGGCTGCAAGCCAGTATCATGCCGAGTTTCGGCATGCGGCTAGAATTACGCAGACGGATCTACAAAGCTTTGCTTCCTCTCAGAAGTTTGGACGTTTCCGTCGGGACAGGCGTGTTCCATTTTCCTCATTATGTCAGACGTCGTTTGCACTCAGTGTTTCCTGGGCTTGTTCGACTTGCCCTCAGTCAATCAGAAAATGCTTTGAAATCCTCTCGACGCTTAGCCTGAAAATGGATCCCAGAAAAATTGCGTCTATTCTTCTCGCCTACGGCACCTGTGAAAGGGTTGATGAATGAGAGAATTCCCTTCTGCTTTCGACCTTATCTAAATGCAACAGCAGGGATCTTCACTCGGCCGAACTTATTTGGAATAGATCTTAAAATAGCGTAATAAGATATAAGCTCAAAATCACTAGCGGAACATCATTGCTGACACGGAATACTCCAAGCGCGGGCGGATAGACAAGGGCCCGTCCAGCGGCTATATATCAGTACAATAAGGGCATTTGCATTCAGCAGATCTTCGCTAAGTTACTAAACGCATGAGGATTTGTAGAAAACTCCGGAGAAACCATCTTAGAAAAATTACTGTGCTCTGGTGCGCACGCGAACGGTGCCCAGACTTATAAGCTCATTTGCCATGCTTTCACTTTGTTCCAGACTTAGTCCATGTTGGCTTCTTTGGCCATTCCTGCGGGAGACTAGGTTCGTCTTCCTTGACTACTCAAAAAGAGAGCGGAAAGAAATTGGTACACAACGATCGCTAACGGAACGGGGTGTAGCGAATTCATTATGTCAAGAAGCGGAAACGAAGGTCAGTGTCGGGGATCTCTTGTGTGGCAGCCGCAACATCCCCAAGCATTTTCTCCTCCGTCGACAACACAGCCAGCTGCTTTTCACGACGTTTGTTCAAGATGTCGAACCTCGTCCGGAGCAAGAAAGCCATGATAAAGGCCAAGAACAGAAAACTATCATTGCCCAGATCGATGAGTTTGTTAGGAGGAAACTGGGACGATTTCTAGAAGGGCGGATGGAGATCACGTACCCTCCAGCTATTCCATGTGCCTTGCGGTAATGATCCTTGGCGTCAAAGTAAATTTGGGGAGCAGCACTAAGTGGAAATAGTTGACATGAGCGGAAAGTGGATGCTATATTCGTCCAGTCCTGCAGCATTTCGGAGAGAAAAAAACACTGACATCGAAACACAGTTTGAAATGGACACAATAAACGCGGTGCCAACGCCTCGTTTCGAAGTCGGTGACGTGTTATTGGCAGCCCAGCCCCTAGGAAACACCATGTGAATGCCCCAAAAGCAAATCAGCGGCGGTCACGCAACAGGCCCCGGGGCAGCGCAGGCACAATTTAACGGGAAACACCTACATGACGAGTGGAAACAAGGAGTATGCCCCGCCCACAACCAAGTAGCACGCGAAGTAGCTCACGCGATGGGACTTCTGTGCTTGAGTGGCCAATATGACATATCCAATGAACGCGACCATGGCGCTGACCATAATATGATAGCCACGATCCCTGGTCTTGTCACTATGCCATGCTTGGGCCCAGACCATGACCCAGCCCACCAGGTATACTCCAACGGTAAGCCCCTGAGAATTGATAGGACTATATCCGAATCCTTTGATGACCTATGGAAAATGGGTTTCAAGTATTATTTTTAATTAGGTAAAAAAACATACTGTTGGCAAGAAATAGCTGATGGTCGCCACGCCAATATTCTGGAGAATAACGGGAGGTCAATAACTACCTCATACTCATCCCACATCAGTCGTGGAGGCCCAAACTCACGACTTTAATCATGAACGATCAGGAACAAGAACAAGATTGTTCAGAGTCTTTTTTTTGCAGCGACGGAGGGAGAAGCTCACAACTGCAGTAGAGAGCCGCGAACATCCACATGCTTAAGTCGGCCATGACGAGCCTCAATCCATCCCATCCGTTGGCACCACCATGACTTTTCGGTTTATGGTCCTTGAGGCGGGCCACTGCAATAGCCTTTTCTCGTTCGGTGAGGAACGAGGCGGTGAATGGGAAGGAAGGGAGCCAGAGAAGGATGACAAAGGCCATAATAAGAGTCGGGATAGCCTGGTGTGAAAAGCAACTCAGGTAAATCCAAATGGCAGAACCCAATGCAGCCTGAGACGGACCTCAATTAGGTACAAGAATTGCCAACCCGTCAATACCGAGGTGTGTGCTCGGACGAGACCAAATGCAAGTAAGCCCTGCGGCGAAACGCTAAATGAACAGTCTCGCACAATCACCCCAAAGGCAATAACATACTCCTATCCATCCGGGCACAACGCCTATTTAATGATAGCAAGTCAATACACGGATTGAAGAAAAAAATTGATAAGACTAACCAGTCATGCACAAGGAAATGCGAAATGCTAATTCTTTGCGCTTGTACCAAAAACTCATGTAGTATATCATTCCTTCAGGGGAGTGAGCGAGTTGGAGCAGTCGTGGATTCCTCAACACTGACCTGCATAGTAGCCAGCTTCACCGATACCGAGCAGGACTCTGCGAAACGAGTATGGATTAATACTCCTTGACAGAGGTGAATTATCGAAAGAATCCGCACCGGAGAACCAGTAAAACGCCATATCCGCTGGAATATATGAAACTGAGGGAGGTCAAACCCCAAAACGCGAGCGTCATGAAAAAGCTTTCAAGCGATTTAGATGTTGTGTCGGAGACTTCAAACCGAGGACCTACAAGCGATTCGCGCCGATATGTCGTTGAAGGACTGTGGAATGAATGTGAGGATGAAACGAAAGCCAGACCACATAATCACGGACTGTTCGCTGGAATCTCTGCAGAAGGAGTAAATTTGTCAGGACATCGAATGCTTCCGAGGAACAGCAGGTCCACCTAGCAAGCAATATCCGACATAGAAAATAGATAAACACAAGGTCCATCTGTTGTTCGAGTTGATACCCTACAAACTCTCACTGGGCACCGATATTAAAGGACGCTTGGTGGGTTGGGTGACTCACAAAGTTCTTGTTGAACCCAGGAAGAACGTGCGCATTCCCACTGCATACAGGTATAGATGATCAATAACTCGCACAAAATCAGCGGAATTCGGCGGGGACGCACATGTTCGTCCGATCTAAGAAGATGAGAATGGTGCGCCTTAAACTTGGATTGACTGTCAGGCAATGAAGCCCACTCACCGAGCTGGTTCGCTGTCGGACGTGAAATTGAGCACGCCTCAAGCATATAAAGGAGGGGCGAAGCGACGTACAGATGTAGCTGAAGACGATGATAGGAAGGATCCGAAAGTCAATCTTCAGACGGACTGCTTTCTCTTCCTCCTCAGTAAATGTGACGTCCTCAGCCAGGCGTTCGATTTCCTCAGCATGATCCCTAGAAAGACCGCTAAAGAACCCTAAAATACCCTGCAGTCGTAGGTAGGCGTTGTGTGGGTCGAACATTCGAACATAGCAGCAGTAGCAGTAGGTCTTGAACACATACCGATTTTGAACGTGTTCCCGCACGTTCGACCCTCGGGGTTTTCGACGCCGTTACATCCTCTTCCAGTTTGGTTTCGGAGGATTCGACTTTCCCCCGAGTTACCTTAGGCTCAGGTTGGTTGTTCGAAGCAGCCATGGGGAAGATGAAAATGGAGGAGGGCCGAAGACGGTGTCGAGAAATGGGTGCCAGGCGTGCTCCTTAGTACGTTTGGTTGCCCGGGTAGCGCAATATCCTTTCGCGCTGTCTAGCCCCAAGCACCTCGCATCGGTAGTTGGATTGATTGCCCACTTCTATTCTCCACGAATCACGAGCTCTTCTTTTCATTCCGAAATGTGTGGGAGCGATTCTATAGGTTCGAACCCATCAGTCTCACCGCTTCCCCCGTAGACTCCAGCGAAAATAGTTCACCAGGTCTTTACAGCAATGTGGCTACCATTTCTGGTCCTCAGGTCAGGACACTTCACGTGATCGGCTTCACGGCGCATGAGTGGAGCCAGAGTTTACGGGTGCCGAAATTAGCCCAGAGCAAGTCGCAGAACGGTCCCAAATGCAGACGTGCATGTGAGGCACATGGCGTGATCACTGCTCGAAATGATAGATTGATCAATTCCTTCAACTATCCGAAGCCGGTTGCACAAGGTTCCTCGCGAAAGTAGATGCAAGAGTTGTTTTTCCGCGCGCCACCTGTCATGCAGAAGAGTTTCTTAATTATCTCTCAATCACCCATTATAAGTATGTGTAGCCTGGTAGCCTCCATGAAACGATGCCCGCACCCAAGTCTATATAGAGGCTCACAATGCGCGCCCTAAAAATTTGTGAACAAAACTCGCCCCAAAGTCTAAAATTCCCCGATTGCTCATCCATGTCCCATTGTGACAAAACCGGAAGTTCAATTTTCGCCAGAATAACGGATTTCCGTGATGTTTTCAATACTTTTACTCCCCTGTGAGGCCCAAGTTTATTTCCTTTGGCACCCACAAGATTGGAAGGTGGGAACCTGGCGACCAATGAGTCTCAACAGAAAAAAAGAAAAAAGAAAAAAGAAAAAAAGACAGGACGAATAGGGGCACCGGCACTCGCCGTCGCTACCGAAGTCCCAGGGTCGCAGTCGCCATGCCATGTGAGCCCTTCTTTCCACCTTTGAGTACCCACTTTACAATTCCATTAACGCTCGTCGCGCGAAGTCCCGGACGATCCCAACTGTTAGCGCCCATTATCTGTTCCTTCTCTATCCTCTTTTTGAAACAATGTCACCTGTCCTTTATGGCTCGTCTTTCCTAGCTTATCCACCGCCACGCAAACGGCCCAAGTCTAACGTGCCTCCCGAGCTCACTTACCTTATCCTCCCTATCACCCTTTCTTGTGTCGCCGTCATCTTCTTGCTCTTTCGACATGCACGTAGCATCAAGCGTATCGTGCAGTACAGGTCTGTCGTGACAATGCGCCCCTCGACAAAATGCAAGTTTTGTGACAAACCCGTTGTGTCCTATTAAAAAATATAGACTGGAACGTATCACGAAGCCTCGAGGCGCCATCCGACTCCCGGAAGACGAACCGGAAGACCCAGAAGCTGCAGCAGAAAGCACTACAACACCTCCCAGACAGTCCGTTTCACACCACCAAGGAACGGCTTGAAGGGACAATAGTCAACACTCTGAGCCTGGCGGTGTGTTACGATGTGTCAAGGTGTATTCCATCAATGTCGTGTGATGAACTGGAGACTGGAGACTGCTACGATCGGACGTGTCTCAAGCGGCGTATAATATTTATTCTCATCCTTTATCAAAACACTCGATGATTTTTACACTTGCGCCGGTGATCGCGAGCTGAGCTGTTTTTTTCTTGACCATTGCACCGCAGCGGGACACTTGAGAATACTTGTCGCCGTCAGCCACATCTGTACGACCCCGCTACTCAACTACTCAGATCAAAATGTCGGCTCCGCTCTGTGCTCCACCCGCCGCCGCTCTGTATACTACTCAGCAGCGCATTGTGGTGCACAATCCGAAGTAGCAGTTACTGCCGAAACTAAGATGGCTCCGGCTGCCTTGCTAGCCTGGACAGAAAATTTACCCGCGTTTCGTTTCTCTCCAGCGTTGGGACAAAACCGAGAGACCTACGTAAGATGGCCTGTTTGCTGCGCGCGTCTCAACATGTGGCCACGGGTGTTAGGCCCATACATGCTCACCAGTGTATATACCGCCATTCATGCTTATTTATCTTCCTCTTCTCGTTGACTATTTCACACGGAAGAGAGTTTGACAATCTTTGAGGACCCAGAAATATATGCGTACATGCACATTCTGCTCTGGCCTTTTCATGTATGCATTCACTTTCCTCTCTTTGTTGGATGCGTGCAAATCTCCTCTCTACGTCTGTTGGCTTCCTGACACTTATTGCACCTTCACTGGAGGGCACTGTATATTTTCAGAGAGGTACGGTCCGTGAAAACAAAAAGAATTGAAATATGTGTTACGGGAACGAAGACAAGTCTTATGTGCCTTGCAGGTCCCGGCGGATCGGAACAGGGCGGGTTGGGTAACACGCCACGGATTCGGGTTGACCTGCGGGTATGGTGCAGGGCTGTTCAGGGAATTGTACTCATGGGTCAATACCCACCCCTACCCTACATTGGCCTTTGCTAACATATTTTCATTATAAATCTGCTTGGTTGTGATGAACTAGACCTGGCTCTCATCATTATGAAGAAGTGACCACTGAAGCCTTGTAATCTTTATGTCGGACCACCTCCAAACTCAGGAAAAGACCCCTTGCACTGGGAAGAAAAATGCTTGCCCAACCTCATCTAGATATAACAATTTGCTCTATTTCTTCTGTGGGTATCATACCATATTTTGTAATTGGAGTCGAATATCATCGACCAGTTTTCTAATTTCTGGCAGCAAGCAGTACTCCTCCCGTAGCACAAAGTCTTCAACGACTAAATTTACTCGGTCGCAAACAAATGACGTAGGTGGGCGGTACATTTCCTGTCCCACCGGTGAGGAAACGCGGCGCCAAGCAGTCTGCAACTATCACCCGATATGGGATATGGAGGAACGCACCGGTGCGGCAGCATGCCCCTCACAGATATTGTAGGAAATCATTTGAAAGAATTGTTCCCATCCCCATCCGGCATCCATTTTGAGTAGTTTATCGACTTCTCTCAGCCATTCGATGCGCCAATCACCTACATTGTCCTCAGTTGCGGCCGTAGCCTTGGCGCCGGACGCGGGGTATGCTTTCTCCCAGGTTTCCTGAAGCAGCTGCCGCACGTCAGAGATAGCTTCGCAGACATCCTCGACCGCATCTTTCATAGCAGCATAAAGAGATAAAAGGTTGCAAGAATTACACCAATTCTGGTTAAGCTGGCCACACGCCCATGAGAAAAATGTACCATATTAGGTCGGCGGGAGTGAGGGGCAACGGACCGAAATGCAACCAGTGACATTGATTACTTGATGATACCATCCAGATGGGACGAAAATGGTTTGTCCTGCCTATTCCCACCGGTTAATCAAATGCATCAGGAGACTCGATAATCGGAGATTAACAAACGCGTTGCTCGACACATATCGCTCGGGATTGAGCTTCCTTCCAACCCTGGAATATTGTCTCGTCGACATCTCTGACGTCGTATACTATCTCTGACCGTCGACTAGAGAGATTGCGCCGGAGGAGATGGGCTACTTCGGGGGGAAAGAAGTACCAGCACTTGATGCCAGCGATATTGGTTGACCAGGAGTAGGATGCATCTGCAGGCTCGGTATGGTTCGGCTGACACGCTGAATTGCAACTGATACAACGGGCTCACAAACATCCCTGTGCAACGGAGTGAAGGTTCCTGCTACACCGGCATAGCAGAATCGAAAGGCGTCCTGTCCCTCTGGAGCATTGTTTAGCCCTATGCATGCAATCAGAACAACCTTTACATGTGTAATGAACAAGTTGCATACAGTCGTCCAGAAAAAGGGTAGGCGTTTGATATGGTAAGCGGTCCTCGACGTCACTGAGCGTTCTGCTCTGGAGAACCAAGTGCCAATCTTTGATGTACGGTAGGGATTTATCGGTGTGAGGAGCTTGCAGCCTCGAAACTGCCTCTGATAGACTCATCGTGTCCCGCTTCTGATCGCTGAAGCTACGGGTTGCACAGTCTGCCACTGTCACCTCTTGGTGGCCATAGGTGTGGGATAGATACTGCCAATTAACATCGCCGGACGCAGAGACCCAGTTTTTGAAGCAGGGCCAGTGTGAGACAAGCCGATTTGACAGGAGACACGGTTTGTTTTGCAAAAGATGCGAAGTCTGCACTGATGCCGGCGGTAGTCAGAAGGTGCTCGGCTGAGGTAGTATAGATCTAGCGACCAGAAACTCTTCATAGGACAGATCCTCCAAACATTGCATCGGCGCGTCGTGCTTGTGTCACTACCGTGATATTTAGTTGTGCGTAGTCTCCCCTGGCAGCCGTCACGTGTCGTGACGGTCTCGCTAACGGTTGGCCAGAATTCCCACGATTGTAAACAATCACAAACACTTCTCCTCGCATTTATCGACGCGTTTTCCCTGCCATCGACGCGTTATATGAGTAATAATGAAGCGCAAGGCTTTTATGCCTCTAGTAAAATCACCTGGAGTGACACTGCCAATCAAAATGTTCTGATGGAGCGGCTCACAGGCCCTACATTTGTTCCTCGACCTTGGCAGATAGACGCTACGGCAACATTACTTGATGGCCATGATCTCCTGCTCATACCGGGGACAGGACAGGGCAAATCCTCCATCATATACCTCCCA
>Ga0307508_10000654_pt1 | contig 41574 bp, 43 predicted proteins | sample 9_EM_MG_FD_203089 | JGI IMG/M metagenome (GOLD analysis project Ga0307508, IMG submission 203089) | Populus trichocarpa ectomycorrhiza microbial communities from riparian zone in the Pacific Northwest, United States - 9_EM | ecosystem: Host-associated > Plants > Roots > Unclassified | place... | reverse complement strand
CCTTGCCGTCCAGCGCCTCGACCCTGCCGTCCAGGACAGTCACCTTGCCGTCCAGCGCCTCGACCCTGCCGTCCAGGACAGCCACCTTGCCGTCCAGCGCCTCGACCCTGCCGTCCAGGACATCGACGCTGTCTTTCAGCGCGCCGATCTTGTCGCCGTGGCCGTGAAAGGCCTTGATATGGGCTACAATGTCTTCCGAATGCCTTTCCAACATGACGGTATGCTTCTTCAGCATCCGGCCGTGGTCGCCCTGGGTATCCATCATGGTCTTGACCATGAGACGTGTTGTACCCATCGTCGACGCAAACTCGTCCTGAATGCGCTCCATCGCGGTGCGTGTGTCGATATCCGAATAGACCCGGGCTTCCAGCGCCGTAAGTCGTTCCTCGAAGCTGCTGTCGTTCACCAAGACCTCCATGCCGTCGATGCCCTCACACGGTAACCAGCCGGGACCGCGCCGCCAGTGCCGTCCCGCCGGCTGTGGATAACAGTTGACCGGCGACTAGTGTTCACCCGACCAGGGTTGTCCACAACCCCGACTTTCCGACCCGCGACCGCCCTCTGTGGCCGGTAGGTTGATGGCGTGGCACGAAGCATCTACGTAGCCGGCTTGGGCCCGGGCGTCGGCAAGAGCACGGTCGCGCTCGGGATCGTCGAGTTGCTCTCCCGGCAGATCGCCCGGATCGGCGTGTTCCGCCCCTTGGTGCCGGCTCATGCCGAGGACCCGCTGCTCGCCCTGCTGACCAAGCGATATCCGGTGATGGTGCCCTACCCTGACGCGTTCGGCGTGACCACGGCAGAGGCGAGCGCGCTGGTGGCCGACGGCAAGCGCGAAGAGTTGATCTCGCTGATCGTCGAGCGCTATCGCGAGGTCGAGCGCCACTGCGCGTCGGTCGTCGTGGTCGGCAGCGACTTCGCCGACGAGTCCGCCGACGGGAGCGACGAGATGCCTCGCGAGCTGGCCTTCAACGCCCGGCTCTCCACCGAGTTCGGCAGCGTCGTGGTGCCGGTCGTCAGCGGCGAGGGGCGCACGCCCGAGTCGCTCGAGGCCGCGGCCCGCAGCGCGTACCACTCGCTGGTGGATCTGGGCGCGACCGTGCTCGCCGTGATCGCCAACCGCGTGCCCGGCGGCGCCGCGGGTTTGCCGCCCGTCGGCCTGCCGGTGCCGGTGTGGGCGATTCCCGAGGTCGCGGCCGTGGCCGCGCCGACCGTCGCCGAGGTGGCCGCCGCTCTCGACGCCACCGTGATCAGCGGCGCCGAGAGCGCGCTCGACCGCGACGTGCTCGACTACGTGGTCGGCGCCGCTCACGTGCCGGCCATGCTCGATCACCTGACCGACGGGGCCCTGCTGATCACGCCGGGCGACCGCGCCGATCTGTTGGTGGCCGCGAGCGCGGCACACGCCGCCGGCGTCGTGACGCTCTCCGGGCTGGTGCTGACCCTGGGCGAGTTCCCCGACCGGCGCGTGGTCCGCGTGATCGAAAAGCTCAACACCGGGCTGGCGATGCTGGTGACCAGCGCCGACAGCTACCACACGGTGGCCGCCGCGGGGCGGATCGCGGCCCGGCTGAGCGTCGCCACGCCGCGCAAGGTCGAGGCGGCGCTGGGCGCCTTCGAGGAGAGCGTCGACACCACCGAGCTGTCCCGCCTGCTCGACGTGGCGCGCTCGAGCCGGGTGACCCCGCTGATGTTCGAAAACGATCTGATCGACCGGGCCCGTGCCGACCGGTGCCACCTCGTGCTGCCCGAGGGCGCCGACGAGCGCATCCTGCGCGCGACCGAGACGCTGCTGCGACGCGGGGTGGCCGACCTGACGCTGCTGGGTGAGCCTGGCGAGATCACCCGACGGGCTCGTGAGCTGGGTGTCGAGCTCGGCGCCGCCCGGCTGGTCGATCCGGAGACGAGCGAGTGGCGCGAGCAGTTCGCCGAGCGCTACGCGGGGCTGCGCCGGCACAAGGGCATGACCCTCGAGCTGGCGTCCGACGTGATACGCGACGTCAACTACTTCGGCACGCTGATGGTCGCCTCCGGGCTTGCCGACGGCATGGTGTCGGGGGCCAACCACACGACGGCGGCCACGATCCGGCCGGCCTTCGAGGTCATCAAGACGGTGCCGGGCGTGTCGGTGGCGTCGAGCGTCTTCTTCATGCTGCTCGCCGACCGGGTGCTGGTCTACGGCGACTGCGCGGTCAACCCCGACCCCGACGCTGGGCAGCTCGCCGACATCGCGCTCTCCTCGGCGCGGACGGCGGCCGCGTTCGGCGTCGAGCCTCGGGTGGCCATGCTGTCGTATTCGACCGGCAGCTCGGGCGCGGGCGCCGACGTGGAGAAGGTCGCGGCGGCCACCGAGCTGGTCCGGCAACGGCGGCCCGACCTGCCGGTGGAGGGCCCGATCCAGTACGACGCGGCGATCGATCCCGCGGTGGCGGCGGCCAAGCTTCCGCAGAGCACGGTGGCGGGCAGGGCGACGGTCTTCGTCTTCCCCGATCTCAACACCGGTAACAACACCTACAAGGCGGTCCAGCGGTCGGCCAACGCGGTCGCCGTCGGACCGGTCATGCAAGGCCTCAGACGGCCGGTCAACGACCTGTCCCGGGGCGCGACGGTCAAGGACATCGTCAATACGGTGGCGATCACGGCGATCCAGGCGGCGGCCCGATGACCCGGGTGCTGGTGCTCAACTGCGGTTCCTCGTCGGTCAAATACCGGCTCTTCGACGGGTCGTCGACGATCGCGAAGGGCCTGCTCGAGCGGCTCGGCGAGGACGGCGGGGACGCGAGCGACCATCGGGCCGCGCTGCGGCGGATCATGGAGTCGGTCGACCTGGGCGGGCTCGCCGCGGTCGGCCACCGGGTGGTGCACGGAGGCCCGGCCTTCACCCAGCCGACCGTCGTCGACGACGACGTCGTGGCCGACATCGAGGCGCTGGTCCCCCTCGCGCCGTTGCACAATCCGGCCGCGCTGTCCGGCATCGCGGTGGCACGCAACCTGCTGCCCGACGTGCCGCAGGTGGCGGTCTTCGACACGGCGTTCCACGCCACGATCCCGCCCGAGGGCTTCACCTGGGCCATTGACGCGGACCTCGCGTCGAAGTGGCAGATCCGGCGGTACGGGTTCCACGGCACCTCGCACGCATATGTGGCCCGCCAGACCGCGGCGCTGCTCGGCAAGCCCGTCGCCGACACCAATGTGATCACCCTGCACCTGGGCAACGGCGCCAGCGCGTGCGCGGTACAGGGCGGTCGCAGCGTCGCGACCTCGATGGGCATGTCGCCGCAGGGCGGCCTCGTGATGGGCACCCGTAGCGGCGACATCGACCCGACCGTGATCTTCCACCTGCACCGGGTCGCCGGCCTGCCGGTCGACGAGATCGAGCTCTCGCTGACCCGGCACGCCGGGCTGCAGGGCCTCACCGGCGAGAACGACCTGCGCGCCGTGCTCAAGCGGCGCGCGTCCGGCGACGAGGCGGCCACGCTGGGCTTCGACGTCTATTGCCGGCGCGTCCGGGAGTACGTGGGCGCCTACCTGGCCGTCCTCGGCCGGGCCGACGCGATCACCTTCACCGGTGGCGTGGGCGAGAACTCCCCCGACGTCCGGGCCGCGTCCCTGTCCGGCCTGGAGTCCCTCGGCATCGCCGTCGACCCGGCCCGCAACGACCGTGCCGAGCGGATCGTCTCCCCCGACGGCACGACGGTCGCGGTGTGCGTGGTCCCGACCGACGAGGAGTTGGAGATCGCCAACCAGTCCCGCGCCGCCCTCGACCTCGCGATGTAGGCCGGCACGGCGGCTAGCCGAGCGCCTTGCCTGGCGTCGGCCGGCGGCGCCGAGCGGGAGCTCGGCCGCGCGTGGGAGTTAGGAGACGGCCAACCAGACGACCAGGGCGATCAGGGCCACGGCCACGACGGCCCCGGCAATGATCAGCGGGGTTTTGGAGGCGGCGGGGGACTCCTGAGGGGCGCTCTGCGTGAAGGCGCGGAACGCCTCGGTGTTCCCGCTGGGGTCGACGCTGTTGTCAGGCATGCGCAAGACCATAGCGAAGCCACGCACCCGACCGACAGCACCACCCGGCCGTTACTCATGACGCCTACCAGGGCAAACGCTCTCGGTCCGGTGATTTCACCCCTTCGTGGGCGTGTTCGGCCGTAGCGTCGGCTCATGGCGGCGCGGCGGGTGGTTGGTGCGGCGGCGGCGGCGATCGTGCTCTGCCTCGCCGCCGGCGCCTGCGGGCACGGGCCCGCGTCCGCGCCGATGGCGCCTCCGGCCGCCACGATCGCCGTCCCGCCGGCGCCCGGCCATGTCACCTATCCGGTGGGACTGCGCGTCCTGCATCTCCGCCGGGGACCGGACCGCCCGCTCACCACGCTGCTCTTCTACCCGGCCGCGTCGTTCGCGACGGTCGGCCCCGTCCGCCACGGCGCCGGTGCCGGCGAGCCGGCGCAGGGGCGGTTTCCGCTCGTGCTCTTCAGCCACGGACTCAGTGGATCTCCCGAGCGCTACGCCGCCGCGCTCTGCGGCTGGGCCGCGGCCGGATTCGTCGTGGCTGCGCCGACATACCCGTACACCAGCGAATACGCCGCCCGGGTCCAGCGCGCCGACATCGTGCGCCAGCCCGACGACGCCCGGTACGTCCTCGATCAGGTCCGGCGGCTCGACGCGGTCCCCGGCGACCCGCTCGCCGGCCGGATCGACGTGGACCATGTCGCGGCCGTGGGGCATTCGGCGGGCGGGTACACCACCGCGGGACTCTTCACGGCCGGGCACGACGCGCGCCTGCGGTCCGGGGTGATCATGGCGGGATGGCGGGCGCCGGGCGCGTTCGCCGGGCCGCCCGCGACGATGCTCTTCCTGCAGGGGACGGCCGACCCGGTGGTGCCGAGGACGGTCAGCCGAGCGGCCTTCGATCGGGTGCCGTGGCCGAAGTCGTACCTCCTGCTCCGGCACAACTCGCACGCCACCTACCTGCGGCCCGGCGACATCGGGTACGCCGTGATGGAGTCCACCGTCATCGACTTCCTCCGCTGGACGCTGGACGGCGACGCCGCGGCCCACCGCCGGCTCCCCCACGGCTCGGTGGTCGAGTGAATTCCGCCCCGGCACAATGGGTCGGGTGTTCCGGCGTACCGTCGTGAGAGCTTTTGGCGCCGCGGCCGTGACGGCGGCCCTCGGCGCTTGCACATCGGCGCCCGCGCCGGGTCCGGTCGCGACTCCCGCGACGACGAAAGCGACCAGGAAACCCCGGCCGACGACGACGGCTCCGGCGGAGACCTTCTCCGTGGGCGTACGCGACCTGAAGCTCGGCAGGGGCGCCGACCGGCCGCTGCCCACGACCGTGTGGCTTCCGGCCGCGGCCGGCAAGTTCCCGCTGATCCTGTTCAGTCACGGGTTCACCGCCGGGCCTGGTCATGGCCGGGCGGCAGGTCCTGGCGACCCCGTTCGACGGGACGAGCGCTCACCGACCGCCTGTAGGCCTCGACGGCTCAGTGCAGGAAGTCCACGGCCACCTTGCCGAAGATCTCGCCCGACGCGAGCCGGCCGAACGCGTCGGCCACCGCGGTGAAGCCGTAGGTCGAGTCGATCACCGGCCGGATGTCGCGCGTCGCGCACAGGTCGAGCAGCGCGATCAGCTCCTCGCGCGTGCCCATCGTGCTGCCCAGGATGTCCAGCTGCATCATGAACAGCCGCCGCAGGTCCACCGTGGCCAGGTATCCACCCGTCGCCCCGCACACCACGATGCGGGCGCCCGGCGCGCCGCACTTCATCGAGTGCTCGAAGGTCGCCGCGCCCACCGACTCGATGACGACGTCGACGCGCTCGGGCAGCCGGGCGCCGGGCTCCACCGCGGTGGCACCGAGCGCCGCGATCTTCTCCCGCTTGGCCGGGTCGCGGCTGGTCGCGTACACCCTCTTGCCGAGCGCGACGGCGAGCGCGACGGCGGCCGTCGCCACCCCGCCGCCCGCGCCCTGCACCAGCACCGACGAGCCCTGCTCGACGCGGCCCCGGGTGGTGAGCATGTGATAGGCGGTGAGCCAGGCCGTCGGCAGGCAGGCCGCGTCGAGAAAAGACAGACCGGCCGGCTTCGGCACGAGGTTTTCCCGGGGCACGGCGACCCGCTCGGCCAGCGTGCCCGGGAAGTGCTCGGAGAGCAGCGAGAAGCCGCGCGGGTCGCCCTTGTCCTCGACCACCGGATAGATCACGACCTCGTTGCCGTCGGCGTCCAGCCCGGCGGCGTCGCAGCCGAGGACCATCGGCAGGCGCGCGGCCGGCAGGCCGACGCCGCGCAGCGACCAGAGCTCGTGATGGTTGAGCGAGCCCGCCCGCACCTCGACGACCTCCCAACCGTCCGGCGGCACAGGCTCCGGCAGCTCGCCGACCGCGAGCGCGCTCAGCGGGTCGTCAGGGTCCAGGGCAGTGGTGGCGTAGGCGGCACGCATACGCCAGACCTTAGTAGGCCGTGTGCACCTGGGTAGCGGGTTGGGGCGCCGAGGTGCTCGGCGCGCGGGGAACGCGGCCCGCGACCCCGTCCCGGGCCGCCGCCGCGGCCACCGCGGCCGCGACCGCCGGCGCCACCCTCGGGTCGAGCGGGGACGGCACGATCGCCTCGGGCCGCAGGTCGTCGGAGACCACCTCGGCGATCGCCTCGGCCGCGGCCACCTTCATGGCGTCGGTGATCGTGCTGGCCGCGCAGTCGAGGGCGCCACGGAAGATTCCGGGGAAGGCCAGCACGTTGTTGATCTGGTTGGGGAAGTCGCTGCGGCCGGTCGCGACGATCGCCGCGTACTTGTGGGCGATATGCGGCGGCACCTCGGGCGTGGGGTTGGCCAGCGCGAAGATGATGCCGCCCGGCGCCATGCCGGCCAGCGCGGTCTCCTCGATCGAGCCACCGGAGACCCCGATCAGCACGTCCGCGCCGATCAGCGCCTCGGCGATCCCGCCCGTGCGCCCGGAGATGTTGGTCGTCGCCGCGAGCTCCGCCTTGATCGGGGTGAGATCGCCGCGATCGCCGTGGATGATGCCCCGCGAGTCGCAGACGATGACGTTGGCGCCCTCGACGCCGGCCGCGATCAGAGTGTGGGTAATCGCCACGCCGGCGGCGCCGGCCCCGCTGATCACGACCCGCAGGTCGGCGAAGCGGCGGCCGAGCAGAGCTGTCGCGTTGCGCAGCGCGGCCAGCGTGACGACCGCGGTGCCGTGCTGGTCGTCGTGGAAGACCGGGATGTCCAGCTCGGCGTCGAGACGGCGCTCGATCTCGAAGCAGCGCGGCGCGCTGATGTCCTCGAGGTTGATCCCGCCGAACGACGGCGCGATCGCCTTGACCGCGGCGATGATGCCCTCGACGTCCTGGGTGTCGAGGCAGATCGGGATCGAGTCGACGCCGCCGAACTGCTTGAACAGGATGGACTTGCCCTCCATGACCGGCATGGCAGCTTTCGGACCGATATTACCCAGGCCGAGCACGGCCGAGCCGTCGGTGACCACGGCGACGGCGTTCGCCGTCCAGGTGTAGTCGGCGTAGAGGGTCGGGTCCTCGGCGATCGCCTCGCAGACCCGGGCGACGCCCGGCGTGTACGCGAGGGACAGGTCGTCGCGGCTGGCGAGCGGGACCGTCGCGCTGATCGCCATCTTGCCGCCCTTGTGCAGCTCGAAGACGGGGTCGGCGGCGAGGGCGGGATCGAGCTCGAAACTGAAGAAAGACACGGAGACTCCACAGGGATCGACATTGGCACAGGGCACCTGCCCGGTCTCGGTCGCGAGTATGCGCCGAATGGCGGTGCGATGCGGGGATCACCCGGGAAAGCGACCGCAGCGCGGGTGTGCGCTGGGGTTACGGAACACTAACTTAGCCGACCGGGTCTCGGGTAGTAGCGAATTAACACTCGGCCGATGACATCTGCCACCCCGTAGGCCCGGGAGTCGTCCTCGACGAGCTCGTTGTCGCCCTGCACCCACCAGCCGCCGTCCTGCTCACGGACCGCCCGCTTGACCACGAGCAGCTCCGGCCGCGACCGGAAGCGCGCGACCACCACGTCGCCAGCCCGGACCCGGCCGCCCCGACGTACCACGAGCGCGTCGCCGGTGCGCAGGGCGGGCGCCATCGAGGGCCCGTTCACCAGGACCGCGAACAGTGGTAATTGCCACCTCACGGCATCAGTCCTCCATTGGGTTACGGCAAGGATGTAAGGGGTAGTGTCATGCGCGGATCATCGCAAACTCGTATGGAGGAGTCCTGATGCGACTTCCGCGTTTCCTCATGCCTCGCACCGTGGTCAGTGCCCACTGCGACCTACCCTGCGGTGTCTACGACCCGGCGCAGGCCCGGATCGAGGCCGAGTCGGTCAAGGCGATCGCCGAGAAATACCAGGCGAACACCGACCCCGAGTTCCGCACCCGCGCGATCCTGATCAAGGAGCAGCGCGCCGAGTTGGTCAAGCACCACCTCTGGGTGCTGTGGACCGACTACTTCAAGGCCCCGCACTTCGAGAAGTACCCGAACCTGCACCAGCTGTTCAACGAGGCCACCAAGCTGGCCGGCGCCTCGGGCGCAAAGGGCTCGGTCGACCCGGCCGTGGCCGACCAGCTCCTCGCCAGGATCGACGAGATCTCCAAGATCTTCTGGGAGACCAAGCAGGCCTAGGCCGCGACGCCGGCGGGGCGGCGGTCGTTTCGACGGCCGTCTCGCCGAACGGGCCTCCCGCACCTGCCCACTCAGCGGCTAGAGTCTCGTCCGTTGGGAGCCCATCCATGGGGAGTTTGGCCACGGTGACTCAGCTGACTCGACCACACCCAGAGCCGACGATCGGCGACGACGTCGTGCTGCTCACTGTGCCCGCCGACGGCGGATACCTCGGCGTGCTGCGCACGGCCACCGCCGGCCTCGCCGCCCGGCTGCACTTCGCGCTCGACGAGATCGAGGACTTGCGGATCGCCGTCGACGAGGCCTGCGCCATGCTGCTCGCGATCGCGACGCGGGGCGCCGAGCTGGAGTGCCGCTTCGCGGTGACCGATGACGCGCTGACCGTCGAGGTCACGGTCACGACCGTGCGCGGAGCGCGGTTGCCGGCCGAGTCCTCCTTCGCGTGGAAGGTGCTGACCGCCCTGACCACCTCCGCCTCCGCCGAGGCGAACGGCCAGCACGCGACGATCCGCCTGCTCACCCGCCGCACCGAGAGCTAGCGTCTGCTGCTGGTGGCCGCCTCGATGTAATCGAGGTGTCCCGACGCCGCTCGGGTGGCCGCCGCGGCGTCCCGCGCGACGAGGCAGTCCAACAGCTGCCGGTGGTCGGCGTCGATGTGCATCCAATACCCGTCCGGCAGGCTGGCGGTCAGGTCCTCGCCGTACGAGGCGTGGTAGATCGGCCGCACCACGAGCTCGAAGAGCGGGTTGCCGGTGGCCTTGGCCACCGCGGTGTGGAACGCCGCGTGCCCCAGCATCATCGTGTCGAGGTCGTCGACCATCGGGTCGAAAAGCGTCCCGCGGATCTCGATCAGGTGCTCCTCGCCGCGCCGCGCCGCGGCCAACCCGGCGCCCGGCACCTCCAGCGCCCGGCGCAGCTCGAGCACGTCGGCCAGGCCCACCCCCGCCGAGTTGGTGAGCAGGGTGAACCCGGTGGTCAGGCTGTCGGCGAGTTGCTCCGCGTCGGGGTGCGCCACGAAGCTGCCGCCGGTCACCCCGCGCGTGGTGACGATCAGGTGCTGGCTCGCCAGTAGCCGCAGCGCCTCCCGGACCGTGCTGCGGCTCACGCCGGTCTTGACGCACAGCTCCGGCTCGGGCGGCAGGCGCTCGCCAGGCTGCAACCTGCCCGAGGTGATGTCCGCGCGAAGTTCGTCGGCCAGCACCTGATAGGCGGGTGGACGCACCGTTGATCCGGTCACTTCCTCAGCGTAGGCCCTGTGCCGCCGGATGCGCGGGGCTTAGGGCTTGTCCCGACCGGCGACGAGCGCCCTGGTGCTCGGCGGCAGCACGATCAGCAACCCCGTAAGAACACCGAGTGCCATCAGCACGACGCCCAGCCACAGAGGGTGCACCTGGATCAGGAAACCGCCAGTGGCGATCACGAACAATTGCACGACCATCGCCGGGCCGCGGGCGCCGACCGCGAGCCGCCCGAGACCCCGGGCGACGAAGAAGACGCTGACCGCGGCCAGAGCGGCCAGCACGGTCAGCGCGGCGGCGCTCGCCACCTGCAGATCACCGCTGGTCAGATCGAGGACGACGAGGTACGCGGTGAGCCCCGCCAGCCCCGCGCATTCCAGGTAGAGCAGCCGGATCGCCCAGTGCAGCGTCGCCGGTTTGTCAACGACTGACTTCTCACCTTTCACTGCCGCACCATACCGACAGCCTTCCGGACCTACGACAGGTATTGTGCCGCCCATGCGAGCGTTACTGGTGGTTAACCCCAAGGCCACCACCACCAGCGAGCGCACCCGAGACGTGCTGGTCCGGGCCTTGCGCAGCGCCGTCGACCTGACGGTGGAGTACACGACGCGCCGCGGGCATGCGGCCACCCTGACCCGGTCCGCCGCGGAGAGCGGCGTGGACGTGGTGGTGACCCTGGGCGGCGACGGCACGGTCAACGAGGCGGTCAACGGCCTGATGACCGCGCCGACCGCGCTCGCCGAGCTGCACGGGCCGCGCTGCCAGCGCCTGCCCGCCCTGGCCGTGGTGCCGGGCGGCTCGACCAACGTCTTCGCCCGCGCGCTCGGCCTGCCCAGGGACTGGGCCGAGGGCACGAGCGTGATCCTCGACGGCCTCCGCGACGGGCGCCACCGGGTGATCGGCCTCGGCCGCGCCGACGACCGCTATTTCACCTTCGCCGCCGGCATGGGCCTGGACGCGGCGGTGGTGCGCCGGGTCGAGCAGGCCCGGCTGCGCGGTCGCACGTCGACCCCGGCGCTCTACATGCGCTCGACGATCGGGCAGTTCTTCAACGGCGACGACCGCCGCACGCCGCCGCTCTCCGTCGAGCGGCCGGGCGAGCCGACCGAGAGCAACCTTGGCACGGTGATCGTGCAGAACACCGCGCCGTGGACATATCTGGGCGATCGGCCGATCAACCCGAACCCAGACGCGTCCTTCGACCGCGGGCTGGACCTGCTCGCCGTGCGCCGCCTCGCTGTGGTGAGCGCGACACGCACCTTTGTCCACCTCGCCTCCCGCGAGGGCGCCCCGCAGGGCAAGCATCTGCTGCGCCTGCACGACCAGGACGAGTTTACCGTCGTGGCCACCCGGCCGCAGGCGTTCCAGCTCGACGGCGACTATCTCGGCGAACGGCAGAAGGTGCACTTCGTGTCCGTGCCGCAAGCACTACGCGTGATCTGCTGACGATCGGGCAGTAGTTGTCGGGCCGCCCCTCACGATCCGTTACAGAAACAGGGGCAAAAGGTCGGCGGAAGGGCCCGGACCGTACTACATTGATGGGAGCGTTCGTCAACCGGCTCTGACAACAGCCATAGAACCGGACAAAAGGTCGTGAGCCAGCTCACCCACGGAGAGAAACTTCCGCGGCTACCCTTGACATCGCGAGAGTTCGTGAAAGCATTCACAAGCGATAAGAAGTAACCGGTTGCCACTTGTGCGCGTTCCTAATCCAGAAGCGCCGAACGGCTTCCAGTAAGACAAAAGCTTGCTGCCGCACCGGCGCGCTGACGGGTCAGACCGCCGGCCGCCAGCGCGCATGCATTGGTAAACAGCACCGCAATTCATTACCCCATCCGAAACAAGGAGTGTTGCCGCCATGGACTGGCGTCACGATGCGATCTGCCGCGACGAGGACCCGGAGCTGTTCTTCCCGATCGGGACGTCCGGCCCCGCGCTCCTGCAGGTCGAGCAGGCCAAGGCCGTGTGCCGGCGGTGCCCCGTGACCGAGGAATGCCTCTCGTGGGCACTCGAGTCCGGTCAGGACGCCGGCGTCTGGGGCGGGATGAGCGAAGACGAGCGGCGTGCTGTCAAGCGCCGCGGCGGCCTCCGGGTCGGCGCTCCCACCGCCTGAATCAATCCCCTCACAGCATTAGCGCCCCGGGCCGATCGGCACCGGGGCGTCTTGCTGTTTGCGGTTGATTACCGTGCGCTCAGATTCCGCAGCGCACAAATACGATCACGTTGAGTTCCGCCCGGGTTTCGCGAAATGATCTCGAAATTCGTCCCCGGGCCGCGCGGATGAACCATTGGTCCACACGCCCTCACCCTCCGCAGTGGACGGCCCTCGATCGGGCCGGCAGGCGTCGAGCGGTGACCCTCCGCAACGGAAACCTCCGCCCGCCGGAACGGCGCGCGGAGGCCGCGATCCCCGTCAGGCCGCCGCGGTCCGCGGTCGCGCGCCCGGGCCGACCCGGGCGGCGATCAGCCGGACCAGTTCGGGGGCGGCGCCCAGGGGCTCGGCCACCGTGCGGGCGCCGGCCTCGCGCGCCGACCGCACAGCGAGGTCGTAGAGGAAACCCGGAGCCAGGAAATACGCCGACACACCCACCCGGCGCGCGCCCGACGTCCGCAGAAGGTCCACAGCGTCCCCGGCGGTCGGGAGGGCGGCCGAGGCATAGGCGACGGCGCACGGCAGGCTCAGGCGCTCGCTGAGGGCCGCCGCGACCGCATCGACGGTCTTGCGGGCGTCCGGGTCACGGGTGCCGGCCGCGGCGAGCACGACGCCGTCCAGCCCGGCGGCCGGCAGGCGCCGGATCAGCGCGTCGATCAGCAGGGGCGACACGTCGCGCCCGGCGGCTTCCGGGCGCGGGCCGAGGACCCCGGCGAGGGTCACCTTCACCGGCAGGCCGGCGGCGGCCTCGAGCACCGCGGGCAGGTCGACCCGGCCGTGGTAGGCCTCGGTCAGCAGGAGGGGAACCAGCACGGCGCGGCGGGACGGCACCGACGCCAGCACGTCCAGCGGGCGGGGGCCGGCGTGGTCGAGGTACGCCGCGTACGTCAGCCACTCGGGGTGGGCCAGCCGCACCGCCCGGGCCAGCGCCTCGGTGGCCGCCGCGGCCCGCGGGTCCCGGCTGCCGTGTGCCACCAGGACCACGGCAGGCCGGTCTCCGGAGATCAGGCGTGCAGACCGCATTCGGTCTTCTCGAACATGGCCCAGCGGCCCGCCCGCGGGTCCTCGCCGGCCTTCGTGCGCCGCGTGCACGGCCAGCACCCGATCGAGCCGTAGCCCTTCTTGAACAGCTCGTTGACCGGCACGTTCCAGCGGCTGACATACCGGTCCACATCGGCCTGGGTCCAGGCCGCGATCGGGTTGACCTTGACCTTGCCCTTCTTGGCGTCGAACGCGACGACCGGCGTGTTGGCCCGGGTCGGCGACTCGTCGCGGCGCAGGCCGGTGGCCCAGGCGTCGTACTCCACCAGGGCACGCTCCAGCGGCTCGACCTTGCGCATGAAGCAGCACTCGTCGGGGCTGCGGGCGAACAGCCGGGGCCCGTACTCCCCGTCCTGCTGGCCGACCGTCATGCGCGGGCGGATCGAGCGGACGTTGACGTTCATGGTCGCGGCGACCGTGTCGCGCACCTTCAGCGTCTCGGGGAAGTGCAGGCCGGTGTCGAGGAAGACCACGTCGACGCCGGGCGACACGCGCGAGAAGACGTGCGCCACGACCGCGTCGGCCATCGAGCTGGTCACGCAGAAGCGCTCGCCGAAGGTGTCGGTCGCCCACTTGGCGATCTCCTCCGCCGGCGCGCCCTCGAGCGCCTCGGCGGCCCGGCGGGCAAGCGGCTCGAGCTCGGCCGGCGAGCGCCGGGCCGGGTCGGCGGTGGTGATCGGAGCGCCGAGGGAGACGAGTCCCAGGTTGGCGGCGGTCACAATAGTCATCGGTTGACTCCCTCTTTACCGCTCTTGTCGCCCTTGACGGGGTTCAATCGCTCAGCAAGCAGCCCGTTGAACTTGACCGTGAAAACTCGCGCGCAGGCGTGGCACTCCCACGCGCCGTGTGCCGCCTCGTTGGGGAAGAGGTCTTCCTCCCCGCAGTAGGGGCAATAGAGAGGTGTCGATCTGGCATCGCTCATTTCAACAACTCCTCGTCGGCCCTGAGCACCCAGTCGGCGAAGCTCTCCGACCGCGACTCACGCCCGTCCAGGTAGTGGCGGGCGAGCCTCTCGACGTACGCCGGAAGCTCCTCCGCCGTGGCCTTGAGGCCGCGCAGCTTGCGTCCGAAGCCCGCGGTCTGGCCCTGCGCCATGCCCAGCCCGCCGCCGAGGTGCACCTGGAAGCCCTCGACCTGCTCGCCATGCGCATTCATAACAAGCTGGCCTTTGAGGCCGATGTCGGCGACCTGTGTGCGGGCGCAGGCGTTGGGGCAGCCGTTGATGTGGATCGAGATGTCGGCGTCGAAGTCCTTGAGCCGCTCCTCGAGCCGGGCGACCAACTCCTCGCCGAGCGCCTTGGTCTCGACGATCGCGAGCTTGCAGTACTCCAGGCCGGTGCAGGCCATCGTGCCGCGGCGCCAGGCCGACGGCCGGGCCTCCAGCCCGATGCCGCGCAGCGCGACGACGAACGGCTCCACCTGGTCGTCGGCGATATCGAGGACCAGGAGCTTCTGGTACGGGGTGAGCCGGACCCGCTCCGAGCCGTGCGCCGCCACGAGGTCCGCGAGCTTTGCCAGCTGCGTGCCCGAGGAGCGGCCGACCACCGGCGCCGCACCGACGTAGTTGCGGCCGTCGGCCTGCTTGTGCACGCCGATGTGGTCGATCGGTTTCGCCGGCAGCTCCGGCGCCGGGCCGTCGACCAGAGCGCGGCCGAGGTATTCCTTCTCCAGCACCTCGCGGAACTTGGCCACGCCCCAGTCGGCGAGCAGGTACTTGAGCCGGGCCCGGCTGCGCAGCCGCCGGTAGCCGTAGTCGCGGAAGATCGCGACCACGCCCTCCCAGACGTCGGGGATCTCCTCCAGCGGCACCCAGACGCCGAGCCGCTCGGCCAGCCGCGGGTTGGTGGACAGGCCGCCGCCGACCCAGAGGTCGAAGCCGGCCCCGTGCACGGGGTGCCGCACCCCGACGAGCGAGATGTCGTTCGTCTCGTACGGCGTGTCGGCCAGCCACGAGATCGACGTCTTGAACTTGCGCGGCAGGTTGGAGTAGCGCGGGTCGCCCACGTACCGCTTGAGGATCTCGTCGATCGCCGGGGCCGGGTTGAGCACCTCGTCGGTGGAGACGCCGGCGACCGGGCTGCCCAGCACGACCCGCGGGCAGTCGCCGCACGCCTCGGTGGTCTGCAGGCCGACCGCCTCGAGCCGGCGCCAGATCTCCGGCATGTCCTCGATGCGGATCCAGTGCAGCTGGATGTTCTGCCGGTCGGTGACGTCGGCGCTGTCCCGGCCGAACTCGACCGAGATCTGTGCGATCGTGCGCAGCTGGGCGAGGCTCAGCTCGCCGCCGTCGACGCGCACGCGCAGCATGAAGAACTCGTCCTCGAGCTCGTGCGGCTCGAGCACGGCCGTGCGGCCGCCGTCGATGCCCGCCTTGCGCTGGGTGTAGAGGCCCCACCAGCGGAACCGGCCGCGAAGGTCCTGCGGATCGATCGAGGCGAAACCGGTACGCGCGTAGATGTTCTCGATCCGGGCGCGAACGTTCAGCGGATTGTCGTCCTTCTTGATCCGCTCGTTGGGGTTGAGCGGCTCGCGGTGTCCGAGCGCCCACTGGCCCTCGCCGCGCGCCTTGCGGGGGCGGGCGGTCGGGCTTGCTGGGGTGCTGCTGGGCGCCATGTCGGCGATCCTCCGGGTTCGGTGGGCGCGGCTGGACGCTCACGGCCACCTGAGGCTCGCGACATCAATGTCAGGAGAGGGCCGGCGCGTCTCGCGCGCCCGAAATCAAATCGGGCGGCGTCAGGAAGCCGGACACATCGCGCTGCGGACGCGGCCGTAGTCGACGTGGCGCCGAGCCACGAAGCGGCGGTCAACTGCAGCGGTCATGTCGGCAAGCCTCTCACGGCGGACCAATCTCGGCCAGTGTGGTCCAGATTCCGGGAGTGTGTCGGCTACCACCCGCGGTGCAGCCTCGACGTTCTTCCTCGTTTACCCTTCCGCCATGCGTCGCAACCCGCCGACCCAGTCGTTGGATCACCAGCCGCCCGACGTGACAGTGATCACCCAACGACAGCCGTCGACCCCGGCGGCGGCCGAGCGTGCACCGGGAAGCCCGCTCGGCGAGTACCTGCGGCGCACGATCTGGCTCTGGCCCGTGCTGGTCACCGCCCTCGTGGTGCGCTACCAGGCGGGCCGCCCGCAGCTGTGGCGCGACGAGTTCGCCACCTGGAGCGCCGTGACCCGGTCGCCGGGCGGCCTGGCCCGGCTCACCGAGCACCTCGACGCGGTGCTCGAGCCGTACTACCGGTTCATGCAGGTCTGGGTCGGCCTCGCCGGAGACTCGGCGCTCGCCTTGCGCACACCGTCGATCCTGGCCGCCGCGGCGACCGCGGGGGTCGTCGCGGCGCTCGGGACGATGCTCGGCTCCCGCCGGGCCGGCGTGCTGGCCGGCCTTCTCTACGCGCTCCTCCCGACCACCTCCCGCTACGGCCAGGAAGCCCGGCCGTACGCGTTGGCCAGCCTGGCCGCCGCCACCGCGACGCTGTTGCTGCTGCTGGCCGTGCAGCGGCAGGGGAAGCAGCGCTGGTTCCTCTGTGCCGGCTACGCCGTAGCGTTGTCCCTACTCGGCGCGCTGCACCTGGTCGCGCTCCTGCTGCTGACCGGCCACCTGATCATCGTGGCGTACTTCGCCTACACGAACCGCTCCTGGCGGCCGTTCCTCTGGGCGGGCGGCGCCGTGCTCGTCGCGCTGGCCCCGCTCATCCCGCTGACGCTGCGCGGCCACCACGAGGTGGGTCTGCAACTGGGCTCCCGCGTGCACCCGCCGGACATCTTCGCGATCGCCACCCTGCCCGACGGCGTCTTCGGCTCGGCGACCGTCGGCGGCGCGATGCTGGCGCTGGCCGTCGTCGGGGCGTTGACCGGCGGCTGGCGGGGCGGCCTGTTCGGCGCGACGGTGCTCGTGCCGGTCCTGGTGTTCGTGGCGGCCAGCGAGTTCGAGCCGCTCTTCACGCTGCGGTACATGGTCTTCATCGCGCCTCTGGCGTGCGCGCTGGCCGGGCTGGCCCTGGCCCGCGTGCGCCTCGCGCCCGCGCTCGTGATGGTGCTGCTGCTCAGCTTCCTCTGCCTGAAGGAGCAGAACATCGCCCGGCTGTCGCACGAGGGCCGCGGCGCCCCTCTCGTCGACTACCGGGGCGCCGCCCGGACGATCGCGCAGAACCGGCAACCCACGGACGCGATCGTGTACGGCCGGACCGGGTGGCAGTTCGCCGACATAGCCATCGAGTACTACCTGCGCGGGAGCACGCCGGTCGACGTGCTGGCGAGTTCGAGCCGGGACGCGGTCGGCAGCTACTGGACCCCGGAGGTCGCCGATCCCGCCGCGGCGCTCGCCGGCCGCCAGCGGGTGTGGGCCGTGGTGCCCGACAACCTGGGCACGCACAAGCCCGACCCGTTGCCGGCCGCTACCGTCGCGACGCTGACCCAGCACTACCACGCGGTCCGCGAATGGCACGTCAGCGGCATCACCGTCTGGCTGTACGAGCGGACGGCGTGACGCCGAACAGTCGCATCAGAGTGGAACGGTAGGTTCGTGGAGATAACTGAGACGCCGGCGGTGCGGCGCTGGCCGGCCGTCGCCATCCCAGCGTGGGTCACCGCCCAGCTGGCCTGGTTCATTCCGGCGGTGGCCGCCGGTCTGGTCGTCGGCCACCGGGCGGCCCAGCCGCAGCCGTGGCGCGACGAGTTCGCGAGCTGGAGCGCGGCGACGCGCACAGTGCCCCAGATCCTGGCGCTCGGCAAGAACATCGACGGCGTGCTGGTGCCGTACTACGTGTTCCTGCACTTCTGGATCCGGTTGTTCGGCGACTCGGTGAGGTCGATGCGGGTGCCGTCGGTGCTCGCGATGATCGCGCTGGCGGCCGTGGTGGCACTCCTGGCGCGGCGCTTCTGGGGCCCGGCCGCGGGCCTGCTCGCCGGCCTGCTCACGGCGGTGCTCCCGGTCGTCTCCCGCTACGGCCAGGAGATCCGGGGTTACGCGTTCGCCGCGCTCTTCGCCACCCTGGCGACGCTGGTGCTGGCCGTCGCCCTCGAGCGGCCGCGCTGGTGGCGCTGGGTGGTGTACGCGCTGTGTGTCCTACTGATCGGTCTGTCGCACCTGTTGGGCCTGCTGATCCTGGCCGGTCACGGTGTCGCCGTGCTGGTCACGGCCGTGCACGAGCGACGCCTGCGGGCGCTCTGGTGGCTGCCGTCGGCGATGGCCGGCGCCGGCGGGGTGCTCTGGCTGATCCGCGACGGCCTGGGACAGCACAACACGCAGCTGAACTGGCTGTCCGCGGCCCAGCCGAAGGACCTGGCCAACATCCCCGAGATGCTCTTCCTCTCGCCGACCATCGGCGGCGGCGTGGTCGCGCTGGCCCTGTTCGCCATGCGCCGCGGGCAGCCCACCTCGGCGGTCGTCCGCGGCGTGCTGCTCGGCGTCACCGCGCTGCTGCCGATCGCGCTGCTCTTCGCGTACGACCAGCTGGTCGCCCCGATCTTCCTGGGGCGGTACCTGCTGTTCGTCGTGCCGTTGGTGGTCGTCCTGGCCGGCGCCGGCCTGGCCGGTCTTCCGCTGCCGTTCGGCGTGGCGACCGTGCTCACGCTGTGCGCGATCAGCGTGCCGCTGCAGCTCGACATCCGCAAGAAGCACTCGTCCTTCGACTACCGCGGGGCCGCCGAGGTGGTCGAGGAGAACGAGCGGCCGGGCGACGGGATCATCTACGCGCCGCGCGGCGGCTGGCAGCTCGTCGACACCGGACTGGAGTACTACCTGCGCGACCGGGCGCCGCGGGACGTGCTGCTGGCCCGCACCGAAACGCAGGCCGCCTCGCTGTGGGCGACCGAGTGCGCCGATCCGGCGGCCTGTCTCACGGGGGTGACCCGCCTCTGGGTGGTCGCCGGCGACAGCCTGAACCCGTACGTCCGGGCGACCGCGACGAACGAGCTCAGCGAGGCGACCCGGGCCGCGCTCAAGCCGTACGCGATCCAGCGCAGCTGGCGGATCGGCGGCATGACGATCACGCTGCTGGTCGCAAAGCCCGCGCCCTAGCCCGCGGTCACCGGGTCTAAGGCGATCGCCCGCGGAGCGAAGCGAAGCCGGCAAGCTCAGCGATCGCCCGCGCAGCGAAGCGAAGCCAGTCAGCTCAGCTCAGCTCAGCTCAGCGCTTGCCGAGCGGCACCACCAGGATCGCCTCGGTGCCGCCGCCGGCCCGGTTGCGCAGCTCGATGGTGCCGCGCAGCTCGCCGGTGGCCAGCGCGCGGACGATCTGCAGGCCGAGCCGGCCGCTCGCGTCGGCCCGGAAGTCCTCGGGCAGGCCCTGGCCGTCGTCGGCGACGGTGACGTGCAGTTGCTTGCGGAACCGGTGGGCGGAGACGACCACCTCGCCGACCTCGGCGCGCGGCGTGTCCAGCGCGACGTCCTCGTCGGGGGCGGGGAAGCCGTGCTCCACCGCGTTGATCAGCAGCTCGTTGAGCACCATCACCAGCGAGGTGGCGATCTCCGCGGGCAACACGCCGAAGGTTCCCTCGCGGCGCATCTTGACGGTGAAGCTGGTCGCGGCGACCTCGGTGGCCGCCGATGCGACCCGGTCCACGATGCCGTCGAAGTCGACCGCCTCGTCGCTGGACATCGACAGCGTCTCGTGGACCAGCGCGATCGAGGCGACCCGCCGTACGGATTCCTGCAGGGCCATCTTGGCCTCGGGCACGTCGACCCGGCGGGCCTGCAGGCGCAGCAGCGCGGCGACGGTCTGCAAGTTGTTCTTGACCCGGTGGTGGATCTCCCGGATGGTCGCGTCCTTGGTCATCAGGGCCCGGTCCCGGCGGCGCACCTCGGTGACGTCGCGCACCAGGACCAGCGCGCCGATCGGCACGCCGGCGGGCAGCAGCGGCAGGGCCCGGGTGAGCACGGTCGCGCCGCGCGCCTCGATCTCCTGCCGGGGCGGGAACTCGCCGCGCAGGCCGGCCAGGATCCGCTCGGCCGCGTCGTTGCCCTCCAGCGGGTCCGCGGCGAGGCGGCTGGTCAGGTTGGAGAGCTCCTCGCCGACCAGGTGCGCGTTGAAGCCGAGGCGGCGGAAGGCCGACTGCGCGTTGGGGCTCGCGTAGGTCACCTTGCCGCTCGCGTCCAGCCGGATCAGCCCGTCGCCGACCCGCGGCGCCGAGGTGGTCTCGCCGGGATGCCGGGGCGGCGGGAAGGTGCCGTCGGCGACCATCTGGGCCAGGTCGTCCGCGGTCGTCAGGTAGTTCAGCTCGAGCTGGCTGGGCGTACGCGCGGTGGACAGGTTGGTGTCCCGGCCGATCACCGCGATCACCTCGCTGTAGCCCTCCTCGCGGTCGTTCTCGTCACGCAGCCGGACCGGAACGGCCTCGTGGCGGGCGGGAGTGTCGCCGTACCAGACCGGGTCGCCCTCCCGCCAGATGCGCTCCTGCGTGAAGGCGATGTCGAGGTGCGCGACCTCCGGCCCCCCGACGGTCTTGCCGACCTGGTCGTCCTGGTATGCCGTCGGCGCGGTCGTGGGCCGCACCTGCGCGACGCAGAGGAACTGGCGTGGCTGCCCGGCGGGCGCCTTCACCGGCACCCACATCAGCAGGTCGGCGAAGGACAGATCGGACAGCAACTGCCAGTCGCCGGCCAGCCGGTGCAGGTGGTCGATGTCGGCAGGTCCGAGGCCGGTGTGCTCCTCGGCTAAGTCACGCAACGTGGACACGGCACAAGACTGCCATGCTTCTGTTTCTAGAGCGTCGTGGTGACCTTCTTGAGACCACGGGGCGCGTCGGGGTCCTCGCCGCGGGCCAGCGCGAGGGCGAGCGCGAGCCTCTGCAGCGGCAGGATGTCGAGCAGCGGGCCGTAACGCTCGTCGACGCCCGGCACGCTCAGCCGCCCGGAGGCGCCCGGCACGTCGCTCGCGCCGATCGTGACCACGTCCGCGCGCCGCTCGCCGAGCCGCGTGACGACGTCGCGCATCGACCGGCCGCCGGGCCCGTCGCCGACCACGGCCAACACGGGGACGTCCGGGTCGGTCATGGCGAGCGGCCCGTGCAGCAGGTCGGCGCCGGAGAACGCGAGCGCCGGCAGGTACGAGGTCTCCATCAGCTTCAGGGCGGTCTCGCGCGCGGTCGGGTACGCGTACCCCCGGGCGGTCGTGACCAGCCGGGAAGCGAAACGGTATCGCTGGGCGAGGTCGTCGGCGGCCGTGTCGCGCAGCACGTCCTCGGCGAGCTGCGGCAGTTTCTCCAGGGCGGCACGCTCGTCGGCGGGCAGCGTGCCGTCGCCGGCGCGGACGCCCTCGACGAGCAGCAGCAGCGCGAGCAGCTCAGCCGTGTAGGTCTTCGTGGCCGCGACCGCCCGCTCGTGCCCGGCTGCCACGTCGATCGACAGCTCGGCGGCCTCGGACAGCGGCGAGCCGGGGTTGTTGGTGATCGCCAGGGTCAGACCGCCGGTCTCGCGGGCGACGCTCAGCACGCCGGTGAGGTCGGGCGAGCCGCCGCTCTGACTGACCCCGATGACCAGGGTGTCGGTGAAGTCGGGCCGGGCGCCGTAGAGGGTGATCGCGCTCGGCGAGGCGCTCGCCACCGGCAGCCCGAGACGGATCTCGCTGAGGTAGGCGCCGTAGAGCGCCGCGTGGTCGGACGTGCCGCGGGCGACGAACAGGACGTTGCGGGGTCGCCGGCGGGCGACCTCGGCCGCCACCGCGGAGATCGCGGAGGCGTGCTCGCCGGCCAGCAGGCGAGCGAATCCGCCCGGTTGTTCCGCGATGTCTGCCGCCATGCCCCGGCCTCGCTGGATCACGCTTTCCTCCCCGGCTGAGTTCACGTTCGCGCAATTCCTGCGCAGTATTGCAAGAAGAAGCTTAGATCATCAATGTTTCGAGCACAATTGCGCAGAGGCCCAGGGACTGACAGAAGCCGTGTTCTTCCCCTACTGTCTTCCCTCGTGGATGCACGCCGCGCGGCCGACCGCGCACTTGAGCGGGCAAGATCCGCTCTTCTGCGCGGCGAGCTTCAGCACGCCGCCGACCATCTGGCCGGCGCGCTCGCCCACGCCCCTACGCTGCCCGAGACCCACGAGTTGCTCAGCCGGCTCGCCGCCCGCTCCGGCGGCGGTCTCGAGCTCTTCCCGCTGGTGCAGCACGCGCCCGTCGGCCGCCTGGCGGCCCGCGCCCACCTGCTCGCCGCCGCCGGCCGACCCGAGGACGGGCTCCCCCTGCTGGCCGTCGCGAGCGGCCACGCGCCTAGCTCCGACTGGGCCGGCGTCCCCTGGGTCGGCGAGCCGGCGCTGGGCGTGCGCATCGAGCCGGGCACCCTCGTGCAGGTCGTGATGCGGCTCTGCACCGCCGTCGGCGACCCGGCGCCTTCCACGGTCGTCGGCACCCTGCGGCCCTACCTGCGCGTGGTCCGCCACGCGGTCGCCGCCCACCCGGAGCATTCGATGCTGCTCGGCGCCGGCTCGGCGCTGGCCCGCCGGCTCGGCGAGAGCGCGCTGGCCGTCGACTGGGCCACGCGCGGCGCCCGGGTCCGGCCGTCGAAACTCGCGGAGATCTGGCTCGGCTACGCCTACCGCAGCGCCGGCCGGCTGCCCGAGGCGCTCGCCGCGCTGCGCCGGGCCGTCGCCCACGACCCCGACGACCTCTCGGTCTACGCCGACATCGCCGGCACGCTCGCCGAGAACGGGCGCCTCGGCGACGCGCTGAGCTGGATCGACCGTGCCCTCGATCGCGACCCGGAGTACGACTGCGCCGTGCACACCTCGCACCGCCTGCGCTTCCGGGCCGACGGCGACCTGGCCCACCTGGTCCGGCTCGCCGACTTCGTCCGCGACCACCCCGACGAGTCGCACGAGCACACCGACCTGGCCGACTGCTGCCGCGAGATCCCCTGGCTGAGCGGCGCGCCGGCGGCCGCGCCGCTTCCGCGCGGAAACGCGCCGGCGGCCGGCGAGCCTTCCGACGATGCCGTCCGGCGCCTGCGCCGGGTCGCGGCACTCTGGTGGCCACACCCGCCCGGGGCGTACGACGCGGCCGTGCACCTGGTCCTCGTGCCGCCGCCCGACCTGCTGGCCCTGCTCGCACACCCGCCGGCCGATGTGGCCGCGGCCGAGATCTGGGCCTGCCTCGGCCTGCTGCACCACGGCGCCGAGGAACCCTGGCTCGACTCGACGCGCCGGCGGCTGCTGCTCGACCTGCTCGACGGCGGCCTCGACCGGGTGACCGAGGGGGCGCTCTTCGCGCTGATCGTCGCGGCCTGGATCGACCCGTCTGCGCGCGACGACGTGGCCTCGGTGGTGACCGGCCGGCTCAACGAGGTGGCGGCCCGGCCGGGGGCCCGCTCGGTGGCCGAGCTGGCGCTCGCCACGCCGGGCCTCGACGCCACGACACGGATCAGGGCGGCGTCGATGACGACGGCGCCGGCCATCCCACGCCAGCGCGGCCGCGGCCGCCTGCTCCTGCGCTGGCGACGAGGTTGATCAGTCGGCGATGACGGCGATCAGGTCGCCCTCCTGGACGACGTCGCCCTCGGTAACCGCCATCTCGGCGACCGTGCCGTCCGTCTCGGCCAGCACCGGGATCTCCATCTTCATCGACTCGAGGATCACCAGGGTGTCGCCCTCGGTGACGGTGTCGCCCGCGGAGGCCACGACCTTCCACACGTTGGCCACCATCTCGGCCCGGATCTCGTCGGCCATCGGGGGAACCTCCTCGGTCAGGCTGTCGGTCTGCGCCATCAAATCATGGATCCCACGCGGGCGAGTCCGGGCCCACGGGACGCGCCGACTACCATCGGTCGGGAGAAGCGCCACGAACAGGAGCACACGCCATGGCTAAGAAGTCCCGCAAGAAGAAGGCCCGCAAGAAGAGCGCCGCCAACCACGGCAAGCGCCCCAACAGCTGAGCTGAGCTAGCTGGCCTTCGCTGCCGCTCGGCGGGCATTGCGCCGCTCGAGGTCGGTGTCGAAGGCGCCAAAAGGTCCCTCGGCTTCGCCTAGCACTTTTTGGAGCCCTCGACACCGCCGGGCGCAACGCGACCTTGGTCGCGGAAACCAAAGAAACCCGGCAGCTCGGCTGCCGGGTCTCTTCGTGTCCGGGTCAGGGCAGGTATTCGCGGGTCTCCACCTGGACCTCCAGCTGGTCCAGCTTGATGCGCAGACGCTCGCGAAGGTCCTTGGGGGCGGTCTCGTCGCCGCAGCAGCGGGCGACCAGCGCCTTTACCTCGTGCTCGATGCCGAACTCCCGCAGGCAGCGGGTGCAGTCGTCGAGGTGCTTCTGGATCAACGAGCGGCGGTCCTCGCTGCACTCCAGGTCGAGGTACAGGTAAACCTCGCTGAGGACGATGCCGCAATCGGTGTCGTGTTCCTCGCCGTTGGTTCCCATGTCGTCACGCCCCCTGCGGTTCCGTCGCGGTCCGGGTGATGCCCCGGTCGGCGGCGTACCGTTCCAGCAGCTTGCGCAGGTTGCGCCGGCCACGGTGCAGGCGAGACATGACGGTGCCGATGGGGGTGCCCATGATGTCGGCGATCTCCTTGTACGAGAAACCCTCGACATCGGCGAGGTAGACGGCGAGCCGGAAATCCTCCGGCAACGACTGCAGGGCTTCCTTGATGTCGCTGTCCGGCAGCCGGTCGAGCGCCTCCGTCTCGGCCGAGCGCAGGCCGCTGGACGTGTGCGACTCCGACGAGGCGAGCTGCCAGTCGGTGATCTCCTCAGTCGGCGACTGCACGGGCTGGCGCTGCTTGCGCCGGTACGAGTTGATGTACGTGTTCGTCAGGATCCGGTACAGCCACGCCTTGAGGTTCGTACCCTCCTCGAACTGGTGAAACGCGGAGTACGCCTTCAGGAACGTCTCCTGCACCAGGTCCTCGGCGTCGGCCGGGTTGCGCGTCATCCGCAGACCGGCCGCGTACAGCTGGTCGACGAACGGCAGCGCGTCGCGCTCGAAGCGCGCCCGGCGTTCCTCGGTCCGTTCTGTCTGGGCCACCCTCAGCTCTCCCCTCGACCGCCCCGCCGAGGATACGGCTAGTGCCCCACCGTCTGCTTCGAAAACCGACGGTGTGCTGACACTCACCAATGGCGTGGCGGGCGAAGGGTCGACAGCGGGCCATTCGGGGGAACTCAACAGGTCCCGCACCCGGGCCACCTCCCGGTCGTCGCGTTCGACGTACTCGGTTCTGGCTCGCACCTCACCAACCCCTTCCGGCGTACAAGCTCTCCGGGTGGTGTAACCGAGGAAGAGCAAGTTGCATTCCAGACGCGCGGCTCAGGTCGCCCAGTTGTGATCGCGTAGCCAGGCCAGCGCGAGGGCGGCGGTCGTCTTCAGGTCTTTGCGCAGGTCGTGGGTGGCGCCGGGAATAACCTCGACCTCGACGTTGCAGGTCGCGGCAGGCATGCCGAAGGGGTCCCTATCGCCGTTGAGGACCAGCGTCGGCAGGCCGGCGGGCAACTCGGAGACGCGGGTCTTCTCCGGCCTGCCGGGCGGGTGCAGTGGAAAGGCCAGGCAGAGAACGCCCGCGGCGCCGAGGGCGGTCGCCGTGCGGCAGGCGACGCGCGCGCCGCTGGAGCGCCCTCCGACGATCAACGGCAGGTCCGGTACGCCGATCTGCCGGACCACCGCGGTCCACGCCTCGTCGAGCTGTGCCGCCGGAGCCGGGGCGCGACGGCCGGCCACCCGGTACGGCTGCGTCACCAGCGCGACGAGCACGCCGGACGCGACCGCCGCGTCGTGCACCGCGGTGAGGTCGGGCGCGTCGACGCCGCCGCCGGCCCCGTGGCCGAGCACGAGCAGGCTGGCGGCCGGACCGGCGGGTTTCGTGATCCGGATCGCCGCCGGCCCGCGCGGCGTCTCTACCGATGTCTCGGGGTCACCCACGACCCCAATCTAATCAGCGGCTCAGCTTTAGTCAGCGGCTCAGTGGCACGAGGGTGAGCAGTCGCCGATCCTCTTCGTCGGGATCGTCGGCGACGGCGTCGCCGTCGGGCTGGACCCGCTCGCGCCAGGCCACCAGCATCGCCCGGCGCTCGCGCGGCGTCGTGCCGCCCCAGACGCCGTGGCAGTCGCCGACCTGCAGCGCCCAAGCCAGGCAAGGCCCCTGCACGTCACAGGTGCCGCAGAGCGTCACGGCGCTCTCGGACGGCTCGTTCGGCGCAGGGAAGAACGTCTCCGGATCGACGCTGCGGCACGCCCCCCTGGCGCGCCACGCTTCGTCGCCGCGCCTTTCCTCGATCGCCGCGAGCAGCCGCGGGTCGCACCGCGCGATGGCCACCTCGTGCGGACGCGGCATACGAGCCCGTGTCATCAGCCCACCTCCCCCGTGGGACCGGTAGTGCATGTGGTGGTCGGGCCGCACCGTACGGACCGGCACCACTCCGGCGCTGGTTTCTATCGCACGGTAGAAGATCAGAACAAGGGTCTTATCTATCTCGCAATAAAGTTCGCAATAACCAATGCGCACATTGACAGACAAACCTCGCCATTGATCTCGTCGATGTCAGGTCAGAAGAGGGTCACCTCGGCCGGGGGCTCGATGGCCGGGGGTTCGAGCAGATGCGGTCCGTTGTTGCGAACGTTGCCGACATCGGGGCGAACCGCCCGAATGTCGATCATGGCGAGCTCGGCTGCGGTCATCGGTCGCAGCTGCTCCTCAGGGTCGCCGCCGCCGGCCAACCAGCCGGCCCAGCGCTCGCGCGGCAGGATCAGCGGCATCCGGTCGTGCACCCGCGCCAGCTCGCCGAGCGCCGCCGTGGTCAACACGCTGCAGGTCAGCAGGGCCTCGGGACCCCAGGCCGACCACACGCCGGCGAAGGCGAGCGGCGAACCGTCGAGCGGGGTCATGTAGTAGGCCTGGCGCTGCTTGCCCGCGCGGACCCACTCGAACCAGCCGTCGGCCGGGACCAGGCAGCGCCGCTTGGCGAACGACGGCGCGAAGGCCGGGGAGGTGGCCACCGTCTCGGCGCGTGCGTTGATCATGCGGGCGCCGGCGCGCAGGTCGCGGGCCCACGGCGGGACCAGGCCCCACCGGGCCACGTCGACGACCCGCGCGTCGCGGCTGCGCGAGACCCGGACCAGCGGCACCGGGTCGGTGGGCGCGACGTTCCAGCTCGGCCCCGGCCCGTCGGCGACGCTCTCGGCGTCGAACAGGAGGCTGAGGTCGGCGTCGCTTCGCGTGGTCGCGTACCGCCCGCACATGAACCCAGACGGTACGCCCCGCCGCGTCGTCCCGGGGGGCGGGAACGCGCCGCGGAAATGTCGTAGCCCGGCGGCAGAATGGCGGGCGTGACTGCTGAATCCCGTCCCTGGCTCGCACCGACCGCGTCCGGCCCGGTCGACACCGCCGTGCGGCTGCCCGGCTCCAAGTCCATGACCGCCCGCGCGCTGCTGCTCGCCGCGCTCGCCGACGGCCCGTCGGTCATCGAGCGGCCGCTGCGTGCCCGAGATACCCAGCTGATGGCCGCCGGCCTGCGCGCGCTCGGCGTGCTCGTCGACACCGGCGCCGACCAGAGTTGGGCGGTGACGCCCGCCAGGTTGCGCGGGCCGGCCCGGGTCGACGTCGGCCTGGCCGGCACGATCATGCGATTCCTGCCGCCTGCCGCGGCGCTGGTCGACGGCACGGTGGAGTTCGACGGCGACCCGCAGGCGCACGCCCGGCCGCTGCGCCCGATCGTCGAGGCGCTGCGCTCGCTCGGCGTGTCGATCGACGCGTCGCCCAGCGGCGGCCTGCCGCTGACCGTGCGCGGCGCCGGCCTGGTCGAGGGCGGCGAGGCGGTGATCGACGCGTCCGGCTCCAGCCAGTTCGTCTCCGGGCTGCTGCTCTCCGCGCCACGCTTCACCAAGGGCCTGGTGCTGCGTCACGAGGGGCCGCCGGTCCCGTCCGCGCCGCACCTGCGGATGACCACGCACATGCTGCGCGCGGCCGGCGCGTCGGTCGACGAGAGCGTGCCCGACCTCTGGGTGGTCGAGCCCGGCCCGCTGCGGGGGCGCACCTGGGTGATCGAGCCCGACCTCTCCGGCGCCGCGCCGTTCTTCGCCGCCGCGATGGTCACCGGCGGCTCGGTCACGCTCGCCGGCTGGCCGGCCGAGAGCTGGCAGCCCGTCGGCCGGCTCACCGAGCTGCTGACCGGGCTGGGCGCCGAGGTGTCCCAGGGTGCGGCCGGTCTGACCGTGCGCGGCACGGGCACGCTGCGCGGCATCACGGCCGACCTCTCCGAGGTGAGCGAGCTGACCCCGGTGGTCGCCGCGCTGGCCGCGCTCGCCGACGGCCCGTCCGAGCTGCGCGGCGTCGCGCACATCCGCGGCCACGAGACCGACCGGATCGCCGCGCTCGCCACCGAGCTGAGCAAGGCGGGCGCCGAGGTCACGGAGTTCCCCGACGGCCTGCGCATCACGCCGCGGCCGCTGCACGCGACGTCGTTCGAGACCTATGCCGACCACCGGATGGCGCACGCCGCGGCGGTTGTCGGGCTCGCCGTGCCGGGCGTGGAGCTCACCGACGTAGCGTGTACGTCGAAGACGTTGCCCGAGTTCCCGGAACTCTGGGCGGGACTCGTGGCGAGGAGCTAGACCTGCCAGGACACAAGCGGGAGTACGACGAGGACGACGTCCGGATCCGCCCCGGCCGTTCGTCACGCCCGCGCACCCGGACCAGGCCGAGGCACGACGACGCCATCGACGCGCTGGTCATCGCCGTGGACCGGGGGCGCTACGGCTGCGTGATCGAGGACGGCGCCGCGGACAGCCCGGTGATCACCGCGATGCGGGCCCGCGAGCTGGGCCGCAAATCGGTCGTGGTCGGCGACCGGGTCGCGCTGGTGGGCGACGCGTCGGGCGCGCCGGGCGCGCTGGCCCGGATCGTGCGGATCGCCGAGCGCACGTCGGTTCTGCGCCGCACGGCGGACGACGACGACACCACGCCCGAGGGCCGGCTGGAGCGTGTCGTGGTCGCCAACGCCGACCAGCTCGTGATCGTCAGCGCGCTGGCCGACCCGCCGCCGCGCACCGGTTTCATCGACCGGTGCCTGGTGGCGGCCTACGACGCCGGCATCGAGCCGTTGCTGTGCCTGACCAAGGCCGACCTCGCGGGCCCCGAGGCGGTGCTCGGCTACTACGCCGAGCTGGATCTGCCGCATGTGCTGATCGAGCCCGACAGCGACCTGACCGAGCTGCGCAAGCGCCTCGCCGAGCAGATCTCGGTGCTCGTCGGCCACTCCGGTGTGGGCAAGTCCACCCTGGTCAACCGCCTGGTGCCGGACGCGTTGCGGGCGGTCGGCGTGGTCAGCGCGATCGGCAAGGGGCGCCACACGTCGACCAGCGCGGTCGCGTTACGGCTGGCCCCGGTCGGCCGCTCCGGCAAGGACCCGGGCTGGATCGTCGACACCCCGGGCATCCGCAGCTTCGGCCTGGCCCACGTCAGCTCCGACAGCCTCCTGCACGGCTTCCCGGACCTGGTCGAGGGCACGTTGGAGGACCAGCCCAACTGCGAGCACACCGGCAACGACCTCGAGTGCCGCCTCGACGCCTGGGTCGCGGCGGGCAAGGCCGACGCCCGGCGCCTCGCCTCCTACCGACGCCTGCTGGCCTCCCGAGCGGGCGAAACCGACTCCCGTACGCATCCCGACGAGACGCACGACGCGCTCCCCGCCCCGCCCCGGGAACCCGGCCTCTCCACTACCTGACCGCCGTAGGCGGGCGGGAAAGCAGGTTGCGGCCGGACGTTCGTGGCGAGGTGGTGGGGATGGGCCCCGGAGATCGGCTAGCGTGCGAGCATGGCTGGCTACGCGGACGACCTCGCCCTTGCTCACCTGCTCGCCGACACCGCCGACTCGATCTCGATGGCCCGGTTCCGGGCCAACGACCTGAGGGTGGAGTCCAAGCCTGACCTCACCCCGGTCTCCGACGCGGACACGGCGGTGGAGCAGGCGCTGCGGTCGACGCTCGCCCGCGCCCGGCCGCGCGACTCGGTGCTCGGCGAGGAGTTCGGCCGGTCCGAAGCCGCCGCCGGGCCGGGCAGTCGGCACTGGGTGATCGATCCGATCGACGGCACCAAGAACTTCGTCCGCGGCGTGCCGATCTGGGCCACGCTGATCGCGCTGATGGAGGGCGACACGCCAGTCGCCGGCCTGGTCTCCGCGCCGGCGCTGGGACGGCGCTGGTGGGGCGCGACGGGGCTGGGCGCGTTCGCCGGCAAGCACCAGCACGCCGCCACCCGGATCGGCGTCTCCCGGGTCAGCCGGCTGGCGGATGCCAGCTTCTGCTATTCGAGCTTCACCGGATGGGCCGAGATCGGCCGCCTGGAGCGGATGGTCGAGCTGAGCCTGCAGGCCTGGCGGAGCCGGGCGTACGGCGACTTCTACGGCTACATGCTCCTGGCCGAGGGCGCCCTGGACGTGATGGTCGAGCCGGAGTTGTCGCTGTGGGACGTGGCGGCGCTCATCCCGATCGTGACCGAGGCCGGCGGCCAGATCACCGACCTGCGCGGCCGCACGCCCGGCGACAAGACCGCGTCGATCGCCACGAACGGCATCCTGCACGAAACGATACTGACGGCGCTCACATAGCGACCTACCTACGTCCGGCGTTGACGCGCAAGTCGTCGCCGAAGACCTGAGCCGACCGCGAACCTCGTCTATCGTGCGTGTGGTGGTGTCCTCCGGCTGGTTCTTCCTCGCCGCCATGATCTTGGCGTACGGGGTGGCCAACCTGCTCCAGTCGGCGGCGGCGGCGCGCACCACGGTGCACCACACCTTTGATCCGTCGCTGTTGTTGCGGCTGGCCGGCCAGCGCACCTACCTGCTCGGCATCGGCTGCCAGGTGCTCGGGTTCGTCATGGCCTTCCTCGCCCGGCGTGACCTTCCGCTGTTCCTCGTGCAGGCCAGCGTCGCGGCCGGGCTCGGCGTGACCGCGCTGCTGGGCGTACTGCTGATGAAGTGGCGCCTGCCCACCGCCGAGCTGGCCCTGCTCGCCCTGCTGTTGGGCGGGATCACCGCCTTGGTCATCGCCGCCGAGCCGGCGCAGTCGCGCCGGCTGGGGCCTGTCGTGATCAGCGCTCTGGCTGCGTCGGTCCTGCTGGTCGCTGCTCTCGGCTCCCTCGCGGTACGCCTGCACGGCGCGCCGGGCTCGGTCGTGCTGGGCTCGCTGGCCGGCATGGACTTCTCCGCCGCCGCGATCGCCGCCCGCCCGCTGGCCAACGAGCACACCGCCGCCGGCTTCTTCACCAACCCGCTGCTCTACCTGCTGATCGTGCATTCGCTGGTCGGGCAGCTGCTGCTCGGCCTGGCGATGCAGCGCGGCTCGACCACCGCCGCGGTCGCCGCCATGGACGCCGCCGGCGCGGTGCCGGCCGCGATCGTCGGCCTGCTGGTGCTCGGCGACCGGATCGAGCCGGGGCTGGGCTGGCTGGCCGGTCTCGGGTTCGTCGTCACGCTGAGCGCGGTGATCGGCCTGACCCGGTACGCGGAGCCGCAGCACCATCACGCGACGTCGGACGGTCGCCGGCCCGGGCGCTCGAGGCTGCACGCGGCCGCGACCGGACCGCTGACCCGGGGCTGACCTGCCGCTACGGCACGGCAAATACACCGATGGTTGATCTGACGCGGCTCCCGGGTCGTACCCGTGCATGAGAAGTCAGCGCAGGGGTACATCCAGGTAATACCCATCCTGCGCTTATGCCCGAATAGCACTGATCTGTCGCGATGGAGAGGCGACGAGCCGAACGAGCGCCGATATGCGAGCGGGGGACTCGTTATGCACAATGGAGCGATCATGCCGAGCGAGGTCCGACACCTGGTGGACGTCGACCAGGAGTATCCGCTGGTCCGGCTGACCGGCGTGCTCGACACCGAGTCCGCGCCGGGCGTCCGGTCCGCGCTGCTGGACGTGCTCGCCGGCCAGCCGGAGGCCATGGTCGTCGACGTCGGCCGGCTCGACCTGGCCCAACCTCAGGACGTCGGCATGCTGCGCGAGTTGCGCCGGGACACCGCCGAGTGGCCCGCCGCCCACCTGGCCCTCTGCGATCCCCGCGACTCCGGCGTCTGGCAGGGCAGCGGCTGGCCGGTCTGGCCGGACCTGGCCGGCGCGTTCGACGCCCTCGGCGCCTCCCACCGCGATCGCCGGCTCAGCCTGGGCCTGTCGCCCGAGGCCGGCGCGGCCCGGCGGTCCCGAGAGCTGATCAACGCCGCATGCGACCGGTGGGATCTGGCGGAATTGTTCGATCCCGCCTGCATCGTGGCGACGGAGATGGTCAACAACGTGGTCGCACACGCGCGGACCGACATGATCTTCCTACTCGCGGCGCACGGCGACGGCCTGAGCGTGGCCGTGCGCGACGAGTCCGCGACCGTGCCGTCGTTCACCGGCGTGCCGGTGGCGCCGACCGCGTACGGCGGCCGCGGCATGCTGCTGATCGATTCGATGGCGACCCGCTGGGGCAGCCTGGCGCTCGCCGCGGGCAAGGTGGTGTGGGCGCTGCTGGCCGCCGACCGGAAGCCGCCGGCCGCCGCCCCGCATCAGCGGGACAGCGTGGGCATGACCGCCTGCACCGAGCGGCACCCAGCCGCACCTGCGGACGGCCTCGCAGGCGAGGGCCAGAAGGGCATGCCAAAGGTGGACACAGCATGACCGACCCGGCACGCGGGTAGATTGCGCTCATGCGAGACGACGACTACCCGACCGAGGTGTCCGATCCGGAGGCGTCCGGCCTTCCGGAGACCGCGGATCCCGATTCGAACGCGTACGACTCGGTGGAGAGCCCTCGGTGGGCCGACGGCCCCGACCCGGCCGCTCTGCCGGGCGTCGGGCCCGGCGGGTCCCACCGGTTCGGCGAAACCGCCGAGGAGGCGCGCGAGGGCGAGTCCCTCGACTACCGGCTCCGCCAGGAAGAGCCCGACTTCGGCGCCGAGGACCCGCTGCCGCCGCGCCGCGACCCCTACGGCGAGACCGTGGACAGCTCCGAGCAGCGCCACTTCGACGCGGACGTGTGGGGCGCCAGCCCGACGTCGGACCCGAAATCGCACGTGTCGCTCTACGACGACGGCCAGCTCGACGACGACGATCCGGGGCGGGTCGGCCGGCTGGTCGCGCCCGACGAGGGTTACGGCTTCGACGACGAGGCCGACAGCGTGGCGTACGACGCGGGCGCGGCCGGCGGCGGCGCGAGCGCCGAGGAGCTGGCGATGCACGAGACCAACGCCCCGGACTACGACTAGTCGAGACCCTTTTCGATGGCGTAACGGGTCAGCTCGACGCGGTTGTGCAGCTGCAGCTTGCCGAGGGTGTTCTGGACGTGGTTCTGCACCGTGCGGTGGCTCAGCACGAGCCGCTCGGCGATCTGGCGGTAGGACATCCCCTTCGCCACGAGGCGCAGCACGTCGGTCTCCCGCTCGGTGAGCTTCGGCGTGGCCGCGTCGGGGCGGGCCGGTTCGACGGCGAGGCGGCGGAACTCGCCGAGCACCAGGCCGGCCAGGCCCGGCGTGAAGACGGTGTCGCCGGCGGCGGTACGGCTCACCGCGTCGAGGAACTCCGGCAGGCCGGCCGACTTGAGCAGGTAACCGGTGGCGCCGGCCTTCATCGCGTCGAGCACGTCCTGCTGCTCGCCGCTCGCCGAGAGCATCAGGACGCGTACCTCGGGAAGCGCGTCCCGGAGACCGTTGATCACCTCGACGCCGGAGACGTCGGGCAGTTGCAGGTCGAGGACGACGACGTCGGGGCGGGCGGCGGCGGCGATCCGGACGGCCTGGCGCCCCTCGCCGGTCGCGGCCACCACGTCGTAGCCGGCCGTGGCCAGGTCTCGGCTGACGCCCTCGCGCCACATCGGGTGGTCGTCCACGACCATGACCCGCACTGGTGTCGTCACGCCCTCACGATATCGGCACGGTCAGCTCGATCTCGGTGCCGTCGCCCGGCGCCGAGGTGATCCGCACGCGGCCGCCGAGGTCCGCGATCCGGCCGCGGATCGACTGGGCCACGCCGAGCCGGCCCTGCGACTCGGCCTGGGCGAGCCGCTCGGCCGGGATCCCGTCGCCCTCGTCCCGCACGCTCACCGTCACCGCGCCGGACTCCTCCTCGACCAGCACGTACGCCTTCGTGCCCGGCTCGCAGTGGCGGGTCACGTTGTCCAGCGCGGCGGACACGGCGGCGGTGAGCTCCCGGGCGGACCGGGCCGGCACCCGGACCGGGGCCGCGGGGCCGGCGATCGAGACGGTCGGCGACGCGAAGGGCCCGAGCAGCGCCATGAGGTCCGCCGCGCCGGCCTGCGTCGTCTCGACCGCGTGTCCGGCCACCAGGTTGCGCAGCGCGGCCTCCTGCTCGCCGGCCAGCCGGGCCAGTTCGCCGGCCTCGCCGTCGAGGCCGGCGCCGCGGCGCTTGACCAGGGCGAGCACCTGCAGCACCGAGTCGTGGATGTCGCGGGCCAGGCGTTCCCGCTCGCGGGTGGCCGCCTCCAGCTCGGTCGCCCGCCGCAACTGCTGCTGTGCCACCTCGGCGAGGCGCACGAGGTAGCCGACCGCGATCGCGGCCAACAGCATCAGGACCGTGCCGGTGAACGCCGCCTGGTCGTAGTGCGCGCGGACGGCCAGGTCGGTGGCGCCCATGGCGAGCGCGGCCGCGATGCCGGCGCGCCGGCCGCCGGCGACCGCCCAGGCGATGACCGGGGCCACGTGCCAGGCCACCGCGAGGGTCGGCCGGCCCTCCTCCAGCGCGACCCGGCCGACGATCGCGGCGCTGCTGCCCAGCACGCCGATGGTGATCAGCAGGTCGGCGGCGAACAGGGGCCGCCGACGGCGGGCCGGGTCGGCGTACGCGTAGGTGGTGAAGACCGTCCACCCGGCCATGAGGGCGAGCGCCGGCCACGCCAGGACCGGCCGCTCGTAGTGGCCGACGTTGCGGATCACCAGGATCGTCGCGTACGTGACCGCGGCGATCCGGTAGACCGCGATCGCCCGCCAGAGCGGCGCCTGGAACCCGCCGTCGGGCACATCCGCCATGCGCCGACGATCCCACACGCGCGCCGCGGCCCGAGGCCCGCACTGCGGGAAGATCAGACGTCGCCTAACGTCGGACGCATCGGCGACGACGTACTGCTGCACCAGACGTTCGACCACAGCTCGATCACCGCGCTGCGGCACGCCGTCGCGTCCTGCGCCGCCGGGGCCGGAATGGCCGGCGAGCGGCTGGACGATTTCGTGGTCGCCGTCAATGAGTTGCTGACCAACGCCGTACGGCACGGCGGCGGCCGCGGCCGGGTCTCGTTGTGGCGCGGCGGCGGCGCCGTGGTCTGCGAGGTGGCCGACGCGGGGCCCGGTCTACCAGCGCCTCTGCGGCGCGGGCCGGTGCGCCCGGCGGCCGACGAGCCGGGCGGCTGGGGAATGTGGCTGGCCGAGGAATTGACCGATACGTTTGAGTTGATCACCGGGATGCGCGGGACCACGATCCGGGTCTCCAGCCGTCTTCCTTAAGTCAGCATTAAGGTTCCCCCTACGATCTTGCGGTGTCCGCGGCAGCCTTGAAAGGTGTGCCTGCTGTGATTAACAGGGGGTAGTGGTGCACCAGGCACGTCACCGTCCGGACGGATCGAGCTGGTTGATCCGTCCGCGCTCATTGGCCGCGCTCGCCGTCGCCGGCGCGGGGCTCGCCGCCGCCATCTGGCTACCGGGCATCGGCGGCGTCGCCTCCGCGTCCGAAATGCGCCCGGCCTTCGCCGACGAGTTCAACGGCGGCCCGGGCACGGCGATCGACATGACCAAGTGGAACATCGACGGCGGCGCCCAGAACGCGACCGAGGACGGCAGCGGACACCTGGTCGTCACCAGCCTGCTGCGCACCCGGCAGGCCTTCACCGAGGCGTACGGGCACGCCGAGGCGAGCATCCAGGTGAACCGGGCCGCCGGCGCGTGGCGCGCGTTCGGCGTGCTCGACCAGTTCGGCCGCCCCATCCCCGGCCGGCTGCAGATGCTGAAGGGCGGCGCCGACCCGACCAGCGGGGACAGCTTCCACACGTACGCCATCGACTGGGCGCCGCAGGCGATCGTCTGGTCCGTCGACGGCAAGCCGACGCTGCGCCTGCTGCCGGCCGCCGCCAGCCAGGGCATCGTGCCGGTCCTCGACTTCGCCGCCGACGGCACCAAGCCGGCCCGGCTGACCGTCGACTTCGTGCACGTCTCGGTCTGGGGACGCGCCGGCTCGATGCCGCCGGGGGCCCGCGCCTCCTCGTGGCCGGGAACCCTGCCCTCGGGCTGGCCCACCGGTTGGCCTACGGGGTGGCCCAGCCCGTCCGCGACGACCGACGCGCCCCCCACCGGAACGCCCACAAGCGGCTCACCCTCCCCGTCGGACAGCAGCGCCGCGCCACCCACGGCCGTGTCGCCCAGCGGCGCACCGACCACTTCGGCCCCTACGGCGAAACCGTGGAAGGCGTTCACCGACTACGCGGTCGGTGACCTGGTCACCTACAAGGGTGTGACGTACCGGGTCAAGGAGGCGCACACCTCGCTTCCCGGCTGGGAGCCGACGGCTCTGCCCAATCTCTTCGAAAAGGTGTGACCCCACGCCATTGACTCATGGTGGTCTATCTATAAAGACTGCTACGCGTATGAATCCTCTTCCCCCGGAGGCGTCCCCATGCGCAAGATCCGAGTCCTGCTCGCCGCGGCCGCGGTCACGACCCTGCTCACCGGCAGCCTCGCGGCCACCTCGGGCCACGACCGGGCCGCCGCCGCGATCGGCGCGGTGACCTGGTCCGACGAGTTCAACGGCGCGGCCGGCGCGGCCATCGACAGCTCGAAGTGGAGCTTCGACACCGGCGGCGGCGGGTGGGGCAACAGCGAGCTGGAGTACTACACCGACTCGACCGGCAACGTCGCCCAGGACGGGCAGGGCCACCTCGCGATCACCGCCCGCAAGGAGAACCCGGCCGGCTATTCCTGCTGGTACGGCTCCTGCACGTACACGTCGGGCCGGGTTCGGACCTCGGGCAAGTTCACCCAGCAGTACGGCCGGTTCGAAGCGAGCATCAAAATCCCCGAGGGCCAGGGCATGTGGCCGGCCTTCTGGATGCTCGGCGACAACATCACCACCGCCGGCTGGCCCGCGGGCGGCGAGATCGACATCATGGAGAACATCGGCAAGACGCCGAACACGGTCTACGGCACGATCCACGGGCCCGGTTACTCCGGCGCCAACGGCGTCGGCGGCAACACGAGCATCGGCTCCGCGCTCGGCGACGCCTTCCACACGTACGCCGTGGACTGGTCCCCGAATTTGATCGTCTGGTACCTGGACGGCGTCGAGTACTTCCGTGCCACCCCGGCCCAGATCGGCGGCAACACCTGGGTCTACGACCACCCGTTCTTCATGATCCTGAACGTGGCGGTCGGCGGCGGGTGGCCCGGCAACCCGGACGCGACCACGTCCTTCCCGCAGACCATGCTGGTCGACTACGTCCGCGTCTCGGCGTGGAACGCCCAGGGCTAGGCGATCTGGAATCGGTCGCCGTACACCCGCCAGCTCAGCGGGCCGTCAAGGTCGAGGTTGCCCGCCCGCAGCAGCGGCCGCTGGGCGGTGTCGACGCGGGTGGTGTCGCTATGCGCCTCCTCGGTGCGCATCGCCGCCACCCGCGCGTCCAGGAAGGCGTTCAGATAGGCGATCTCGTCGCCGCCCTGCGCCGGCAGGGCGGCACGGGTCATCGCCGTCGCGCGGATGCCGCGCAGGCCCGAGACGCCGTGCATGACCGCCGCGTCGTAGTAGGCGAACTGCCCCAGAGCGCGCAGCCCGTCCTGCCTGGCGAGCCGCACGGCCGGGTCGAAGTACATCGAGTCCCGCTCGTCCTCCTGCGCCTTCTGGAAGACGGGGTCCGCGGCGGCCGCCTTCCAGGCGGCCGGGAAGCCGGGGTCCAGGCCCGCGTGCGAGTCGGAGCCGTCGACCGTACGCAACGCCGGCAGGTAGCGGGCGAGCGCGTTGCCCGGCTCGCGCCGGGAGTACTCGGTGACCAGGGCGAGCATGTCCGAGGTGCCCGAGCAGAAGCCGATGATGCCGCCGGTGTAGCCGCGCCCGTCGCGCAGGTCCTCGAGGTAGCCGAACTCCCGCCGCCAGTTCAGCGTCGAGTTCTCGGCGCTGGCGACCAACTCGAGCGCGACCTCCTTCTTGTGCCTGTTCTCCAGCCCGGCGGCGACCGCGGTCGCGTCCGCGGACGCCTCCCGGCCAGGCGCCGGCATCGAGGCCGCCGGCCCGTACGCCCGAACGTCCCCCAGCGCGTACCCGCCTTCCGGCCGCCCCCGCTGGGTGGCGAGGATCCGCAGGTAGCGCCCGCGGGCGTCGAGCCGCTTGAGATCGTCGGTTCCGCCGTCGCCCGCGTGCGTGCCGAAGACGTCGGTCCAGGAAGCGCCGTCGTTCGAGGTCTGCACCCGGTAGCTCTTCGCGTACGCCCGCTGCCAGCGCAACCGCACCCGGTCGACGACACTCGTCCGGCCGAGGTCGATCCGAAGCCATTGCGTGCCCGGCCCGTCGGCGCTCGCCCAGCCGGCGCGGCCGGCGCCGTCGGTCGCCCCGGCAGCCACCCACGCGGGGCCCCGCTCCGAGGAGGCGATCGCCGGCCGGCCGCGGGAGAGCCACACCTCGGAGGTGGCGCCGGCGGCGACCGAGACGGCCAGCGGCACGCAGAGAACCACGCCCATCCCACCGCCCAGCACGGCCGCTCTCGCCCTGATGCGCACCCCTCAACGCTAGGGCCGGGAGCGTGTCGGCCGCCGGGCGTTCGGCGAAACTACTTCCGGCGGCGGCGGAAGATCAACACCACGATCAGCACGATCACGGCCACGACCAGCAGGCAGCACACGCCGCCGAACAGGCCCAGCACGCCGAGTCCGGTCCGGCGACGACGGTATTTCAGCCCCTCGGTCACCACGCCGTCGACGCCGTTGCTCGCCGCCCAGGCGTGCACCGGAACGACCAGCGTGAGCGCCGCCCCGGTCATGGCCGCGGCGAACCGCGACCACCACTTCACCACTGCAGACATCACTCCATCCTCACGCACCACCGCAAGGCCGGGCAGAGTATGGGTAGCGGTGACGACAAAGACAAGAGAGGGATGCCGATGGACGCCGATCTGGTGGCGCTGGCCGACGCGTGCGGGGTGGCCACCTGGTACGAGGACTGGCATCGACAGCGCAAGGATGTCTCCGCGGAGTCGGTCGTCGGCGTCCTGGGGCTGCTGGGCGTCGACGCCACCGCGCCCGCGGCGATCCGCCGGGCCCTCGCCGAGCGCCGGGAGCACGCGAAGCGCGGCCGCCTGCCGGGGACGCTGGTCGTCCGGGTCGGTCACGCCAAGCCGCTCCCCCAGCCCGGCACGGTCCACCTCGAGGACGGCGCCGCCCGCCGCGTCGGCGAGGTCCCGGACGACCTCCCGCTCGGCTGGCACCGGCTCGTCCTCGGCGAGCAGGAGATCACCCTCGTGGTCGTGCCCGCCGAACTGCCCGAGCCCCCACGGACCTGGGGATGGATGCTGCAGCTCTACGCGCTGCACTCGGCCGGCTCGTGGGGCATCGGCGACCTGGGCGACCTGACCGCGTTCGTGTCGGCGGCCGGCGCTCCCGGCCTGATCCTGCTCAACCCGTTGCACGCGATCACGCCGACGCTGCCGGTGCCCGACTCGCCGTACGCGCCGTCGAGCCGCCGCTTCGCCAACCCGCTCTACCTGCGGGTCGCCGACACCGCCGAGTACCGCCGCGCCGACCCCGCGCTCAGGGCGCAGGTCGACGCGCTGAAGCCGGCGCCGACCGCGTCCGGCTTGATCGACTACAGCGCGGTCTGGCAGGCCAAGCGCGCCGCGTTGGAGCTGCTCTGGCCGCTGGCCGGCGAGATCGACCTGAGATCCGATCCGGGCCTGGCCGACTTCGCCCGGTTCTGCGCGCTCGCCGAGCGGCACGGCCCGAACTGGCACGAGTGGCCGCCGGAGCTCCGCCGCCCCGACTCGGCGGCCGTGCTGGCGTACTCGAGCGAGCGCATCGCCTTCCACGCCTGGCTGCAGCATCTGGTGGTCGCGCAGCTGGCCGCGGCGAACGAGGCGGCCCGGGCCGCCGGCATGCCGGTCGGCATCGTGCACGATCTCGCGGTCGGCATCGACCCGAGCGGCGCGGACGGCTGGCTGCTGCAGGACGTGCTCGCGGCCGGGGTGCACACGGGCGCGCCGCCGGACGCGTTCAACCAGCTCGGCCAGGACTGGGGGCTCGCGGCCTGGCGGCCGGACCGGCTGATCGAGACGGGCTACGCGGCGTACCGGGACATGTTGCGGCGGATCTTCCGGCACGCCGGCGGGCTCCGGGTCGACCACGTGGCCGGGCTGTGGCGGCTCTGGTGGGTGCCGCCGGGCATGGGCGCGGCCGGAGGCACGTACGTGCGCTACGACCCCGAGGCCATGCTGGGCATCCTGGCGCTGGAGGCGAGCCGGGCCGGCGCCGTGGTGATCGGCGAGGACCTCGGCACGGTCCAGCCCGCGGTCACCGAGGGCCTGGAGCGGATGAACATGCTCGGCTCGGCGGTGCTCTGGTTCGCCCGCGACTACGACGCGCCGGACATGGCCTTCCGCAAGGCGGCGGAGTACCCGCGCAACGCGCTGGCCAGCATCTCGACGCACGACCTGCCGACCGCCGCCGGCTTCCTGACCGGCGAGCAGGTGCGCGTACGGGCCGAGTTGGGCCAGCTGGCGGGCACGGTCGAGCAGGAGCGCCGGGCCGCCGACGAGGACCGGGCGGAGCTGCTCGCGCTGCTCGAGTCCGCGGGGCTGATCACGCCGGCCAGCACGACCGACGAGATCATCCTGGCGATGCACGAGTTCCTGGCGGGTACGCCGTGCCGCTTCGTCACCGCGTCCCTGTACGACGTGCTCGGCGAGCTGAACCAGCCCAACCTGCCCGGCACGACCGACGAGTACCCGAACTGGCGCATGCCGCTGCGGGAGAGCCTGGAGGAGATCGCCGCCGACCCGCGGATCGAGGCGGTCGCGCGCATCCTGGCCGACCGAGGGCCGGCCACTCTGGCCGACCCAGGGCTGGCGTCCGGCTAGATCGACAGGGGCGGGGGCGGCGGGTCGTCGTCGACCGCGAAAAGCATCGGGTGCAGCGGCAGGAACGCGTCCCGCTGCCGGCACAGCACGGGCGGCAGCAGCGACGACCGGTGAGCCGGGTGCTCGGCGCAGTGGCGCATCGCCCGGGCGATCGCGTCCGGGTGGTGCCGGCCGCCGCCGTACTCGCCGCAGTTCGCGCAGTCCCAGCGCCAGAACGCCGGTCCGTCCTCGGCCTCGAACCGTCGGATCTTCAGCGGTGGGCCGGCCTCCTGTTGGGCTGCGGCGAGAATCGCGGGCATCGCGCCGGCCGGCGGCGGTTCCAGGGCACGCCGCGGCCGCTCGCCAATGACCTGCGCCAGCACATTGCTCGTCGACACGACCCGACCCCCCGCATCACATCCGCGTCCGCCGAGGTCAGTGTGGACCGAACAGCCATCGTTTATGACTGTTTTACGAAATTCGTCCCTCACCCGGTCCGGATGTCGCCTTCGGCCCCCGCGATA
>Ga0307508_10000653_pt1 | contig 41579 bp, 48 predicted proteins | sample 9_EM_MG_FD_203089 | JGI IMG/M metagenome (GOLD analysis project Ga0307508, IMG submission 203089) | Populus trichocarpa ectomycorrhiza microbial communities from riparian zone in the Pacific Northwest, United States - 9_EM | ecosystem: Host-associated > Plants > Roots > Unclassified | place... | reverse complement strand
AGGACTTGCTCCTCCTGACGAACCAACCAATTCCTCCTCGTCCCCGGTCTGACATCTCGGCCCACCCCCACCACTAAGTCTTCCGCTGCCCCCACTACTTTTCTCCTCGTCCCCGGCCTGACCTCTCAGCCCTCCCACACCACCCCGTCTTCCACTGCCCCCGCAGCTGAAGAAGCCATACAGTTTCTCCTCCTCCCCGGTCTGACATCTCGGCCCACCCCCTCCACCCGTCTTCCGCTGCCCCCTGCCGCTTCTGAAGAACCACATTCTCCACGTTCCCGGCCTGACCTCTCGGCCCCCTCCCCCACCACCCTTCTTCCGCTGCCCTCCGCAGCTGAAGAAACCAAAAAACCACTTCCTCCTCGTCCCCAGCCTGACCTCTCGGCCCTCCCACCACCTATCTTCCGCTGCCCCCGCAGCTGAAGTAACAGAAAACCACTTTCTCCTCGTCCTCCGCCTGACCTCACGGCCCTCTCACACCAACACGCTCCGCGTTTCGAGGCCTCCTGGTCCTCGCTTTATTGTCTTTATCCTCTTTATTCTCCTTATCCTCTTTATTCTCTTTATCCTATTCATTCCTCAGCTATCGTGGCGTTCCCCGCTCCATGAGCGAGTGCCGCCAAGAGCGTCACCAGCGTCCCTCACGCTCTGAGCGTCACCAGCGTCCTTCCCGCTCTGAGCGTCAACAGAGGCGTATCTCGACTCAGCTGAATCTCATCGCAAACTAGCTACCGGAAGTCAACCAGGATTTCCTCAACCTAGCACGAAGTCAACTGGAAGCGTTCAACGAGCTCCAGCGAAGTCATCAATCCGCCCAGCCTTCGCAACGTTGCCGTTCCCGCTCCCCCGCCCCCACTACTCCCCGCTCACGAACCCCTTCCCCCTACACGAATTACAGACGACGGACCCCTCCTGCCTCCGCTGCCTATCCCTGGACTCCTCCCACCCCCCACTGTCCCGTCACCCCACATGAACCGTCCACCGAGGACTCTGGAACCTTGCCCGACGCCCCAAACCGCTCCCCATCCGTACTCGGTTGGGATACATACGTTACTGGCCGACGACCAGCTCCTACCGCCGACCACTACCGTACTCGCCCACACTCTCCTCACTACCAGCGAGGTAACCAGAGTGCACATGGCAACCGGTACAGACAGCGCGCAAGACGCACGCGGCAACGGAATGTCGTGCAGGACTCTCCTCTCGAGCAAGACGACAGAAGTGGAGCCAACAGAGGAAGCGGCCAGAGGCAGCGCCCTCGTCCCTTACACGAGCGGATCCGCTTTTAGCCCTACGGCAGCGAGTTCAGCTAAGCAACAAGCCCAGCTGCTCTACATTCCGCCGGCTATCAAACGAAGTTTCCTGCTCCTCGCTCACTACTACAGTTCTCCCAAGTCACTTCCACCCTCTCCAATCACTTCCGCTGTCTTGAACTTTCTGCATTCTTTCATAAAAGTTAACAGTAACAGTCCTTTATCGCCGATCGCTCCCCGTGCCGACATCGAAGAACACCTACTGAGTGATACCATCCGCTGGGCTCACGCACGAGGTCTCCCTTTTGCCGATCCCAGACTCGCACTCGTCCCGCAGTCGCTCCAACCTGTGCATCAGGCAGCGCTACTGCCATTTCAACCTGTTCATCAGGCCGACCGGCAGTCGCAACCACCTGTTCATCAGGCAGCGCTACTGCCATTTCAACCTGTTCATCAGGCACTCGTCCCGCAGTCGCTCCAACCTGTGCATCAGGCAGCGCTACTGCCATTTCAACCTGTTCATCAGGCCGACCGGCAGTCGCAACCACCTGTTCATCAGGCAACGGAGTACCAGGGCACCCGACGTCTGCAGATACAGTACGATCTCCCCGCTGGTGTTGACGCGGTACCCGGTTCGCCTGGGACAGTGCTGATTCCACTTCAGGTAGAGAATTCAAGTAAGAAGCGCAAGGTCAGACTTCGACTTGCTACTCTGAACGCCGTTTCCGAGTCTGGAGAATTGTCAAACACCGGAGAACTGTCAGACGCCATTTCCGAATCCAGGGAGCTACCGGACGCCTCTCCGATCACCTTTCCGAAGAACCTACCTGACGATTTTAAACTTCTGTCGTTAGCCGACAAGATGGCTGAGAAAGCAATGAAGTGACGGTCACTCAGCCCCGCTGGTTCTCTTGAGGAATTCGACGACACCCCTGAGCAGATTTTAAAGCCCCCTCTCGCAATTGGAGAATCAAGTGTCACACAGGGCAAGCAACCAGCATACCCTCAGTATACCCATCTTGCCCGACATGGTTACAGACATCCCTCGGTCATTCCAGAATCGGAGGAAGATGACTCGATGGACGATCCTCCGTCACAGCAGCAACCGACCCAGCAACCGCCCCAGCAGGTATATCAACCGCAACGACCACTACCCGAGCCGCCGCTACAGCAGCAGCCGCTCCAACCGCTCCAGCAGCAACTGCCGCCACTGCATTAGTATCAGCCACAGCAGATTCAACAGCAGCAGCCGCAGCAGCTGCAACAGCCACCGCAGCAGCTGCAACAGCCGCCGTAGCAGTTTCAGCACCAGCTTCCACAGCAGCCGTACCAGCCGCAGCAGCCATATCAACAGTACGATGCCGCTGCCAGCATCGCTCAGTCAACCACAGCCATGAATGCCGTGGCCGCACAAATGGCGAATCTTGCAACGGTATTAGTGCAAAATCAAAACACATTACAAGCGGATGGTAACGGTATGCGCAGGATAGCCGCAGGTCCTCTGGGCGATGCCTACGGCCCTACTCTGAAACCTGGCGACGTAGCCACATTCGAGCCCCGGTCACAGTCGGACGCAGATTCGGCCTTGCGCTTTATCGATTGCATTCGTGACGCCGTGGCCCATTATGGCGAACCACGTATACGCGCGGTCCTCCGTTGTTGCTGTAAGGGCTCCGCTGCAGATGATTGGATCGCTGGAGTGTCAGACCACGACAGTGCACTGCTTCGTATGAACTGCAGCAACTGGACTGCCATCCTCGAGCGTGACTTCATGCCATACCTCGCAACCAGACTCTCAGCGGCTCGTGCAGAGACCTTCTGTTGGAACCAAGGTCGGACTCCCACTGAGTACGTTGCTAAGAAGCTTCGTTTGCTGTGAATGGCAAACATTGTGAACGACGACGAGGTAGTCGAAGAGCTCCATCGTGGATTTGCAGCCGCACCCAATCTCCATCTGCACCTTGACAAATACGTGGCAGAAGTTGGGAACTCAGTCTCCGAATACCGGCATGGGGTAGTTCGCCTCCAAGACTCCGCTGGATGCAATGGTGACGCTGCGCCGCAGCCACGTATTGGTACGCGCCGTCCCCCTTTCCGCGAATCCTCTGGAAATTGGTCTTCTAATACCAATCAGCCCCACATACTGGCTACTCGCAACGCTATAGGCGCTGCCACTACAGGCGGCGCCACTACGAGTGCTACGGTGACATCGAACGCTTCGGCTAGGATAGGGTCCCGTGCAACTAGACAGCCCCGCGAGCACCTTCGCAAGTGCAGGAATTATCCGGAGTGTGGAGACGGTGAACACTGGAATTGGCAGTACATTGTTAAGAAAGCTACGGGCACTGAAATAAAATGTGCATATTACGCAGACCCAATGAACTGTGATCTTGACGATAGTGACGATGTGGATGAACTCTTTTATGATAGCCTTGATCTGCAAGCAGATCTGGAAGAGGAATACGAGCATGCGCAGAATGCTTATTTCGCAACCCGCTATCGCCACGAGGCAAGACAGGGTTTTCTCGGAACGTTGTCGTCGCAGCGTGAGGAGCCAGTGAAATTCAGAAACTGTAGCTCTACATTCCCGTCGAATAATAAACTCCATGACCATCTCTGGGCCCTCTGCCGACCTATGAAAAAGTACACCGCAGAACAGGCAATCATAGTCAAATCTGCTGCTCCAGCAGTTTTGAATCTTGTGGAAGGCCTAGCTGATTTCCACTATGCGAAAACCTTTTGGTACACCTCTCCGGGTGGTAGTCCACATATCGCCTGCATCGATTCTGGCTTCGGGAATTCTGCCGTCGATGACGAGCTCCAGCGCCGGCTGTACCCGGACACTGAGCGTTTACCCCTGCCAAAGCCCCGAGTGGTGGAAGGCCTCGGAGGTGTGGAATGTACCGCCACCCATGTGGTGAACATGCGCATCTTCATGAAAGAAACGGACGGACGATTCGCTGAGCTACTCAGGCCGTTCCATGTTTTCAAGGATCTCTCCGTCCCGCTGCTTATCGGGAATGATATCATGAAGCCTGAGAAGTTTGATCTTCTCTATTCGTCTAACCGCCTGCGGTTCGGCGCCTGCGATGGTATCCCGGTGCAAATCACGGTGCACTCCAGCCACCGTTTCGCCAGAATTCCCGTCCGATGCGCAGCAGCAGTCAACATCCCTGGCGGTAGCTCAATGATCGTGAACGTCAAATTTGGCCGTACCCTCGAGCCGAACCAAGACTATCAGTTCACTCCAGTGCACACTCGCTCCGCCATATCCGGTGCAGGAGCCCCTCACTCAGTATTACGCCACGACCAAAAGGAGCTCTTGTACGCAAATTTCGCCGATAAACCCCTGACGATTTTCAAAGGCACAGTACTCGGGCACGTCCGTTCCTTGGAATCTACTTCCAGTCTGGCATGGGAAGATGCATCCAAGGATGTTAAGGCCTTATTCGGAACCGCACGTGAGGCTACGATAGCCTTGACGGCCACTGAAGTTTTCAATCCACATCAGACGGACGGTGTCAACCCAGAGGATGCTTCCGATATCTTCCGCAAAGTTACGCGTCCACGGCTGATGCCGACGCAGTCGAAACTCCCAGTTCCCAACAACGAGCAAGCCTGCGCTAGCGAAGTTTTCGACAGTCCCCGCTGGCTTCAGGAGGAATACGTGCCCCGCTACGAGCACGTTCTTCCGCCGTATATCAGGGTCCCCGACACGACCACGTCAACTTGGGAACAGGTTGTCATCAACACGGAGGATGACATTTCCCCAGCCCAAGCCGAAGCGTTAGGAAGCCTAGTTCGTCGACACCGAGGCATTTTCAATGATATCATGGGATGCGTCAGGGAACCAGAAGAGGACTGGTTACGCATAGACGTACCGTCGGAGTTAGAGGTAAAGCTCAACCCCACCAGTCTGTACCGTCTTACTCCTCGCGGTCGCGCGGCCCTTGACGAGCAGTTTGATCTCAATCGAGAATATGGCCGTATGGCCCCACTTGAACAGCCAAGCCCCTGGGATTTAAAGGTATTCGTTGTGTACCGTGGGACTAAGGCGCGTCCAGTAGTCGACATGCGCAAGTTGAACGCCACCATGATTGGCGACGCGTACCCACTTCCACGTCAAGAGGAAGTGATACTGGCAATGCAAGGTATGCGATGGCTAGGCTCAGCAGATATCACTTCCGCTTTCTACCAGCGTTTGATCCATCCAGCGCACCGCTACCGTACTGCCATTTCGACCCATAGAGGCCGTGAAGTCTTCAACGTCTCAATTATGGGCGGTAAGACGTCTGTCCAACATCAGCAGCGCCTGATGGACACAAAGCTCATCCAACGCCTGTCTTGGCGGGGCGCTTCCTGCTATGTTGACGACATCGTGATGTATGCTCCATCGTTCGCAAAATTCCTTGGGATAGTGGACGAGGTTTTCAGTATCTTCAGAAACTTGGGCATTACCCTCAAAGCGAAGAAGTGCTTTTTGGGGTTCCATTCCCTGGAGATACTCGGCTACCTTGTTGACCGGCTAGGCCTCACCACCGCAGAAGCAAATGCGGAAGCTGTGCAGAACATTCCGTATCCGGCTACTCTAGCACAGTTGGAATACTTTATAGGCCTGACCAATTGGAACCGACATCTCATCCCCTACTACGCTCAGCGGATAGCCCCGTTGCAGGCATGCAAGACGCTGCTGTTGAAAGGCGCACCGCTAAGCGTACGTGGTCGTAAGGACTATGCCGCCCGTATAGCGGTACCCATCAACGAAGATCTGACAAAGGCGTACAATGATGTAAAGGATGCTCTCGCTTCGTGCCCGCGCTTGTACCATGTCGTGAATGACCTTCCAATTTACGCTTTCTTGGATTCATCCAAAGAGTACGGAACCGGTCTAGCAGTCTATCAACTAACCGGGGATCCCGAGGTCTACTCGAAGTCTCGGCTGGTTCCGTTGCACTTCATGTCAAAACCGTTGACCGACGCTGAAACGAGGTACTGGCCAACCCACTTGGAGATGTCCGGACTCGTCTGGGCTGCCAAGCGCTTGCGCCCATACATGGAGAGGGCTTTTGTCACATTTGTCACGGACCATCATAGCAACGTCGCCTTAGACAAAATGCAGAGTATCGACACTACGTCGGCGGACAGATCTAGCCTGAGACTCCACACGTGGGCCATTTACTTGGATCAGTATCGAAACCACATGCGCGTCGTCTACAGCAAGGGAACTGATCTGGAATGTCCTGACGCCTTGTCGAGGCTATGCTATGATCTTTCTTCCGCGACGAAACGTCTACGTGACTGGGCAGCTAGGTTGGGCATTCAATCAGAAATGGAAGAATTCGACGTCCAGGAATGCTTCGCGGTGACTCGTCTTGGCAAAGCACGCGCCAGTGGTACACCACCCGGAGCATCGGCTTCAGCAGCGATGCCACCGGCCCGTCCCGCCCCAGATATACCAACCCTTCCGGATGCAAGGGTCACCACACGAGCGGAAGTCGAAGGAATGACGCTGCAGCTTATTCCGGCATATGCGAGTAAACTCCGTTTGGCCACCCAGAAATCGCATCGATTGCGAGCAATATACGACACGCTCAGGCGTGAGGGAATCTTCGACGACGAACTGCACGTGACTTCTATCCCCGCCACATGTCAGTACGCGTTGCACGACGATCTGTTGTACCTGATCGACCCGAAAGACAAACGCCTTCGGCTAGTTCTTGGCAGTCCTGAGTTACGCAAGGAGCAACTGGCGATCGCGCACGATGAGACTCATTGTGGGTTTTATCGTACCTTCCAATGGCTTTCCAGCTTCTACTGGACGTCGATGGCCAAAGACATTGCAGCATATCTCGCTCACTGTCCCGCCTGTTTACTCAATAAACCAACGCGCCACAAGCTGTACGGCAAACTGTCTCCCATAGCCTCGCCGTCCGAACCGTTTGACACGATAACAACCGATCTTATCACAGATCTGCCTCCGTGCGCTCGGGACGGCTCATCCGAAACTTTCGATACGATCATGACCGTAACCGACAAATTCTCCAAAACCATACGTTTCATTCCCGGCAGAAAGGATTGGTCCGCTGGCTCCTGGGCCGTTTCCTTCTATAATGATGTGGTGCTGAACGGCTGGGGCTTTCCCCGAACGATTATCTCCGACCGAGATAGGTGTTTCCTCTCTGGACTCTGGCAAGCTCTACTGTCCTCCGCCGGGGTGAAGAATCTCACCACAACGGCATACCATCCGAGTGCCGATGGCCAGTCAGAACGGACGAATCAGACCCTTGAAGTAATGCTACGCTACGTGGTCAACTCGAGCCAGGCAGGCTGGTTAGACAAGCTTCTTCCCCTGCAAGCGGCATGTAACAACATGGAATCTGCCTCCACCAAGAAGGCGCCGAATGAGTTGATCTACGGCAAGAAGCTGAGGACTGCCCTTGAGGTATCCACCGTACCTTTGCTGATGCCAGCCTCCACGGTTCCCCTCCATGAGCTCAGGACCGCGATGCAGGAAGAAGCAGCCACAGCTATCGCAATCGCGCAGAAAGCCATGACCAAGCACCATGACCGGAAGCACATCTCGCCAGATTTCTCCACTGGCTACGCCTTTCTACGTCTAGGCGCCGGCTATTCTATTCCCGCCGTGCGGAAGCAGAAGCTCACACAGCAGCGCATTGGCCTGTTCAAGATCATCAAGGTGGTCGGAAAAGGGAAAGCCTACAGACTGCAGCTTCCGCCCCACTATGGAATCCACCCAGTTATCTCGGTATTCCACTTGGAACCAAGCCCGGCTCCAGGGTCGGATCCTTACAACCGGCCAGTACCGACTAACGACACGGCTCCGGTGGTCGGCCCTGAGGGAGACCCCGAATGGGAAATTGACGCCATAGTCAACAAGAGGACATCCAAACGGGGCCGTAAGAAGAAGACCGAATACCTCGTCCACTGGAAAGGTTACGGCCCGGAGTGGGATTCCTGGTACGCTGAAGAGGACTTGCCGAACGCTCAAGAATCGATAGCCGATTATGAATCAAACAATCCGATACTCCGCCGGGAAGCGTAGCCCTTTTGGGTGCTACTATCAACAGAAGTTATTTTCTTTTTTTCTGTTGTTTTACTTGTTTGCAAGTGCCATTTGGACGCTATTATCAACAAAAGTTTTTTCTTTTTTGTGGTTGTTTTGTTCTGCAAGAAGTGTCTTTTGAACGTTGTTTTCTGGTTATTTTAACCTTTTGTACATGCCTCTTTGTTTGTTTGTCATGGACCCGAGGGCGGTGTCCAATGTTGGGGGCGATTGTGACCCTAAACCGGCCCACCCCGGATGACGGGTATCCGCTGTATAGTGCTTAAGGGAAGTAACAGGGGAGACATCCCACTGTATATTGCTTAAGGGAAATAACAGTGGAACAGATCGGAGCGGAGCGTTCTCGCCCGCACTGAGCCGCTCAGGAGCGGCAGCAGGTGCACTATTCTCCGCAATGATGACTCAGCGAGGAAGGAGCGGAACTATATAAGTAGCTAAGATGTCTGCTCTCTGAATCGACAACCCTCTTCTCTTCTTTCATTTTCCTATCTCCTCTCGTGTCTCCTCTCGCTGCGTTCATCGTAACACATAGTGGCAGGACAGGGACGGCGGCGAGTGGGTGGCACACAGAGGCAGGACAGGACGAGAGGGTTCTGGGAAAAGTGTGTGGTTCTTCTTTTATTAGGGAAACAAGGAAACAAGTGACATTTAATTCCATTGTGCTTTAGTACTACAGACTATATGCACTCCTCCACACCGTACCACCTCCATGCGGCTCCCATCTTTCCCATCCGCCTAAAAAAAAAAAAAAAAACTCGCACCAAAACAGAGAACAGAAATCAGAAAGCAAAGAGTGCACACCAAAGCAAAATGAGAGTGGGAAATAGATGGGCAAAACACAGAGGACCTCTTCCGCTATCCCATCCACTCCATCGTTTGTAGGGTGTGTTTATCGTTAAGGTTCGAAAACGCCGAAGTCTGGCTCGGGCGAGTCGGAGTCGGAAGCCTCACCTGTCAGGGTGGTCGCAGGTTGGCTGTCAAAGGAGACATTCGCAGAAAACTCAGCAATCAACGCCCTACTCAGAACAATCACCCCATCGCTAGGGCAATCAGCCAGAAGAAAACAGCAAACAAAACCCCACTATGACCGGCTGTCCTCACCCACGACATCGAGGGCGCCTTCAACCAAGTCCACCCAGCAACACTCCGGGAGGTTATGCAACAATGACGCATGCCCCAGTACCTGACGGAGTGGGTCACTGCCTTCAACACTGACCGGAAAATTGCCTTCAGCTTTGACCAACAATCAGAACAGCCCCAACCATACAGGTGCGGGCTGCCCCAGGAATCCCCAGTTTCCCCAGCCCTGTTCCTTATCTATAGCAACGCCATGCTGGAGAGGAGCCATCAATCCCACGACGCAATCGACACATCCTACGTAGACGACGTATGCATGGTCCAAATGTCGACGACAATCACCAGAGCCAACACACTCCTCGAAGAAAGGACTGAAGAACACCTCAGCAGGGGAGCCCACCTTGGACTAACCTTCGCACCACCCAAGACCAAACTGCTCTACTGCCTCCCTCTCACCAGCAAAGATAAGAACAGGAGCCTTAGCACACACCCCCCCCTCAGAATCAACAACAACACCATTGTGGCCTCACGACAAATCAAGTACCTAGGAGTGCATATCGATGAATCACTCAGCTTCCTACACCATGCCACCATGGCAGCGGCCAAGGGCAACCGGGCCCTCAGCAGCCTCAACTTCCTGCGACACCACTCACGGGGCATCCCCGCGCATGTCGCCCACTACCTGGCAATGACGGCAATCCTCCCCGCAATGTTCTGGGTATCACCAGCATGGTGGATGGGCACCCCGATGATCACTGCAACCTTACGCACCACCTACAACTCAGTCGCCCGATGGATTACAGGACTCCCCCTCAACACCAGAACGATGAACCTCATCACACTATCACAACTCCCGCCAATGGAGACGTACCTGGATTACCTATCCCTGCGATACGCCATCCGACTTCACTTCCTCCCCCAACACCACGCTCTGGGCCCACCACAAGCCCTATCAGAAACCCACCCCAACCTACCAGGACTCCACCGCCTTTATGCACTCAGCAAGCACCTAGTACAAGGCAAACTGGAGAACCGCACTACCACCTCAACAGCGGACGGAACCAATGTGCTCCCCTCCCCAAACCCAGATAAAACAACAACACCCCAACAGCTCCATGAAGAATGGCTCCACACGCTACCAAACCACACCGTCGTCATCTACACTGATGGCTCCAAACTCGAGAATGGGTCTGTCGGGTGTGGTTGGGCAACCTTCCACTGCGGTGACCAACAACTCTACCGGCTGGGGGAAGGCAGCTGCCATCTAGGCAACTGGGCCGAGGTGCACGATGCCGAACTCCACGCAATCCAAGAAGCAGTCACATCCCTCCTCACTACCACCGCACCACGAGCCACAGCAATTATCTGCGTGGACAACCGGGCGGCACTCGAAACACTACAATTCAACAAACACAACCACGAATATGCCCGCCGAGCCCTGGAAGTGATTAGCGACCTCAGCCTACTGGGCTGGGAGATCTCCACCACCTGGTGCCCCTCCCACTGCAACATCAGGGGGAACGAGCGAGCCGACACACTCGCCAAACGGGCAGTCACCTCGGCCGTCCCCTGCCGCTTCGCGCTCACCACCAAGACATGGCTACTGGCTCAAGCACGAGCAGAGCTCCTCCGTCGGTGGAAAACAGAACTACCACTCTCAGAGCCCTCATTCAAGTTTCCCAGCCACCTCCATGGAGCGAACTAGGCCGATACACGAGCAATATGGAGAGTCTTCTGCAACCGATCACCCTCCGACCCACCCCCCAACATCACAGCAGACCCATGCCCCTGTGGCACGGACCTTACCTCCTCTCACCACCTACTACGAGACTGCCCGCTGCTGACGCCACAGCGGGTACTCCTCCGCAAAGCCACCACAGGAGACATTCAGTCCCTGGAATTCATCACCGCACCCGAAAACACAAACCCGCTGTGCCACTTCCTACGAGCAACAGGCCTGGGCCACTCCGCGCTTATCCGGTTTGACGGAAACCACAACACACCAGACTGCACCGACGTTAGCGACCCGGACTCCCCCGAGCCGGACTTCGGCGCTTTCGAACCATAAACGATATCACGACCGACACGACGAATGGGAGGAAGGACAGAGGCGATTGGTTTCCTTTTGTACTGTCAGAGCGTTTCCTGGTTTTCCTATTCTGGGTCATGCGTTGCGATCCTTGATTCCTGTCCTGTTTGTTCCTTTCCTTGGTGCGTATACTTCTTCGGCGGTCGGGAAAGATGGAAACCCCACGGGGGCGGTACGGCGAGGAGGAGCGCACAAAACCTGTAGTGTTAAAGCGCGATAGATCGAAATCGAATATTATCTCTCTCCACAGACCTACCTCTCGACACCCGTGAACCGGCGCTGCGACCAAACACCTGTAAGAACCGACAAACGACAAGGGCGAGGCAGGATACTGCCGCAGCGAAGAAGGATACCGCAACGACAAGGGCGAGGCAGGATACCGCTGCAGCGAAGAAGGATACCGCAACAACAAGGGCGAGGCAGGATACCGCCGCAGCAAAGAAGGATACCGCAACAAGACCACACCGGGCGTGCAGAGATAAGGGCGAGGCAGGGTACCGCCACAAGCGAGGGAGGATACCGCAACAACAAGGGCGAGGCAGGATACCGCCGCAGCAAGGCTGGATACCATCGAAGGCAACACCGACCCACAGGACGACTACGCCACCTGTCGAGCAGCATGGACTAGTCAGGCAGGATCTTGACACGGAGTGCTCCCGGAGCCCAACAGGAAGATTACTCTATCGAGGAAAGTTTTATGTCTCTGCCTACGGCCCTCTGAGATTATATCTGATCCAAACGCATCACGAAGTACCAGTAGTGGGCCACCCCGGACGATTGAAAACACTCGAATTGCTCTCAAGGAACTACCACTGGCCGAAAATGCGGCAAGATGTGGAAAGGTTCGTAAGGAACTGTCACACTTGCCGGCGATCGAAAACCAGTCGACACGCACCCTACGGAGTCCTCCCCATTGGCGATTCCCCAGCAGCCATGGCAGGACATTTCGATGGACTTCGTCACGGGCCTACCGCGATCAAAGGATCACGATGCTATCTGGGTGGTAGTGGATCGGCTCACGAAACAGAGGCATCTTGTCCCGTGCAGCACTACCATTGATGCCCACGATCTGGCTGACCTGTTCCTCCAACATGTCTTCCTATTACATGGACTTCCGCGAACAATAACTTCGGACCGAGTGCCTCAATTTGCCTTCGCATTCTGGCATCGTCTCTGTGCACGACTGGGAATTGAACCGTGGCTGTCTACCGCTTTCCATCCACAGACCAATGGTCAGACCGAATGAATGAATGCCGTAATGGAACAATACTTGCGGTCGTACGTTTACTACCTGCAAGATGATTGGGCTGACTGGTTGCCGATCGCCGAATTCGCATAGAATAACCATACCTCGGAAACGACAGCTGTATCTCCGTTCTTTGCGAACCTCGGCTACGACCCTCGCGGCAATTCAACCTTTCGGCCTCCCTACCCAACCAAGCAGAAGATCAACAAGCGCGTTCTGCGGCGAAAGCATTGTCCGAAATTCATGACCACCTGCGGACAGAAATGCATCGCGCCCAACTCGGCTACCAGGAAACCGCGGACACCCATCGTCTCCCCGCTCCGGACTATCAGGTGGGGGATCTTGTGTGGCTCGACGCTCGAAATTGGAAGACTCAACAACCATCAGCAAAGTTGGATCATCGATAGCACGGCCCGTTTAAGATCGCACGCAAGATTTCCTCTCACGCCTTCCGGTTGGAACTTCATGGCTCGATGCAGGTACATCCCGTTTTTCATGTGTCCTTACTTGAGCCGGCAGCACAGGATCCGCTTCCGGGACAACGACAACCACTGCCTCCTCCGGTGGAAATCGACGGGGAGCAAGAATGGTTTGTGGATTCCATTCTCGATTCTCAAATGTATTGAAGACGACTACAGTACCTTGTTAAATGGACCGGGTTTGATCACCCGAATTGGGAGCCAGCAGAAAACGTCAACGAGCTAGAAGCAGTTACTCGATTCCACGAATAATACCCCTACAAGCCAGGGCCTCCCGAATAAAGCTTCGCGGGAGCTCAGCGATAAGAGGGGGATACTGTCACGGCGCAGATCTTGGCGCTCGGTTTGGGTTTGGTTGTTTGATTTCGTTGTCGATGCCGGCACCTCGCTCCGGATGTCTCGATCTCGGAAAGAGTGTCGTCACCTTGCTCCGGATGTCTCGATCTCGGAAAGAGTGTCGGCACCTCGCTCCGGATGTCTCGATCTCGGAAAGAGTGTCGTCACCTCGCTCCGGATGTCTCGATCTTGGAAAGGGTGTCGGTTCTGGGCCCCAGTTGCATAAGAGAAGGTTGTATGAGTTGCGCGGTCATGAACACATATGTGAGTATGAGTATGTATGTGAGTTGCGCGGGTATGAGTAGGAGGACGTATGGGAGTTGCGAGAACTGTGTATATAAGGAGGGCTGTCTCCCGTGTTTTGTCTTCTTCTTCTCTTCATGCAACCTCTTGTATTCTATTCGGAATATCAACCTCGTCTCCGTTTCCTCCGTTTCCTCCGTTTCCTCCGCTTCCTCCGTTTCCTCCGTATCTCCGTATCGGCAACGCTCGTCCAGCGCCGCCCGTCCCTGTCCGACACGTCCGCCTGACGTTGTCCGTCTCTGTTCGACACGTCCGTCTGACGCTGTCCGTCTCTGTTTCCCCGTTCCCGTTCCCGTTCCCGTTCCCGTTCCCGTTCCGTTACGGTTCCCGTTCTCGTTTCCGCCCCGCTCCCGCTCTCGCTTGCGTCACTTGAACTCACTCGAGTACCTTGGAGAACCGCCGCTGTTACAAAAGGCACGGAGGCAAAGGCCAAGGTGAGAGTGGGGGACAACGAAGTCCCATTTAATAAGGAAGTGACAAGGTGGCTCGGAATCTGGCTTGACTCGCAGCTTACCCTGGGCACCCACCACAACACCAGACTCCGGGATGGAAAGAGAGCGATGACATGCCTCCGGCGGCTGACGGGGTAGATGGGGCTTGCCCCAGCCAACTGCAGGAAAATAATGGCGGCCTGCGTCCAGTCGGCCGCCATGTTTGGGTCGGAGCTTTGGTGGAAGGGGGGCAACATCCGAGGGACAACGGGACGGGCGGACGAGCTGCAACTGCTCATCAACCATCAGCCCCGGGCAACGACAGGATGCTTCCGGACGACCAACCTAGGGGCTCTTTCAATGGAATCCGGACTAAGACCAGCGACGAATCAGCTGGAGAACCGACAGCGCTGCTTTGCCCTATGACTCCTGAGCCTGCCGCAGGGGGAGATGGCTAGGAATATCATCAGTGCTGACACAACAATTGGAAAACGACTGTCCACCGCCCTCAAGTACAGCTGGACCGAGACAGAGCGGACAGTGCTGCTAGAGGAACCGGAGTCCTTCGATGCGAAACTGATCCAGGAAGACCGAGAAGAGGCAAAGAGGGAGGCCAAAAGAGAAAGACCAGTGTTCGTTATGTTCACCGACGGGTCCAGGTTGGAAAATGAAGCTGCTGGATATGCGGTAGCGTGGAAAACTGGCCAAACCTGGGAAGGTATCAAGACCCACATGGTGTTCAACCAGGAGGCTTTTAATGCAGAATGCGCAGCTCTAGCACGCGCATTAGAGACGGCAGCAAGAAGGGACCCGGCTCCCGATCACATCACCATATTCACTAACGTCCAGGCGGCAATCCGAGGGATGGCGTCTGATAAACCAGGACCGGGACAGAAATACGCGCTTGAAGCGAGAGAGCATATTGCAGTGCTTCGGAGAGCAGTGCCAGACATCACCATCGAGGTCAGGTGGTGTCCAGCACATGAGGGCGTGGAAGGAAATGAGAAGGCTGACGAATGGGCCAAGCTCGCGGCGGACGAGCCGGACACCCCAGGGGTGGAATGGCTCGATGGGGCTTGCTCGCTGCCACTCCCCAGATCCCTCACCAACATTGGACGGGAGATCTCAGAAAAGAAATGGACAGAGGCACGAGAGTGGGCTGGGGGCCGGGCCACCACGAAGAAATACAAAATGCCAAAAGGCCAGAGGCCAGACAGTACAGTTGCTGGGAGCACCAAGAGGCTTGCCTTGAGGTTCTACCAGCTGAAGACAGGATACTGCCATACAGGAGAATACCTGCACTGGACGACATTCCGCTCGACGCCCCAGTGCTGGTGGTGCCTGCACCCCAGGCAGAGAAGAGAGCACCTCTTAAAGGGGTGCCAGAAGTGGAGAAAACAGCAGAGAGTGCTGTGGAAGGAGGTGTGGAAAGAGACCGGGAAGGGGAGGGGGAGACTAAAAGCCCACGAGCTCTTCGCGGAGCCGGGGGCTAGTCAGGAGATATTGGACTTCCTGGCCACGATGGATGTAGGGAAGACAGTGCCGGCCGTGGAAGTGGAAGCCGACGAGGAAGCAGGCAGCGAGGTGTCGGAGGGGGAGTTACGCGAGAGGGCAGAGCAGGAAGAGGAGAGGAGGGCGGAGGAGCTTGGCACTGAGAACGAAGGGGAGGAGGAACATGGGCTGTTCCTTCCTACCCCGGCGTTCATGGCGTCGGCAGAATCAGAGTAGGGGCGGAAGTGTCTTTCCTTGGGGTCTTTCCTTTGTTTCTTTCTTTTCTTTAGTGCGATCTACATTGTTCGGGGGATAGGCCTGGGCGGAGGGCAAGGGGGTGCTTGCACAGTGCTGCCTCGCGCGGTTTGCGGCCAGGAAACGGACTGTACATAAACTCGTAATTATCTAGATTGGTCGCACACGATTATAATGAATAAACAAAAAAAAAAAAAAAGCAGTGGCGGCTCGTTGCAAGCACCCCTTTTGCCCTCCGCCCAGGCCTGTCCCGAGAATTTGTGGTGCGCACCAAGGAAATTACAAAAGAACAGAGAAAAAAGAGCGACTACGTAGGACCAAGGAAAAAAGAGCACCGCTCCGCGCCTAAGTCGTGCCTGCGGACGCCATGAAGTCTGGGCGCGTGGGTAGGAACAGTGGAGTCCCTCCCCCGCCCGGCTCCTCGGCCCCCGCTCCCTGCTCCTCCATCCACTCCCGCACCTCCAGCCCAGACACCGCGCTCACGGCGTCGTCCTCCTCCTCCCCCGGCACCCGCCTGCCCACGTCCGTGGTTGAGAGGAAGTCCAGCACCGTCCGGCTGCACCTCCCGTCGGCCAGTAGGTCCTGCACCTTCCACCGGTCCTTCCACCTCCCAGTCTCCTTCTTCACCTCCGCTCACATCTTCTGCTGCAGCTTCCACTCGGGGCACTCCTTGAAGAGGTGGTCCCGGGTCTGCGTTCGGTACCGACACCACCAGCACTGTGGGGAGGGCCGCTTCTTTGTCCAGTCGAGGTACTGCCCAGTTAGGCAATACCCCGTCTTGAGCTGGTAGAACCGGAAGGCGAGCCTCTTGGTGCTGTTGGCCACTGCGCCGTTGGGCTTCTGGCTGCCCGGCATGCGGTACTTCTTCTTGGAGGTTCGGCCCCCTGCCCATTGACGTGCCTCCGCCCACTTCTTCTCCGAGATCTCCCGCTTGAGGTTCGCCAGAGACCGGGAGAGCGGCATTGGGCGGGCCTCCGTCCGGTCCGAGTAGCTCAGCCATTCCACCCCGCGGGTGTCTGGCTCCTCCGCTGCGATCTTCGCCCACTCGTCATCCTTCTCGTTGCCGGCGATACCCTTGTGCGCCGGGCACCATCGGATCTCGATGATGATTCCTGGCTTCGCTCTCCGCAGCGCCGCGATGTGCTTCCTGGCCTGCAGCGCGTACTGCTGGCCGGGGCCGGGTTCATCCGAGGCCATCCTTCTGATGGCTGCCTGCGTGTCCGTGAAGGTCGTGACCCGCTCCGGCGTGGTTGCTCTCCGCCAGGCCGCTTCCAACGCCCTTGCGAGAGCGGCGCACTCTGCATCGTAGGCCTCCTGGTTGTAGCCCATGTGGGTCTTGATGCCCTTCCAGGATAGGCCGTTCTTCCATACCACCGCGTATCCGCTGGCTCCATCGTCCAGCAGGGACCCGTCCGTGAACATGGTGAGCCCCGGTCTCTCCTTCTCTGCCGCTGCCTTCGCCTCCGCTTCTTCCTCCTGCAGCAGCTCCGCGTCGAGGGTTTCAGGCTCCTCAAGTAGAACTGTGCCTTCCACCCATCCGGCATAAGCGAGGGCATTAGTGAGCCTCCGCCCAATCTCCGTTGGGGCCCCGACGATTCCCCGTGCCTGGTCTCCCTGTGGCAGGCTCAGCAGCCATAGCCCAAACCGCTGCTGCCTGTTTTCCAGTTGGGTTGCTGCAGCCCTGAGGCCAGACTCCATTGAGAGGGCTCCCAGGTTGGTTGTCCGGAAGCACCCCGTTGTTGCCCGAGCCTCCTGGTTAACCGGTAGCTGGAGCTCCTCTGCCCGGCCGACGGTGCCAGTGGCATGGTCTCCCTTCCACCACAGCTCCGATCCGAACATGGCAACTGACTGGACGCAGGCTGTCATGACCTTTCTGCAGTTGACCGGCGACAGCCCCATTCGGCCTGTGAGCCGCTGAAGCCTTGCCCTTGCCTTTTTCCCCTCCTGCAGCCAGATCTTGTGGTGGTCCTTGAGCGTGAGCTGGGAGTCAAGCCTACCCCCAACCACCGCGTCGCCACCTTGTTGAAGGGGACGGTGTTGCCGCCTACCTCCACCATTGCTTTGGGAGCCTTTCTCCTCCTGTGGAACATCGCCGCCTCCGTTTTGCCATGATCGAGGGCTACTCCGTTCCCGGCCGCCTATTCCATCGCGGCCCTTGCCGCCGCGGTGAGCTTGGCTGCCACCGCTTTGTCGTCCACACCGTCCGCCCACCAGACAATGTCGTCCACAAAAGATAAGCCTCGAATCCCCGGGACCGCCGCCTCCACCTCGTCGAATATCCCTGACAGATATGTGACGAAGAGGACAGGTGCCGCTGGAGAACCCTGCGGTATGCCGGTGTCCACGGAGTTGGCCTTGCCGGTTATGCCGTCGAGAACCAGCTTCACCTGGCGGCCTGACATAAAGCTCTGCACCCACCTTACGAGGTCCGGCTCGATGCCTAGCGTCTCCATCCGCCTGACCAAGAGACTCTTGCTGACAATATTGAATGCCGACTTGACATCCATGAACAGCGCACCTGCCACCCTCTTCTCCGTCCATGCCTGCTGTGTGCGGTTCATCAGGACTGCCACCGCATCGATGCAGGACCTCCGCTTTCGGCACCCGAACTGACCATCGTGTAGGCCATGGCTCCGCTCCAGATGGTCGGCGATCAGGTGGGCTGCCGTGCGTTCGACAAGTTTGCTGACGACGTCCAGCAGCGAGATAACTCGGTATGCCCGTACCTTGGAGTAATCTGGCTTCCCGGGTTTCGGGATCACCACCCCCTTCGCCGTTTTCCATAGCTCGGGATGGTGTCCGAGCCGAATGCACGCCCTGACCAGCTGCACGAAGAGCTGCGAGTCCCACTGCCAGATCACCTTGATGATGCCTGCTGATATCCGGTCGTCGCCAGGTGCCGAAGTGTTGGCAGCCTTGGCCGGCAGGGAGCCGACCAGGTGGACGTCCACTTGCTCGAAAGCCCGCCCCCCCTCCAACAGTGAACCTTCCAGGCGGGGCCGGTGGCAATTGGGCCTCCAGGATTGCTTGCTCGTTATTCACAGAAGAGTGGTGATGGTACCAGTGGTGTTTTTTTTTGTTTTGTTTAATCGTTACTCGCATGCAATATATCTAGATCATGGCGAGATTATGTACAGTCCGTTTCCTTTCCGCTGTCCGCACGGCGACGGCACGTTGCAAGCTCCCCGTTACAACGCGATGTAGTCAGGCGGGCAAGAACAGTGGTAGTCCCCCTCGGCACCCAGTTTCTCGGCCTCCAGCTCCTCCTCCTACTCCTGCTGCCCCGCTTCCGACACATTGCTTCCGGCGTCGCTCTCTTCCAGAGGTGGCAATAGCGTTTCCGCATCCATGGAGGAGAGGAAGTCCAGCACTTCCTGCCCACATCTCCCGTCGGCCAGCAGATCCCGGACCGTCGACCGGCGTTCCCACCTCCCGGTCTCCTTCTGCACATCCGCTCACAGAATCCTCCGCCGCATCTCCCACTCCGGACACACCTTGAAGAGGCGGACTCTCGTCCGCGAGGGGCAGTGGCACCACCAGCACTGGGCAGTCGGGCGGGCCTTTGCCCAGTGCAGGCACTGTCCGGCGTGGTAGTGTCCCGCCTTCAGCTGGTAATACCTTGAAGCGAGTCTCTTGGTACTCCCTGCCACCGTGCCGTCCGGCTTATGGCTTTCCGGCAGTCTGTATTTCTTCCTGGAGGCCCGGCCCCCAGCCCGCCGTCTTGCCTCCACCCATTCTTCTCCGAGATTTCCCGCTTCAGGTTTGCGAGAGGTCACGAGAGTAGCATTGGGCTTGCCTCCGTCTCCAGTGCGGGTAGTTCAGCCATCCCACCCACGGGTGTCTGGCTCTTCCGCTGCGGCCTTCGCCCACTCGTCGGCATCCTCATTGCCGGCAACTCTCTTGTGTACCGGGCACCACGGAATGTCCACGATGATAACCAGCCTCGCCCTCCGCAGCGAGACGATGTGCTCGGCTTCCCTACGGTGGGCGGCCCTGAACTTTTAGGTGGAAGCGGAGGACAAGAGTCAAGAGACAAGAGGTTAAGAAGGAGGTGGTTGAAGGATGGCATTGAGATGGGCTGGAGAAGAAAGTCCAGAGCACGGGGGAAGGCCCGTCTTTTCTGCGAAAGCCGTTTCCAGCTGGTCGCGGACGTTCGGGGACCCGACCTTCCGGAACCAAGACTTGATGTCGGCAACGGACTTGGGCGAAAACCGGTGGATGGGGAGGAAGAAGTGCCCGGTTAGGGGCTTCACCCCCCGCTGGTACCGCGACAGGAAGTCGGCGACGATTTTTTCGTCCCCTGAGCGGTACTCGATGCGGAAGCTGGCCTCGGCGAGGGTGGTTCGCCAAGGCCGCCGCGACCGTCTTGCGGCTTCAGTAAACCCGTGGTGAACATGAATTTGCTGAGGTTCCAGTGGTCCGAAATGACTGAGATCGGAAACCGGGGCTGCGCCAGGAATTGGCGGAAGGTATCAAACGCATAAACGGTTGCCCGCAGTTCCTTGTCGTGGATACCCCAGTTCTTTTCATGGGCGCAGAACTTGTGGTGATTGGCTGTTCCCAATGGAGCTCGGCGAGAAACACATCCTGCTAACAGCGGTAAGCAGGGGAGACCAAGCGGAAGAGCAGGCGGGGGCAAAGAACGCGCTATATCCTTACCTGAGAGCGCATTGATCGGTGCGCAGATGTCCGAGCAGTGCGGGATGAAATGCCCGTAGAAGTTGATCAACCTAAGGGCTTCCCATGCTCCCCGGACATTCCGAGGAGGAGCTAGGGAACTTATCTTTAGCATCTTGTCGCGGGACATGGTGATACCTTTCCCGGCCACAGTGGTGAACCCGGGAAACAAAATCTCCTTGACTCCCCAAACACAATTGGCCGGCTTGAGGTGGAGGGTCCGCTGCCGTGAGCGCCTCCAGGACTTGTTCCACGTGACGGGCATGTTCCTCTTCGTTTTGCGAGAAGACGAAGAGGTCCAGGAACGGGGCCAAGACGGCGTTGATGAAATTCTAGAAAACGGACGGGGTGGTGGCCAAACCCATTGGCATCACCAGGTATTCGAACAGGCGAGTACAGGTTGAGGAGGACACGGTGGGCGGGTCAGAAGCCGAGCTGCGGGAGCGGGATGAGGAGCAGAGGGCGGAGGCTGAGAAGCCGGGCGCCGGGCGCCGGGGGAAACGACCACTGTTCCTACCTGCGCCTGATTTCATGGCGTCTGCAGGAGAGCAGTAGGGGAAGGCTGCGCTTTCTGTTGTCCACTTCCTTTGTCCTTCGTGCTCGCTCGGCTTCTTTTTCCTTTGTGATTTCCTAGTGTTGTAGCGGAGCGGCGGCGCAAGGGACGAAGAGAGAGAGACAAGCACAAAAACGGGAGGTAGACGACAGTGTATTCGGTATATTCAAGGATGTCAAAGAGTGCGCCCAGCTAAGCTACAGAGGAACAGAAAACATATGGTGCCGCCGGCGCACTAGTGTGTGGGCAAAACGCCCGAACCCTAGGTTCTCCAAACCTCACTCCAACACCTAGGTGTGCATCACATCTTCTTGGACAGGCCTGGGCGGAGGGCAAAGAAGAGCTTGCAGCGTGCCGCCGCCTCGCGGGCAGCGGGCGGGGGGGCGGGGGGCGGTCAAGATGTGCGCCGCCGCGGTCTAGACAAGCTGTACGCGAGTATGGATTAACAGGCGGAAACCCAGGTATGCGGACAGGCCGTACGACGTTTTGAGAGCCGTCGCCACTTCCGAACCGGGGGCCATCTGGACGTTCGAGAAACCTGAGCGGACGTCGAACTCGGTGAACACCTTCGCCTTCGGGAGCCGGTATATTACCGAGCGGATGAGAGGAATCGGGTGCTCACCGAGTTCGATCTTGCTGTTCAGCGAGCGGTAATCTACCACGAGCCGGAGCTGCCCCTTGTTGCGGGACCCGGAGGGCGGGTTGGTCACGAAGAAGACCGGCGCGGAAGATTCGGGCCGGGAAAGACGGATGAAACCCCGAGCCAGTTCCACGTCCAACGGCTGCTTAAGCACCGTCAGCGTTTCCTTACTCACGTAGATTTTTGACGTGGTGAGGCGCTCCCTCTCCTTGACGCGGATTTCGCAGTCATGGTTGGGGCGATGTGGGGGCAACGGGGGAAGGACTGCGGCGGCTTCATCGGAGAAGTCCGAGTCAGCAAACCGACGGGAACCGAGCGGGATCATGTCGAGCCAGTTTTCCGCGTTTCCGGTGAATCCTCGGACACCCTAGGCGGAGGCGGCCATAGCGCGGCTGGCACGGAAGTCCTCGAGGCGGACGGATGCGGCGCAGAGGACGGCGAGACAGGCGGCGGCCTTCTTGGGCGTGCTCGTCGCCCCGCTTCGACCGGCTCCCGCCGCCCCCCGAACCACCTCCCAGCCCCCTGACCTTCGGGTCCCATCTCTTGACTTCAGTCACGCACATCATCCTCTTTCCGCAACCCGGAAAAGCACCGACCTCATTCTCTGGGTTCCCTCCCCGTTTTTCTCCGGAATCACGCACGGGAGGCCTGAGAATGAGTGACGCGCCGATCCCCGTCGCCAAAGAAAAGAAGTGCGAAACAGGCAAGTGCAACCGCCTCGCCGACTGTCTCTCCGAGCAACAGGTGCCGGTTCGAATCCACCCATCGCCGACTAGCGGTGTCGGTACCACACAACCGGGAAGAAAACCTGCTGCCGCAACTCATTATCAGATTTCCTCCCGTTCTCACATAGTGTCTGCATGGAGGGCTGTTAATATTTGAAGCAAACGGTCAAAACTCAAACACGATCGTTTTCAATCAGAGGGGTACTTGCTCCTGTGCGCCAGAACTCGTCTGCTGGTTCCCGAATATCTACAGTGTAAGAAGGAGGGTGGTTGAAGTTTATTGAGATGGGCTGGAGAAGCCCAGAGCTCGGGGGGGAAAGCCCCTCTAGTTAAACAAACCCTCCTCCTTGAGGGAGGCGGCTCCAAAGAACGATCGTTCGATGACTCGCACCAGAAAGAAAATCCCTCAACCAGGGACCCCTGTCCCATACCGAAAGAAAAATGCCTGCATCCTGTTCCTTCAAAAACCGACCGCATCCGGGTTCCTTGGTACCCCACAAGCTACGCCCGCAGGCCAAGTTGGCTGGAAGAGGGACAGCATGGCTCTGGCGCCGTGGGGTCAATGGGGATGCTGCGCGCTTCGGGTAGCTCGTCCATCCACAGAGCCGCGTCCGCCAACGGTGTGGAGCAGCTGTTCCACGTCCGTTTGGTTGCTGGACGGGGTGGCACTAGGCGGCGTCCTCGCATCCGGTCCGGGGGCTGAAACCGGAGGATTTCTCGTACCTGGGTCTGCGTGAGCCCGCCGGAGGGTGAGAAAGACGGCGACAGAGGACAAGAGCAGCAACGTGACGACCAGGCGAGGCCGCAGTCCAAACAGTGTCCGGTGTGCCGTTGCTCCCGCAATTCCCACGAATGGGCGCAGGAAGCGGCGCGGGGAGAGCGGAACTGGGACCGCAGAGCCCATCTTTCCTCCAAAAGCATCCTCCGGGCGGGCTCGGATGTTCGGAGGACCTTCCTTGCGAAACCGCGCCTCGATGCCGGCAGCGGCTTCTGGCAAGAACCGGCGGGCTGGAAGGAGCGCATGACTTTCGTGGGCGGAGGCGTCCGGCTGGTAGAGCGAGAGGAAATCGGCCACGATGTTCTCATCCCCGGTCCGCTACCCAATCCAGATGTTAGCTTCCTCCAGGGTGGTCCACCAGCGGCCACCCCGGCGGAAGCGTGCGACTTCAGCAAATCCGTGGTGAATATTATGCCAGGCCCCAGGTAGAGAACGACAAAGAAAGGAAGGTGGAAACAAGAGAGTGTGGGTGGGTGTTGGCGTTACCCCAATGATTGTCTGATTGGATGATGTACAGGATACCCCGCTCCGCAACTTGCTAAGTACACTTACTTCGATGAATAATCCGCACAATGAAGCAACCGAACCTAAATCCTCCCACAATATCAACTTGCTGAGGTTCCGGTGGGGGAGGGGGCGGAGGCCGGTCGCTTTGGAGCTGCTGGGGCCAGCGAGGGAGGGGTTTGCTACTTAAACTCTGCCAAAAAGGTACTTAGTCCGTCGTCCCAGGCATAGGAAGAGCCGTAGAAACAAAGCAGTATCAAAAGGGCATGGCCCGAACCCGGAGTTGAACCGGGGACCTCTCGCTGTTGATGCTCAGGAAGAACCCTAAGCGAGAATCATTCCGCTAGACCATTCGAGCTGCTTATGCTGTGCCATGTGGTGGTATGGTTTATATGTGTAGTGTCAACACTCGGTGGGTGGGTGTGCATACCTCGAAAGGATTCGACAGCAGCACGCCGTACTGTGCAGCAACAGCGGACTCGGGACGGCATGGACGAGCATCGGCGCCCCTAACTCCTCCCACTCGTTCCCGGCTCTTCACCACGGGACATACATCTCGTTGTGACGGTTTCTTTTTTTTTTCATACTCGCGTACAGCCTATGTAGACTATGGTGGCGCACATTACATCCAGGTTTCTTGTCCGCAGTCCACGCTGCAAGCTCCCCTTTGCCCTCTGCCCAGGCCTGTCCAGAGCAGGTATGATGCGCACTAAAGAGGCTGCAAAGGAAAGAGAAAGGAAAGAGCAAAAGAAATCGTGACTCGTCCCTACTCCCCTCCAGCGGCCGCCATGACGAAGGGGGCTTAGGGAGTAGCAGCGATAATTCTTCACTCTCGGCCTCCGCCCTCCGCTTCTCATCCCTCTCCGTCCGCTCCGTCCGCTCCCACTATCCTCTCGCCCTGCGCGTCCCCCGCAGCCGGGGCCGAAACCAGCCTTCCCACATCCGTTGTAGAGAGGAAGTTGAGTGCCTGGCTGCACATCATGTCTGCAAGGAGGTCCCGGATCGTGAACCAATGATTTTCCTTCCCGCTTCCATTCTGTACCTCTGCCCACAGGATCTTCCGCTGGGGCTTCCACTCGGGACACGCCTCGAAGAGGTGCTTGGCACCGGCACCCCCGGCACTGAGCGGTGGGACGGTTCTTCGTCCACTGTAGGTACTGCCCGGAGAGGCAGTGACCTGTCTTCACCTGGTAGAACCTCGACGCGAACCTCTTGGGGCTACCCGCAACCACGCCGTCGGGCTTCTGGCTGCTCGGCATCCTGTACTTCTTCTTGGATGTCCGGCCTCCAGCCCTGTCGCTTGAGATGAACAAGGGATCTGGGGAGCGGCATCGCGCGCGCCCCCGCCCGGTCCGAACAAACCAGCCACCCCACCCCGCGGGCGTCTGGCACTTCCGCCGCGAGCTTGGCCCATTCGTCGGCCTTCTCGTTTCTCGGGATCCCCTGCGAGCCGGGAATCGCCGGATCTCGATGGTGATGTCCGACGGGCTCTTAGAAGCACCGCGTGATACTCCCCCACCTGGATTGCGTTCCCACATCTGCGCCGTAGCCGTGCCATCGGATTTTTCCCGTTCTTCACCCAGATGGCGGGATGGTCCTTGAGCGTGAGCTGGGAGCCTAGCCAGACCCCCAGCCACCGCGTCGCCTCCTTGCTCAATGGGGCGGTGTTGGCGCCACCATTGCAATGGGCGGGGTCTTCGCTTTGCGAAGATTGCCGCCTCTGATTTTCCGTGATCATAGGCCGCCCAGTTTGTTAGTGCCCAGCCCTTGGATGCCGCCACTACCTCGTCATCCTTTCCGTCCGCCCTCTCGCTGCAACGGTAAGCCGTATGTGGCTACGCCAGCATTTCGGCTTGGCTCTGAGGAATGGGAGGCAGCTGGCCGTCGGCCAAGGTGCTAGGCGCACTCGTTGTGAGGTATGGCGGAATCATGAACTCGAATGTACCCGTGCGTTCTGGGACAGAGCTGAGGCGACTGACATCATCCGCGCCAATGGCGTGGTCGAGGTCAATACGGTGCACGGACGGGGAGCGGTAATATTGATGGCGCTAGTGTCGCAGTGGAGGATGTGGCCATCGATTTGCAGGGAGCGGACTGCGGACCTGACAAGGCCAGAATCGACTGCCGCTTCCCGCCTCGGCGATGGCCATCAAGGCTGGCGTTGAAAACCCTAACTATCACCTCGTGCTCTGATTGACGTCTTATGTCCGGTGTCGAAACGGTGAGGTACGATGGGTTTCGATACGTAGGGACAAGAGAGGTTCACGCCGTAGAAGAAGCTCAATAGGGGACGATGATGAAAAGTGAGAAAACGCAGGATGGATTCTCTGTCTGGTGGTATCGATGATCAAGAACACAAGAGAGAGTCCCAACAACAAAAGAGAGCAACACAGTCCCGCTCGCCCCTCCCTGCTCGCCGAGCCACTTTCCCGTGTCGATGACACAACCACCAAAACTAAGCTCCACAGCGTCGAAGCTGGGCGGGGAAAAATCTACAGCAACCACGTGCTCAGACCGACGCCAAGGGCAATCCAAAGGCACTACCTCCCCGCAGAGAGAGAGAGAGCGTGTGATAACGTTCACATACATATGGCGCGGACAGCGCACCCAATGTGGGAAGGGTGACATGGCTGCGCGCTCTGGAGGTAGACTCTCTCGGAGTATGGTAGTAGGGAGAGGGCTGTGGTCGCAGGGTCACCACCACGGAAGAAACGTTCGCTGTTCACGGTACTGTCCACGATGCTCGGAGGAAAGACTCAAGAACCCCCACAAACCCAAGACAACCGCCCATTTCCCACTGCTACCGATCGTCTACAATTCCAACGAAATACATTTCTTTCACCTTTCCCCCGTACAAAGCGACCAGATCATTTTCCCCCTTCCGAGCAAGAGCCAGTGGAGTCTTTTTCCTTTTCCTCCCAGTCCTTGAAGGCATGCAGCGCCATCTTCAAGCTCCCTCTCTGCTTGGGGTCTGGAGAGAGCATTCTCGCAAGGATGGACCAGTATTCCAACGGAACGCCTGCTGGAGGAAGACCAGGATCACCCCGCGGGTATGGGGGTTCCCCATCCTTTCTGCAGATCCCGATGCAAACCATGCCAAGCGAGAAAAGCATCGCGTTTTCCCTTGCCTCCTGAGACATGGTGTTCCAAGGCAAAAGGTATCCGAACGGCGGATTGTTGTACTTAAACTTGGTCGTGTTGTGTCGCCTCGCGGGGTTCAGCGATGTCAGCGCCCAGTGAGCTTCACATCGGTCCAGATGTGCAAGTGTCGCGAGGGGGGGCGTGGGAACCTCTGTGGACTGGGTCGGATCCTGATCTCCGTCGTAGCCTGCACGGTAGTATTGTGAGTGGCACAACCCGAGACTTCTGCACTCCAGACAGATATCATGCTCTTCCGGTGTGTACACTTTCTCCGCCCCGAGTCCTCTGCACTTCCGACAGACAGCACGATCTGCCGGCGTGAGCAATCTCTCCCTCTCCTCAACCTCGTCCGGATTGTACGCTCTCCAGTTACCACCGGATTCGAAATCGATCAGAACCACGTCTTCGCCCTGACTTGTGATCATAATGTTGTTGGGCTTCAGATCGGAGTAATACCCGGGACGATCCAGTCCGTTCCCGTGGTCGAGGATGTGAACGAGGGCGTCCGTCAGCTGTCGACACCATTTCGCGGTCGGATAGGGACCCTCGGACGACCCAAGAAACTCCCGCAGTGTTTTGCCGTCGATAGGCCGCATTAGAAATCCAACGATTGGCAATTCCTCCTTGGAGTCAGAAATCCATTCAGGAGTATCCGGTTCGTGCGCGTAGACGAGTGCCACTGGAGGTCCAATGATGTTCGGGTGAGGCGGCATGCACAGCAGTTGACGGATCTCGTGGTAGAGGTTCCTCCATCCCACCATCGCGTCCTCGATCGTTTTGAGAAAGTAGTAGTTCTTGTACCTGAAGGCGCAACTACAGAAGTGCACGGCGTTCACCTTTTGGCTGGCATTATAGTTGTGGTCACTGAAAAATATGTGAAGGGGTCTATCGCTGATCGTGGGAATGGAGTTGAGAGGTCGATAGAGCCGGAAGTACTCGTTGCCTTGAGACCAGAGATCCTCCAATTGACGGACGGACTGAATCAACGTCTTTTTGCGGAAGTGGTAGACATCCCAAAGAAACCCCAAATTGAGAAGCCAACCCCCCTTTGGGCTCGTCGCCCTCCTCGGGCAGCGGGGGCAGGGATACGTGAAGCTCTCCTCTGCCGCCGACCCGCCATTGATTTGGAGCACGCTTCCTACGTGGGTGCTGTCCGTTGGCGGATTGTCATCGGGAACCTGTGGGATCTCCGGCATCGACATGGCGGTAGTTCCGTTCATCTCCAAGTCTGAGGGGTACTTAGTAAGAAAATTGTCTGCTGAGGAGAAAGGCCCACCTGTGGATCGCGCTTACTAGTGGTAGGAGGAGAGCTTAGAAGCTAAGGACGTGTGCGTGGATACCGCTCTGCGTAGAAAGGAAAGGGTCGGTGATGTGGATAGCAGCAGTAAATATAGTGGAGGAAGGAGAACGGACTCTGGGAGAAGTGTTTGAGGAGCAGTGTTCGGAGGAAACCGCGGCTGTTGTTGCCGCAAAAACTCTCAACACGGTCCGGCCTTAGGCCTGGGTCCGCGGCGGTACAGGCTTGCCCGATGGTAGCTACGGGACAAGGAGGTTGGGGGGGGGGGACCCCAACAACTCGAGTGGACCAGTGTGTGTACTTACACAGCCCGTGACGATGTTTTAGGTTAGGGTTGGTTGGTTGTGAACTGTGGGTTGCATGGCTTGCAGGGACTGCCCTGCATGTAACAGACAGACTTGCTATGAACGCATGTGTTGGGTGTTGCGCACGTGGCCTCGACACGATTAGGCTTCGTTGACGTGTTCTGGATCATGTTGGGAAAGGATGTCGTTTTTCTTGAGGATGTCCAGACCGGCGCCATAGACATGTTGGGCGATAGCGGGTCATCAGAGGCGATGTCGAGACAGCGTATCCACTATCGACATCGCGGTCCAGGCCAGGTGGCCGGTGTCAACGGTGTCTGCCCTTTCTGCCCCCATAGATCGATAGTCAGTCAGACATTTTCTCTCTCCCCATCCCATTCGCTCCCGCCTTTCCGCTTCACCACCTGTACATTAAGAGTCGTCGCCCACACTCGTTTTGTAGGGATATCTACCGGAAGACTCATAGGGTGGCACTCGGTACAGGAGCCAGGGGAGACAGGACTAGCTTCCGTGTTGGTGCGGTTGGATTCTAGAATTGCCCCCACTGGAAGGCCCAGCAGAAGATTCGGTGGGCGGAAGTGTGGAAGGAGACGGGTAGAGGCAAAAGCTAGTTTAAAATCCGTGACCTTTTTGCCGATGAGCGGTGTAATCAGGCGATCCTTGACTTCCTCGCCAACTATGTACAGATGTGGGGCGACGGATATCAGATGCGGCTGAGGAGGATTCCCCGAGCGAGACATCGTAGGGGGGAAGTCGGAACCTAGGGAACGGGAGGAGAAGGCGTAGGAGAGGGAGACATCGCGAGAGTCGGGGGACAAGCTTCCTACAAGATTTTTTTTGTTTATTCATTACTCGTATGCGACCTAGGTAGATCATGACGAGGGATATGTACAGTCCGGGTCCCCGCTGCAAGCTTCCTACAAGAGTGGATGAGACTGGGGTTTTTTTTTGTATCATTACTCTCATCCAACTATCTAAGTTATGGTGAGCCAAAGTATCCTCTTTTAAACCGAAATGTCCGCAATAGACATTAGGAGTTCAGAAGACCCAGGATTCAACCCAAAGAGAAAACCAAAACACACAACCGATCCTAAGAAGGGCCATAAAACTCAGCGAACCTCTATAACCAACATCTCCCGAGTGAGATCCAGCCAGAGTGTTCGAGTTACGATGAAACCTCCAGGTCCATCCAGCCACAATGGTAGGACTTTCTGGGCAAAACTCTTTAGCAGTGCAAAGGTTGCCAGCCTCTGATAGGTTTATTCAGACAAATATCAAGTCTGAGGAAAGTTTTTGCTATCTGACCAAAGATAGTGATGAGACTGGGGGTGTAGCTGGGAGGGAGGAAGTCCTTGGGACGAATTATTATTTTTAAGGTATATCAGGGCGGAGGGCGGGGGGAGCCACAACGGGCCGCCTTCGGGTTGGGCAGTGCACGGGGGCTGGTTTGTACGTCTCGCCATGTTCTAGATAGGTCGCATGCGGATAGTGAATGGATAGGTGCGGTTGGATTCGATAGAATTCCGCAGCGCAGACAATGAGGCAATCTAAACATCTACACATCATGACACATCCTCTTTTCTTTTTCGTTTCTCCTTTATGTAACAACTAGATATCTAGCAACAGGAACTGTTACCGTCCGGCTGCGGGAGGGCGGCGGGGGCCGGTACCCGAGCCGGGGTAGCGAGACAGTAACCTTGCTCAAGAACTGCGGACACGAAAAGCCGCAGCAGGATATCCTGTGGGCGGAGGTGTGGAGAGAGCCTGGAAGGGGGAAGGACCGCTTCAGGGCCCGGGGCCTGTTCGCGTGCACCCAGCCAATACCGGACCTCCTGCGCACGCGGAGGGGGGGCGCAGGGTGGAACCGCGAGACGAGGCAAGCGGCGCGGATCCAGAACCGGACGAAGGAGGAGCAGGGGGGGGAAGGAAAGAGATGGTCCGGGGGGTGTCAAGAGCGAGCATAGCATTTATTCTCTCAATCGCGCGCTCCTATGGCAGCTATCACTAGAAACAAATGGACCCCCATCTCTTTCCACGCTGTACGCCATTTCCTTCCATCCCAGAGCATGGGGCCAGGAGTCCTGCAGCCTCATAAACGCGGCAAGAGCGGCACGCTCGTACGCGTCGTAGTACTTTGGTTTGATGGCGATGATGCGGCCGTCGTTGCCACTGCAGTGCTTGGACACAGTGTGCTCCAGTTGACGCACGCTGGCGATGACCTGTGCGAATTCGAGCCTGCGGTTGTTCGCTTGCTCGTCGAGCATCGCGGCGAGCTCGGGCTGCTGCGCCAGTACGTCGAGCTTCGTCTGCAGGTCTCCCTTGTCGGGGACCTGCTTGTTCAGCGATGCGTGGAAGACGGTTCGCTCTGTGTTGCATGCCATCAGAAAAGACCGCAGTCACAACGATCGGAGGGGGGATCCTACCTAGTGCGCCGCAAACATTGAATCTCTTCCGAAGCCTCAGATTCTCGTCGAACAACCGCAGCACCTCGCCCTAGTTACCAACGGACGTGTTAGCAACCCGCTCGACCCCAGCTGAAAGGGATATATCGTACCTGCAGGCGCCCGGTCACGGCAGACTCGCCCATCCTGTCCCCGCGCTGCCCGACACCGGGTGTGGCCAGCTGCTCCTCGTTTTCGCAGACGTAAGTAATAGAATCAGAGCAACCCTGAGCAGGATAGACCCCGAGTCTAGTGCGCCCTTCCGCGTGCAGGTGAGGCACCTTGTTGTGGCCGTCCGTACTGAGATGGACCGACTGCTGAGGCATATCGGCATCACCCTTCAGCAGCCGGCCTGTGGACGGGTCGATGTGCCACCTATACGGAAACTGGGGATGCGCCTCAGGTGCGGGTGCGGCGCCGTCGACCGCGGGAAGTCGACCACAAAGACCGCCTGGCACAAGATGACGAAGAGTCTGGCGGAGCGCCGTTCCAAATCCAGGGCGTGCCAACATGTTGTATGATGTGAGTGCGATGGGATATATCGGGTCGCGGAAGCTCGAGATTCTGTTAGCATAAGTCAGCAAGCGAGCATGCCAGGAGGTCGAGGGGATAGACCGATAGATGCCGCTTTGGTTGCGGTGAGAAGGGATGGAAGGAAGGATGGAAGTAAAGTAGGATGGAAAGAAAGTAGGATGGAAGACACTCCTGTACTCACCCCAGCGTACTCACAGTTCGGAGAGACTACCCTGCTCACGTGGATGTCACCCTCCGGGCTGCCTACAGAGAGGGATTGTGAGTAGTTATTGAGTACAGACCCTCTGTTAGACTCGTTGTGAACTCATACGGTCGGATACCCTTCAGCTAATGTGAGTCCATCGCGCCTATGTAGAAGGAGGTCGTGGGTGTCGGTGTTGTGTGTAGGGCATGAATAGTGGGGCTGGGAGATGAACTGTAGTCGAGGCTTGCAGGTGATCACAACGTGAACGGGATGCGTCGCCCTCTCCTGGCTCCGCCAGTTTGCTTTGCCGGTAGAGGTTGATGACGACCTTGTATCACCGCCGTAACTGTGCTAAGATGTTGGCGAGGACCGGGGAGAGGAAATATGATCGCGATCGAGTCCATATCGGGGGAACTGCAAAACGCAAACGATGGAGGAGGAAATCAAGCCCAACGTGATTTCAACCCAATACCCCCATCATTTTGGGCGAATAATATTTTATGATCCTCCCGAGTCTGGCATTCGCGTGAGCACACCGCATATCATAGATAAGTACTGAGGGCGTATTGGGTGTTAAATTCGTTGGGTCCGGGAAATTTGTTCTATTATGGGATGGAGAGGGTTAGCGTCAATACTGGGGTAGTCAGCCTTCCGGCTGCTATGTAGCTAGCTGTTGTATGTAGTTTGCTCTTCATCCTGTACATCCTACACGCGTCGACCATTCACAGGATCACGATCCCCTCTCAGTTCTTCTCCATCCCCACCTTCCGCTTGAGTGTGACTTTTCCGCAAGGCCTGGCATTGGTCCGACAGTACTGTGTTAATAGCTCGGAAGACTAGTGCTTACGTAGGTCAGAAGCGGGTTAGTCAGCTTTATTAGCGATCGTTGACTGGTTTGCTCGGTATCCTGTCACCATCACGCAATCACAGGGTCATAATTTAATTCTCCCACCACTTTCTTTCTTTCTTTGCAGGTTTCTCCTCCAACTTCCTCTTAGGGTATCTGCTTCATAAGTTGTGGCACGTCGTACCTGTCGCGTGGTCAGCAACTTTACCCCGCTACGACAGCTCCGCCCCCCCCACATCAATTTTCGGCCACACTCTGCCAGCGATGGTATTTCGTGTCCGACTTGACAATCTCGACTTCTACTCCACGCCGCCAACGGAGCTTGATCCAGCCCTCCCGACCATCTCCAGAACCGTTTCACCGGAAGTCCCCGTGCTTCGGGTCTTTGGTGCTACCGAGAACGGCGAGCGTGTGTGCGCACACATCCACGGAGTTCTTCCGTATCTCTACGTCGACTATCCAGGCCCGTATGCCACTGCTCAGCAGTTCAACTGTGAGTTCTCGTGCTGCCCGTCGTAGTTAATCGGCTACAAAGGGAGGCTGTGAGAGCTAACCGACGGACGGCAAACAGTGGAAGTCGCACAATCCGAGATCCGGAAACTGCGACGGAACATCGACCGTGCCCTGAACACCCGATATTCGCGAAGAGGATACGACGGCAGGAAGGCCCAACAGTACGTGGCGACGATAGCCCTCATCAAGGGCGTGCCATTCTACGGTTACAATGTTGGTTGGAAGCTCTACTGCAAAATATATCTCTACAACCCGAGATACGTATCCGGTCTCATGGATGTTCTCCTCAACGGCGGAGTGACGGGGAGACCGATGCAGCCCTATGAGGGACATATCAATTATACCATGCAGTTCCTGATCGATTACAACCTCTGTGGCTGCGGGTTTGTGGAGGCGGATGAGGATCGAATCAAGTATAGGCGAGTGTTCAGAAAGGATGATGATGAGGGCGATGGAGGGGGAGAGTATGAGGATGACGGTCGAATGTTCCAAAGGTACGACGAGGACGGGAACGCTCACCCCCAGAATTCAGCGGAAGGCGCTGCATCTAGCGTCGATTACAGCACCCTGACCGAAGATCGATTCGCGAAGCATTCCTATCACGGTTGGGAGGTCGACATACGAGCGGCAGATATTCTCAACCGGTACAAAATCGAGGAGAGGAGGATTCATCAAGATTTTTCTGCCGAATCCACCAATGCCTTGGCCCCCGGTTTCAAGCACCTCCACAGTCTGGACGAGCTATGGAAGACACACGGCGAACAAACCCAAACCGAGGACGCCACCTGGTCTGTTCCACCATCCACTGCCAGGGAGGAGACAAAACAGAAGCTCTGGTTCGAGGAGCAGGACTACAGAGACAATATCCGACAACTTATAGAGTACGAAACCCGTTCTCGGCATGCACGGAGAGCTACATTCGACAACATCTTGAGGAAGATTCCCTACGGGTCGTATATTGCCACTGCTTTCGAGAGCGTGGGGTATCTGTCCTCCTTCGATACCGTCCCACCCAAAAGGTCTGATAAAAAGACGCAGGCTGCGGAAGATGGAGAAGAGGAAGCGGCATCGGAACGCACGAAGCCCGGGAAATCAGTGTTTGATATACCAGTGGATGAAACCTCCGGCGTTGGAGAGGAAGAAGAAGAGGACTACGGCCTCGATGAAATCGATTTCAATGATATACCGCTGGATGTCTTCGGAGACCGAGAGGGGTTGCAGGAGCGTCCAACGATTAAGCATACCGTGTCGCAAGAGGGCAATACCGAAGGAGGCTTGTCGACCCCCAGCGCAACAAATGGCACCGGAGGGGATGGGTCTCCCACTGCCAGCGGCGAACTTCGTACCGAGGTTTTGACTCAACTTCCGAAACGCAAGTGCGCTGATATATCAGGTAACTCCACCCCCTGCTCAGAATGCCCCAATATGGTCGCTGATCTGGTTTATCATCGCTTCAGACAGTTCTCCACTATGGTCGTTTGGTCGTCACTGTTCTCAGGAGCATATGCAGCCGTCCGATTACGGTAAACTAGGTCTACGTGAGGCTTTCGGTATTCGAGGCAACAACCCGATCGTCTACTACTCCAAGAATCCTCCGTCGTTATCAGAGATCGAGGAAGCCGAGCCGAAATTGGGGACTGTCGACACGGATTCCTTTTACGGGAAACGAAGAGACATACCCGGAAAAAAGTTCCAATATGGGTTAAGGAAGTTCGACATAAGATCCCAAGAGCCCGTCCATTTACCTGCCTTCGGTCCTGATATGGGCGAGGGATACGGTGTGGCCAGAAAATGGCCACGCGTCGAGTTACCCATGGGGAGTGTACGGACAGGCAGAAGATCGATCTGGAGGTACGCGCTGGAACCTCCCACGCTGGAGGAGGCTTGCAAGTGGGAATCAGATATGCTTTCCAAGTCAGGAGAGTTCTACAGAAATAGGTTGAAGGCTCAGGCACAGGACCTTTCGCAGGTGAGTAGCTGTGTTTCCCCAGCGATCTCACGGGCTTGGCTGACATCTGTCAGATTGAAGGTCCAACGCAGGATAATCGAAGTGGTTTCGGGAGCAACTCTACAAAGAAATGGACCAAGTCAGGTCCTCTGCAGAAAGCCGCTGGAATGTGTATGATGAGTCTCGAAATCCATGGTAGCCGTTTGACAACCCTACACTCTCACCTATCTCGGGACTGACCTTGTTGTCGCAGTGAACACGACCGAAGGCCTTGTGCCTGATCCCACAATCAATCCGATAGCGTGTATCTTCTGGTGTGTTCAGCCCGGAGGCAGCGGAAAGACGCGGTCGGGCATTTTGGCGACTGGTGATGGTCTTACAGAAGATATGTTCCGGCGGTTTGCCGATATTGAAGTTTCTGTCGAGCCGGACGAGATGTACATGATGAATTCGCTGGTGGATATCGTACGGGATTTGGACCCGGACATCCTTACTGGCTACGAGATCCATTCGAGTTCGTGGGGATATGTCATTGAACGGGCGAAGCATCTTGAGGGTAAACTCCATCCATTACTCCCCCCGTATATGTGCCATTGATCTAACTTACAGTGCTAGGATTGGATCTCATCAGCGAGTTCTCGAGAGCGAAGCTACACACCTTTGGTCGTGCCGGGAGAGATGTGGATCTATACAATATCAGCCACCAGGGTGTGGTTGAGATCACGGGAAGATACACCATCAACATCTGGCGAGCCATGAAGGCCGAGCTCCGACTTCTCGGCTACAACATGGAGAACGTCGTATTTCATCTGCTGAACAGACGGTAAGGCGCATACCTGGCGGGATGCGTAAGAGGAGCTGACGGATTGGAAGAATACCTCACTATTCATTCAAGGATCTAACCTCCTGGTTCCAGGGCGGAACCACGGCCTTCATTCATCGGGTGGTGAAATACTTTCTCACACGCGTCCGACTGAACTTGGAGATTCTGGAGAAACAGAACTTCATCACGATGGTCGGGTATGGCTTTCCCGGTGCAGCGATTACTCCCTGTGCGGCGAGCGGGTGCTGACGAGTGCTGTACAGCGAGCACGCTCGGCTCATCGGCATCGACTTTCAGTCCGTAATCAATCGTGGCTCGCAGCTAAAGGTGGAATCATTAATGTTTCGGATCGCAAAGCCTGAATCATATATTCTGGTTTCGCCATCAAGGAAACAAGTGAGTTCAGTCCACTGCGTCTGCAAGACATTTTCCTTGACTCGTTGCAGGCCTTATCAGGAACCGCGTAATAACAACCGCCATAGGTATCCAGCCAAAACGCACTTGAGAGTATTGCCCTCAACATGGAACCCGACTCCCGTTTCTACAACAACCCGGTGGTAGTGCTGGATTTCCAGTCGCTCTATCCTTCCATTATGATCGCCTACAACTACTGCTACTCGACGTGTCTGGGGAGAATAGTTGGTAAGGGGCGTCCTAATAAATTGGGATTCACCGAGTACCGACGTCCACCTGGTTTGCTCAGACTTCACGAGAGTAACATTAACGGTACGTTGAATCCATTCCCGAAACCTTTCCATTTTCTCATAGAATATATCCGGGTAGTTTCTCCCAACGGCATGATGTTCGTCAAGCCGCACGTCAGACAATCGTTGCTGGCGAAAATACTTTCGGAGATCCTTGACACACGAGTAATGGTCAAGGACAGGATGAAACGCGACAAGGACGGCAAGGAGCTGCAGAAGATTCTGAACAGTTGGCAGCTGGCGCTCAAGCTGACGGCAAACGTGACGTATGGCTACACTTCGGCGAGCTTTTCTGGTCGCATGCCCTGCTCCGAGATCGCAGACAGCATCGTACAATCTGGACGGGAGACGCTTGAAAAGGTTGAATACTGCCAATCCCTGAGCAGTGATACGCGTTCCGGCTGACCAGACTACCGTAGGCGATAGATCTCATTAATAGCGAAAAAGGTTGGGGTGCGAAGGTAGTGTACGGCGATACGGACAGTCTTTTCATCGAACTTGCTGGTAGAAGCAAGGACGAGGCGTTCGATATCGGACACGAAATCGCCGAGCGAGTGACCGCCATGAATCCGAAGCCGATCAAATTGAAGTTCGAGAAGGTCTATCTTCCGTCGGTGCTGCTGATGAAGAAGCGGTATGTCGGCATGAAGTATGAGCACCGCGACCAGATGGAGCCGGATTTCGACGCGAAAGGAATTGAAACCGTTCGACGCGATTACTTCCCTGCGATACAGAAAATTCAGGAAACGGCTCTCAAGTACTTGGACAACCCCCTCTACTGGAAGTTTGGTAGGGACATGGCTAACAAGTGGGACGCACAGAATTCATTTTCGGACTCATGATCTCTCGCAGGTCAAGGAATACCTTCTCCGACAGTGGACCAAGATGATGCAAGGCAAGGTCTCAGTCCGGGATTTTTCCATCGCGCAAGAAGTAAAGCTAGCAAGATACCGGTACGCATGTCACTATTGCTTTTCCTCCCCAATTCCGACTGACTTTTCACAGTGAAGGAGCACCTCTCCTACCCCACGTCGCATTAGCTAAGAGAAGAAGAGAAGCCGACTACCGCAACGAACCCCAATTTGGCGAGCGCATTCCGTAGGCCCCTCCACTTCCTATTTCGCCATATTGGGATTCACTGATCATCCACCAGCTACGTAGTCATCGCAGGCGGCCTTGAGCACCACCGCATCTCCGACCGTGTGATGGAAGTGCACAAGTACCTACACTCGCCGCACCTGGTGCTCGACCTCGATTACTACATCCAGAAGAAGATGATTCCGCCGTTGGCGCGCATCTTCAACGTAATTGGTGCGCCCGTCGCATTGTGGTACAAGGAGATGCCGAAGTTCCGACGACCACGCGTGTTTGTGGACGACGGGAAGAAGAAAGCTGCCACGCTGGATGGTTGGCTGATACGTGACGACATGGTGTGCCACATATGTCGCGCCAAAACTTCCAGCGGCAAAAGTAAGATATCTTCCCCCTCCCCTCCCTCCCTCGAAGTCTGGACTGACGGAACACTCAAGCGCTCTGCCCACCCTGCTATGAGAACCGCGACGTGTCGATCTACCAGACACGGATGCAGCTATGCGCTGCGGAGAAGCGTGTGAACGATATTCGCAGGATCTGTGCTTCGTGCAGTGGTGTGTCACGCCCCCAGGAGCTCAGGTGCGACTCCCTCGACTGTCCGGTGTACTACTCCCGCGTGAAGGAGACGCAGAAGCTCCAGTACGAGGACAAGAAGGCCAAGGCGATCCTGCAGGTTCTGCGGGCTCTGTAGAGGCGGAGGAGTGGGGCGGGGGACCGAACGCTGGGGATTAGAAGGATTCTGTCGCTTTTCTTCTCCATGTTTTGTTGAATCGATAGAGACAAACATAGGGAACTGATTGATGATACATAGTCGGAGGTAGAACATTCTCTCATGCAACGGGCCTCAGGGACTCGCCAGGGGGAAAGGACGGAAGGCTATCTCAGGAACCAGTGCTCAGAGACTCGGGCAGCTGTCATCTCCTGATGCCCATTGTTCTAACAAAGTTTCGTGTAGGAGGTGGAGGGGGCGGTTTTGGATGAATTGTCTTCACGCAACTACAACAGAGCGCGGATGGATTGGGTCAAGCGGCAGCCCTGTGGAAGATTTCCTTTGTCAGGCCTGCGCGTTTGCTTCCGTGCACCTGTTTTGCTGGTCTTGTTGTCTTATTTCCCTTCTATACCGGCCAGAGCCTACGGGCTCCCATAAGCTGGATGTATAATAAATGAATAAATAAAACACCCGCCCATCAAATTGCACTGTCCGCCACCCGCAGGTACAACCTTTCGATCCTGGCTCGAACAGGTGAAGCCCAGCTCCTAGAACAAAAGCTACAGGCAAGAAACACCATTCATCCGCGAGATAGGCGCTGGCAAGAAGGAAAGGAGGCAGAAGACGAAAGACAGCTGTTAATACCAGCACGATTAGCCCCTTCAAAGCTAGCACAAAAACAACATCCTTCTATCAACTAGGCAAACAACGCACAGGCTAAGAGATTATGGTCCTCCAAAAATACTTTCAAACTTACTCCCACACCTCCTCATTGCCTGAACCCACATCTCCCCAATCACCTCGCTCTCGTCGGAAACACCCTGCAGATCGGCCGGGTGGGAGGAGGAGCTATCGTTATTGCTTCTAGGTCTTGCCACACGCTTCCAGACCAAGAGTGCGACAATGTAGCGAGACATGCGTTCTTGGGAAATGCTTGAAACTTGCTGGTCGGATGAAGATAAAGCCCACGGGATATACTATTTGCCGTGACATCCTCGGGTGTAAAACTTCCGGTTACTGTACTTGTTTGATGCCTCGATAAACCTTGCACAGTTGCAAGATAGCTTACTAACGCCCAGGAAGTTTATCGGAGGTATCTGGTCCGATGACACCGTTGGGTTGTTGTAGTCGCCAAACCACATGCAACACGCCAGAAATCGGGCCTGTCGCCTTCGGCCAAGAACCTGACGCCGTTGATCTTGGCATGCGTGAATGTCGTCACATCCTCTGGATCCTCCAAAATATCCTTTACCAGGGTGAAATCCAACACATCCTTTCGTGTCCACTTTTTGACAACAGCAGCTGTCGGAAGTTGTTCGGAGTCGGTTGGAGGTGGTTCTCCGTGTGCGTCAATAAGTGCAGCATCGTCCATCGGAATATCTGCGTCCATGATGCGGCTTCTCTGGTAGGCGGAGTGGGGAACACGAGATAGTTGACAGGTAGTACACCGGCGGTAGACGTTGCGGAAGAGATGGCAGTGGCAGCTGAGGTGGCAGTTCTAGGTGTGTTGTGGAGGTGTGGGAGGTTGCGGAGATGTTGTGTGGAAAGTGGGGAAGTTGCCGCCAAGCTTAGCCTCGGGTCTTGGCGCAACGTCTTAAGCAGCAAACTTCCCAGCCTGGTTTGGACGACACCTGCTGAGCCGCCGCCTACGGAAGGCCATCCCCAATTCAGTAAGCAGACGATCCTGCAGGTACTATGTACATATGGAGGAAAACAAGTAGGGCATCTTGCAACGTGCCGCCTTACCGGAAGCTAGACAGTGTGTACCCCGCCATGATCCGTCTACCTAGGTCGCATGCGAGTAGTTATGTCTCAATTTGCGAGCCCCAGCCCTCAACTGGTGCCCAGTTATAAGTGGTTGCGTGTACTATTCAGGAAGGTCATCACAACGCTCGAACACAGTAAAATGTTCCATTTTTCTTTTTGTTTATATGCTGATGTAGTTACTGCTTCGAGAGCTATTTGGCTGATGGCGAATATCTCCGCCGGATGAAGGATTTCACAAGGCAAAGTATAAGACCTGTGCAGTGGTCATCATAGATAACACGAATGTGGTTGCTGAGAAACACCCAGAGCTGTTGAGTATACTGCAGTTGACCCCACCCCCGGCCCCATCCGCAACAGTAGCACCGGCCGCACCTTCAGCCGCGCATACCAGCGAATCTTTCTCCGCATTTCCCTCCGCGGCTGCACGCAGAGCCAGCGATTCAGCTTCGGCGTCGATCGCGGCACATTCGGTTTTGGAGGTACCAAGAGGCAGAGGTGGGAAAGGACGTAGAGGAGCAGCAGCACCGGCTGCACCACCAGCAGTAGGGACTCGGAGAAGTGCTAGACTGATAGGGAAACCTCAGCGCAGTCATTCCCGCAAATTACCGACACTAAGGGTGATGGGGGGGATGAGGAAGCTGTTTTGGAGGGGTTTTCGGCATATCTAACCAACCCTGCACTGAGGAATGTAAATTGACCTTACGAAGCCTGAACTCTCAGTTAGATTTTAGATACTGAAGCGGATTCTATGGATCACGCTGAGCCATCACGAAAATTCTCTCCCTGGGTATAGCCGCGATTAGATAAAGCCGCGATTAGATATAGCGCTAGTGCATAAGCGCACTAGTGTGTGTTGTAACAGTGGCATTTATACATAGCGGAGACCTCTGACGATAGATATAGAGTATCACTCTATATACCGGCTGGGAGTCATCGAGACTACACCGTCCTGCCAACACAAAGATCAACTTACCAAAGAAAACGTCTTGCATCGGTTTGTAGATACCTGGGCTCAATTACCATATCTTGGGTTGGCTCCACGGTTAGTTTGGCTAAATGTACGATGTGGTGGAGCTAGTACTATAATGATCACCAATGTCTGCAAGCACTCTTTCTCACTCGGGTCACCCGACATTTTCTGACTCGTGCTAATAAAAGAATGGCATAGATTAATGACAAAACAAACGAAAAAAAGAAGGACACCAATCCAGAGCACCAGAAAAGAACAGCGCTGACAGAACAAACCCGAAAACACCAACACCCGCTAACTAACGGAGTTGAAAACCTTGATGCTCGCAATCCCGATCTAAAGTCCAACAAATCTTGTCCATATGAACCTCCATTTCCTGAGTG
>Ga0307508_10000652_pt1 | contig 41597 bp, 36 predicted proteins | sample 9_EM_MG_FD_203089 | JGI IMG/M metagenome (GOLD analysis project Ga0307508, IMG submission 203089) | Populus trichocarpa ectomycorrhiza microbial communities from riparian zone in the Pacific Northwest, United States - 9_EM | ecosystem: Host-associated > Plants > Roots > Unclassified | place... | reverse complement strand
TCCCCGGGCCCCCCCCCCCCCCCCCCCCCCCCTCGCCGTCCATGCTCCAACAGCCCGACGAGCAAGCAACGTACCGCTGCACGACCCCAACGCCCACTCTCTCTTAATCGCAGCACATCACTCGAAATACGAGTGACATGTCATGCGCCCATGAAGATGGATAACCTCCTTCGACGGAGGTCCATAATATCCTGGCTATCTTGCTCTAGCTTTATGCAGCTCTGCGGCAGCAGCCAAATCAAGTGATCGGGACCATCCCTTACGCCCAAAAGTATCCCTTCGAATGGATCCACTCGGCCGATATACAGTATCCAAAGCGATCGACTGTCGGTGGGGCTCATCCAGTGAAGCCTACAAGATTCCCGAATCACGCGATCTGACTCGCCCGCCAGGACCGCACGACCTGCTGAAATCCGCGAGTACACAAATGGGGCTAGATACTTCTTAGGCCGCATGCGATTAAAGGATACTTAATTAAAAAAAAAAAAAGAGTACACGAATGGGAGCACCAACGAGTGACTCTCTTTGTCCAGATCGCACGTGACGTCCCTATTGAGTCTAGCTTACAGTCTGATTGACGTCGCGAGTGACATATCGCGACACGGCCTCCGTCCGAAGCGGCAGCTACGATTCTAGCTGCTTTGGTCCCTTTTAAGGCTCGCACCGACACATTGGTGCAAGCGGCTGTGAGGAATTGATAGTTGTCGCATCGGTTCTACAAGATTCACCGCCAAAACTGGGCTGCCATCCGGCCCCCTCTCCACTAGCACTGCGGGGCGAGCGGGAACGTTGATCGTCAGAACGTGAAAGAGATCTTCTCTGCGAGGATCGGTGAGCCAGAAGTGTGCGCGTGGTCATCGCTGTTCGAGCGATCTTCGCTGCAACCAAGTTCCAAAGAAAAAAAAAACCAACACCCTTCCACCGGGGGTGGGGTATCTATCCTGGAAATTCCAAGAGCCAAGCACCAACACCAACACCTAGTTCGAACCCGGAAGTTTCATAGGCTACTACTCTAGATAGGCCACGCGGGGGGGGGGGGGGGAGGGTTCTTTTCGTGCTGGGGGCATTCCGTTGACGCATGCGAGATGGTGGGGGGTGGCCGGAGAACCATCTTCGCTGGGCCACCCCCGAAGTGGGATGACATTCTCCAACGAGACCGCAATGTGGCCGGGTTTGCCATGGACATCGGGCTCGTGGAATCCGCCGACTTGGGTGGGCTACACTGGCGAGTGTGGGGGGATCTGTACGTGGGGTGTCTCGCTCTCGAAGTGGTCGGCTGTCCGATTGAGTTGAGCGTATCTACAGTGCAATGCAGTGTATATGAGGGCGGGGGGTTTGGCGGCGGCCATCACCTGAGCGGAAGGGGGGGCGAGTGGGGTGGAGCGGGGGAAGAAGGGGGAAGAAGGGGGCGGGGTGGGGGTGGGGTGGTTGTGTTCTGGTTGTGGGGGCGATGCATGTAAAGGGGGATAGATAGATACCAGACTGTTGCAGATTCTGGGAAACCGGAGTAATCACGGCAATCGCGTCTAGAACCTGGCCGGTGCATGCCGGGCTCTTGCGGATGACGTGTCTATCGATACGTGAAGGCACTTTTCTTGACGATGATGATGTCTCATTGATCGCGTGCGACCTTACTAGATCACGGCACAGTCCATTCCCGTCCGCCGCCCGTCCCGACGTCGATCAGTCTGCAGGGTATCTGCGTACTTTTGTTGGTGATCGTGGGGCGGCGGCGAGCGACGAGGTCTCATGTGATAGGCTGTGATCCGACACAGCCGGAGATTCGAGCTGCAGCACTCCACGAGCCGTCCCGAACAGCGAAAAGCATAGCTCGCTGCGACCCCCGTCCTCCGCTCCCTTCCGGCTAGTTGGAGAGTTTATGCTTTGGTTGTTATTTTTTTACTTTTTTGATTTTGGGTGGGGTTCACCTGGAGCCTCGTTGACTGGACGAAGTTCATTCGGTACCGTGAGATCGGAGATGCTTTAGCGCGCGTGGGATGTGCAATCCTGCTCTACGGTAGATACTTGATATCGTGGTTCCCGGGACGTGGCGATTCTCCGACACGCTTTCCCGGACGAACCTTTCGTTTTGAGGGCTATACTCCTATCGTAGTGTGTATGCTAGACCTACGACTACCCTAGTTCGCGGAGATCATACTGGCTATGTCTGCACTCTCGGAAACCTAGAAGCACCCGGGACTATGGGCCGCGTGGGGAGGGCGAGTGATGGTGTGTGGGTGATGCGGGTGTGCGATGGTTCGTGTAGTAGTTGCATAAAACGCCATCCATCACTCCGCCCGGGGGGATACACCCCCCACAGACGAACGGACTGAATCTGTCGCGCCATTTCTCCTCCCAATCTCGATATGTGCTAAGTACGCGGCAGAGTTTAGTTAGTACATGCGAACTTCCTTTTTTTGGAATATGTATTCCCCGGGCACCAACTTCCTGGCTTGCCCAGAATAGTTGTGCTGCACCCTGCATACAGTTTTCCCCACTAAACAAGACGTCGTGCATCCAGCTCTATGGGAGGTTTCCAAGATGTCGAAAGATAGAGTGTGCTGGTGGCGATGGTGATTCATCGATCGCATGCGACCCAGTCGGATCATGGCGATATTATGTACATAGATACAGTCCCTTCCCGTTCGCCGTCCGCCGCGACCTCTCATAGTCCGCCGGCGGCCCGCGGCAACTCCCCCCTGCCCCCGTCTGGCCTATCCCCAAAACATCGCAAGGAAAAGAAGGAAAGAATGAAAAAGTAACGACAGGCAGCTTGCACCGCGACCCAAGGAAAAGACTTCTTCGCTCCCGCCACCTGCTCCTCTTCATCCTCCGCGCCCTTCCCGTCTTCCAGTTCCTCGCCCTCCCCTCGGTCCACTTCCCCGTCCTCACTTCTGCGCTCCTCGCCCTGGGTCTCACCGTCCGCGTCCCCGTCCTCAGTTCGGTCCTCGCCTGGTTTCAGAGGCGCTACTCGCAGTCCCACCCTGTTCCCCACCTCCATGGTGCGTATATAGGAAGTCGAGAAAAGATAGAGTGTGCATAGATAGTCTAGAAGACATCCTCCCGCCCCTTCCTCCATCGTTCAGGCGGAACCATGCGACGGAGCCGTGAATAACCGGGAATTCTGCTAGCGGCGTGGTATGCAACGGAGAGCCTGGGAGGTAGGTAGATATGTATGTGCCGATAGATACATAGCTGGTGTTTTCTCGAGACAGACAGTAGCTCCCGAAGCAATATCGGAGCGGTGGCCGGTGTGCAGCACGACGGCATCATCGTGGACTGTCGCGGGTGAACCGGACTGCCGGAACTGGGAGAGTATCATATGATGCGACGACGACGACGGCGACGACGGGTGGAGAAGCTGAGAGTTCGACGGTTAGCCGAAAGATTGTATGATCCGACAGCCAAAGGGAAAGAAGTATTCCCCGTTCCCCAGTTCCCCTCCGTTTTGCGTGGGTGTGCGACTAGCCCCATAACCCTCACTCCATGTTGGAGGGGCTTCAAATCTCTTCTTTCTCTTTCCTTTTTTTTTCCCTGTGCCGTGAGCTGCAATGCATAATGCGGTTCCGCTACTAGTGCCGCTAATGGGTTGTTCGGCGAAAGTGGCTCCGCTGCTGGAATAGGTAGTTGATAACATCACGACTGTCCATCTCGCGCACTGACTGGCTGGAAATGAGGCGAACCGTTGGCGTCAGGAAGATAGAGTAGAATGTTCGCGACGGACACAGACACATATCGAATAGATAGAGTACATAGATAGATATCGGATCCAGAGCAACCTCTTCCATGCCACTCGTGTAGATAACCTGCCGGGATTGCCGTGGTTAATGTCTCACTCTTTCCTCGGGGGAAAGGAAGTTGCCGTTCTAGGTAATCCGTGACGAGCCCTCCGCCGACTGCCATCCACTGGCAACATCAGTCATCAGTCATCGGGCATCAGTCAGCAGCCAGCAGCCAGCAGTCGCCCGCCCCACCAGGTAACCTTCACCCCAATTTCCACAGCGACGTCGCCGAATTGACGAACCAACCGCCTTGCCTAGTTCGGAGTCGCTGGTGGCACAGAGATAAGCAAGGCCGGTTCTTCAGGTATCTGGTTAGTTACAAACATGCCTGTATGTATGTACCTACTCTACATAACTACATAGGTACCCCACGCTTTCCGGCCCAAGTCGCTTGCCCTAGCAATCTTTGACAAACCGATTCAGAGCCACTACTTTCGTCATGAGGTTCTCTCCGAGAACGGACATTATCCATACGTTGAGCGCTTTCATACGCCCCGCACGACTCCCGACGGCTCTTGCTCCTCGACGCGCCCATCCAACTGCCGCCCTTCCTGCCATCGTTGGGGATTGCCTGCGAGCCTGCATACTAGCAAATAGGTCATGAACCACGATATGGTTCGGAAGAACCGGAATCAGAGCCAATCGCCAGCTCTAGTTCCTCTCATCGCCGGGCTCATCGGTGACAGACTGGCGGTCCAACCGTCCGCATCGCCTGTGTGTGTTGGCGAGGCGACATGGTCGGCTGAGCAAGTGTTCGGGGATCCGAGGGGCCGCCGAATTCCCGGGACGGCATTACAAAACCCTTCTATGATGCCGTACTCACTCCGCACAGCGAGACGTGATGTGATGGCTGATGTCCTGCAGTGAACCGGTTCCCAGAGTCTGGCCACCAACCCGTGCGTGTGCCGTGTCTACCTACCGCTCGTTACCCCGGGTCTCGGCGTGTCGAACAAAAAGCAATCGCATGAAGAGTGCTCGCTCGACCACCGGGCGGTTGGATCTGTGGGGGTTGCAGTGGTAGATACATCGGCCGCGGCGAGAGCCGGAGGAGTGGTGGACGGCCACCTTCCTCCACCACCTATCACACGTCGGACGCCAGAGCTCGAACAAATCAATCCCTGTCCGCAACTAAATAGGGTACCTAGCGGCACCCGGCATTCTGATAGGAACATTCTAATCGCGGACCGCTGCATATATAACGCATTTATGGAAGTCTGTCAGGCACACTCCTAGCGGATAGGTACTCTACATACATACATATGCGTACTCTGCCAAGCATCAACTGCCAGGAGTTCCTCCGAGGGGAAGGTATCCGTGCTTTTTACTGCCCTGTAAATTGTGGGCTGTCTGCTGCTCTCCTTCTGGTTACAAGTTGGATCATTCATCACAGAATATCCTACTTGCTCACCGGCATCACCTTCTATCCGACCAGACGGAGAGGCCCCTCGTACCGTCCATTCCTAGCGTAAGAGGTGAGACACGAGATAGAATTATCTATGCCTCTTCCCAGGATCCACTGACACCAGGCCTACGTAGAGGACCGCCGGCACTTGTGAACGGCTATTCCACTTTCAAACACCTAGTCGGCGACCGTCCCTCGGAGACCGTGAACTCAGGCTGTCTATCGGAGGCGCCTACATCTCAAGCGCGTACGGATCCACCCGATAGATAGGTAACGATCAATATCTAGGCACGCGGTGTCCTTGTTATAACAAACTTGGTCCCCGAGATGCCAAACCCGCCGCCCTCCCCTACGTCAGAATGAATATCGATACTTATGGACACGATCTGTTTTTAGCAATGTACGGGGGACACGCAGGAAGCTCGGGGCTGCAGCCGGTGGCAATGACGTCCAGTTTCTGGGACGACGAGAAGATCGCCACAACAGTCACGCAAAGCTATATTCGTCGGCAGATTCCCGACTCTCTCCGGAAACGACTGGACGACCAGCTTCGATTCGGCGGAGGATTAACCGAATGCACCTACGGAGAATGGATTGTCGAGAAGACGAAGAAATTATTCCTGTTGCTCGGGGAACTCGGCTGTCCTGAGAGGATCTTCGACCTGATCGATGGCTCCTTGGACGACGACGACCTACCTCTTTCCCCAGAGAGTTTGGCACAGCTACCACTGGCGCCTGGGATGGAGAAAAAGTTCGCCAGGAAACAGCAGTTGTTTATGGTCCGTGACCTGGAGCCCGGAACGCATATGGATTACAATGAGGACGAGATTGTGCCTTTGGAGGTCATCTTCAACCGCATCCCAGCTTCGAGATCACAACCAGCAATCGAAAAGGTTTACTTTCCACGGCGGAAAGACATCTATTACTCCCGAAGACGAGTGCCCATCGCCGAGGAACCATCCTCCACGCGCATCTCGGCAGAAGCATTCATGGACGAGATCCGAGCCATGAGTTCCATATCACATCCTCACATTGTTGGAGTCTACGCAACTTACACCCAGCACGACTTCGGTTACCTCATCCTCTCTCCGACAGTCGACCAGACTCTCAAAACATTTATTCAGTACCCTCCAAGCACCTTCAAATCCCTTCCAAAGGATCGCCGCAAATTTCTTCTGATCGACTGGATGCACTGCCTTTCGGAAGCCCTCGCCCATCTTCACGATGAGGGGCTTGCCCACGGTGACCTCAAGCCTTCTGGAGTCATCATTGATGGTGCGAACAAGATATATCTTGCCGACATCGGCAATTCGAAATCGCTTGATCCGAAAGCCTCCTTGGCAAGTACGGACGTTGAACGCTACGAGTATGGTGCGCCCGAGCTTTGGAAACGGAAGATGCCGTGCTACGAAACTACGCAATCCCAAGGGGTCTCGGTTTCCGCCCTATTTCTGCGATCCAATCCGACTGGTCGCCGCCCATCCGATTCGTCGCAGGAATCGCCGCCTTCCTCCCCGGTTTTCGAGAAGTCGGTTCACGTCGGCGCGTGGAGGAATCCAAGGAAAGTCGACTTCTGGAACAGCGATATATTTTCCCTTGCGTGCATCTACGTCGACATCCTCACATTTTATGCCAAGCGCAAGAGCTCCGCCTTCGTCTCGCACCGCTCGTGTAAGAACCGACGGCCAAGGGAGTCGACGCCTCCCGATGCCAGCTTCCACGCCAACATGGGACAAGTTGACAGTTGGCTCGACAGCATTGGGGAGCGGGCAAAAGGTAAGCGCGACAACGCGCTACTGAGCTGTCTCAATATCTCGCGTGACATGCTGCAGCGTGATCCCGTTCTGAGACCCAGTGCGCGACGCATCGAGAAAGAATTGTATAAGACCGTCATAGGGATGGCAGACGATGACCTACCACATTGCGGCATGCATAACCTTGTTACCGAGGGTGAGGAGAGCTTTCCAGGATGGACGGAAGAATGTGTCAGGCAGACTTCGCTTGTCGAGGATGCAGGAGGCTTGGGCTTTGGGGAGGTAAAGCCTGGGACTTTGGAGGAGAAGCTGCGGAAGCTCGGCCTTTCTGTTGGGTCGAAGAGTAAGAGGAGTACTGGGAGCGGTTCGGGACGGTTCAGCATTTCTTCATCATCCCACTGATGGCATTGTTTTGTATGGTATGATACTGCGTTGTTTGGTGGATGCGTTTGGCAGGATTGGATCGGGGAGTTGGAGTCAATGATTTTTTTTTCTTTTTCTTTCTTCTCCAGCGGAGGCATTTTCTTGTGTTTTTTTCTCTTTTTTTCTTCTTGCTTCTACAGCGACAGGAGGTTTTCTTTTGTAAACGGAGCGTCTGGAAGGGGTTTGGTCTGCCGTTTTTTTTCATATGTGTGGCTACATAGAATCACTGGGCCAAGACTATGACGATAGTTACCCCGCTGTTGAAACTCCGATCCATACATACATTAGCCTTTTCACCATACAGAAGTTCCGCGACCGCTTTTTAGCTCCCATGATTCGCCGCCTCCTCACGACCACCTCCACATCATTACTATCCTTCTCCAGCAGGAAAATGTCGACCGCACCGTCCAACCCCCTCTTGAGCCCAGTTAAGTTGGCTCTGATCCAGCTCAAAACGGGTAATTTCAACTTCCCCCCCTTCCCCCCTCTCCAGCTCTAACCAGACCCTGCAAGAAACCCAGGCAGTGACAAAACCGCGAACCTCACTCGCGCGTCCGAGAAGGTGGCGCAAGTCGCGAAGGCGGGCGCCAACATCGTCGTCCTGCCGGAATGCTTCAATTCGCCGTACGGCTGCGAGCACTTCCCCAAATACGCCGAACCTTTGCCGTCGCTGGACTCGACGACGACGGGTGAAACGACGGAGACCGAGTCCCAGAGCTACAATCACCTCTCTGCGCTCTCGAAAGAGCACTCGATCCACCTCATCGCCGGCTCGATCCCGGAGTACGAGCCCTCGACCGAGAAGCTGTACAACACGTCCCTGATCTTTTCGCCAACGGGCGCGCTGCTCGGGAAACACAGGAAGGTCCACCTCTTTGACATCGACATCCCGGGCAAGATCAAGTTCCGCGAGTCGGAGGTCCTGACCGCAGGCGACACACTCACGCTCGTGGACACGCCCTACGGCAAGATCGGCGTCGCCATCTGCTACGACGTGCGCTTCCCCGAGCTCGCCATGATCGCCGCGCGGAAGGGCGCGTTCGCTGTGGTCTACCCCGGCGCCTTCAACATGACCACCGGGCCGCTGCATTGGGAGCTGTTGGCCAGGGCGAGGGCCGTCGATAACCAGGTGTGGGTTGCCATGTGCTCGCCTGCGAGAGAGCTGGAGAGCACTGGCTACGTCGCCTGGGGGGAGAGTATGGTCGTCGACCCCAACGGCTTGGTCATGGAGAAGGCTGGGTCGGGGGAGGAGACCGTGATGGTCGAGTTGACGCCCGAGAGGATGGCCGAGGTCAGGAGGGGGATTCCGGTGGGTACGCAGAGGAGGTTCGACGTGTACACGGATGTCTCGGGGGTGGCGAACAAGACGGTGTAAAGCGAGGTGCTATCATTGCAAAGTCTCCTGACTGCTGCAAATCCCGGATCCTCCAGCTAGATAATTGCCGACCTTCTCAGGTACATCATCCAAGTCTGCCAACGGATATCATATGGGCCGACGTGCACCCACACCGGAAGCGAGACGTCTGCGCGAACCGCGCCACGCCGGTAGATATAGTAGGACATGTCCCCCGTCTCGGACCCACTGGCTCTACTTAGAGACGCTGCAGTCAAGTGATAGGTAAGCCGTAGGTGTTGTCATCACTCATCACTCGCGAGAGATTAAAAAACGCGAGGAAAAGATGATTTCGCGTCTACTTTTCCATGACCTCTATCTTGATCCCTATTCCCGAAATGCTGGATTTTGGTGCAACAAACCATCTTAACTCCACACTCGTAGGAAGGAAGGGGGGGTGGCGCTAAACCTCCTCCGCCGAAGGATGGGGCGAAGAAACGATAACGGAGCAACAGCACGACAGCCTGGACTTTGTCAAGTCCGAATCAAAGTTACGCGTACGATCAACACAACCCGATCACTATGACGGGGGGTCGAATGTTTGGATGCAGAACAGCACCAGCACGATCTGGCTAGAAGCCAGGGAGGATTGCACCTTCTGCTCCCGCAATTCAACTGGCGACGGCAGGAGTATCGAAGGGATATCAACCGGCACGAGTCGTGAATACGTTGAAAGGAGTCGGCACACCCCAGGGCCCCGGACGCCTGATTGCGGCCGGTGGAGCGCACATGACCACGATGGGAACATGAAAAAGAGGGTGTATTTCTTTTTATATTAATTTATTAATTGATTCGTTTTGGAAAAACACGTACAAAACGCAGCACGAGGCCTTCCCCGATCGGACGAACGTATACATTTGAAGACTACCACCTTTCGGCATGATGTTGATGAAGCGATTCGTCTCCTTGGGGAGAAAGGGGTGGCTAACATGAGGAGTATAACACCAGGAGATTGTGGAGAATTGGGTGGGCTTTGTAAACGAGCCGCCGGCTGATTTGTTGCCCGAACATATTGTAAAGAAGAATGGTAGACCGTGGGAATTATAATCAGATATTTTTGCGCTTGCGGGTTTAACGGGCTGAGAGGGGGGGAGTGAGTGATGAAAAATTGGTTCTATATTCAGTATCTAGAGTTCTACTTGGTGATGGTTTCCAACACCAACATCAAAGTAATTTTATTTAATTTTTGGTAGTTATATGTGGGTATGTAGTTGCCGAATAAGGCACCCCTGCATGCACGCAGCAACCAATCCCTGCATGGCTCCTCGGAATGCGGCCGCATGATCGACGCCCCTGGCTCCGGTATGTACGGGACCTACCCCACGGCCGAACCAGACCAGTGGGGGGATGCAAGTTTTATGTAGATGGGGAAGGCCACGATGAATTTGTTGCATCTGATAACCCGGTGCAGCACCAAGCAAACTGGCATATCCATATCAGCTGGAGGTAGCGGAAAGATGCCTACCGTATGAATGCATCTGAATAGTACAAACAGGCGAAGCACCGGATATCTCGGATAGCAGCCGCAAGAAGAATCATTCTCCAAGGAGGGGAGCATCATCTATCGACCCACATACGAACCTCTGATATAAAAATGATGGTTCCACGACCGGAGCCCCTACTCTATCTGCTCTGCATACGGGTCCCCGTGCCCAGAAGCGGTTCCCAGGATGGGGGCGTCGGATGCGACTCCCACGGCACTGAACATCGTAGCGAAGTGTTCCATCGTACAGAACGTCTCCTTGCCCGCAGCTGGATTAGACTAGCATTGCATTTGCAAGGGGGTGTCGCATCAGTTGTTGATCACGTTCGGAGAACAGCGATTCGGTGGGATGGCCACGCCGTGTAGTTACATATTCGCTCTGCAGAGATGCAGCTGCAAGGCAGGGTGTGGGGTATGTATGTAACAAGTTTGTCTGCGTTCTTGTGTAGGCCGACAAAAATAAGCCCGAGACAAGGACGCTTCGTAGGTACGTATGTTCGTACATACACACTTCTTTCTCGTCAGGACGCGCAACCGGGCTCTTTTCGTCTGTGGCACAGCTGTGGCTCAGCTATGCGAAAGGCGCAAGACCGGAAAGTGGAGTCGCACCCATCAGCACCACCGAAGCAAAAGCAACATCCCATGCAGGCCCCGCCGAGGAGACCCGGAATGGGCTGATCGTCGGGGCTGCTGTTCTGAGCGCGAACTTGCAGGAGGCGGTGGTTCGGGGCCGATAGGAGAGTATTTCACCTAGATCGATGCTCTGGGTTTCGCCGTGTGCTTCTACCTAGTTGGGTCCATTCCGTTGTTCTGGAGCTTCTCACCCGCCATATTTCTTGCCCATGGTGCTAGATAACACGCAATAGCAAATCGCCCACTCCAATAGGGCCCATGATCATGATGGGCCTCATGGGTTGGATGGGTGCTATGGGGGCTACAATGGGCCCTTGCGGTCCCATAGTCCGAGGTGTGCTCCCATCGGGTATGGTAGACCTGGTAAGCTCTTACAAGGCCCACGGGCTGGATGGGTAAACATCGACAATCGTCTGGGGGCGGGAAGACGCTCCCAGCCTGTATCGCTGTCCGCACAGGAAATCACCCGCTTTCCCCTCCGCCGGGCCCAGAAATCGGCAGCTTGATCGCCAATGGGCCAAGCGGCAGCTCACTGTAGCCCATGTTCCTAGTTAGGTTCACAGTGCAATTACATCCTGTGGAGACATCGTAGCGAGTATCTTGGAGGAGTAACGCACGCTGACGCATCGACACGGCACAAATCAGTGGTTAGACCACTACAGCACCGGACCGCGCTCGCTTGCTGAGGCTCGACGCCTGAGGTTCCCAAGGCGCCATCGCGGTGGTGCCACCAGTCTCCAGGGCGAATGTGGAATCGCCACCCACACGGCAACTAGCTGCCGGTTGCCAGGAGGACAATCAGGATGTGGTTTGCGGGGCGCGGTAAGGGGCAAGCCGTAGTACATCCGCTCCAACAGGCGGCGGACAACTTGGCCGCGCGGGTCCGCGTCGATCCGTGCGAGCCGCTTTCGGGAAACACAAACTCCGATAGCGACCGCGACCCCGTGCGGCTCTTGGGACGGTTGGTGGTGTACCAGTTTTCGGCGAAGGGAGGAGCCCGCCCTGGCTGGTCCTGTCCGACCTCCGAGCCCCTTCTCTCAGCATCGCGCTCCCGCCGGCCTGCGGTTCTCGCTCCAGCGCACACGTCTCCTTTCCCACCAGCTCTCCTCCCCGGCAGTATGTATGCCCTCCCTGGCTCGGCATAGAGCTGGGGATCCACGACAGCATCAGCGAGGACATTTGCCTGTGGGATTTCCCGGACAGCAGGCGGACCCCGCTCCAGTCCGCTGTGCTGTTTTCTTCCGGCGACAGCGGTCGCGGTGGCTATCGAACGGCCGCTCCTGTGTCACCCGCTCATCTCCGAGCGCCCCCCACTCGCGGCGACAGGCAGCCAGACGCTGCATCGCCGATGAGCGCGCTGGCCGAGTCGCCGGGGCATCGGCCGCGCAGGAGGTACAGCCGCCCGCACCCAGCGTGGAGGGATCCAGGGCTGTCGCCATCGGGGCGAAGCACATAGCCAGCTGGCCGAGGAATTCGTGCGGAAACATGCTGCTGCAGCTCTCAGACCGCTTCGAAATCCGACCGTGCCGACAGCCGTTGCGCTCCACAGGCAGGCATGCCAGCATGTGCGCCCAGCATGTACTTATCCGCCCAATCCCTCGACGCAGCACATGTGCCAGGGGGACGATGCGGAAGCCTTGTCGCGGTCGACGGCGGGATGCGCAGGCCAGGGCGAGGTGTCTCACTGCTCCCCGAGTGCGGGAGATGTATGCGGCCTGAAGGGCAATCGGCAGATCGGTGGGTGCTGTGTAGATAGCTCCGCGTCCGGCTTTGCGCTCCCTTCGCCTGACCTTCTGTATATGTAGATATATGCGTGCGATCCCGCCCAGCGCCCCCCGCATCCCGTGGCACGCGGGTGGCGCTGCGTAGCCGCGGAGTCGGCGGCTAGGTTGCCGTGCGCGGCTAGACGTGGAGGCGCAACAGGCGGCGATTAGGCAGTCTCGACTGCGCTTCGCGGTCCACCGCCAACGGCTTCGCGTCCGCGTCGTCCGGCTCCGCCGCCAGCATGCACGACATCGGGGGCGCGGAAACCACACTGCTGGTGTGAGCGAGGGCAGATAAGAGGCAGCGGAATCCTTCCTTCATCTGCGTCCTCCAATGGCGGAAGGGGCGGACTGGCGTGGCGCAAGGCTTTTCTGCGCGCGATCGATATCTGTGCATGTACGTGGGAGTGGAGAGTTGTCTACTTCGGTTTCACTCCTCACACCCCGGACAGAACCACTCGGTAAGACAACACCCAGATGGTTAGACCATTCTCCTCCGTCCCGGACATGGGAAATGCACTTTTTTGTCCGCCACCACCACCAACACCACCACCACCACCAACACCACCCCCCAACCCGAGCCGCAGCAGTGCCGAATCCTGGGCCGCGGTACGCGGGTGCCCGACGGGGCCCTGGAGACGGCCAGCATGCTGCGCACCAACTTCTCGATCGGAGGCCCGGAAAGGACTGCTCCTACGTACATGTGCCTAGCCAGCCGCACGTCTGTGCAGATACATTCTACATACATTTCAGCTCTGCATACGTGCACACGCTCGAAGCGCTAGATATACGATACGACGCAATGCCCTGCGCTACTCTTGCGCAACGGGACTCCGCACCCAGCCCATGCACACTCCCCGTCGAGAGTGCGGCATATTCGCGCATGTATGTATCTCTCCCATCCCCCTCTGTCTCGATCCGCGAATTGACCCAAATCCGCATTTGACCGCTATCGCCAGCAGCACTATACCACTACAACCACCCGCCACGCAGTAGCAGGACAATGCACCACCATAAGAGCGGTCTCCCTCGCCCTTCCTCACGCAGCGCGGTCCGGCAGTCCTCACTCGCCGCGGAAAAAACAACAATGGACACGCAGGGACAGTCGTCGACGCCAGCGCACATCAGCTCGCTCTTCTCGTCGCTGCACGACCCCGTGTCGTCGAGCATCCTCCCACTATCGGCGCGGCGGCTGCGCGCGCGCATGCGCTGCTATTCCCCGCGCTCCGTCAACAGCAGCAGCAGCAGCAGCAGCAGCAGCAGCAGCGCGGTGAGCTCTCCCACCGGCGGCGCCGCTTCGGCATCCACATCCACATCCACATCCATCACCACCACCTCCTCCTCCTCTTCCGCCGCCGCCGCCGCCGTAAGAGTCCCAATCTACTCCAACTGGGTCTTCGTCACCAGCGCCGAAGTCCTCGCGCGCGCGGGCGAGGGTGACGAGGAAGGAGACCCTCCACCACCACCTTCGCCACTGAATGGCGAGGCCGCCGCCGCCGCCGCCGCCGTTGCTGCTACTGGCGTCACCCCGCCACTGCCGGGAAAGGGCGCCTGGACGAAGCGGCAGTACCGCATCGAGAGCGAGAAGCTGAGGGGGAAGGAATGGGTGTTTCGGTAGTCGTTGGGTGGGATGGGCGGTACTCTACTGGTGGGGAGTGGTTTCGACTCGGTTTTTTTCTGCTCTTCATCTGATTGGGGTTTTTTCTTCTTTCCTTTGTCGGTGTATGGCTGGATTCTCTCTCTCTCTTTCTCTGGGCTGGACTGGCGTTGTTCTATTGGGTTTTTTTTTTCTTTTGTCCGTAAACTCTGGTGTGCACTGTGCGGCTGGGTGGTTGTGGTGGTTGTGGTGGTGGTGGTATGTAGTACAAATTAGTGGCTAGAACGCTGGAGGGCGTTTTGGAAGAATGGAGGCTTGGTTTTTTTTGATTGACCAAACGGACAGCAAAGTGCAATTGTGATTGTTGCGAAAAAAAATATTTGCATGCCGAGTATCTAACTCCGTTTTTTTTGTTTTTTTTGTTTATCCATACTCGCATTCCAACTCCTCCGTTGTACTATGTGGACAAGTCCGCCCCATCTACTCATGATAGATATGCATTGCGCACGCTAGTCCGTTTCAGGATGCCGACACAGCCACATTATTTTCCAGACTCAGCCCGACAAAGACGAAGAGACGAACTCGGCACGATAAGGGACTTGATGTGGCAGAAAGACTCAATGTATCACGACGAGACAAAGGCAAGGAGGGGGGCTCGGCAAAGAGCAGGACTGGGTAAGTACTTACGTACCACTACAGTTCCCATTGTCTATTTGTATCTACGACTTGTTCTGGTGCCAGATTTACCAATGGAGCGACTGTGAGTCCGACAAGGTCAATCCAAACACGCCCTTCCTTTCTTGCAGTATTTGTACATACCGGTCTTTTTGCTCTTCCGCAGACGACGTTCGTAGGGTTTAGCTTGCACCGTGCCCTTTCGTAGATCGCTGAGTTGTGTTCCCACCTATCGTCGTCCAAACAGTGTCCACCGATGGCCAGAACCCATCGGATTCTTGTTGGGTTAGCTGGGCAGGTTTCTCCAGCCGGAAAAGCATCTCTCTGGACATAGGTATTTGCCTGATAGGGTACTGGAATCATCGTGGAGGAGGAGGAGGAGGAGGAGGAGGAGGAGGAGGAGGAGGAGGATATTTGCGCGTGTGATTGATTGTCAGTGAGTCCTTTTATTTAATTAAAAGTATTTAATTCGGTGCCACATGTGGCGGCAAAAACGGACTAGCGTGTCCAATGCATGGATGTATTCCGTATACCTACATACATAGTCACTCTTCTTTTCTTTTCCTGTGTGGGGAGTATGCATACATACTCCATACATATCCACATATCTGCATGGGGGGCTGTAGGTGTGGCACGTGGATGTGGACTCAAATGGGCCCGTGCACTTGTGTTGTCCTGTTTGCGAGAATTCGGCGCGCACATATGTGGTTCGAGTCACGACCCTGGTGCTCTACTCAGCGGCTTCCGCCTGTGCTCGGAAGATGGGACTTGGAGTGCGGGAGTCGTGCGCTGGATCGGATGGCTGCACATAGATAGCTGGATGGTCCATCCCGCTGCCCACGTCCTCTGGATGCGTGCAGCACACTCGGCCTGAACGTGCGATGTGCCGCATCCCTGGCCTTCCCACCGTCATCGACCAGATACACCCAGCTGTCAGCCAACGGGCCGGTTTGGGCAGCGGCACAGGCGGGACGGACGCTCTCTACTCCAGATATGTATCTCTAGAGTGGCTAGCTAGATACGGAGAAGATGGTACGATTATCTATCATTGCACAAATGCAACCCCAGCCGATAAAAGTCTTGGTGATTCGGATTTGTCAACCGCAGTGACCAGGGCCCCTCTCGACCACGAAATCATTGAATACAGTACTTGGATATATTAAAGAAATTCCCAAAAGAGAGAATAGAGTGAGACCCAAAAGGATACCCCCCACAACTACTAGTAGCGAGTGTGCCATCCCTTAGCATCGACGACTGCTCGAACCCGGCCCGGCATAACTAGACTTCCACAGAGCCTCAAACTGCTTTGGAGGAATATTCTCCCAACAAAGAGAAAGAATTCCCGCCAGTCTACTCTTCACCTTCTCCGTGCCCCCGGGGTAGTCGCTAATGTCAAGATACATACTCGGTTCGGAGTTGTTGTTTAAGATTAGCGGGCGGCGCGCACGTCCTCAAGGACAGGAAGGGAGCCAGCGACGCAGTAGCTCTCGGTAGACACGGGCTGTGACGGTACCATTCACCAGAGAAACTAGTGGGCCCCGTTGATTGCCCCAGGAGCAACCCCGCTCTGGGGCTTCAGTTTCCCGCGAGATTTCTTCGGTGTGTGGATCGTGGTGTCGTGGTGGCAAGAGCAGGGTAACGCATGATGGGGAGGGGTACATATTCGATACCTGGGTCGCTGCGGCTGAAAAATCCGATTTTGCTTGGGTACTGCAAGTAATCCAGTCACGCGAAGTAATTGATATTACGTTCGATGCGCGGGACCCGGTTCGTATTAACACTTGGCGGTGGGGTGAGTGAGGGGGGGAGAGCCAGCTACGTAGACACGGATGTAAGGATCCGACCGCCTACGGAGACGCTGACGCTGGCGCCGACGCCGACGTCGCGCGCGCCTGCCAGCCCTTGCCGCGGCGGCGGTCGCCGAGGCCGAAGCCCGTGCCAGACGCCCGCACGGCAGTCATGAGGTCGGTGCCGCCGTCCTCGTCGCGGACCACGCTCGCAGCGCGCAGGAGGTACTCCTCGTGCTCCTTGCCCGTCCAGCTACCCACGTCGTCGGCCACGACCGCGGACATGTGCGCGACGCGCAGCGGCGAGGCCGTCCGCACTGCCGTCGCCGCCGACGCCGACGCGAAGAGCGCGTGTACTGTCGGCGTGAAGGTCGACAGCGCGGATGGGAACTGCGGCGGGTGTCAGTTGGTTGGCAGTGGCTGGTTGGCAGTGGCAGGGGGGCGCGGCGGCGGGTAGAGGAGGAGGAGGAGGAAGTACGCGGAGAGCTTTGAAGGCCGTCACCTGGCCGAAATTTTGGAGCACTTTGAGAACCTGGCGGGACTCGGTGACATTTTTCGGCGGCGGAGAGAGGCGGAGCGTGACTGCCAGGGTGGAGAGCTGGGTGACCGTGCGGGACATTGAGGGCAGTCCGGGTGGGATTGAAGAAGCGAGGCATGCGTTAAGGACTGTATTGGAGTGGACGGTTACCGCTTTTACACGTACAGTGCAGCCCTAACCTTAGTCATCCAGAATCACTACCATCAACATTGACAAACACCCGACTCCATTGCCTAATTGTCGCATGCGATAACCGATCAACAAAAACAAGTCCCATTGCCCAATGCCACAGGGTCAGCAGCAGAAGCGCCAGTAAGAAAGCAAAAAGCGAAACCCCTCCAACAACACTAAACCAGTTGTTGGTCCGCATCCTCCCACCATTCCATTCCATTAACCTCAGTCCACCGTGTCCCCCACGACTGTTGCAGAAGACTAACCCTGGCATCCCTATCTCGCCTGTCGTTGCCGAAGACCTCGGCCGACCTTGCCACTTTGTTCCTTCTGAGCGCCAACACTAGTATCACCGTCATGGCACAAGTCAACGCCGTGCTGGCCCCCAAACCAGACCGCACACCGGTGCCCTCCACGATATAAGTGCTGACCCCAACCGCCATTGCAGCAAACAGAAACGCAACCCCATGAAATATTGCCAGACCGGAGCTGAGACAAGGGTGCGACGTCGTAAAACTATCGTCGCTCAGGTTGAGGTTGGCTGGTAGCTGTGTTCCGTGCTGATGGGTCGTCGAGTTCGATAAAGATCCGGAGCCCGGAGTCAGAGATGGCTCTGGAAGATCGGATATGTCGAAATTATCCATCATCGTGCTGTAGCACTCTGCGATCACCATAGCACCGGAAAACGAGACGACAGCTGCGAAGAATACAGGAACCCCAAAGCGAACAGGGGGCCCCGCAGCCGAGATAGTCAAAGCGAGACTTGATACCGGCAGCATGATAGCACCAGTCCATAGTGTAGCCCTGAAAGGATGTTGCCCGATATTCTCATGGCTGGCGCTATTGTTGTGACTAGTCACGTTCGAGCGGTGGCGGAAGCTGGACCGATACAACCTCGAGAGTTGGGTCGGGATAACAAGTAGGGCTCCTACGGAAGGAGCAAAAACCGCGAGCCCAATGTCAATAGTGGCGAATCCATATGTCGTAGTGATCAGTGATGAAAGGAGCTAAAGTAGACTGTCAGAAACATCCAAACCGCAGAACGCAGATACGCACCATCATCGCCAGCATGAGATGGCCAAAGACCAATCCAAAGTACACCGCCAAGATTAGAAAGCCCTTCTGGTGGAGCATTTTCCAAGTCAAGGCCATGCCAGCCCAGACCTCTTCCCACCAGTAACCCGGCGAAGTTCCGAACATGACCAGCTTGAGTTCACCTCTTTCTTCGACTCCCTTAGCGGCCGACCGATGCTCCGGTCTGTGGGCAATCCTCCAAGGTGGTCGCACTTCCGGTGCCACAACCACTAGGACTAGAAGGACACTGGCAAGGATCATAACTGTCCAGAATCCCCAAGCCGGATTCGTGTTGGCGATTGCTATCTTTCCGAACAGATATCCAACAGCCGGAGATGCGACGAGCAGCCAGGAGAAGAAGCCAATCCACGCCCCTGCTCTGACGCCGGCCTCACCTCCGGGTACGTGGAGGTACAAGTTTTGGCCTTCCGTAAGGACGGGATTGTTGTAGATCACGCCGCCGCGACAGCAGGCTCCGGTGTCCAGACCAAACAAATCGAGGATCGTCGTCAATGAATTCATGAACGCGAATCCAAGCACGATCCCAGAGAAACTACGAAAGAAGAGTAGGCAGGCCACATAGGGTTGCACCAAAAACCACACGTTTGGATAGACGGTATGTGGCGGTAATGACAGCGCCTGTGGAAGTTGTAATGGGAGCATAAGCGCAACGGAGAACAAAACGTAAGGCTTCCGTCCGTGGAGTAATGGCAGTGGCCAAAAAAACAGAGTCGGGATGGAAAGGCCGAGGAAAAACATCGAGTTGCCCAAGGATGCCACTTGCGGAGTAATCTGTAGATGTTCCTGTATCCCAGGGAGCTCTGCCTAATAGCTTCCAACAATCCACCCTGTCAACCCCACCACCCCACAGGCAACGCTGGCAGTGAACCGTTTGCTCCAGATATTCCACTCCCACCCACCCTTGTATCTTCGTGGTCTCTGAACGACCTCACCTTCTGTGTTTGAAGGTCGCGGCCCGAGTGATGGTTCCGAACGAGGGAGACGGACCAGGATAATCTCGCCATTCTCACCGACTTCCATGCGAAATTTCTGCTCTGGGCCCGCGGGAACAGACGCTCTAGTGATGGAGCCTCCACGGCTGTAGGCTTTTGTGGCTCTGGTAGAAACTATCTCGGAAGGGGAAGTTTTTTGCCAGTTGCTGTCCCATACTCGTTCCCGCTCAGACTCATGGATATCGATGAATGGAATGGGTGAGCGAGGATGTCTCTGCTTTGACCTTCTCTTTCCGTTGCGATCCAGGGTGCTCTGGCTTGAACGCTCCCCATTGTCCGAATACACTGCAGATGTACTTCTGATGTTGGCATCCTGCTCGATTATTTTGATACTTGGACATGTGGGCCGCCCTTCCGAGTGCTCACTCGAAATCTCCCCAGACACTTCCTCCAAAACTTGCATAGGCACTTGCGCCGGCACCGGCTCTCTTGATTCCTTCATTGCCTCCTCCGTCAAGCCCCGCACCGAATCTTGTATCGACCCCTGTGTGGACTCTGATGTGGACTCCCGTGGCGAGTCCCGGATTTGCTCCCGTAGCTGGTCTGACTCTTGTCGTAGCCCTTGCTCCGGCACCTGCTGTGACGCATGCTCTGCCAGCCTATGATTTTCTTCAGAAAGGTAGAGCGACTCCGGCGCGGTCACGGCGCGGTCAGTCCCTTCGAGAACACTCAAAAAGCTTCCACGTGTACTCCCTTGGGCACTCCGTATACTCTCATCCCGTTGATTCAACGCAGAATGGGAGTCTTGAACGGCACGCCCGGCAATCTCGAGTGCGTGATTCAACATCTCTTCCAGGTCGCCGATGATCCGCGTATAAGATGGCGCGGAAGCTGGAGTACCTAGGACTTCTTCGGATCTCATTAAGCTACGCGACGATATTTGGGCGCTAGCTCGGATGAGATCTGCCACGGATGATTCAGGCTGGGAATGGTTGGATTGCACATATTCTTGGTAGAGCGTTAGCGGAGGACGCATCACCATTTGCGGTTCCGAATCATCGTGGGAGGAGAGTGCTGCAAAGGTTTCCGTAGAGTATCCATTGAACTCAACTGGAGGCTCATTGGGGTGTTGGATCGAAGAATTCCCTCCAGGAGTTCCAGTATGAGCAGTTGACACCCCTTTGGGGCCATATCGTTCCTCTGTGTATGCGTCATAGTCGAGCGAGCCCACGTTCCCACAAGAAATAGTTGCTACCCCAGGTGTAATATCTTCTTCCGGGGTGGAAGCCCCGGTGTGTCCAACAGTTGATTGGTTGGGCATACCAGGGTGCGAGTGGTCATTTTCATCGGATCCGAAGCTGGAGGGGACCCCCTCAGAAGTCGGCGAAGCTTCCTGTGAGGTTGTAGGACTAGTAGCAGCAGTGATTCCGATGAGTGGCGGTGGTGTGGCGAGGGTGTTTACGGGTGAATCTGGGTTCCTTTTGACCGGCGAACCAATATGGAGAGGTCGAGCGAAGAGATCCGGAGAATGACATGACGATTCGCTGTCATACATTACCCTTATAATTGAATCTTTCGCACTGCTATGCGCTTGCTGTCCCACTCCCGTGCCATCGCCATTCGACGTAAAGTATTCATTTCCTCCATTACCTGCCTTTTCATCTTCCGATGACTCAAGCAGAGCTCCAACCGTACCCACACCCGATGCCATAGACGAAGGCGTCATCCTCCCCAGACTTCTATGCTTCGTCCGCATTGGAAACCCCATCGGAAGCGCAGTATGGTCGATATCTGCGGGGATGGATGTATGTGAGAAGTGCGGGTGTCTCAGGGTCGGGCTGTAGTCCCTGACAATCGAACTGGCCACAGTCCTCTGCGCGACACTTCCCACTCGTATGACTGGCTCAAGGTCAGGTTCCTCCGATGAGTCGTGCCCGTTGTCGTCACTACTGGACAGCAGATCACTGCTCTCGCCGAACATGGCCGCGGCCTTTCCAGGGCCATCAAGGGTTCCCGTGCCCCCACTGTCCCCATCTGCCGCCACTCCATCCACGTAGTAGGACGACGTGGTGCCTGCGGGTACCCGAGCCCGTACCCGCCGATCCCCGTTGGGCCAATCCGCTCCCCCTCCTCCGTCGCCGTCATAGTCGCCATCACCGTCGCATTCGTCCTCGTCCTCGTAACCGTTATCGCTCAATGTAATCAGAGCACGGACACGACTATACAGAGATAATCCGGTCAGTCCAAAGACGCCTGGGGGCGAACGTGTGCCAATGGAAGTTTTCGACCGGGGCTGATGTCATATCGTTAGCCCATCCTCTTCCCTCAACCTCATGAGGTGCTTCTGCAACGTACATGAAAGTCTTCGGTCGTCAAAGATAACGAAGTATCTAGTTTCTGAGGCGGGCGAGGAGGCGCAGATTGTGGTCGTATGTCCATAACAATATTCCGCCGCTTAGACCATCTGTGTTGGGATAAGAATAGGGATAAAAAGATGGAAGCTGTTGAAACGAGGTGATGGGGTGGGGGTGTGTGGGTATGGATGTGTATGTAGTACGATGCCACTTTAAGGACACAGGTGGACAGTCATGCACTAGCACTCGCTTTGCCATATGAACACGCGGAAAACCTAGTACTTATATGCTCTCTTACGATTAACCTACGATTAATGAATCATCACCATCATCACCATCATCATCATCATCATATATGCTCTGATAATTAGAGTGCGGTCTATTTTCGGGACAGGCCTGGGCGGAGGGCAAATGGGCACCTGCGGACTGTCCGAGGTCGGGGTTGGGTAGTGGATGGAAACTGGATAGTGTGTACATCACGCGATTAATGATTAAAATAAATGTGATTTAGAATTGGTGCTCTCTCTCTGTGTGGTGATTAAATACTGACGCGCGAGATTCGGATTCCGCTAGGTCTGGAGACAATTCTGACATTTCCAATATGCTGTAGTGACGAGTGGGAGTGGATAGGTATTTGATTCCCATGGCAACCTGGTTCGGGCCTGGGCGGAGGGGAGCTTGCAACGAGCCGCCTCGCGCGGACTGTGGACAGGAAAACTGGGTGAAATGTACGCCGCCATGATATATAGGTCGCATGCGAGTATGAATAAACAAAAAAAAAATGGACGGCGGTTGATAGTTACAAAAGTCCAAACGGAAAACTTGGTGCCGATTAGTTCAGAACATCGAGTAGGATATCCGGTCCATGTCAGAGTCAAATGTAATATCGACCAAGTCAGGTTTTCGATAATTCACGATCGTAGGCTAGGACGCGCAGTCATCGCCAGGGTCCAAACTATCATACAAAATATAAAGCCTCAAACGGAAACATCCTTTTGATACCTCAACGATATTGGTCCACAGCGAATAATCTTAAGGGGTTCAGTTCGATATCCGGCCCGGACGCCAGCTTGCCCGACGGCTCGTTCGTATCTCCCTGCGGATCGTTCAATGCTTGTCCAACTGCTTCCAAACAGTTCGCTTGTGGGCAAGAGGCCTGAGGGCGGCGGTTTCCAGTGCTCAGGCAATAGCTGCCCCCCTTGGCCCGGGGGGGGGGGGGGGGGGGGGGGTTTTTTTATTAATTACTCGCATCCGACCTGTTTAGATCCCGGCGAGCCAGAGAGAAAGCTTTCTGGATGGAAGGGAGGAAAAGAGGATTAATATCCACTCTAGGGCCCGAGGAGCCCTAAAAGGAGCTATGGACCTCAAGGCGTGGGTAGGTTTCGCCATCTACCTGTGCGCATGAGAACTCCTTCCAGGGCCTCTAAAGGAATGCCTAGCACGATGTGGCATCTCCTCCTCCAAAAACTCCTGGGTAAGTTTTCATCTGTCATTCCAAGGCAGTTGGTGAGTTTTCATCTGCCTTCCCAGGACAGTGGGGAGTTTTCATATGACCATCCGTAGGTCACGGAATTTAAGCCGACGTCCTCGCCAGGAGTTAGACCTCAGTAACTTCGAATGAGTAGTGAGCTGGGCTTATGAGACGGGGCGTTGTGAGAGCTCACAATCACACTGATGCGTCCAATACGCCGCGACGACTCGAAAGTCTCATATGCACATCATATCCTTATCGCATTTCAACCATATATATAAGCCCCCGCGCGTGAACCTGTACATACCACACCCCATCGATCCCCCCCCACCAGATAAAAACAAATACGACGGCTGGTTGACGAGATATTAAAAGCAAGGATCTATCACAAGCAAGCAAACGTTGGGAAAAGACGGGAAAGACGGAAAGAAAAGAAAACACCAGTAATCAATCCAATCCCTAGAAAGCAACAACAAAACCCCAAGCCAGTCCGTTCAGCCGAGGAAGCCAGTAAGCAAGCAAGAAGGAAACCAGAAAGACAAAGAAAACACCGTTCTCCATGCAACGTCATCGGATTCACCGGTGCTTGTATTTGTCCTCACGAGCGCGTCTCCTCTCCGGCTCCATCGCATTGCCGACTCCCATCAACGTGCGCCCAACGGCCTCACTGACGCCAATAACAGGCCTGATCACCGCCCTTGGAGCAGCTCGTGCGACCGCGGCCGCAACACCTCTGGCATCTCCCCCTTCCGCCATTTCAGCCGGCAATGTGAGGATCGCGTCTCTAGCCTCTCCAAAGTTACGTCTCAGAGACCTCGAAGCGCCACGCAATCCTAACACAAAACATAAGTAAATCCCCGAATCCTAGTAGGAGTGGATGAACAAACCTTGCATCACACTCTCAGGCTGGTCAGCGTACAGCGAAACCTGACGTTCGCCGTCAGGCTCGTAGTCGTCATCGCCAACCTCAACCACAGCGTAGTTTTCGGCACCACCAGAGAGAGCGCCTTCCGCACTCTGTAGCAAAGCCTGGGTTCCGACTGCCACCTTCGCTCCCAGCCGGACCAACTCTCCAGCGGTGTTCCTAACAAACCCTCCAACACCCTTCTGCAGCGAGCGTACAATCCGACCGTCTTTTCTGTATTCTCGGACAGGCACAATAACCAAATCTCGTGCTCCCTTACCCAGGTTTACAAGGGAGCGAACAGGCGCCACACCGGCAAGGACACCCCCTAATTGAGTCGTTTGGATATCGGGCATCCACGTGTCGTTGAGGACTTTACTCATTCTCGTGAACCCAGAGATTCCATGTAGGATAACGCGGCGCAGCACCATATCAGCCTCCTCCAGGATGAAGAAATTCATGAACTCCGTGGTGTGACCCGAACGGAGGCCACCGTAATCGACATACTTGGGTTTGTAGTCTAATTTGACACGGACAGCATTGACTTCGACTCGCTGTAGGAAGGGCTCTTCCGGTGACTTTGCCTGAGGTACAGCAACGACAGAATCATCTTTGAATTCGAAGAACCGAGTGAGGAAGTCGAGGGTGTCTTGGTCGACGTGGAGGCGGAGTGGAAGTATATTGGCCTTGAGAATCAATTCGGTAGCCGCCAGCTCTGGCACCGGTTTGACGACCATACACTCAAGACGAACCATATCGCTGTTGATTTCGCGCTCTCCACATTCTTGGCAATAGGTGACAAATTTCCTCCATGTGCTGGTGGGAACATTATCAAAGATCTCCAGATCCCTGATTTTGGCATCGACACTCAGTTGAACCTCATCAGATCCCGGCGGGAAGAGCAGGAAGTCGACATTAACGCCCTTGAGTTCGAATTGCATCTTATGGTGTCTACTCCGGCTAAGCTTGAGTCCGCTGCGATTCTTCCCTGGCCGTGAATGGTGGAAGTCTCCGGTTATGGTTGACCGGGAACGTGCAGATAACGGCCTGACCGACTCTGCGGCGGTAGTAGCGTATGAGGTATCGGACATATGATCGTCAAAATGCCTGTTGATATCATTCGTAAGCTCTCCGGGGGCGCGGTTGGCCGGAATTCCGATGTAGATCGAATTGAACAAGAAATCATCAACAACGCTCTCGTCATCTTCCTCCATGTCGAACGACACCCGTCGGTTTCGTCTCTCGGCCACCCTAGACTCAACCTTTCGAACGGCCTGAGATATGGTGTCACGCGTCCTCTGCCAGTCGTAACCATCATGGAGATTGAAGATGACATGGACGTCTCGTACACGAACACGAAGAGGGAAATACTCAGCCCTGCAGTAAATCAGTAATGAGCAGTGAAAGGGTCCTAAAGAGCAGAAAGCATACTTCTCGACTGCAGTCTGGTTTAGAGACCTCTTTCCTCTCCGCCGTAGAGCAGTCCCTCCGAAATGGTCTTCCACGAACACAATCGAGTCTAGTGGTTGGATATCCTCTTTGAAGATACTATCGTTCCCACTTCCCTCTCTGCTTAGATTCGGGGTGTGCATTGTCCGAAGATCCTCCTCGAGCATACTATCCGCGAGCGCCTCTGGAGGTGGCACCGGCGGAGTTTTGTGGCCGTAATAGCTCTCGACGAACGACAAATTGGTTGGAAGGTCTTCATCGCAATGGACAAGGTCCTCGTCATCGTTGTCCATGAGTCCGGACTTCTTGCGTGACGGGTGCACGAATGCGTCCTCCGTCAGACTGGCTAAAATATCCTCAATTGCCATGACTTCTGTGCAGTATCGAATCTCGTCGCTTTTGACTGCTGGAGGTTTGAGACCATTGAAGATAGCCAGCATAGTCTGCGTAGAGTCTGCGCAGCTCTCAATGAGCAGGAGATCATCCCTGATTTCTAACTCGATTACTTTGCCGACTACTTGCAGGGTTGCCATTGCTGAAGATACAGTAACCATGGGAACATAGCCCATCGAGACGAAACCCGCAAGGTGTTCTGATAAGACCTCTCGTCTGCCTCGCATCTGTCCGGGTTCTGCCGCTAGAAGGCGTTCAACATCGTCAATGACCATGATGCTTGCCTTCTTGATTTCCATCCCCGCGCTGACTGCTCCACCATCCGGACGAGCTGCTTGGAGTCGGCATTCAGTAAGTATTGTGAGACCACGGGACTTGAGATTCAGGGGGTTTAGCGAAAGAACGGAGTCCGTGATAGCGACGTCGAAGCCCAAGCCACCAACATCATCAGTTTTGCCCTTTTTCGGAGGCAGCGCGACAATAGACTCGGCAACATCCTGAGCAAGTTTTTCGCCTGTGATTCCACTCGGGGATTCCATTATTGCCATCAGTGTCTCAACGTTGTATTCGGCTCGGATGTTCCAGAGTTTGATCCTCACAACCGGCTCCGGCTCGTCACCGACAATTCGAACCATGATCATGGGCCGCTCGTGTTGCGAACCAACAAAGATACGTCGATCTATGCCCTCGCCCAAGAGTTCATCGTGATCGTTGCGCCTTACGCTGATATTGCCGATGGCCATTGCAACCAAAGATGGTGCCGAGACGTGTGTAATACCCACTGAGTCCATCTCGGCCTCCAACCGGCCAATTCCACCGCCAATCTCTGCAAAAGCGTAAACAGCCTCGACATTGACAATTGTGAGAAGTCCTGGGCGTTCATCGCCGGCGACAAAGTCGGTGACCGAGAGAACCTGAATGACCTCATCTCCTAAACTCCTGAAAGCATCGAAAACGTTCATATCCAAAAGCTCCCCTCGTACGCCAGCGACGTTTATTCTCAATACGCTGCCTTGCTCTCTTTGCCGTAGAAGGGTATCGATTATAATGTCATCATCGTCGAAACGGTCTTTGCTTGGGGTCAAAAGCTCGAGTAATCGGCCCAGATCCTCTTGAGTCGGTCGACTAGCGAACACCATTGTAGTGCCCTCGATGACCAAGCTCACATCTTTTTTGCCAGGTACCGGTCCGGAGATGTTGACCTTGTCGACGCTCACTGCCACCCCTTTACCAGATTGGAAATCAACTTTGACTGGCGATGTTTCGAGGGAGATCTTTGCACTTGTGCCAACAACGTCGAAGTACAGACCGCCGATGTCGCAGTGAACCTTGATATCAACAGTCGGTGCTTGGGCCTCATTTTCCGGCCATGGCGGGGGTCTCCCGGCTTTTCCGATTGTCGCGGTACTCGCAGTCGTACTGGCTAATACACTCCCCACACCACCAAACGCGCTGAATGTTTCCTCGAGCCTCTTCAGATCTCCCCGTATCCTCAACGACAGAGTCTTGACATTCACCCGCAGCTTTTTTGCGTTTTGCGAGAAGATCACAGTGATATCGTCTTCGTCTCCTGAACCGTCCCCGTGAAGTCGCCCAGCAGTAGTGCTTGCAATAGAGCGTTTTCTGTGATGCGAAGTTGACATCTTAGCGGACGATACCGGGGGCGGCGCAGAACGCAGAAAAGTGATAATACCCTCCTCTTCGTCCTTCAGGGCAAACTTCTTGACCGACAACTTGTTGGTAGATGCTTCGTCGTCGAGGCCCCTTCGGAATAGATTGATGTCGTTCAAAAGGCATTGTAGCTGGATTTTCGGGTCGGCCACATCTTCTTGGTGATTGTCCGTATAGAAACCGCCGAGGTGATGGATCATCCGGACATCGATCTCCTTTGCGATGAACTGTACCGTCTTCTTAGGCCCTGCCTTGGGCTTCCCCTTAGGTTCCTTCTTTGGAGCCTCTGTATCCTCTTCGGCGATGATATCCTGGACCACCTCCAGGAGATGGGCAAGCATCTTCTCTGTGTGGATATCAACAGTGCCATGAATGTTCGACGCGATTATCTCGATATCAGCGACACCCGTGGTCATGAAGTCACCGACAAGATTTCCATGAGGAGAGACCGTCGGCCTTGCATCCATGGAATCCACAATCTTGACCCGGGGCGGTGGACGATATGGGGTAGGTGAGGACGACTTGGGCGGCAGCGGAGACCGAGATGTATATCTGGAAGCGTACGACGAGAATGCGCCTGGCATATCCTGCTGTTGAGATCTACTGACACTGGCGTGCATCTCTTCGCGCCTATCGCGGACTGGTATTTCGTCTCGAGGAACAACTGTCACGCCAGCCGACAACGAAGGATAAAATATGGTGACTAGATCGACGTCGATACACTTCTTGCGGATCCTCCTGACGTTGCCTTGAGCTTTAGGTGTATCTGGACGACCACCTTCCATGCCCAGAGGAAGCGAGGAACCACTAGGGACGTCGGGCTCGCCATTGATGAGTCTGTCCAGGCGTTGGTCCATCTCGTCCGCGTCAATCTCTTCCATGACTTCATCTCGACCATCAAGCGTTGAGTGTACCCGTAGCTGCGATTGTGACCTTAGCATTCCGCTCGTGGCAGACATGTACAAACTATCGGCTTCTTCGCGGGAGAAGATGGTAGATTGGCTGAGCATCCTACTGGCTTCCTGATCCATCTCATCCTCACTACTTCCTATATCGCTCAGAGCTGGCGGTGATGGCGGTGACAGCGACGGTGATAGCGGTGGAACGGCTGCCGGGGTCGATTGCATAAATGACTTGGTCTTCGGAGGGCTAGAAGATGGTGAGGAGAATGCCGACGAACCCCTGGATATAACGGATGCCGAACGTGAACGACGGAGTTGTTGAGGGATCGAAGGGGCAAATACAGCCCCTCCGACCTCATCATCACTGTCATCGTCGTCATCTGCATAGCTGTCGAAGTAGTTTTCACGAAGGATGTTGCTCGGCTTGTTTGATAAAGCAGGTCGCGTTGAAGCTCTCACTGACGGTCTCACAAAGGCCAGTACTTCCTCGTCTGAGTCTTCGAAGTCGTCGAATCTATCATCTTGAGAGCTATAACTCCTCTGGAGGTCAACGCCGTCCTCATCCCCGGCATCAGATGGAACCGTTGTGGTTGGTCCCGGCGAACCGACGGGTGCCATGGGGGAGGGCTGCCGCTGTGCGGGCGATGGCTCCCGGATAATGCTACTGGCCGTCTCCACGTCACCTTTCTCCTGATTGGTATCCGCGACATCCCCTTCTTCTGTCACAACTTCTGAGGTAACCCCAAGGACAACGCTTTCCTCCGGGCTTGTCCCAAACATGGTCTCGGTAGTTGAAATGAATCCTCGTATGTTCTCCAGCGTGATGCGACGTTTACCTTCTTTTTGAGGCTTTTCTTCTGGTATTCTCGTTGAATCCGACGGGTTGATATTCCGCGAGACACCCTCAATGTCTACATCCTCTACTTCAAGTTCTAGGAGGATCGTCTCGCCAGCCTTCTCCTCCGGCAGCGTCGCTTCCAGTGATGCGCTAACACCCCTCACCCTGACAATCATTCTGTCGGCAATGCCCTTGAACATGCTCGCCAGCATTTTCGGCAAGCCCGGCGAGGTTCCAACCCCCAGCTCCTCATCCTCATCTTCCGATGCCGTAGTAATAGTTGACATAACGCTCGCGTCCATTGGAGCTTCCGCATATAGGGACATCAGCTGTTGCTGCTCGGCTCGAGTTTGGGACTGTAGGAACGACTGTGCAAGGTCTTCGGCCGACACGGGAAATTCTTCTGGGTTAAGCTCTGGAGCCTTGTCGCCAGGACGCGGGGTCGGTGGTGGCGATGTGGTTGACGCCTCCGAAATATCGCCAGGTGGCGGCGGGGTCACTTTGACGGATATCTTGACATCGCTTATAAGGATCTCGACAGTCCCCGACAAAAATGAGTTGAACGATAAGCTGATCGAGAGGGTTCCAATCACGGCTTCCTGGAGCTGAAATCGGTGGGGAATCTTGATTAGAGTGCGTAGTCTCTACAACGCACAACACACGATTAGAGACAAGTCCAGAAAAATTCCCATGCATTTGTGCTCACCTCCACTTTTATACCGACATCCCGCACGGTGAAGACCGAATCCATGCCAAATGAGCCGCCGATGTTCTCGAGATCACCCAGCGTCCGTTCCTCAACTAGATCTAAGCGATGTATGATATATCGAACGAGCCGCTTCTCCCACTGCTGTGGGAGTCTGGGGAGCGAAAACATGGCGGGTCGTCTATCGGTCACCAGTATGGGGTTGTGAGGAGTGGAGAAGGTTTGTTGGAGAGTCAGACAATTTGGGTTGTTCGTTCGTTGGGCGTGGCGCTGGTAGCTTTAGCTGCTGCGGACGCTCGACCAATAGGAGATCGAGCGTTCTAGGTAGCGAAGGCGTAACTTCTCGGATGCGAGCGACGCGGTGGGTTAGGAAACGACAACGACTGCCAGCTCCAGCATTAGAGAGGAAGTTGATGGACAAAATTGGAAGAGGAGCAGATGGTATGTATAGATCCGCTGAGCTAATGCGAGCAGAAAAGTCTTTCAAAGCTAAAGGTTGGGCACAAGAGTGAATATGAGTAATAAGCGGTGGGAGAAGAGGAGCGTGGTTGGGGCGAAGGATCTTCGTGTACGTAGCTCCTCTATGGAGGAGCTTTCAAATGGGCGGTCTCATGTGGCCGATCCCTCTCCATGTGCGCATGAGGCGGTTAGAGTTACACAAGACAACCAATAGCTGGACCGTGTCTCTTCTTGAGTCAAGATATTTCACCAGGTACCTATCGTCAATCTCAACTCCCCTTCCACATCGTCTCAAAGCCTGCGATCTATACGGCTGCCAAATCAAGCGACCGAACTCTATTACACCTATGTCCGGCCTCGAGAAATCCCTCTTCCAGCTTAAAGCACGTCACCGCCGCCCCGCGCGCGTGCCACTGCCCCGTTATCGTTAGCTAACATCTAGCCTAGTTCACGGCCAAGTCACTGAACCGGCAAGCTGCGAAAGCTGGCAAAGAGGAGACAGCTGAGAAGGCGAAGATTAAGAAGGCGCGTATGTCTGTCTTCTCCACTTTTAGGGCATCTGCGCTGATGATAGGGTGGACGTCGTAGGCGATGCAGCAAGGAAACAACGATATCGCCAAACTCTATGCGCAGAATGCGATCCGCAAACAGAACGAACGATTGAACCTCCTGCGACTTGCGTCACGCATTGATACGGTTGCGAGCAGAGTGCAGACTGCTGTAACCATGAGACAGGTCTCTGGGAGCATGGCGAATGTGGTCAAGGGCATGGATTCGGCTATGAAGACGATGAATCTTGAGAGGGTGGGTCGCGCGGTTTTCCGATGGCAGAAGCAGGATGTCGGCTGATGTAGGGAACAGATCTCGGTCGTGATGGATAAGTTCGAGCAGCAGTTCGAAGATTTGGACGTTGCTGTGGGATACTACGAGAATGCCACTAGCTCTACCACCGCCGTCGGTACGCCCCAGGAGGATGTGGATCGTCTCATGGGGAAGATAGCGGATGAAGCCGGTCTCGAGATGGAGCAGGAGATTCCAGAGGCTTCCAGGAGCAAGATTGAAACCACCGAGCCAGAAGAGAATAGGTACATTTGTCCTCATATTCTGTTTGGGGAAGGTTCACTGGACTGATGGGATTTACCTAGACTCAACGAGCGGCTGCGGGCATTGAGGAGTTAGATGCTAGTAGTAGCCAGACTGATCGAGAAGGTTAGAACTTCATGAGGAAGCAACGGCTGAACCCACCGTGCTCTTCTTTAACTGTGTGAATTCAAGGCACATATCCGAAGTTACACAAATGGGCTAGTGAATCCTGTTTTTGACTGGGAGCTGCTTTAAATCTATTCATAAGAAAGGGCAGTGTGAAGTATGTTCACCTGATTTTGGTCATCCTCACTCGTCGGCCTGCATGCCACATGTGCGCACTGTGCAGATATCCATTCCTCATCGCGTTTTGGTTTGTTGACATCTTTCAGGAACCAGAAGTCAATCAACCTGTAGTTAATAACTTCAACGGCAAAGGTCAGGTCACATTTAGAGCTATGTATCATTGGATTCCTGTCGTCGAAGAAGTCTGAAGTTCAAAAGCGTGCCAGTCCTAAGGGCCTGTTCTTTTCAGCGTATTTTTTTTTCTACCACACAAATCTGATACCGTATATCAGAATACGGTGGCTCGGTAAGCGTTCGGCTCAACGCGTATTTTGAAAATACGCAAAGCCAGGCTGAGCCACATACAAGTATGTTCGGTTATTCACTGAGGCACATAAAAAGGGGAGGGCCCATCTCCCTATCGTAGTGGCCCCCCGAATTTTTTCTATGTTGTCTGGCCCGCAAACACTATCTACTCACATTGCTGTACTTGTTGCCCAACACGAAGTTTCTCTTTGGCATGATAGGATTCCATCCCATTCATCAGTTTTGATCGGCAGCCAGTATTTCGACGAACATCTACCTCCTCTTTAGGCCCTGTTTGGTTCGACCGTATTTTGAGAAGCTACCACACAAAACCGAGAAACCGTCGGTTCGCGAGGTCGCAAAACTAATACTTTTGAAGTGATTCAGTAGTTTTGTGACCTCGCGGACTGACGGCTGGCGAAATACGGCCGAACCAAACAGGCCTAAGGTATGTTATGAAATACGCTTGGCACATACGCTACAGGATATACGCTCGAAAAGAACAGGTCCTAAGTAGTCAGTAGATATAATGACACCTGTGTAAAGGGAAGCAGAGGCGATTTGGGATAGCCACTGGAGGCCTACGGTATTTCCTGGAGATTCAGCACCCAGGCAGATGAATATGCATCATGTGATCCTCTTGCACTACTGTCGGGTGCAGCAGAAGAGGACACAAAACCAAGGCACCGTCTTCCTCTTATCTCAGCCACGCTAGCTTGTGCGATCATGAGTTGCATGCTTCCGAGGCTTGGCGACGACGCACAGAACCACTGGCGCGTTCTTGAGAACTGTTCACGGCAACACAACTGGGAGAAAAAACATCAACACCTCAACTTCGCGACTACCGCCCGCTGCCCATACACACCACGCCCTAAGCAACTGACACCCTCGCTCCACTGAACTCGTCATAACTCCTTCGCTCCCACGACCGTGATCCACACTGTCGCCTTTCGTGGAACTGAAGTGCCCAGTGACCAGCACTTGACGACGCGATGGATTCACGAATACCTCCCAAGTTCCAATTCCCGGAGTCGAAACCAAAACCTACGCCGTACTCTCCACCAACGACTAGCATATCCAGCAACGGCCTCTTCTCGGCTCAATCAACCCCCGTGGGCGACCGTTACCCAGACTTGCCGGCCGGCCGTTCGCTGTTCGCCGGTGCAACTCCCGCAGCTGGAAAATCGCTGTCTTCGAAGCTCGGTGCTAACCGTGCAACTGACGGTGGTGGTGGTGGCGGTGGTCTGTTTCCGCAGACAGGTGGAAAGCCACTCTTCAGTTTGAGTCCCAGCAATGGCGACTCCAGTCAGCAGCCGTTGTTCCCTCAAAATCCGTTCAGCCAGTCGCCGATACGCCCTGGAGGTGCGCTGGGTCGGTATTCCAGCCCTGTTGGAGTAGACGATAGCGACGATCTAGGGTACACCAATAGAAGCTCGCCCATGATCTACGAGGATGACTCGCGAGAAGCTTCGAGAACGCAGGAGGATGAGGATGACGACACAGGAGAGTTTGGTGATGAGGAAGATTTTGAGGACGACGATACGATGCAGGATGAGTCGGAAATCGAGAGGATACTTGGCTACAACCAAGAAATTGGCTTGCCCGCAAACGAACCAGGCACTTTGATCCTTCGCACGGACAACCTGATGAGCGAATTGTCGGACGCGCTTCTCCCACGATCCTATGATCGCGACGACTACTATGATGAGGATGATATAGAGATGGACATGGACATGGACACGGATGGGCGGGGACTTACGTTGGAGGCCCAACAGGACCAGCTCAGCAAGGCTTCGAGAGCATTCCTGAGTGCCCTCCATGAGCATTTGCCAAAGCACAAGAGGAATAAAGCTGATAACAACCTGCACAATGCATACTACCTCGCCTCGTTGGCTTTGCCACTGAACCATTCAACCACATCTGTGACCGAAGTGCTGCGCAAGTGGCTGTTTGTCCACCATGCCAATCCCACCCGCGCACAGCTGACTGCGGTTCGGGCAACCCATCCCAGCAGCTCGTTTGCCCCTGACTTCTGGGATGTGGTATCCCGACTGGTGCTCCGAGGAGAGGTACCGGAAGCTATCGAAATCCTCCGCAGCGCTAACTGGGACCTCCGGTGTGAGGACGCTCCTGCAGTGAGCAAGCCCGCCTTCGGCGCTCAGCGGATCAACGACAAACGCTACACGCGCTCGGAGATTGACAGCGTCAAAGACGCTGTAGCGACTCTCGTTACGCTTCTCCTCAGGTGCCCTGCCAAGGGAAGGTCATCATACCTACCGCCTCTGAACTTTTTTCCCCAGGTTGACCTGATCATGGACTTCCCCGGAAACCCTTCTGATTGGCGGATTTGGAGAGGTGAGGTCCTAAAGGCTTTGGAGGAGCTGAGGGGACTCTCCCAAGGGGATGAGTCCGTCGACGATGACACGGAAGATAGCTACTACAACTCGTTCCACCCTGTGAATGGCAGCTTCGGATTCGGCATCACCAAAGCAGCAAAGGTCAAGGTCCCAACCGAGTTCAACCGGCAGATTCGCAAGATGTACGATGTCATGCACGGAGAACGAGATTCCATTGTGGTTGAAGCGGAAAGCTGGCAAGAGTTGGTTGTTGCGCTCATGATGTGGGCCAAAGATACATCGTCCGCCGCAGCCGATGAGGAAGAGGAGTATGAGGACAGCATTAATGTCATGCAAATGGCCCCGGGCGAATATTGGTCGGTTGTGCACAACCGCAGGCGGCGACAACATACCCAGCTTACTGAACTTCTTGAGGTCGTCACAGAAGAGATGCCGCCGAATCCCACGGATTCCCTCGAGCTCGCTGCTGGCGGAATAATGGCTAATGACCCCGGTTTTGTCCTTGAGATCGAAAAAAACTCGCAACTCGTGGCTGCGACTATAGTGGAGATCGGCGGATGGGCGGGATGGATTACGCGTGAGACTACACCGAAGGATCCTTCTAGGGGTAGAGACATGGGACTCGATGAGGACGATCTTGCACTGTTGGAAATGGGAATTGACAACGAAGATATTCAAGCCAAGGCGGCAGAGGACACCCTCCGTCGATATGCCTCCAGCCTTTTCGGAACCCCATGGATCAAAGATATGGAGATAGAAGGATGGGAGATTGGTTCTCGACTGTTGAACCGGGTTAGGAACGGTCGGCGTCTTACCGAAAAGGTATGCACTCCCCCTAGCTGCTTAATGGACAGATACTGACCAATGCAAACAGTTACTCGCTAGTCTCCCACTTCCTTCCACCCCCCGTGTCGAAAAGCTTCTCAAATACACAAGAGATGCACATCTCGACGAGGCAGCATCCACGATCGCCTACAAATGGGCGCAACACCTGCAAGCGACTTCGCAAAGCCACGGCGACATCCTACACTTCCTCTCGCTCGCAGCACCATACAATTACGACGCACGCACCAGCCTGCACGAAACAACCACCCACCTTCTGGAACAATCACTCCTCTCTTCCTGTCCCTACCCGGCAGAAGAAGACTTAGACCCTCGGTTGAAGCACCTCCTCTCCTCCCCGTCCGACTGTGAGTCCGAGATCCTCCGTTTCGAGCTCTCCGGATATGCTGCGCTCCGAACGTTCTACAACTTGCGGAAATCGTCCCCCGAAACCGCCGTCAAAGCGCTCGCGGCCGTCGTTCGCGCCGCGGGCGAACCGATCGATGGAGGCACGTGGGACAAGGACTGGGAGAGCCCCGTTGAGCCCACGGTCTTGCCGGCGGTGCTCAGGGAGCTGTTAACTTGTGTCGATGCGCTCGGAACCGTTGAGGCGCTGGATGTATGCAAGGTCCTCACTGACTGGGAGTCTTGCGGCGAGAACCTTAGAAAGGTTTCCGTGGAAGTCGGCCCGGAAGGCAGCTGGATCGATCTGGGCAATAAGGTTGACGTGGTGAAAAGGACTAGGGAGAGCCTGTGTAAGGTTCTTGCGAGGGGATGGCTCAAAAGCGGGAACTAGAAGTCACATACCTACCATGGCCGTGGGACAGAATTCGTCGTATATTCGGAGGTTTGGCCAGGCACTCCAACGTGGCCCGTGAACGGGTGTAATATGTCTTTTGGGTATGGAGGGGTGCCCTACGAGGCCGGGTGATCTGGGGCTTTCTTTCGCTTCTTGTTCTGTGTACTTCTTAGGTGAACTGCAGTGTAGGTACATACACGGGATTTCGTAACTGCGCACCCATCCGTTTCACCACAAATCGCGAGCAGCCTACCTAGACCATACGTGGCGATGTAAACACTCCTGCCTCCCCTGTTTACAGTCCCAACCACGGGCCCGGTTCTTTTTTTATCTATCCACCCATCAACCGCGTGCGACCTATGTAGACCACGATGACAAACTGTCCAGTTCCTGGCCACCGTCCGATCCCGACCTCGATCGGCCCGCAGGCGACTCGTTGTAGCTCCCTTTGCCCTCCGCCCAGGCCTGTCCCAAGATGTAAGCGCAACAAGGGAATTACAAAGGAAAGTCGCCCCCACGCCCTTGGTGGAGAGGAAACCCAAGATCGGCTGGCTGCATCGCTTCGTCGGCGAAGAGGTCCCGGATCTTGAACCGGCCCTTACCTCTCTCCCTGTCTCCCTTTGCACCTCCACCCACAGGGCTCTAGCTGGGCGTTCCCAGTGAGGGCGGCACTTGGAGAGATGTTCCCGTGCCTTGGTCCTGAAAGGGCACCACCAGCACTTGGCGGTGGACCGCTTCAAGTGTGCTAGTGACCTGGGTGGTTGCCACCCTTGCCCTGGCTGGTCGCCGTACCATCTAGGTCGGAGGTGTTCTATGCCGGTGGCGTCTGGCTCGCCCGCTCCCAGCGCCGCCCATCCTCCCGCCTTCTCGTCCCCCGGCGCCCCCCTTGTGGGCAGGACACCAGCGGAGTTCAATCGTAACCCCCCCGACCTTCTCCGGTGGATGGTTGGGATTTGCTTCCTTGCCTCGAGGGCGTGCCTCTGGCCGGGGCCGAGCTCGCCCGAGCCCACCCTTCGGGCCGCTGCTTGGGCATCTGTGTAGATGGTGATGCGTTCGTGGGCGCGAGAATCACTGGCTTGGTGCAACACCCCCCGGACATGCCAATCGGAGAACGGTGAAACGAGTGACACTCAATGAATAGATTGAGCATTGTCCGCTTGCCCGTCGGAACAGCAAACTTTTTTCCTTTTCCCCGAGCAAAAGCAATCCGAACGCCTAAATCCCCCCTCCTCTGCACATATGACGCGCATCTCCAACTATAAACTATTTCGCCTTCCCCTTAGCCGAGGAAACCAAACGTTTCTTAATGTGTTTCGGCAATTTCGTCTTCCGCTGTTCCCGCTTGTCTTCCTTAACCTTCTTCTTGTGCTCCTATTGGAGATGTCAACGATACACTGTGGTGAGACGAGGAGGGCTGCATACCTTCTTCTCATCTTTATCTTCATATTTCTTCCCCTTTGGGGTCTTTTCGAACCGCTTTTCTCTCTGCTCCTCGGTCTCCTCGTCCGAGCCCTCGTCGCCATCGCCGCCATCGTCACCGCTAAGTTCAACTTCCTCCTCCTCATCCTCCTTCTGGGCTTTAGGAGCAAGTAGCTGGTTGTACACCAGTTCGCTTCCTTCACCGCGGCCAACCATTTCGGCATCGCGCTCGTAGTCGTAGACGTCCTCGAGTGTGCGAGGGATGAAGGTCTGTCGGAACACCTCCTCTTCCTCCTCGGTGTCCCCACCTCTCGGGAGAGTGCTCAGGATCTCCAGTACAGAAATCGGGTTTCCTCGGACGCTCTCTCCGATCGGGGTTTCGGTGATGAACCCGAACAGCTTCCGCATGCCCACGGGTTCTACGCCGTTGCGGCGGAAGAAATCGGTAACGTTCTTAATGTCCATGCGGAGGAACTCAAAGGTTCTTGGATGGTTGAGTTCGACGGATTGCGACACGTCGATGACCCACAGGTGGCCGTTGTGGTAGAGAACATTGTATTCGCTCAGATCTGCGTGGACGAGCTTGGCAACTTGGTACATGCGCCACATGATGCTAACCATCTCGAGGTAGCACCGGTCCCATTCGCCTTCACCCTCTATTCTGGCATCGCGGAGGCGTGGTGCGGGCCAGCCTTTCTTGTCCCCGAGGAATTCCATCACGAGAACGTGGAGTCGGAGGTGGAGCGGCACTGGGCACGGGAGACAGGCCATCTGGAGACGCTTCAGGTTGCGTAGCTCTTTCTCCGCCCACAGCTTCACCATCGACCGGTGGTTGCCCTTCGAGTATCCATGGCGGAAACGGTGTTCGCCGGTAACATAGCGATCTCTGTCCTTGAACACCAAGATCGCCGTCTTGTACACCTTGATCGCGATGTGCCGGCCTTCCTCGGTAAGCCCATGATATACATTCGCCTCCTTTCCGGTAGAGATAACACCGTTGATCGTTGAGATGTGTCCGCGGTTGATCATCTGCAGTAGGATCATCCTCGTGCGCGGGTCAAGCACCTGCTCGCTCGTCGCGCGATCGCTCTTGTCCTTTCCTCCGCCGCCGCCGCCGCCACCCGCAGCGGGGCCTAGATCGTCCAGCTTGATCCGCCCCGCAAACTTCGACAGCTGCGTCATCTGGTCCGTCTGTCGCGCTTTCTTCTGTGCGGCCGCATTGACGCCCTTGTTGATTCCTGCTGCCGCCTCGCGCTGTCGGTTGTACCGCTTCGTCAGGTCGCCGCCACCGCCACCGCCGCCACCCACTGGGGCGTCTTCTGCATCCGCAAAGGCATCCACGTCGTCGTCATCCTCAAAGATGTCATCAACGTCCTCTTCGTCGTCGTCGAATTCGAGAGCAGGATTTCGGTAGGTCCCTGAGGTGGCGGCGTCAACGTAGCCTTTGGTGGCGTCGAAGGTGTAGGTAGGCTCGGCTGGGGCAGTTGCAGCTGACATCCTGATTGTGTTCGTTCTGTAGGGTTGTGTGTGATTCTCTCCGATTGGAAAGCAGTTGCGGTCGTGGGCGGAAGAGGACTGCTAAGGTTTTGACGTGCGAGGATTGTGGCATGGTGGGGCAAGTTGGGTTTGGTACTACATGCATGGGTCGCGGCTAAAAACCGGGTGTCTGAGGTCATCACAGCTGGGAACTCGGTGAAATTTCTAACGAACGGTCCATATGCCCTATAGAAAATCTAAACACGGCCGCCTGCCCACCCCAAATGCTCCCTAATCTTGAGGAACGGAGAGTGGCCCCAGAGGTGGGTAGGCTGGGATGTACGCCACCGCCATGAACGTCATGAATGCGCCGGAAAGAGAGTAACTACACCGAGTTCAAGAGTACGTAAGGTATCGAGCTGTTGGTGCACCCGTCGTGTATCTATCTTGGCCAATAAAACTACTCCAAGCCACCTCCCAGCGGGGGCTGCTGAAGATCCCCTCCGGCGAGCCGAACACAGATATTACATGCTCCGATCGGGGCTATAATATTTTTATCTGCGCGCTCGCGGGTACATCGAGTATCACAGTATACAACTGCCCATAGGAAAGGAGGGAAAAATTGACCGAGAAATTCCCCATCACGAAGACGGCGGCTGATGGTATGTATCCGGGACAAACAACAGGGCGGGAGCCCCTTGGGACACGTAATCATCCGCTTCGAGCATGTACCCGCTCGCCCACCGCACACACGGCAGCACGATAGCCGCAAGCATCCGCGCAACAGACAAAAAAAGACATCCCCGCGGTTGGTTGCGTCCCAAACTTGCGAACTGACCGACGGCCGCTCGAGAACGCGGACCCAGCTTTGCACAGTTGTCCGGGCCTCCGTGCCCCGTTGGTTTCCGGCTGCCGGTCCCCTGTTTGGGCTGTCATTGGATGCGACGCGATTGTAATTCGGTCCAAGTCATGGGGCGTCACTCGCTTCGCTGTCGAGCGGACACCGATTTTCTCGGCGATACGAAGATCATCGGTGTTTCCCGGATATCCGCCCTCACACTGCCGGGCTGTTTCCACCGGAGAAGTAGGTGCGTATTGGTGGCTTCGCCATCCGCCATAACCAGCTGCATACGATACTGAATATTATTAGGGTACGGAAGTGTTGTGCGATCACGCAACATCACCCGCACGTTTCATCACTCCCGCAAGTCCCGACCCCGCCCGTCCTCGGGCCGCATGTCGCACGCGATTGATGAATACAAAAAAGAAAGGATCCCCAGGCCGCAGGCAGCAGTGCATTTCTGCGCGAGTGCGCATGGCGCTCCTCTGGTCCCGTGCCACCTCGCTAGATACAAATACATAATACAAGACAAGCCCCCAGGTCATCCGACGAAAAGGAATGACCTCCGCCCCTCCAGAATCCCAACCTAAGCACGCACGAACGCGCGCTCATACATACGCAGAGCAGGGAACCCGCATAGCAAAAACCGAAAAAGAAAAGAAAGAAGGCTCGGCACATGAGAGACAGCGCGAAAGAAGACAGGGAAAGAAAGAAAAAAACGGCTGAACTGTAGCTGCAGTACTCGCTCTCGTGGTTGGCTGGACTATGCACTCTACATAGGTACTTGGAGTACATATCTATGCAGAGCACAGATCTACCAACCACGCCACGGGAACAAACGGACGGATGGACAGGCGCCGTACGCGGCCCGTCGCACGAACTGCGGGCAGTCAACTGGGATGGCAGGATAACTGGAAGTCTGGAAGGCGGGGGTCATTCATCCGTCCGTTCCTTCCCTACGACTCCCACCACCACCCACTACTACTACTGCTGCTTCTACGCCCGCCACCGCCACCAACGACAACGACCACAACCTCGCACGCACGATGGAAGCCCTCCTCTTCGGCAACGCCAAGAAGCTCTCGCCGTCACCCATGGAATACCCGTCGTGGGCGGCGCGCGTCAAGGACCTGCTGTGCTACCTGGAGCTGTGGCCGATACCGGCGACGCCGGTGCGGGCGGCGGTGCATTGGTCGGCGGTGCAGTGGCCGGCGAACGTCGAGGTGCCGCAGTCGCAGACGGCGCCCGCGGACCCGGGGCTGCCGACGTACTCGGCCGCCGCGCTCGGCGGCGGAACCGCGAGTCGCGCTGCGGAGGTCGCGCTCGACACGGAGCGGAGAAGGCTCAAGACTGCCGCTGTCATCAGGGCAGCGCTCCCCGACTACTTGTACCTGAAATACGCTGCTAGCGAGTTTGACGATCCGATGACGCTGTGGGAACAGCTCGCGACGGAGGTGAGGTACTAGTAGGCTAGGCGCGGCCGGGGTGGGGTTGGTGGATGGAGAGGCGGCTGGCTGTTGGTGTGAATATGGCATGGAGATAGGATGTTCAGGTCAAGGTCGTCTCCGTGTCGAAACCCCATCATGACTGTGCTCTGGGGGTGGGATCGTTCGTTACCGGAGCAGAGTGCTTCC